>VAOW01004543.1_pt1 | contig 43743 bp, 44 predicted proteins | sample 3393921 | NCBI WGS metagenome assembly VAOW01 (sample SAMN08290428, study PRJNA428436) | hydrothermal vent metagenome | isolation source: Deep-sea hydrothermal vent chimney | place: Indian Ocean: Southwest Indian Ridge | depth 2742 m m | reverse complement strand
GCTCGCGGCAACGCCAGTTTGTATATATGAGCGCCACCCATAACCATCAATTCTTCCGCTTCACCCACGGCAAGAATCGCTTCATCCAGAGAGTGCGCAACCGTACACCCTTTAATTTTTATTTTCTGTGATGTCATAACGACGCTCGTTCTACCCGGTAATGGACGGCCAATGGAATCAAATGTCTTACGTCCCATCAGAAGCGGTTTTCCCATGGTATTTTTTTTAAACCATGCCATATCCGCGGATAATTGCCACGGCAGCCGATCCCCGTTTCCAATCAGTCCGTTCCCGTCTTGCGCCCAGATTAACGAAATCATCATGCGTACATCGCACCGTGAAAAGTGATCAGTCTCATCATTCACGAATCACCGTGATGATGGCCGCCCGGCGCACAAGGCATGCGGTCCGGGTCGGCTATTATAGCCGGTCCAGCAGCAGCTTTCTTTGTTCCCGCAGCATATCCGGCGCAATCAGGCCTTTCCTGTCCAGCACCCGCAAGAATTCGAGGCCGGCCTCGGGCGAAGGATGCCGTGCCTTATATTCGGGAATAATTGCTTCAAGCTTTCCCCGGTACTCGTCCTTTGAGATCAGGCCCTTGCCCAGCAGGCGGTGCAGGGTGCTGATGCGGCTTGCCGCATCAGCCATTGCCACGGGATGACGCTGCACGCGTGCAGGCGGTTTGCCGGGCTGTTTGGCTGCCGGCGGTAATGCCGTACCCGCCGTGTCCGGGGCCGCCAGCATGCTGACCGGCATGGCAAGCAGGTCCGGCCGGCCCCGATAAAGGGTCTGGCCCTTCCTGGGAAGCAGCCTCCAGTAGGATACGTCGATATCCTCCTCGGGGACGGCCTCGACGGCATAACTCATTCTGGCGTCTTCTTCAGCCAGAGGCGTGAGTTTGAATGCAGCATCGTTCTCGATACGGTCAAAATACCAATAAAGACGGCCATTGCTGAAAAAGAGTTCGCCCCGAACCTTGTCCTGATGAAAACTCACCGCCTGGCCCGTTCCGATATGGGCAAGGGCCTGCCGGATTTGTGGTGCCAGGATATGGATTTGGTGATCGGAAAAAACAGGCTTCGGACCGCTGGAGGCAAAGAATCCATCGCTGGCATACCTGAGGTCCCCAAGGGCTTGAACCCATTGCGCCGTACTTAGCGAAACAGGCCGGGAACCGTCCGATCCGATGAGGCCACGCGCCAGGAAAGCTTTCATGATGTTAACTTCCGCCCGGGCGAGGGAGGGTGCAAGTAAAATGAATGCCATGACAGACAGCATCATCCAGAGAGTGAACGGGAAACGCCGGAACATACCGGGTATTCCAATACTGGTTGCAATGGATGTCAACTTTCAACCGGGCTTACAGGCGATCCACTGACGTTGCCAGACAGCAAGGATAAAGTTCACAAGCCGCTGTTGCTGGATACGCATAAGCTTTCCTGTTGCAATACGGCCATGCGATCCCATGGCATTTCGAAATGGCGGCAACATCTGACGTTTGACCTTCCCGTCGTAGCGCACCATCCGGTATGGTTGCACGCCTGTTCAGTCGGAGAGGTGGCTTCCGTGGTTCCGCTGATTAGAGAACTGTTCCGGTTAAAGCTGCCATTGCATCTAAGCGTCGTCACAAAAACCGGCTTCGACCACGCAACACGCCTGTTCGGCAGTCGAATCAATATCTCCTATCTTCCGTGGGATGCGCCCGGTTTAATGAAACGATTTATCAAGCGATTAAATCCGCGTATTCTGTTACTTGCCGAAACCGAATTCTGGCCGGGGATGCTGGCTGCCTGCCACAGGGGCGGCATTCCCGTCGTGGGTATTAACACGCGCATCTCCGACCATTCCTTTTCCCGCTATCGGGCAAGCAGGTTCCTGTGGCGGCGCTGGCTCTCCCCCGTCTCCCTTTTTCTGGCGCAAAGCGAGCTGGATGCCGAACGTCTGGTCGGAATGGGCGTTAGTTCTGATCGCATCCGGGCGGTTGGAAACCTGAAATATGCCATCAAACCGCCCGCGGTGGACGCGAATGATCTACGAAAACGGGTTGATTCCAGCATGGTCCGCCCTGTCCTGCTGGCTGCCAGCACGCACGCCGATGAGGAAGAAACGCTGCTCGGCATGTGGCCGGAATGGAAGCGGATTCGACCGGACTTACTGTTATTGCTCGTTCCCCGGCATCCCGAACGCTTTGATACGGTCGCGAATCAGATAACACAACGTGGTATGCGGCTATCACGCTGGTCAGGAAATAAAACAGACCCGGAGGCGGACATCATCCTGATTGACGCCATGGGCGTGCTGAACGGCCTCTATACCATTGCGGACATGGCCTTCATCGGCGGAAGCCTTGTTCCCGTAGGCGGGCACAATCCATTGGAGGCGGCAATTTGCGGACGCGGCGTGATCACGGGTCCCCATGTGCAAAACTTCCGTGAGATGATGCGGGACATGCAACAGGAAAATGCCGCGGTCGTGGCGGAAGATCGCCATGCGCTGGATCGAACGGTGCGACATTACTTGCGTCACTCCGATGAACTTAAACAGCTTCATGCCCATGCCGCGGTCTTTATGCAGGATAAATCCCGTGTACTGGAACGTGTGATGGAAGCCGTTCGACCCTTTCTGGAAGCGCAATGACCTTGCATCAATACGTGGAACGGATGTGGTGGCGACCGGAATCGCCTCCCGCGCCGCTGCGCTGGGCAAGCTGCGTTTATGCGCGTGTGAATGACGGAAATCTTGCCAGGCGCGCGCACAAGACCGTTTCCCCGGCTATCCCCATGATTTCCGTCGGCAATATTACCGTGGGGGGAAGCGGCAAGACGCCCTTTGTTATCTGGCTGTGCCAGCAGTTGCGGCAGCACGGATACCAACCGGTCATCCTGTGCCGTGGCGATGGCGGCGGATTGAATCAACCCAGGGTCATTCACGAAACCGATGCCGCCGATCCGGCAGGCGATGAAGCGCTGCTTCTGTCTCGCGCCTGTGATGCGTCCGTGATTGCCGGCCGCGACCGTGTTGCGGCAAGCGCCATGGCCGAAACGCTGGGTGACATTATCATCCTTGATGATGGTTTTCAGTATCGGCAGTTGATGCGCATCTGCGATATTGTCCTTATTCCGTCTGAAGGGATCGGCAACGGCTTCCTGTTGCCCGCGGGCCCCCTGCGCGAGTTACCATCCGTACTTCCCCGCGCCGATTTGATTGTGCGCACGGGCGAGGGTCCGGCAACGCCTCTCACCCGGACAAAGGAATGGCGATGGAAAACACAATCACCCGGACTCCGAAAAATTTATGGCGCGGATATGTCAGCCCCTGAAAAAGTGCTGGCCGTATGCGGCATTGCCCGGCCGCAACGATTCATGGATTCTCTGGTGCGGCAAGGCTGCGCCGTGGCGGATCATCTCGTGTTTCCGGACCATTACCGCTACCGGGACCGCGACATCGAACATATCACAGGGAAGGCGTTGCCTGTCGTCACCACGGAGAAAGATGCCGTCAAATTAGCCGAAATATGGCCGGATGAATGCCCGTTGTGGGTGTTGCCTCTCGAAGGAGAAGGCGAAGAAGGCTTGCCGGAAGCCATTATTCAGACCATTCTTTCACACTGAACCTGGCCGGGACAACTCAATGAATCGCCATACTGATGGCGCCGGGCCTTTGTTCGCAACGAATTCTCGAGAAAGATCGTAGCCCTTGCTTACGGACGACCGACAAAGGATTCGGTGCGGGCAAAGGAACAGGCAAGGGCGGCAGTATTTGTGAAGAGTCCGGGTGATGAAAGACCCGGCTAAAAATGGCTTGATATTGTATCGGCCCTATCCGGAGAGAAATATGTTGGACGAAGAATTGATGGGCATTCTGGCCTGCCCGAAGTGCAAGGGTAAAGTGGAGTATAACCATGCCAAAGACGGCCTCGTTTGTCCGGCATGCAAGCTTGAATACCCCATCCGGGATGATATCCCGGTGATGCTGATTGATGAGGCCAAATCCCTGGACGATTGATGGACGCCCGGCAAGCTGTGCTGGTGCGCGGCATCTTCCGGTTGATATGCCTGATTCCCGTACGCCTTGCCGGCGCCATGGGCGCCGGACTGGGAAGGCTTGGCTTTTATCTGCTTAAATATCGCCGGAATGTGGCGATACGCAACTTGGCGCGCATTTACCCTGAGCGGGATCGCCGCTGGCGACAGCGCGTGGCCAGGGAATCCTTTGCCGAAATGGGTCGCACCATTCTTGAAATTCCGCATGTATTCCTGCGCTCCAAAGCTTTTTTACAATCATGCACACAGGTGGAAGGAGAAGATGAATACCGCGATGCCATGGGACGGGGCAAGGGCGCGTTCATCACCATCTGCCATTATAGCAACTGGGAGATGTGCGGCATGGCGTATGCCGCGCTTGAGCCCGATATAGACGCTATTTACCGGTCGATCAGGCAACCGTCCCTTGAACATTTTGTAAAACAGTGTCGTGAGCGTTTCGGCGCATCCATGCATCCGCGTCAGGAAGGCCTGCGCTGGCTGCCCAGAGCGTTGAAACAGGGGCGTAGCGTAGCCCTTCTGCTGGATCAGCACCTGTCGGGCGGCATGCCCGTACCGTTTCTGGGGCATCTGGCGAACACGACCACGCTGCCTGCGACATTTGTCCTTAAACATGGCACCCCCGTTTTCGGACTGGCGTTGCACCGCATCGGCAAAGCATTCCGGTTCCGTCTGCAATTCTGGCGTATTGATATGCCCCCCGTAACGGGTGACAAAAACGCGGATATGTACCGTATCATGCATCGTATTAACAAGAGCTTTGAACCCGTCATCCGCCAGCGACCTGAATCATGGCTGTGGAGTCATCAGCGCTGGAAACTGCTGGAAGAGCATTGCAAAGAGATCACCGAGGTCGTGTATGGCACACCATAAAGCGATCGATAAAACCCGCTGGCTTGCATCGCAGAAGAAACTGGCCGAGTGCTGGCGTGGTGAAGATATGCTGAAGAAGGAATTAAAACGGGTTCGCCGCTTCTATCTTCCCCTGCTTGAGACGTATGCCGGAAAACTTCCTGATACCGCGTCCATTCTGGATATCGGATGCGGCCCTGTTTGCACCGCGCGCTTTCTGGAACATGGCGGGAAGGCCTACCTTGATCCTCTGCTGGACGATTTCCGCCGCGCCTACCCCGGCAAACTCCCCAAGGGGAAACACCTGGCTATTGCCGCCGAAGACATCCCGGAACCGGATGCTTCCTTCGATCTCATCCTTTGCATTGACGGGCTGGACTACGTCATCAATCCGGAAATGGCCTTGCATGAGATGGCGCGTTTGCTCAAACCGGAAGGCACATTGATACTCGGATTACCCGTATTCCCTTCCTTGCTTGTTCGTTTACGCTATATACTGGAACGTTTCCTGCCTGTTTTCCGCAATGAGGCCAATCCTTACTCCTATGCGTACAGGGGCATCAAAAATACGCTCACACGACATTTTGATTTGATTGAAGAACGGAGAATCCCCGAAGTCCGACAATTAGATCAACGAATACTGGGCAAGGAATACGCATTTATCTGCCATCCGAAACAGACAAGGAATGGAACCCTGAAGGTTGCACGGATCAGAGGATAAAATAAACGGTGCAACATTCAAGGTCCCTTTTCTTTGGTTGTTTGCACCCCGAAAGCCGGCCTTGACGACACGCCGGTTATAGGCTGGAAAAGTAAATGATTGCCGGGGACATCCAACTGTATTGTGAAGGATTAAAAGGGCTCTGCCTGCCTCTTTTATACCATACATATTTTAGCCAATCAATTTTTTTAAAATACAAAACCGTTCCGTAGACTCACATTTATGGGGTAATGCAATATCATAAGATTTTTTGTGTTTGGTGAGAAATTCATCTGTTGCAGTTTTTGCACCTGTAGAAAAATAGCCATAATCGTCCACTACAATCAATCCATTTCTTTCCATATGAGAGTCCAGAAAGTTTAACGCTATGCTGATTCCTTCATAAAAATCAAAATCAACAAATGCAAAAGAAACCCTGGATGGAAGGCAACCCGAATGAATTGAATCTTCTATAAAACCCGGGACAACCTGTATTCGCCCGGACGGAAAATTTATACTTTTTAACTTTGATCGAACCAGTTTTTCAGGAGATTTAAGTTTCCCCGTATAGGCTTGTATGGAACCTAAATTTAGAAAGTCGTCGAGTAATTTATCTCCTTTACCGGGCATTGGCAGCCCTTGAAAAGAATCAAACAACCATATTTTTTTCTTGCTGCCAAAAATCTCATGGGCCATTAGAACGGAAGTCGCTCCCTGGGCAATGCCAAATTCACAAATGTCTCCACTGAGACTCTCTGTCTTTTTCAGACAATTTATAATGTAGAATGCCTCCTTTTCATCAATGCCATAAAGTTGTGATATTAATTTATTTCGCATTTCATCGTGTTCAGGCAAATCTTTGAGGATGAATGTTTGCAAAATACTTTCATAGGAATTAAGTAAATTTTCATATTTCTGATCATCGGGTATTATTTTATAACCCCTTTGATTAAACCATGCTTTCACAATCTTTCTTAACATCGAATCCCCCCGGCGTTATAGAAAGTAAACATGTCCTCGATAACTTACCAAGTATAAGAGACAGGTTTGCCAGCTACCATTAGTCTAGCCTGTATGATTCATCAATACTACCGCGCCCCTGGCTTGTTCCTTCATCCGCACCGAATCCCTCGTTTCCCGGGGGATGCCCTCTTGCGCAAGCACAATTCACCTGATCGGTCGTCCGTATGCACGGTTTGATGAGGGAGGGCTGGTGAAAGCACCCATGGATTGGCTATTGAGGCACCGTCAGACGAAAGGGGTGGGAAACAGACAGGTCGATCCCTAACGGTGCTGGAGCCTGCTCTCTACTCTACCTGTCCCCTGCAGTGGCGAGTTAATCTCCGCGCATCGAATACCGAACCCGTTCTTCGCCTGAATGTTGCAAGAGGCTCCCTGGACTGTCGGATATGCTTTTTTATATCCCGGATCCTTTATGAATAATCCGGGATAGTCAGTCTCTCGCGAACCCCGTGAGTTCCCACAGGCGCTGAATATCTTTTCTCAGGTCAGCCACCTCTTTTTCCAGCAGGACCATGCGATCATGCTCCATCTTGCCGCTACCCGACGAATCGCCAATCCCTTTTGCAACGGCTTCAATCTCCGGCTCGCCGCACAGCAGGTGCGCATAACGATCCCCCCGTTGCTCGGGAGTGCGCGGAATCCGAACCAGCAAAGGTTCGTCGCGCCCGATGAGTTGATCCAGCAATGCTTGCAGCTCTTCAGTGCTTTCAAATGTGACCATGCGTCCTGTGTTGATACGAATCTCATTGAGGGTGATCGCACCGCGTAGCATCAGCACGCAGATCACGGCCCGTTCTTTGGAGGAAAGCTTTAACTTACGCGACAGATGGTGTTCAAAGCGGTCCGTCCGGCCATCCATACGTGCAGTCACCAGCCCGCGGCCCCGCAAGCCATTGACGACGCCGCCCACTTCGCCGATGCCCAGGCTCATCACCGGCGCACGGCTGCTTTTCTGGTTGCAAGCTGCGGTTAAGGCATTGAGCGTAAGGGGGTAATAGTCCGGCGTGGTCATCTGCTTCTCCATCAGGCAGCCCAATACTCGCGCTTCATGCCCTGACAACATCCCCTGAACTGATTCTTCCATCATGATTCAATTCCGCCTTTTTTCGGTTTTTGTTCACACCTGTGAAACCTTGCGTTCTCCGCGGTAAAATTTTCTGACCGGCTTTTATCTTAACACCGCCGGGCGTAAGCTGCCACCATGCCTGATATTGCAGTGGCCCTGATACATCATCCGGTGCTGAATCGGCTGGGTGATCCGTCCACCACGGCTATTACGTCCATGGATATTCATGACTTTGCACGCACCTGCGCATTCTACGATGTTGCGCCGGTTTATCTGGTGCATCCGGCGGCAGGGATGCACGCCATGGTGCAGGATATTACCGCTTACTGGCTGACGGGCGAGGGTGGAAAACGCAATCCGGGCAGGCGCGAAGTGATGAAACAGATTCGTATGGTGAACAGCTTGAAAGATATATTGCAGGATGTCGATTACAGGCTGTGGTATACGTCGGCGAACCCGCCGGAGGGCCGCACTCGGCCTTGTGAAACATTGTCCTCGGAAAGAGGGCCGCACCTGATCGTGTTCGGCACGGGCTGGGGCTTGAATGTGGAGGAAATGCCGGAACCAAATGGATGGTTGTCACCGATAGTCGGCATCGGTAAAGTGCGGCACCTTTCCGTGCGGGCGGCTCTGGCCATTTGCCTGGATCGGTTGTTTCGGGACAATTCGGATCGGGATAATCCGGATCGGAATAATCAACCCGCTGAACAGGCGTGAATGTGGAGGCAAGACAATGCGTGCGTTGGATGATGTAACCAGGGATCAGTTGCGTGATGATATTCCGGAATTCCGGGAGGGCGACAATGTCCGCGTGAATGTCCGCGTGGTGGATTTTAAGGAAACGAAAAAGGGCGTAGAACGCCGCGAGCGTTTACAGATGTATGAGGGGATTGTGATTGCCCGTCACAACAAAGGTATTTCCAGCTCCTTCACGGTACGGAAAATTTCTAACGGCATCGGGGTTGAACGTGTATTTCCGCTACATTCCCCAATGCTGGAGAGCATTAAAGTAGTGCGCCGCGGACGTGTGCGCCGCGCCAAACTTTACTACCTGCGCGCATTGCGTGGCAAGGCGGCGCGTATCCGCGAGCGCCGCGTTTAATCCGAAAGTTATGCGGGCGCGCCGAGCGATTCGGGCGCAAATGTCTGAATGCAAGGAGCCCGTTTGGGCTCCCTGTTGTTCCGGTTATTCCCTTACAGACCCTTTGCCTGCATTATTCATGAATCGCTGTGATGATTGCGCAGTAGAATGCAACGATATTTTTAATAGAGGATCTATCTATGCCCGACCGTTCCAATTTTTTTCATGCAGCCCTATCTGATGCGCCGGTAGCCGATGCCATTGTCGCTGAACTGGGTCGCCAGCAACATACGCTGGAACTGATTGCCAGTGAGAATATTGTGTCGAACGCAGTCATGCAGGCCCAGGGATCGGTGATGACCAACAAGTATGCCGAAGGTTATCCGGGCCGGCGTTATTACGGCGGTTGCGAGCATGTGGACAAAGTTGAGACGATGGCGCAGGAGCGCGCCAGAGAACTTTTTGGCGTTAAACACGCCAATGTGCAGCCGCATTCCGGTTCGCAGGCCAATATGGCGGTCTATATGGCCGTAATCAGCCCCGGCGATACCATCATGGGCATGAACTTGTCGCATGGCGGCCACCTGACGCATGGCTCTCCGGTCAATTTCTCCGGTCGTTTGTATCATGTGGTGGCCTACGGTGTGCGGGAAGATGACGAGCTGATTGATTACGACGCGATGCGGCAACTGGCCCTTGAACACAGGCCGAAGATCATTATCGGCGGCGCTTCGGCCTACGAGCGTCCGATTGATTTTGTCCGTATGCGTGAAATCGCCGATTCCGTCGATGCTTATCTGGTGGTGGATATGGCCCATTACGCGGGACTGATTGCCGCTGGTGAGTATCCGAGTCCGGTGGGGTGCGCGCATATGATTACGACGACGACGCACAAGACCCTCCGCGGCCCGCGTGGCGGCATGATTCTCACCGATGATGATGATTTGGCGAAAAAAATAAATTCGCGTATCTTTCCCGGTATTCAGGGTGGGCCGTTGATGCATGTGATTGCTGCCAAGGCAGTGGCCTTCGGCGAGGCGCTGGGCGAGCAGTTCAAATCCGATCAGAAACAGACCATTGCCAATGCGCGCGCGCTGGCGAAAACGCTGGCTGATGGAGGGTTGCGTATCGTTTCCGGCGGTACCGATTGCCATATGTTTCGCGTGGATGTTCGGCCGCAGGGTCTGACTGGCAAGGTGGCTGAGGGTGCGTTGGAAGCGGCCGGTATCACCGTCAACAAGAATACCATTCCGTTCGATCCCGAATCTCCGTTTGTCACCAGCGGTATTCGCATCGGTACGCCGGCGATTACCACGCGCGGCATGGGAGAGGCCGAAGCGATTCAAATCGGCGAAATGATTCTGAAGGTGCTGGGTGCGCCGGAGGACGAAGATGTGCGCGATGCGGTGTCGCTTAAGGTTCGTGCACTGACGGATCGTTTCCCGATTTACGGCTGATACAGGTTCTGTAAGGCATGCATTGCCCCTTTTGCGCCAATGATGACACCCGCGTCATTGATTCGCGCGTGGTGGGGGATGGCGCTGCAGTTCGACGCCGGCGCGAATGCGAGGTGTGCAATAAACGCTTTTCCACCTACGAACGCGCGGAGTTGCGTTTGCCCGTGGTGGTCAAGAAGGATGGCGCTCGGCAGACATTTGATAGCGGAAAAATCCGTTCAGGCATGCAAAAGGCACTGGAAAAACGTTCCGTTTCAGCCGATGCGCTGGAGCAGGGCGTTCAGACGATTGTGCGTTCAGTTCAGGAACTGGGTGAACCGGAGATCCCGGCAGCGGATGTCGGAAACCTGGTGATGGATCAGTTGCAACAACTTGATGGCGTAGCCTATATTCGATTTGCTTCCGTCTATCGGGAATTTAAGGATGTGGACGAGTTTCTGGCCGCGGTAAAATCGGCCATGAACGGTGAGGGAGAGTCTTGAAATGAGTATAAGTATCGCAGTCTTGCCGGGTGATGGCATTGGGCCGGAAATTGTACGCGAGGCGCTCAAGGTGCTGGATGTATTAAATTGGGAATACGGCCTGGATGCGGAATGGGAAGAGGCGGCCATTGGTGGCGCGGGCTATGACGCCTCTGGCGATCCCTATCCGGAAGGGACGCGATCCCTGGCGCGCGAGGCGGATGCGGTGCTGCTTGGCGCGGTGGGCGGCCCGCAATGGGAAGTCTTTGACAAGCCGTTGAGGCCGGAAGCGGGGCTGCTTGGCATTCGTGCCGATTTGGGGCTGTTTGCCAACTATCGTCCGACCAGGGTATACCGTCAGTTGCTGGACGCTTCCACCTTAAAGCCGGAAGTGATTGACGGGGTGGATATCATGGTCGTCCGGGAGTTGGTGGGCGGCGTCTATTTTGGTCAGCCGCGCGGCATTGTGGAGGAAAAAGGCATACGCCGCGGATTTAACACCATGGTTTACCGTGAGGATGAAATTATCCGTATTGCCCGCACGGCATTTGAGGCCGCACGTATTCGAGGCGGAAAAGTCTGCAACGTGGACAAGGCAAATGTCCTCGATGTATCCGAGTTCTGGCGAGAAATTGTGTGCCGTGTCCATGATGACGAGTTTCCCGACCTTGAGTTATCGCATATGTATGTAGACAACGCGGCAATGCAGCTCATTCGCAATCCGAAGCAGTTTGATGTGATGGTCACATGCAATCTGTTTGGTGATATTCTGTCGGACGAAGCTTCAATGTTGACCGGATCCATTGGCATGTTGCCATCGGCATCAATCGGCGAGAGACATGCGATGTATGAACCCATTCACGGCTCCGCTCCGGATATTGCGGGTCAGAACAAGGCCAACCCCCTGGCGACCATTCTGTCCGTCTCCATGATGTTGAAATATACGTTAGATTGTAGCGATCTGGCCGGAAAGGTGGATGATGCGGTCGAAGCGGTACTGGATGACGGGGTGCGCACAGGCGATCTGGCCGGTGGCAGTCAGGTGGTCTCCTGCTCGGCGATGGGTGATGCGGTGTGCGGGAAACTCAAGGCGATGGCGGTTTAGTGATGGGTGAATTTCTTCCACGTAAGGACCAGTACAATATTGCCGTAGTCGGCGCGACCGGTACGGTGGGTCAAACCATGCTGGAAATTCTGGCTGAGCGGGATTTTCCTGTTGGCGAACTTGTGCCGCTGGCTTCCAGTCGCAGTGCGGGTTCAAGGATTGAATTCAGGGGCAAGGGATATGTGGTGCGGGATTTGGCGAATTTCGACCCGGCGGGGTTGCCGGGTGGACTCGATATTGCGCTGTTTTCTGCCGGAAGCGGCACATCGGAAGAATATGCGCCGCGCTTTGCCGGCGCAGGGTGCTATGTGATTGATAATTCCAGCGCCTGGCGCATGCATGATGATGTCTGTCTGGTGGTGCCGGAAGTCAATCCGCATGCGCTGGAAATGGCGAAAAAGAATCACATCATTGCCAATCCGAACTGTTCCACCATTCAGATGGTCGTGGCTTTGAAACCGTTACACGATGCGGTTCCCATCAAGCGCGTGGTGGTTTCCACCTATCAGGCGGTCTCCGGCGCCGGTGGACGCGCCATCAAGGAACTGGCTACGCAGACGCGTAATCTTCTTTCAGGAAACGAGGCCGAGGCCGATGTGCTCCCGGCACGCATCGCTTTCAATGTGATTCCGCATATTGATGTGTTTCTCGATGACGGTTATACCAGAGAAGAACGCAAGATGATGGATGAAACCCGTAAAATTATGGGGGCGGACATTGCCGTGACCGCGACGACGGTGCGCGTGCCCGTGTTCTACAGCCATTCGGAAGCCGTCAACCTTACCTTTGAAGGTTTCATGACGGCGGAACGCGCGCGCAATATTCTGGCGCAGGCGGATGGTATCTGTGTTGTGGACGACCCTGCCAGCGAGGATTATCCACTACCCAGCGATGCGGCGGGTACCGATCCGGTATGGGTTGGCCGTATCCGTGATGATGATTCGTGCCCTGATTCCTTGCATTTATGGATTGTTGCTGATAATGTACGTAAAGGTGCGGCTCTAAATACCATTCAGATTGCGGAGATTCTTGTCCGACAGTCGGATGAATGACTAACCTGATGAGTGACTAACCATGGAGCGAAATTCCAGCCTGGAAATGGGTCAAAGTGGGGAATAAGATCGCCGCTCACGAGTTTTGCAAGAGGCTTGGCAGGCTCAAAAACTGGAACAGGGGAGATTAAATGGAGGAGGCTGGCATGAATCGCTGGATGCGGGGTCTGCTCGGTTTTTTTCTATGTTTCGTACTGGGTGTTTCCCAGGCCTATGCCGTGGCTTTGGGAAAAATAGAGGTGGCAAGCCATCTGGGTGAGGCCTTCTTTGCCGAAGTTCCGATAGAACTGGAAGAAAATGAAAACATTTCCGGCGTGTCCGTTGAACTGGCTTCGCCTGCCGATTACCGTATTCTCGAGGTGTACCGCGATCCTGCCCTGAATGCTATTCACGCCGAAATAAAAAATAATTCCCGTGGCGTTCGCGTGGATCTTTCTTCTAACTCCGTCATTGATGCGCCGTTCTTCAATCTGGTACTGAAAGTTCATTATGGGCACGCTACGCTTTTTAAGAAGTATCCCGTCTTCCTCAATCTGACGCAGGCGGAGCCTGTCAAGCTCAAGGCGCTGCCGATGGTTTCCATGTTAAATCCACGGACGGGTGCGAAGCAGAAGACACCGCCGGAAGCATCTGTCTCAACGACGCTGTCCACAACGCAATCCGGGGTTAAGGGTTCCACGGCATCCGCCTTTAAGCCCTATGGCGGTTGGGCGAGAATCGGACGCTATGGTCCGATGGTTTATGGCGATACGATCACCACCGTGGCCCGCCGTCTGCGAGTGAACGATCGTTATACCTTGCCACAGGTGATGATGGCCCTGTTCAACAAGAACAGGAAGAAGTTCAGCCATGGTAATGTCAACCTGATTAATGCCGGAACTTATCTTGATGTGCCCAAAAGCAGCGAAGTGGAGGAAATGACGCCTGTACAAGCCAAATTGTTGCTGGCGCAGCAGAATCGGGCCTGGAATGCTTTGAAGAAACAGCCCCGCTACGCGGCGGTGGCTGAGGCGCAGAAGAACCGCTACAGAACCCGCGTGCGCGTGGGCAGGAACGCCAGCGGCGTTGCCTCGGTTCCTGCTCCGGGCGCGGAAAGCACGGGTAGGACAAAAACAGGAACAAAAACAGGAACAGGCGCAGGCAAGGCCTCCGGCGCCGGAGTTTCTGCATCCGCCGCGCCAGAACCCATGCAACAGGCGAAGCTGGATTTGATGCGGCGGAAAAATACGGCCTTGCAGGAAAAACTCAAGGCCGCTGAAGGCAAAATTGACGCCCTTTCCGGCACACTGGCCAGTGCCGATGCCCGCACCGAAGCCGCCGCCGCCGATGCGCGTATCAGGAAGCTGGAAATCAGTCTGGCTCGCTTGCAGGCTGAACTGGATCGGAGCCAGCAGGAAGCAAAGTCTGCCGGGGGGGCGCCCCAATGGCTGACTTATCTGTTGAGTGCGCTGGTTATTTTGTTGCTGGCGGGCGTGGGCTATTTGCTACGGCGCGAACGCCTGCACCCGGCCGTAGCCTCAACCGCTGCGAGTGCCGGTGCGACCGCTTCCTCTTTGCCCCCTTCACTGGAAGATGACGTGCCAACGTTTGAAGAGGTTACGCCGGAGGCATCCTCGGTGGCTGAATCCGTTAAAAAGCCGGATCAGGCAACGATGCCAATGAATACGCAAGAATTTGAGGATGCCTTTACGGACAGTGTGCCGGATCTGACGGAATCCGATACCGCTGAAATGGAGGCCATCCAGGAGGCCATTGAAGAGGAACCGGATCCGCATGTGGACTACATGGCCGAAGCCGATGTTTATCTTCGCTATGGCATGGATGATGAAGCTGCCAGCCAGATTAGAATGGAGATCAGGCAGCGGCCGAATAATGCCGATGCGCATATCAAGTTGATCCGGACTCTCCAGTCGAAGGGCGATGAGGCCGCGTTGGATGCGGAGATCAAGGCCGGGCGCGCGGTGCTTGCCGGGGAAGGGTTGCGGGCGTTTGAGGCGGCTGCATCCTCGTCGGACGAAACCGAAGCAGAGATGGACCTGGGCGATACCTTGCCACCTACCGGAATTGAAGCGATTGATTTTTCCGAAACGGAGGGGACGGCAACGGAGAAATCAAAAGAGGGCGAGGAAGTAGATGAGGACACGCTCGTTCTGGGTGAAGAAATCGATATGACGGAGTTTGAACCCCTGAAGATTGAAGCCGGGCAGGCTGGGGAAAGTACGCTGGCGGAAGAAATCGAACGTTCGGATCAAACCGCGACAGGGCGAGAAGAGGCCGGGATTACTCTTAGCGAGGAATCTGTTTCCAAAGGCGTATCAGGTGAAAAGCGGGAAGCGGAAGGCGGATCTGAGGATCCGCTTGAGATAAGCGATCTCGATATAGATAATTTTGATTGGGGCGCCGCACCCGCAGTTGGAGAGAAAGAGGCAATCGAACCGGATCAGGCTGAAGAAACCGGCACGCCTCGATCAGATTTGCCTGAACCGGACCTGGATCTGTCTGGAATAGAGATGCCGGAAGTGGGTGACGCGGCCGGAGACAGCATGGTATCTTCAGCTATAGAGACCTCCGATCTGGATAAAACCATTGCCATTGACTGGTCTGGAGAAACGGAGGCGCTGGATGAGATGACCGGAGGTTTCTCCACTAAAACCGAAGATTCCACCGAGAGCGAGCCGATCGGAACGATTGAGAATGCTGACGGAGAAAATGTCGGGAGTGAACGTGTGGCGGAAGAGGAAAAACTCGCTGAAGATCCGTTCGACTCACAAGCATCAGGCGTGCTGGATATTAGTCTGGAGGATTTGAAGGTAGATGAGACCGAACCTCCTTCGTCTGATGATACAGGTGAATTTACCAGTACCGTGCGTATGACTGTGGATACGGACGATACTGATATTACCCATGAGTTGGATAGCTTGCTGAATGAACTGGATATGGAGGAGGTTCCGGGCGCGGATATATCGCCGGATTCGCTCAATATCGATAAAGCGCGCAGTTTGTTGGCTGAAGGCGGATTGGACGAGGCTGAATCCCTGTTTGAAGCTGCCTCGGATACTGCCGGGAAGCGAGGCGATGGTCTGATCGGCCTTGCGGAAGTGGCGCAAAAGAGAGGCGACGTGCGCAAAGCTGTCGATCTTCTGGCGGAAGCGGAGACGCTTGTGGACGACAGCAATCGCGAATGGTTTGATTCCATCAGGGAGAAACAACCAAAATAACACCGTTGAGCCAATTGCAGAAAACACTGATCCTCTTGCAGGTTTTCAGGTTTGAGACATTCCGGGCAGCATGTTGAACACACAACGTATTGCGATGGTGCTGGAATACGATGGTCATGGCCTGTGCGGTTGGCAGCGGCAGAATAACGGCCTGACGGTGCAGGAGTCTCTGGAAACGGCGCTGGACCATATCGAAGGGCAGGCGGTACGCACCCATGCCGCGGGACGCACGGATGCAGGGGTACATGCTGAAGCCATGCTGGTGCATGCGGATATTGATGCCGCACGTTTTTCCCGTTCGCCAAAGGCCTATGTGCATGGCGTGAATCAACATCTTCCAGCACCCATACGCGTACTGAATGTACATGCGGTATCGGCAAATTTTCATGCCCGTTTCGATTGCCGGGAACGCGCATACCGTTATCAGATATGGAACCGGACGACGGCGCCCGCGATCCAGCGCTGGCGGCACTGGTGGATGCCCGGGAAGCTGGATATCCCGGCCATGCGTCAGGCCGCCGCAAGCCTGCGGGGAGAGCATGACTTCAGCAGTTTTCGCGCCAGCGGTTGCCAGGCGGCATCGCCTGTGCGCGATCTGCGTGAAATTCACATCAGGCGGCAAGGCGTAACGATACTCATGGGTTTTCGAGCTGACGCCTTTTTATATCACATGGTACGCAATATTGTTGGCAGCCTTGTACAGGCAGGTGTCGGAAAATGGCCGCCGGAGCAAATGGGGGATATCCTTGCCGCCAGAGATCGGACGCAGGCGGCGGTCACCGCGCCGGCGCATGGGCTGTATTTTACCAATGCCGTTTATGATGATTTTGATTCACGCGGGATTGCCGATGGGCATTCAACCCAATCATGGAGCCTCTTGCAAAACTCGTGAGCGGCGCTTGCCTGCTTTTTACAAGGGCCGTACCATGCGCCGCTCGTCCGGGCATGGTCCGGAAATGAAAAGGGAGAGATGTCTGAGTGGTTGAAGGAGCACGCCTGGAAAGCGTGTGTGCGTGAAAGCGTACCGAGGGTTCGAATCCCTCTCTCTCCGCCAGTTGACAGATCACAGGTCTGTCAGGTTGATGATGCCTGTGATTGAGTAAAGAAGAGAGAGGGTGAGAAGCCTCGCGGGTTCGACAAATCCGGCGCAGACGGATTTGAACGCCAGAGCGAAGCGAGGGCGGCCCCGCAGGGGTGAGGGCTGAAAGCCCGAATAATCCCTCTCTCTCCGCCAGTTTTCCGTCGGCTAAGACCGTATGGATGCCCCGTGTCACCCGGGTCGGGCCCCGCACGGTGAAGCCCTGTGAACCCCGTCAGGTCCGGAAGGAAGCAGCGGCAGCAGGAGCCTTGCGCGTTGCGGATTCGTCCGGTCCGGGTGACCGCTTTATTTGGGATAGAAAGAGGACGGTTTCACTTTTTCCGGGTTCCGGCTTTGCCGGGGAAGAAAGCAAACTGTCCTCTTTCTTATCCCGCCATTCATCCGTACAGTGACGCCTATGAGTTACAAGGTGCTTGCCCGCCGCTGGCGGCCACAGCGGTTCGCCGACCTTACCGGTCAGGACGTGGTCGTGCGAACCCTGCGAAACGCATTGAAAAATGGTCAGATGGCACATGCTTATCTGCTGACCGGCATTCGCGGCGTGGGCAAAACCACGATCGCTCGCCTGCTGGCCATGGTGGTCAACTGCGATCATCCCGAACGTGGTGAGCCTTGTGGCGCATGCGCGGCGTGCGCGTCCATCAGTCGTGGCAACAATCTGGATGTGCAGGAAATGGACGCGGCCAGCCATACCGGCGTGGACGATATTCGCGAAATTCTTGATTCGGTGCGTTATCCGCCCGCCACGCTCAAATGCAAGGTGTACATCATTGATGAAGCGCACATGCTGTCCAGGAACGCCTTCAATGCACTGCTGAAAACGCTGGAGGAACCGCCGGATCAGGTGCTGTTTATTCTGGCTACGACCGAGGCTGAAAAGCTTCCTGTCACCGTGCGTTCGCGTTGTCAGCGCTTTGATCTTCGGCGTTTGGGGATGGATGAAATAAGCCGTTATCTGGCGCATGTCCTGGATGAGGAGAAGGTTGCCTGTGATCCCGGGTCTCTGCATGAAATCGCGTACGCCGCGGATGGAAGCATCCGTGATGCGTTAAGCCTGACCGAACGGGTGCTGGCCTATGCCGAGGGGCGCCTCACGGCCGTTGATGTGCGAAAGGCGCTGGGTCTGGTCGGACCCGGGATGATACGTCAATTATCGGATGCGATTTTTACCGGACAAAACAAGGTGGCAGTGGATACCTTGCGGCAGGCAGCGCACACCGGCCACGCGCCGCGCGCCATCTTGATGGCTTTGGGAGAAACGTGGCACGAACTGGCCTGCCTGATGGTGGATGAAACACTGTTGGAGAGTGAACCGGGCGAGGCGCAGCGACAGTGGCTGGCGATCTGGGCGGGTTGCTGGGATACGCAAGGTCTGGACTTACGTTATCAGGTTTTGTTGCATGGGTTACGCGATCTGGGGCTGGTTGATGAACGCAGGGGTGCGGAAATGCTGGTTCTGCGCCTTGCCGGATTGCATGCCCTGAATCCGCCACGGAAAATACCCGAAACCAGGTCGAATACGGCAGAGCAGTCCGGAACGGGCGATCATGAGATCGGTGGATCAAGTGACGCCAGGGTTCCGATGGCGCGAGATAAGACTGAACCCGTTGTGAATCATGCCGATCCTTCGCATCAGGTTTCTCCCACCGATGCAGGCAGGCATGACGAAGGCAGAGGACGGGAACCGGACTTGCTTTCGAACCGGGAGGATGAAGCGCCGGGTCGGCATTGCGCTGACTGGGAAGAGGCGGTTGCTGCCTATGGAAAGGTGCGCGCCGGTGTTGCCGCCATGCTGGAGCATGTATGGTGTCTGGCTTTTGCTGAAAAGGTTCGCCTGGCTCTGGATAAGCATCAGGAGAAGGCCATTGTTGCGGCGGAGCGGATGGCGTTTGCCGAGTGGCTGGGACGCGAGGTGCATTGGGAGCCGCGAAGTGAACAGGGAGGCGAAACACTGTCACAGGCGCGTATCCGTGAAGCCAGGGTAACGCAGCAGCAACTGGAACAGACTGCCCGTGAAGATCCTCACGTTCAGGCGATCATGCGCGAGTTTGGAGCAAAAATCGAACATGTACGGGTGTCGGGCGCGGCAACGGATAGTGAAACATGATGACTTCCAACGAAGTCATCAGAGGAGAAACAACCATGAATATTGGAAAAATGATGCAGCAGGCTCGCAAGATGCAGGAGAATATGCAGAAAATGCAGGAAGAGCTGGCCAGCATGGAAGTGCATGGTGAAGCCGGCGGCGGTATGGTGACGGTCACGATGGGTGGTGATCGCGTGATACGCAAAGTCGAGTTTGATCCTTCGCTGTGGGCTGAGCAGGACAAGGATTTGCTTGAGGATTTGGTCGTTGCCGCTACGAATTCTGCGCTACAATCGGTCGATGGCATGATGCAGGAAAAACAGCAGGCCATGCTTGGCGGATTGCCGCTGCCTCCCGGATTTTCTCTTTGATAGCGATCACTCATGAATAGGGCGGGCTATGCCTTTCCCGGTATGCCCGCACCGCTGGCGCGGATGGTGGAAACGCTCTCCGGTTTGCCGGGAATCGGACCCAAGACAGCGCTGCGCCTGAGTTTGAGTATGCTACGCAAATCCGCGGCGGATATGGAACAGATGTCGGCAGCTTTGACGGATTTACACCAATCCCTTTCCTTTTGCGAGCGTTGCGGCTGTTTTTCCGAGCGGGGGCATTGCGGTATTTGTGACAATGTCCGGCGTGATGCGCATGTGATTTGCGTGGTTGAACAGCCGGTGGATGTGCTGATGCTGGAACGCGGAGGACATTTCTCCGGACACTACCATGTGTTGCACGGGCGTTTAAGTCCGGTGGATGGGATAGGGCCGGAACAGATTCGCCTGACTTCACTGGATGCACGTGTGTCGGAGGGGGATGTACACGAACTGATTCTGGCAACCAGTGCTACGGTAGATGGCGAGGCGACGGCGCATTTTATCGCCCGCCGTTACCAGGCTTCCGATGTGAAGATTTCACGTATTGCCCGTGGCGTGCCGGAGGGAGGTGAACTGGAATATATGGATGAGTTCACCCTGAACCGCGCCCTGGATCAGCGGGTGGTTTGGGAACAGCAGGCATAAACCTTGCGTGATCAATAGATCTTCCCATATTTTCTTGCGGTTTGAAGGAAATTCCGACACACTTACGTTGCAATGCTTACGTAAGCATAAAAGGAGTTTGTTATGGATAAGGTTTTATCAGCACGAGTAGATGAATCAGTCATACAACAGGTGGGTCTGTTATCCCGCAAACTCCATACATCCAAAAAAGCTGTTATTGAAGCAGCTATCAGGCAATATTCAGAGCAGTCCGGTTTGAAGGAAAAGATTGATGTGTTTGAAAACACCTGCGGTGCATGGAAAAGATCGGAAATGCCGCAAGAGGACGTTTTGATATCCCGTTCTGCTTTTAATCAATCGATGGAAAGGCATCATCAGTGAAATTCTTGCTGCTACCGTGATGCAGGCGGTAGGTCGTATCTATACGCTGAACGTCAGACATTTTCCGATGTCTGAAATCAACGTCCGGAGAGGGTGGACATGATACTCTTTACTGAACTATTCGATACGCTTGCTAACAATGACCGGGTTGCTACAATTGCGACAGTCAACCGGTTTTGATGGAGAAAGCAATGGTGGCAACGTTAGGCGTAAAAATTGAGGATGAAACACTGGAGCGCCCGAAACACTTAAGCGATGCGACACAGCGTCCGGACATTGGCTGATGCGCCAGGCCATTCAACGGTATCCGGATGAAGAAGAAACCCGCGAGCAGGCACGCAAGGAGGCCATTGCACGTTGGGAACGCTATGAGGAAACGGGGGACGCGCTTGATCATGCTGTAGTCACGGCCTGGCTTAAGTCCCGGGGTGCGGAGGATGAAGGTGAATGCTCCGTTTGATTTGGCTGCCGGAGGCTGTTCGCGATCTCACCCTGTTGCGAAACTTCATTGATAAAAAGAATCCCGCCGCTGCCCGGCGATCAAGCCAGCGCATCCTCCAGGCCGCGGAGTGATTGCAGCATCATCCACAGGCCGGGCGTCCCCTGGACGATCTGGCGGACTTTCGGGATTTGGTGATTCCCTTTGGAGCACGGGGCTATGTGTTGCGGTCTCGCATCACATCCGGCGTTGTGGTTGTGGTTCGTGTCTGGCACGTCAGGGAACTCAGAGCGATAAATTTCCAGGCTCTAAGCCGCTGAATTCATTTTGAGTCAGGCGAATGATGTATGAGGAAACATATATGGTTTCGTGGATGGTGACAGCGCAAAAGGTTGAAGCAGCAACCAAAAAGATTGTTGAAGTCGCGCATCCACGGCGGCTGATTCTGTTCGGCTCTTATGTTCGTGGGGAGGTTACGGCCAACAGCGATTTGGATATTCTCGTTGTGACCGGGAATGATGTAAAAAATACACGCAAGGAAAGCGTGCGCATTCGCCGTGCCCTGAAGGGCATTTCCATGTCCATGGATATTATCGTTGTGCCGGAGAGCGAATTGCAAAAGGTGGCGCATGTTCCAGGCCTCATTTACCGCGAGGCGTTGGCACACGGGAAGGTTGTGCATGAATCCGCCTGAAAAGAAGCGCTTACCAGGTTTCCGATGTGAAGATTTTACGTGTTGCCCGTGGCGTGCCGGAGGGAGGCGAACTGGAATATATGGATGAGTTCACCCTGAACCGCGCCCTGGATCAGCGGGTGGTTTGGGATGTTAGAGTGTAGACCACCTCTTTCTCTACTGCATGCCTGATACTTCGGCATACAGATTTATTGTTAATACAGGCGTGGCAGCGGTCACTTCGGTATTCAATATCGTCATAGGATTTCTGGTACTGACCGCGGCAAAAAATATGCTGGGAGGGATTGGCCTTGGTGTCTGGTCGCTGGCATTGGGGTTGATGGCCATGGCGTCATTGGTTGATTTTGGTTTTGCATCAGCTCTTGGGATTCTGGTGGCTCGCTATGCTGGTCGCGATGGAAAGAACCATTTGCACCAAATCCTGAATGCCTTCGTAGTCATTGCTTTCCCGCTGGCACTGGGTATTAGCGTGGGCGGAGTGCTGATGGCGCCTGTATTGGCTCGGTTATTTGTACATGATGTCGTCTGGCATGCCCAGGCATCCCTCTTATTCGCAATGATGTTTGTCATTATCGGACTACAGATAAGCGGTGGTCTGATTGGTGGTGTTCTGGTTGGTTACCAGAAGTTGGGGCTTTTTCGAATCTGGCGGTCTGTTTGGCAGATGTTGCAAAGCCTTGGGGTATTGTGGATGCTTTACCACGATGTGAATCTGGGCGCTATTGGACTGTGGATGGTACTGAATACCGCTGGATTTCTTGTTACGGCATGGGTGATCTGGTTGCGCTGTGTGCCCGTGCGTTTCGCTTTCTCGTTACCGACCAAAGTCGCGGTGTATGAATTGTGGCGCACGGCTATATCCATGCAGTTGGGCCGCATGGCGGGCGCAATGCTGGGACAGGCGGATAAATTCGTATTGGCCTTGCTGGTAGGGGCAATTTTTGCTGGTTGGTATACGCTGGCTGCTAAATTGGCAGGCTCACTATTGCTTCTTCCCGGTTTTATGTTGGCGGCACTCGCGCCAGTAGTTTCAGCAATGGTGGGAGAGCAATCGCATGAGCGTGCTATGAGCTTGCTACGTCTGGTTTCGCGGTATCTTAATCTGATTATATTTCCATTGGCAGGATTCATTTGGCTGTATACCGATCCCTTGTTGCAATGGTGGCTGGGACACGTCGATGCCCATATTATGGCTGCTACCCGTATTTTGCTTTTAATGTATTTGTTGTTGGCAATGCAGCAACCATATGTCGATGTCTTGTTGGGTATGGGACGCAATCGGGTTGTGGCCCGTTTTGGCATTGTGGTCATCGTCATGAATATACCAACATCCCTTCTTCTGGTTGATTTTTACGGCTTCCCAGGTAGTTATTGGGCCAGCCTGATGGTGGTGTGTTTGGCATCAATATCATTTTTTTCAGCTGCTCTTTCTGAATTAATGATTCCATTACGTATCTGGATTAATGATTGGATTCGCCCGCTCCTGGCAACGGCGCTAACGGTAATGATCATGCACTCGTTACCGATGACTCCGCAGGCGTTGCTCAGTGCCGGGGCGTGTATGGCCGCCGGTGGCGCTATTTATGCTATATGCGTATGGTTTCTTGGCGGATTTAACCACGAGGATATCCTGCGTTTTCGGAAGGTATGGAGGGAACGGTGAGAGCTTTGCGTTTTCTGTTGTTCAGCATATGGCTGCAAAAGCCCTGGCGTTTTCTTCTTGATCTGTTGTGGGATGAAGGCATGAGCTTTGTCGATTGGAGCCGTCACCTTGCCGGAGGAAATACCTCAGAGAATTATCTGTGACGCAACAGACCGCTATTGGCAGACAGGTGATAATTGATGAATAGGGCACTCCGTTTTTTTTATTCTTCTTGCCGTAGTCAGGTTCAACCCTTCTATAGCGTATGATTGCGATATATCTCGAAGTGGATACCGGTCCCGGACCGCGGTTGTTGCTGCAATACATGCCAAGAAGGCATCTATGACCACTATTTCGGTGGTGATTCCAGTCTATAATGCCGAGAAGACGTTGGAACATTGCTTGCAAGCTTTGGTTAATCAAACGAAGCCTCCGGTTGAAATCATTGTGGCAGACAATGGTTCCACCGATGATTCCATGTCCATTGTGCGGGCTTGTACCGAGAAATCCGAGGTGTCAATCCGATTAATTGAGGTTTCAAAACGCGGTGCGGCGGCGGCGCGTAATGCGGCAGTGCTGAAAGCCGCGGGAGACTGGGTAGCCTTTACCGACAGTGATTGTTTGCCCGATCCGGATTGGCTTGCAAGGGGTGTGGAACTATTAGCTAACCATCATGTCGCGGCACTGGCTGGCCCGGCATGGGGTTCGCTGGAAGGCGACGGCTCGGCTCGTCTTCTTGGACTGACCTCGTTGTCTGTTGGCCTGGATGAACAATACTACAGTACCGCCGGGCCAACCGGAACGCAGGGTTTTGCCGCAGCCAATCTGTGGGTGAGGCGGGAGGCTTTTCTTGATATTCAGGGTTTTGATGAAACACTGACTGTCTCTGGCGAGGATGTTGACCTGTGCGCCCGCCTTTATGTTGCAGGGGGCCGGTTATTTTATTCCCCACATTTATTGGTGCGGCATATCCATGTTTCGGGCATCGCCAATATGTGCCGCAAAATGGTTCAGTACGGACGAGCCCATGCTTTGCTGTTTAAGCGCCATGGGTATTCGGGTATCTATCTTGATTTGCCTCTGTTTGGCAGCTTACGTTTTTCTTCACCCTTCTACTTTTGGTGTAATACAGCATCGGCTGAGAAAAAGGTGCTATTGATATTTTTTGTCGCTGTTTTGCAGCCGTGGGCAATACTTCTGCTCCCCGTATATATTTATTGGACTGGACGATTTTTACGCAGACGTGCAGTAGCTATTGGGAACAGCCTTGGATTCTGGAATGGCGCATGGTTGGCAGTGCTGCTGGTTGTTAAATCAGCCGCGCTTACTTGGGGAAGAATACGGGGCAGTAGTTGCAGGGTCTGGACATGCTAGATGATCCGGTATCTATCCTTGTCTGCACGCGAGATCGGCGCGATATGCTGGATCGCCTGTTGGCGGATCTTCGGGCACAGAATTATGCCGGTAACATGCAGACTGTTGTTGTGGAAGAAACTGATGATCCCCGTTTACCTCCCGGCGTAGATTATGTGCCGCACCCAGTGCGTAATCTGGGGATTGCCTTTGCGCGCAATCTGGCGCTGGAGCATGCATCTCATGATCTTGTCGTATTCGTGGACGATGATTGCCGTGTGGCACGGGACTGGCTTCAGTCATTGGTGACGCCATTGGATGATCTACAGGTTCTTGGCGTCCAGGGCGGTGTGACCGTGCCGGAGGGAACGAATGCTATCGGTTGGGCCGAGACGTTGCTTGGGTTCCCGGGTGGAGGTGTGTCCCGGATTTATTATTCTGGCGGAAAGATTCAGGAAACGCGAGAGGTCTCAACACTTAATGCCGCCTACCGCAAACAGGCGTTGCTGAATGCCGGAGGCTTTGATGCCGCCGCCCGCCTTGGCGGTGAGGATTATCTGTTGGCAAAGAAAGTGGCAAGGCAGGGGCGGCTACTGTTTGTTCCTTCTGCGCTTGTTCGTCATGCGGCCCGGGGAAGTATTCCGGCGATCTGGCGGTGGTTTATGCGCCGGGGTACGGCGGAAATTGATTTGTGGCGGCATGGTTTGGCTGCCGATGGCTTTGGAGGATGGATGATTCGATCCTCGGTGGGGCTCAAGTTACTGTGTGTTCTGTTGCTTTGGCCATGGTTTGAATTCTGGTCGGTTGCGCTGCTATTGATTGTCTATGTCATGCTTGCATGGTGGCGAATACGCTGGTGCCTGCGCGAACAGGTGACTGGGCGTGCTGTTCCATGGGCGGCCTTCGCCATGGTACCGGCGGTAAAGTTATGCATGGACCTGGCTACGGATGCGGGGCGTTTGAACAGATTGTTGAAGAGGGACAACAGTTGATGCGCGATTACGGAAAAATGATGGAGCTATGGACACTGCGGCGTAGTTCCGTGCTGCGAAGGGTATATGTGGCTATCGTGGGCTGGACATTTGTCGGGGGTTGGCTACGCATGCGCGAGGTTCTTCCCGTATTGCGGAAGCTTGGGTCTGAGCCGGAGAATATCCTTGATGCAGGTTGTGGGATGGGCGCCTTTACGGTGATGCTGTCGAATCTGTTTGGGCGGGCTCATATTGATGCTGTTGATTGGGAGGCAACGGACCGTTTCAGAGGGCAACTGGCCAGCGTCCGGCAAATGCTTGATGATATGGGGTTATCCAATGTTGCCGTCAGCAAGGTGAACCTACTGGATATGCACGAATCCCGGAAGTACGACTTGATCGTCAACATTGATGTGTTGGAACATATTCCGGGCAATAAGAAGATTATGCGGGCATTCTTTGCTGCATTGCGCCCTGGTGGGACGCTGATTTTGCATATGCCGGCCAAGGGAGTCGCCGCCAGTAGCCCGTTTTTTCCTGAGTCCGTGCTTCAGGCGATCAGGGATGAACATATTGGCGAGATGTACGATTGTGCTGGATTAAAACAAGCCCTGATCGGGGTTGGGTTCACGCAAGTCGAAGTGCGAACCACGTTTCACTGGTTTTCCCAATGGGCCTGGGAATGGGATAAAATTATATATTACCGTTTGCGATTCGCCTATCCGTTAATGTTGCCATTTCTAAAAATATTGGGCGCTCTGGGACAATATCTGCGTTTGGGCCGAGGCTATGGTATACTGGCGATTGCATCCCGGACCATTCCGGCTGTGGCGCGGAAATCCTGATATGCGCGTGGCCTATGTGTCCGGCTTCGCTGATTTTATTGGTGGCGGCGAGTATTCGCTGTTTGACCTGATGACGAATCTTCCGGCGGATGTCGAGCCTGTATTGCTGATTCCGGCGGAAGGAAAACTCAGCGCCAGAGCGGAGAAGGAAGGTATAGCGTGGTATGTAGTTCCAATACCGGCACTTGGTTTTTCTTCCCCGGCGGCATTGTGGGTATGGCGAACATTACTGGCGGATATCAAACCGGATTTGCTGCATGCAAATAATTCGAGACCGGCTTTTTATGCCGGACTTGCTGGCAGAATGCTTCATGTTCCGGTTGTGTTTCACTGTCGCGTTGCCGTTACTGACCCAAGGCTTGATAGCTGCCTGGTACGATTGGTGAACGGCGTAATTGCTAACAGCCGGGCCACGATGGCTCGTTTCTCTGCATGGCCCTTACTCAGAAGCTGGACGGTGCATAACGGCGTGGATACGTCCGCATGGCATCCGGCCAGTGGGCGCAAGGATGCAAAACCGTTTGGTGCGGAGCAGGTGATCCTGGTTGTGGCGCGCGTGTCGCGGTGGAAACGTCATGACATCATTCTGGATGTGTTTGAACGGTTGGCTGGAACGATACCTGGGCTGCATCTGGCATGTGTGGGCGGTAGAGATGCTACGGATGTGGCATGGTGGAATGTGTTGCAGCAGCGAACGAGGGGGTTGCCCAACGGTAATCGCGTGCATTGGATAGGCGAGGTGGACCACGTCGTACTGGAAGGCTGGTATGCCGCGGCGGATGTGCTGGCGCTACCGTCGGATGATGAGCCGTTTGGCCGTGTGCTGGTGGAAGCTATGGCGATGGGTGTTCCCGTTGTGGCGTTTGATGGAGGAGGCGTTCCCGAGGTGGTGCAGCACGGCAAACAGGGGCTTCTGGTACGCGCCGGAGATGAGGAGGGGATGTCGTTGGCTGTGGGAGAGTTGCTTGGCCATGCCAGCCTTCGTGTTGAAATGGGTGAAGCGGGTCAGCGGCGAGCGCGGGATTTTTCGATCCGCAATCATGTGACGCGGATATGCAAGATATATGAAGAAATTGCAACATGACTCGCGTGCATTGTCCTTTATGCGGGAGCACAGGACCGCATCGGGTGCTGGAAGATAGCGAGCAGCCATATCGGGTGATGGCCTGCCCGGCGTGTGATTATGGCTTTGTGCATCCCCTTCCGAGCCGGGAACGATTGGTGGAAGCCTATGACGAGGCTTATTACGAGCCATGGAGGACGCATGACGTGGCTGCGCGTGAGCGGATGTGGCAATGGCGTCTGGAACAGGTGCGGAGCATGGTGGGTGAAGGACGCTTGCTTGAGATTGGCGCCGGAGACGGGGATTTCCTGACCATGGCGGTTGGTGCCGGTTATGAGGTGACGGCAACCGAATTTTCGGAGGCTGCGGTTGCCAATATTCAACGGAAATTGCCACAAATCCACGTATATACGGGTGAAGTTGAAGATGTTGGGCTGAAGGCGGCAACCTTCGATGTCATTGTTGCCTGGCACAGCCTGGAGCATATGCGCTTTCCATTCAAAGCGCTTGCGGCCATGTGTGAAGCCCTGAATCCGGGCGGCAGTTTGCTGATCGCCGTACCCAACCGAAATAATTACCTGATGCGATTCCTTTATCGTATTGCCCGCGGTCGGCGCTACCCGCTGTTCTCCCTGCATACCAGAGAAATCCACTTGTCACATTTTACGCCCCGAAGTTTGAAAAGAGCGGTGGAAAGTGCAGGATTTGAAACTCGGGCCATTGTTCGGGATCATGCGATGGTGGAGTTCACAAAGCGAATTATTGATGACGTGGCGGCTATTTCCACCATGCCGAGTGGAGGTCTTGGAACAGAAGCTATGCTGCTGAAAGCGATAAAGAGGGGAGAATGATACCATGCGGATTGCGGTAATCGGGACAGGTTATGTGGGATTGGTAACGGCGGCCTGTATGGCGGAAGTGGGGCATCATGTGGTTGGTCTGGATGTGGATCAGGCCAAACTGGATCGCCTGGCCAAAGGCGTAATGCCGATCCATGAGCCGGGTCTGGACAGCATCGTGCTGCGCACCATGGCTTCCGGCCATCTGTTTTTTACATCGTCCTATGCCGAAGCCATGCACGAGGCCGAGGTGGTGTTTCTGGCCGTGGGCACGCCATCGGAAGAGGACGGTTCCGCCGATCTTTCGTATGTGCTCGCGGCAGCGAGTGAGGCGGCCTCCCATGTGCAGCGGGATTGCATATTGGTGACTAAATCCACTGTACCGGTTGGAACCGGCGAAAAGGTGGACGCGGTGGTGGTGGAGGTATTGTCCGGGAGGGATAATGCGCCGAAGGTGACGGTGGCCAGTAATCCTGAATTTCTGCGCGAGGGGCAGGCGGTCGGTGATTTTCTGAAACCTGGCCGGATTATTGTTGGGGTCGAACATCAGGGTGATGCGGAGGTCTTCCGCCGTTTGTATGCGCCATTTAACCGCAATCGTGATCGTCTCATCGTGGTGGACCGGAAATCCGCCGAGATTGCCAAATATGCCGCCAATGCGATGCTGGCCACGCGCATTTCCTTTATGAACGAACTGGCGGCATTTTGTGATGCCACGGGGGGAGACATCGAAGCCGTGCGCAAGGGGCTGGGTTCCGATCCGCGTATCGGCCCGCATTTCCTTTATGCAGGCGTTGGCTACGGCGGTTCCTGTTTTCCCAAGGATGTGCGGGCGTTGATGGCGTCGGGCGAGGAATATGGTGTGCGCATGCAGTTGATTGAGGCGGTGCATGACGTGAATCAGGCGCAGAGGAAGCGTTTTGTACAAGTGATTCTGGATGCTCTGGCGGGTATTGACGAACCTCGGGTGGCATTGTGGGGCTTGGCCTTTAAGCCTGAAACGGACGACATGCGAGAAGCGCCCAGCCGGGATGTGATTGAAGCGTTGCTGGCGCGTGACGTGCGTATCCGAGCCCATGATCCGGCTGCGATGAATATTTGCAAAGACCTGTGGCCGCATGAATCGAATCTGGAATTTGTGGATAGTCCGGAAGCATGCTTGCCGGATGCCGATGTGTTGATTGTCGTGACCGAATGGCTGTGCTTCCGCGAACCGGACTGGGATGCCGTTGAATCAAGCATGCGCGGACGTATTTTGTTTGATGGCCGCAATCTGTTCGATCCTGCCACATTGAGGGCGCGTGGCTGGCATTATCACGGTATCGGGCGCGGCGCTTGAGCATATCCATGCTGGTGGATGGCCGGGAATTCGTGGCTGGCCGCCGCACCGGCATCGGCCGGTTTCTGGAAGGACTTTTGCTGGCACTCCATTCCGCTCACCCGGATTGGCTTCTGACCGTCGCGATGCGCAAGGACTGTGCCTTGCCGTCATCATTGCGGGACAAGGTACGGGAACTTTATATTCCACATGCTGTGGAATTATTCTGGCCGGCGCTGGCGCGTGGTTACTATCTGTTTTTAAGTCCGTATCCCAAATTGCCGTGGCGAAAGCTTCCCTGCCCGGCCATTCATACCATCCACGATGTGCTGTACCTGACGCATCCGGCCTATCGGGGAAACCGCCTGCGCGTCTGGGCGGCTAAAGCGCGTCTGGCGCATGCGCTGAAACGGGCTGCGCTCACATGGTTTGATTCCAGAGCATCCATGGATGCCTGCCAGTCGCTTTTTGGGCATGCGTCAAACGCGATTGTGCGTCATCTTGCCGTGGATGCGATATTTATGCCGCTAACAGAAAAAAAAGAGGCTGATAACCCTTATTTTCTATTTGTCGGCAATGGCCTGCCGCATAAGAACTTATTCCTGTTGCTTGAAGCAATGAACGGTGTGGATGCGCGGCTGGTGTGCGTGGGAGTCCGTCATGTAGAAAGGATGCTGGCGCATTGCCGTGATAAGACGAGGGACCGAATCGAATTTCGGCAAGGTGTGGACGATAGCGGGTTGCTGACACTGTATAGACATGCCGTGGCCTTGCTGCAGCCTTCAACGGCTGAGGGTTACGGCTATCCTCCACTGGAAGCGATGGCCTGCGGTGCGCCAGCCATCGTTTCGGATATTCCCGTGCTGCGTGAGACGACAGGCGGTGCGGCCATGACGTGTTCGGCGGATGATGTGGCCGCATGGCGACGGGCCATGCAGGCCATGCTGGATGAAAATACGCGAAAGACATGGTCGAACAAGGGTCTTGAGCGGGTGGGTCATCTGCGTGCGCCCGAAGGCTGGCAGCGGCACATTGAAGATATGGAAAGCCTTCTGGGGCAAACCTGATGTGCGGTTTCGTGGCGGTCTTGGGTAAAAGCGGCAAGGGTGAGCTGGAACGGATGGCCCATGCCGTGGAGAAGCGGGGGCCGGACGATAGCGGCCGCTTTGACGACGGCATGTTTGCCGCGATTCATCATCGTTTATCCATTATCGGGCCGGATACGCGGGGCCGTCAGCCGATGACGGCGAATGATGTTACCGTTGTGTTTAATGGTTGTATCTACAATTACCGGGAACTGCGAAAACAACTGGAAGATGACGGCATCATCTTTGCCTCGGATACGGATACGGAGGTGCTGCCTCACCTGTATCGAAAATTTGGCGCGGGCATGTTTTCACTGCTGAACGGTATGTTTTCCATTCTGTTGTGGGATGCGCGCGAGAAGCTGCTGCTTGCCGCACGCGATCCCTTTGGCGAAAAGCCGATGTTTATTTGTGAGCAGGACGGGCGGGTTGGTTTTGCATCCATGTTATCCGCGTTTGAGCAGGGGGACTGGGCGCTGACTCCGGATGTGCGTGCGGTGCATGACGTGCTTTGCCGCATGCGAACAACCGCGCCACGCACCATGTACAGAGAGGTGCGTCAGTTGCCCGCTGGCACTTATCTTTATGCCAAAGCCGGTGGGGAACTTGTGCCCCGCCGTTTCGCTTTCCTTCCCGAACCGGATCAACCCCTGGATATGACGCCGGTTGAAATGGAGAGCGAGACGGAGCGTCTGCTTGATGACGCATTTTTATTGCGCACGGTTTCGGACAAACCCATAGGTATATTCTTGTCCGGAGGCGTGGATTCCTCATTGATTGCCGAATCACTGGCGCGGCAATTACCCGAAACGCTGCACACCTTTTCCGTTCGTTTTTCCGATGGTGCGGCGGATTACGATGAAAGCGCCTGCGCAGCGGCGGTCGCGAAGCATATCGGTAGCGAGCATGCGGTACTGGATGTCCGTTCGGAGGCGCATGAGGCGTTGCACGATCTGGCGGGTGCATTCGATCAACCCGTGACGAATTCGGCGGCATTACCTATGTATTTAATCGCACGCGAGGCCAAGGCGCATGTAGATGTGGCACTGTCCGGCGTGGGCGGAGATGAACTGTTTGGCGGCTACCCGCGTTATCTGGGGATGGCCTGGCATGACCGGCTGCGGCATATGCCGGGACGTGGTTTGTTGTTGGCGGCATTGAAGGGCATGGGAGAAGCAAACAGTAGCCGGAATTCACGCGGTCGCTTGCGGCGTTTCGTACAGGAACTGGATGGCACGGCGGCGGAGGCATATCTCAACTGGACAGAAGCAAGCGGCGCAAATTGGAAGGCAATGTTCACTGTGCCAAATATCGATGAGGAACAATCATTATGGCCAACAGCCGTATCAGCTTACGGTGGTCTGGATGGGTTGTTGGCGCGCTTCGGACCCGTGAACGGCAGTATGGTCTGGGATATGCTGACCTATCTCCCCGATGATTTGCTGGCGGTGGGGGATCGCATGAGTATGGTGCATGCACTGGAATTACGTAGTCCGTTTCTGGATATGCGGCTGGTTAATCTGGCGTTGATGCTGCCGGTCTCCCGGAAGGTTGCGGGGCCTCTCTGGCGGGAAGGGTTGAAACTGTTGCTCAAACAGATTGCCCGGAAGCGGTTGCCCGCCGGAATCGTGGACCGTCCCAAGCAGGGATTTATGGCGCCGGTGAAGTATTGGTTGCGCGGGGCGCTGGCTGGGGATATTCAGCGTTTGTGCGAGAATGCGCCGTTGGGTGGTTTGGTACGCCGGGACTTTGTGCGGCGGGAATGGGCCAGGCATCAGGCTGGCGAAGACCGTTCCGATATATTATGGGGACTGTTGCTGGTGGATACATGGATGCGGCAAAAGGGGTGGTCATTCCGGTGAGAGTATTGCTGGTGGCGGATGTGTCTGCCGAAAGGCTGCTGGGCGGTGCTGAACGCATGCTGACGCAGCATGTGCGTGCGCTGGCTGAAACATTTGAGTTGACGGCACTGACACGTCAACCCGCGCCGGATGCGCCGTTGAGCATCGAAGTGGCTGCCGGGATAACGGAATATCGGCTTCCCTTCTCGGGAGATCGCGGCATGCGTGGTATGCGGCAATTGATCCAGAGCGCGAAAGACTGGTGGCGGTGGCATCAGGGCGAATTTGATGTGGTGGTGGCCGAACAACCGTTTGTGATGTGGGCGCTATTGCGAGCGGGATGCAACCTTTCGCGTTTGCAGGTGTGTCATTCATTTGCGTTTGAGGAATATCTCACGCGCCACGGATTGGGCTATGGCTTAAAGCATAAAATGATGGTTGTCATGATGAAGGATCTGGAAAGGCGAGTGTATGAATCAGCTAAAAGTTTTATGGTCCTCAGCGACTATATGAGGTGTCATTTGGCCAAATGTTTTCAATTGAACAGCGTTCCCGTCGAAGTGGCTTCCGGTGGTGTGGACATGCCTGTGTTGGCAAGCAGGAAAGAACGGGATCAAATGCGGCAACAGCTCGGATGGCAGGGGCCGGTGGTGGTCACGCTGCGTAACCTGGTGCCGCGTACCGGTGTGGATATGCTGGTACAGGCTGCGGCCATGCTGCGTTATGAGATGCCGGATTTGCGGTGGTGTGTGATGGGTGCGGGAGCACTCCTGGAGCCGTTGAAATGGCTGGCGGAACAACTGGATGTGGCGGATCGTATCGAATTTACCGGTTATTTGCCTGAGGACGAGGTGGCATTACGTATGCAGGCGGCGGATGCATTTATGTTGCCGACACGATCACTGGAGGGTTTCGGGCTTGTTACGGTTGAAGCTAATGCCCATGGGCTTCCTGTTGTGGCAACACCCGCGGGCGCCAACCCCGAGGTGGCAGGTTCAACCCCGGATAATATCCTGGCTGATGCGATCACGCCTGAGGCGCTGGCGGAGGCCACGCGTTTGTTGTTTGAACGGCATGCGGATCATATGGAACGGGCAGGTCGGCTGCACGCGCATATCAATGAACGCTTTAATTGGCAGTTACATGATCAGACATTCGTTAATGCGGTCAGGTCACTGGCCTGATGTGGACTCTTGAGGGATTTCTTCAGACATGCCCGATCAGGTAAGGGTTTCTTGCCCCTATTGCACACAAGATGCCTTTCCTGTTTTTCTACGGCATCAGAAAAGGTTTTTAAAGTGCAGAGAATGTTCTTTGATTTTTTTACATCCGGATGATCGGAAGGCAGAGGACTATTCCCATCATTATACCGAGGCATGGATAAAAGAATGGAGAGGAGAGGGACGCGAAGTTGTTTTTCTGGAGGCGCTTTCGTACTTTCCCGAGTCTGCTGGTCGCGCCTTGTTGGATGTGGGCTGTGGTGGTGGAAAATTGCTTTCAATGGCCGCTCAGGCCGGATGGGATGTTTGGGGCGTGGATCCCTCCATGGAAAAAGAGAGTTGGGCCTGTGAGCTGGCACGGGGACGTATTGCTCCAGCACTGAGCGCACTTCCGCCGGACATTCGGTTTCGTGCTGTTTGTTGTGTCAATGTGCTTGACCAGATTCATAATCCATGGGATATCCTGAAGCAGATTAACGGCCGAATGGCACAAGATTCATGCCTTGTCATCCGATTGCCAAATTGCCGTCTGCACCGCGCCGTCCATCAGGTGGCCAACTTTTTACCATCCTTAATCCGGAACAGCTTGTTATCATGGTCCATTATGCACGAATACAGTCTGGAGCCTGTTTTTCTATGTCGGATGTTAAAGGATGCCGGATTTAATCATAGGCGCATAATGGTTTCAGTTGCAAGTTCTGGCGATGTGTATAGTCAAGGAAAATTCTTTATGTTCTTTAAGCGTGTTCTAGCATTCTTATTGCGCTTCATGAGCAGGTTGAGCGGTGGAAAACTGCTGCTTACCCCTTCGGTTTTGGTGGTGGCGCACAAGCAGGACATTGGATGAAGATTTTGCATCTGATTACGCGCATGGATGGCGGCGGTTCGGCGGTCAATACGCTGATTTCGGCCACCGCGCAGCAGCAGGCCGGGCACCAGACCTGTCTGGCTTTTGGCCCTTCCGGCGAGTCGGAGATGTCGGAAACAGAAAGAGAACAACTCGCCGGACGCATGCAGGTATTTCGTGAAGCGGGTGGGGAAACGATGGTTCTTTCGTCACTGGCACGCCAGCCCGGATGGGCCGATTTCGCTGCATATCGGCAGATACGCCGACTGATTGCCCGTGGTTTTGATGTGGTGCATACGCATACCTCCAAGGCCGGAGCCTTGGGACGTCTTGTGGCATGGGGACGCGCCGGAGCGGTGGTGCATACGCCGCATGGCCATATATTTCACGGATATTTCGGGACGCTGAAAACACGGTTGTTTATCGGGATCGAACGATTTCTGGCAGCCAGATCCCATGCTCTGATTGCGCTCACGCAAGCGGAGCGCGATGAGGATCTGGTATTGGGCATCGGGCGGATCGACCAGTGGCGCGTGATTCCCAGCGGTGTGGATGTGGTCGGGATACAAACACAAATTACGGCATGGCGGGAAGAGCATCCCGATGCGCGCCGGTGGGATGCCGTCAGCGTGGGCAGGCTCGCGCCGATCAAGGGTATGGAACGGCTCATTCGGGCATGGGTGTGTGTCTGCGAAATGAAACCCGATGCGCGACTGGCCATCGTCGGCGATGGCGAAGAAAGGGAACAACTGGAAAGGATGTGCCGTATGTCGGGTATTGCGAACAATGTCTGTTTTACGGGCTGGAGCGATCCCGTTCCCTATCTTGCGGCGAGCCGCTGTTTTGCATTGCTGTCGCACAATGAAGGCATGGGGCGTGCGGTGGTTGAGGCCATGGCCGCGGGGTTAGCCTGCGTGGTGTCCGATGTGTGCGGTTTGAGGGAACTGGTTACCGGTGAATGCGGGCAAGTGGTGGATGCGGATGACGCGGACGCCGTGGCGATCGCTCTGCTGCGTGACTACCCTGATGTCATGCGCACAGCTTGCGTGGAACGTGCCGGTGCGTATTCGGTGGGTGTGATGGTGCGGGCGCTGCAGGATTTATACGATGGATTACTCAAGGATGCGTAGCTTGCTGTTGGCGATGCTGTTGTTGCTCCCATGGCAGGCATGGTCCGCGCCTTTGCGCGTGCTGATTGATGTGCGCAGCACGCATTCAGACGGCGCGTATGATATGAACACGCTGGTTGACATGGCAAAAAAGCGCGGCGTCCAGGCGCTGGCGTTGACCGATCACGGCAGGAAAGGTATCCGTTTCGGGATCGAACCGGTGCCGGGTATCCTTGGATATACCAGGGATTTTCGATCGTTGTACACAACCGGTCTGCCTTCGTTCTTCGCCGATCTTGCACAGGTCCGCCGCATGCATCCGGGGATGATTTTATTCGCCGGCGTCGAATCCATACCGGGCTATACATGGTCCGGCATTCCGTTCAGGAATCTGACGTTGCATAACTCCGAACGTATGATGATCACGCTGGGGGAGCAACGGCCCCGTCAGATTGAGGCTCTGCCCAGCTATACCCTGGCGCATGATCAGGGCGACATGCCTGTCTCGTTGGCGTTCTGGATCGTGCTTGTCGGATCGGTGCTGGCCATGCTGCTGAGGCGGCGCAAGCGTGCGGTCGCATTATTGCTTGTAGCGTCGTTCGTTGTGTTTCTCGCCACATGGCTGCTCCGGCCCAAGGTGGACGCCGATGCCGATTTTATCGCCCAGGCGCATGAGCAGGGCCTGTTCGTGATCTGGGCATATCCGGGCACGCATTCCGGCGTACGCCCCGGCCCCATGGGTGTGAAGCTTGATACGCCGCCATACAGCCGGCGTGTGTTTCATGATCCTACGGCGGATGCTTTTGCCGCCGTCTACGGGGATACGGATACCAATACGGATCCGGGAGGACTCTGGGACCGGTATATGATCAATTACATGACAGGATTGCATGCCGCGCCGATCTGGGGCGTGGCGGCCGGTGATTTTCATAAACAGGGCGAGGCGGGCGAATATCTGGGAAATTATCCTATGGATGTCTGGGCGAACGCAAACACCCCGGCCGCGGTGCTTGCGGCCATGCGCAAGGGGCGTATGGTCGCCTGGCGAACGCCCAGGGGGCGAAATCTTCGGGTCGCATCATTATTCCTTGAGGATGCGACGGGGCGTCATGTATTGCCGGGCGATACTGTTACGGCGCCCGGCCAGGTCGTTTTGCACCTCTCGCTGGCGGAACGTCCTGTATCCGTCAAGCCGGTGCGGGCTCAATTGCTACGCGCCCAGATTGTGGTGGACGGGCAGATCCTGGTACAACGGATGGTGGGCCTTTTGCAACCGTTACGAGAGACGCTGCAATTATCTCCGGGTGCACATGTCATTCGATTGCGCATCCCGATGCAACGCGGCATCCGCATGGAAGCCAATCCCTTTCTTGTGCGGGTTCCGGGATGAAACCTATCGAATCTCCGCGCCTTATTGCAATTCACCAACCCAATTTCCTGCCATGGCCGGGATTCTTTCATAAATGGATGCTGGCCGATGCCATGGTATTGCTGGATACGGTGCAATATGAAAAAAACGAGTGGCAGAATCGCAATCGTATCAAGACGGCGTCCGGCGTGCAGTGGATAACGGTGCCGGTGAACTACCGTTATCCTCAGAAAATTAATGAAGTGACGATTGCTGACCGGCGCTGGGTGCGCAAGGTTTGTAGCAGTATCGAACAATCCTATGCAAAGGCGCCCTGTTTTGAAGTATACTGGCCATCGGTTCGGGAAATATTAAACCGGCCCCGTAACAATTTGAGGGATTTGAATGTGGCGCTTATTCGTTGGGTCGGGGATGCTCTGGGATGCACCTCCCCTTTGTGGCTGGCGTCTGACCTTGAGGCGGATCATACGGACCCAACGGAACGTCTGATCGAAATATGTTTGAGTATGGATGGCGATGCATACCTGTCCGGACAGGAAGGGCGAACGTATTTACAGCGGGAGAGGTTTGCCCAATCGGGTCTGGCATTGTACTTTCAGCAAATTGAGGCACCGGAATATTTGCAACTGCATGGTGATTTTGTGCCATATTTTTCCGTGCTGGATATGTTGTTCAATACAGGGGCTGATGCCGCGGAGATTATTCGTGGAATGGGAGGAATGGTGCGATGAACAGAATTCTGGCGTTGGCGCCGCATCCGGATGATATAGAGATCGGTTGTGGTGGAACCTTGGCGGTTTATGCCGGGCAAGGCGCCGAGATACACCTGTTCGTGGCCACGGATGGCGGCAGGGGAGGTGATGGATCGGCGCGCAAATCCGAACAGGAGAAGGCCGCGCAAATCCTCGGTATCAAAGCGGTGCACTGGGGTGGGTTTGAAGATACAAAATTACCGGCGGAAGATACGCTGATTCACGCCATTGAGGACAAGGTACAGAAAATCAGGCCGTTGATTGTGCTGGTCAATCATCATGAGGATACCCATCAGGATCACCGGACGCTGGCGCGGGCGGCACACTCGGCGACCCGCTATGTGCCTAGCGTGCTGGCTTATGAAACGCCGACCAGCAGCAACTTTTCACCCACGGTTTTTATGGATATTCATGACACATTATCCGATAAGCTCAAGGCGCTGGATGCGCATGCCTCTCAGGTCGAGAGAACGAATATTCAGGGTCTGAATATTGTCGAAATCGCGCTTGCGACAGCGCATTTTCGCGGCGTGCAAGGTAAAATTTCCTGTGCGGAAGCTTTTATGCCCATCCGTATCCGGTTATAGCCTGGATTATTCATGATTCCTCATTCGAGGCCTGTGTTCGGACCCGCATTCGTCGATGCGGTGCAACAGGTCGTGAAAAGCGGCCAGCTTGCCGCCGGAGCGGTATGCGCAGCATTGGAGGCCGAGGTTGCCGGGCTGATTGGCGTCAGGTACGCCGTTACGGTGGATTCCGGGACCAGCGCCCTGATGCTGGCGCTGTATGCACTCAAGGCAAAACGCAAAGTCAGGCGTGTTGGTATTCCCGCCTATGCTTGCCGGGCCGTTTTGCACGCGGTTCGGGCGGTGGATGCCGAACCGGTATGTATGGATTGTAATGATGATTTAAGGCTGGATGCCGCCAGGGCAAGGGATATGGCCGGGTCACTGGACGCGGTTATCCTGGTGCATCCATTCGGTATGATTGAGCCGATGGCGAAGGAATCGTGGTGCTGCCCGGTTATTGAAGATGTGGCGCAGTCGGCGGGTGGCCGGATGGATGGACCAATGGGCGAGGGTGGCCGCATGTCGGGTAGCTTTGGGGATGTTTCCATCACATCCTTTTATGCCACCAAGCCCTGGGGCGGCGCCTGTGGCGGCATGGTCATGAGTTCTGATGCGGGCATGTGTGAACGGGTGCGCCACATGCGTTGTGCGGACACAGCGGACATCACGCTGCCGTATGCCGGAAACCACCAGCTTTCCGATATCCACGCTACGCTGGCCCGCGTACGTATATCGCGATCAAATCAGGAGCGCGGATGCCGTATGCGGCAGGCGGCGGTCTATGATGAATGGTTGACGGGGATGAACTCACATCCGGTCATGCGTGAAGCCTCGTGCAATCATTACCGTTACATCGTGCGTGTAGACGATGCCTTAAGCGTGATCGAAGTCTTGCGCGGTCACGGCGTGGGCGCGGCTCGCCCGGTGGAGCAGCCGCTTTCCAGGTTGCTTGGGCAACATTGCCAGGGTGCGGAAGCGGCATGGCAACAATGCGTTTCCCTGCCCTTGCTTACCGATATGGGTGAGGATGAGCTGAATTGCATGAAAAAGGCGATTGCCGCATGTATGTAGTATTTGATCATGCGGTGAGCCGCGTGCTGGGGCTGACAGGGGGGCTCCTGCTCTCCCTCCCCTGGTTTAATCCCGGTCCGCTTGGTCAGGGCGTCAAGATTGCGCTGGCGTCACTGTTGTTGACCTATGCCTTCACACCGGTGGTGATTCGTTTGGCTATGCGCATGGATGCGGTGGATTATCCGGATACACGGCGGGTTCACCGGAAGCCGACCCCCAGAATCGGCGGGCTGGCGGTATTTATTTCGGTGAACCTGACGTTGCTGCTGAATTTCAATTATTCTCTGGCATTAAAGGGCGTGTGCATCTCAGCCACCCTCGTCGCCTTGTTGTCCTTGTGGGATGACGTACGTGAATTGCCGGCAACCGTCAAACTGACCGGGCAACTGGCGGCGCTGCTCGTGCTGGCCGCATTCGGCGTGCATCTGGAGTTCGCACCGGATGTGTGGTGGGGCAACCTGGCTGAATATGCCGTGACTGCGCTGTGGGTGATTGGTATTACCAATGCTTTCAATTTTCTGGACGGAATCAACGGTCTGGCTGCTTCACTGGCGGTTTCGGTTTGTTTTTTAATGGGACTGCTGGCATGGAATACAGGCCAGGGAGTCATGCTGCTGCTGTGCATGGCGGTCGCCGGAGCATCGGCCGGATTTCTGCCGGACAACGCCCGGTACAAAAGTCCGGCGCGCATATTTCTGGGTGACGTGGGTAGCGCGTACCTTGGCTGGATGATGGCCTGTATCGCGGTGATGGGCGACTGGTCGAGCGAGGGGCCGATCAAGGCCTATGCGGCTCCGCTGCTGATATTTTCGGTGATGATTTTTGACATGGTTTATACCACGATCGCACGTATTTATCGCGGTGACGTCAGGAGTCTGCATGATTGGGTTACTTATGTGGGGCGTGATCATTTGCATCATCGTTTGATGTATCTGGGCCTGTCGCAGAAACAGACCGTATGGGCTATCGCGGGCTTGTCCATGATCACGGGACTGGCGGCGCTATCGCTGGTTGCGGCGGACAATCTGGTTATCTGGTTGTTGCTTGGTCAGAGTATGGTGATCTATACGTTGCTCAGTTTTATTATGATATTGGCTGCCCGGCGCGTGGAAAAAGGTGAGTAAGGAAAAATTATTTCAACGCTGGCAGGTATTGTGTTCCGAGCTTGAACGCGCCCATGTTCGCTTGCTGGCGGTATCCAAATATGCGCCGGACGAGGCGGTGCGATGCCTGATGAACGCAGGTCAGACGGACTTTGGAGAATCCCGGCCACAGAGCCTGCGAGATCGGGCGCTTCGGTTTCCGGGCGTGCATTGGCACATGATCGGACCCTTGCAGAAAAACAAGGCCAAATATATCGGCCGGTACGCTTTTAAGTGGCATAGTGTGGAAGATATCGAAACGGCAAAGGCTGTTGCGGCGCATGTGCGGGACAGGAAACTTCCGGTCATGATACAGGTCAATGTAGCTGAAATGCCGCATCAACATGGTACGGACATGGCGCGAGTGTCTGTTCTTCTTGACCAGTTGATGGATATTCCGGCGCTTCAGGTTCATGGCCTGATGTGCATGGCGCCCAAAGACGGTGATGCGCGCGCCTGTTTCCGCGCCTTGCGCCACTTGCGGGATCGGCTCGCGGGTGGAAGCCTGCGCCGGGATCGGAATGCAGGTGAGCTGAAACTGTGCATGGGCATGAGCGGCGATTACCGTGTTGCTATTGAGGAAGGATCGAACATGGTGCGGCTGGGCTCCGCACTGTTTGGGTAACTGCTCAGGCATCCGTCTTTTCCTCCATGGCGGCGTTGTTGCGGTGCTCGAATCCTCACATATTAACACATATGCTACGGATTCTGCGCTCCTCACGCCTTGCCATGAAGCAAAATTCAAGGTGCCTGAGTAGTTACCCGGTTGGACAGAAACATGAATGAAAGGAAGACATGGATGCGGAACCTTAAAATCAGTTTTATCGGTGGCGGCAATATGGCCGAGGCATTGTTGGCCGGTCTTGTTCGGGCGGGGCATGCGCCGGAACAATTGACGGTGGCTGACGTTCGGGCGGATCGTGTGGATGAACTGAAAAAAAACTACGGCGTGCGCGGGGCGCAAAGTAATGCCGAGGCGGCGATGGGATCGGATGCGCTTTTACTTGCGGTAAAGCCCCAGCAAATGGACGCGGCGCTGAAAAGTATTATGGGAAAGATTGCTAAAGAGACCACGGTGATCAGTATTGCCGCCGGCATCAGCATCAAGCATTTGCGCGAAGGCTTGGGGGATGAGGCTTGTCTGGTTCGCGTGATGCCCAACACTCCCTGTCTGATAGGTGCGGGGATGTCCGTACTGTTTTGCGGTTCGGGAGAAGATCATTGCGCCCGCGCCGAATACATTTTGTCTTCTTCGGGAAAAACGGCATGGGTGGATGATGAGGATATGTTGCATGCCGTCACGGCCATTTCCGGCAGCGGCCCGGCTTATTTTTTTCTGCTGGCGGAGCTGATGCAGGCCGCCGCCCGTGCACTGGGGCTGCCGAAGGAATTAAGCGGCGTGCTGGTGACGCAAACGGCCCTGGGCGCAGGCCGGATGCTGGTGGAAAGCGGCAAAACCGCGGAGGAACTGCGGCAGCAGGTTACCAGTCCGGGCGGTACGACCCAGGCAGCCCTTGAAACCATGTTTGAAGCCAATATGCCGGATGCGGTGCGCGCGGCCATTGCCGCGGCCGCCAGACGCTCGAAAGCGTTGGTCTGATGTTTATGCTGGGTTACTTTCTCCAGGCGCTGGCCGGGGTGGTGCATGTGCTGTTGATGGCGGTCATTATTGTCGTGATTGCGCGCGCTGTCCTGTCCTGGGTGTCACCCGATCCGTATAATCCCATTGTGCGCATAATTGTTCAGTTCTCTGAACCATTGTTATATCCCATTCGCAGAAGGTTGCCAATTCTTGGGGGGATGGATTTGTCACCGATGTTGCTGATCCTGGTGGTGGTTTTTCTGGACAATTTCCTGGTGCCCAGCTTGCAAAGAATCGCTATCAATTTATTGAGCGCACCCTGAGTTTATGGGCATGACACTGGTTTGCTGGTGAAATCATCAAATATGAACGCGCGCGATCCGGTTGCTTTTGAAAAGGCTTATGGCATTGCAAGTCTGGCGAAAGAGTTTTTTGTCAATGAAAAGATACTGAGTCAGTATATTGCCGAACATCACATACCTGTTGGAGCGAATGGAAATATTTCGGGAAGACATTTACAGACGGTGTTGGCATTTATCGAAGAACAGGATCATAGAATAGACAGTTCACTTTGTGACGATTCATCTGCGCTTGAATTCAACGATGGCAGAATAAAAATTCTGCAAAATGATGTACTTCGGTTCTTGAGAAAGCTCCCGGCGGGTAGCGTTGATGTCATTGTTACTGATCCGGCGTATTCCGGCATGAACAACAAACTTAAACTCGGGCATGGAAGAATTGTTGGCCAATATGCAAACAAGGGCGCTGCCGATGGAAAGTGGTTTTCCGAGTTTGTGGATACGGAAGAAAATTATTCCGCATTTCTGTCGGAATGCAGGCGTGTGCTCAAACAATCCACCGGCCATCTGTATATCATGTTCGATTCCTTTTCCCTGCTGTCGCTTGGGCCGGTGGTGAGAAAATATTTTGACGTGAAGAACCTTATTACCTGGGATAAAGTGAATATCGGCATGGGACACTATTTCAGGCGTAGGCATGAATACATTATGTTTGCCACCCATGGCAATAATCGGAAGATACGGAACCGGAGCTTCCCCGATGTTTGGCGCTTCAAGCGAATCCATCACGCATCATACCCAACCCAGAAACCTGTCGAGTTATTTCAGGCGATGATATATGCGAGCGCGGAAAAGGATTTTGTCGTCTGCGATCCCTTCATGGGCAGCGCATCCGCCGCGATTGCCGCGATAAGGAATGGGTGCCGGTTCATCGGATGCGACATATCGCCAAAGGCGATGAACCTCGCATCAAAACGCATCGCAACATATCTGGAATCCGGTAAGGATATTCTACAGCCTAGGTCTATGGCTGTGGAGGAAAAGGTATTTTGGAAATAGAATGGCTAATCTGAG
>VAOW01021854.1_pt1 | contig 44196 bp, 45 predicted proteins | sample 3393921 | NCBI WGS metagenome assembly VAOW01 (sample SAMN08290428, study PRJNA428436) | hydrothermal vent metagenome | isolation source: Deep-sea hydrothermal vent chimney | place: Indian Ocean: Southwest Indian Ridge | depth 2742 m m | reverse complement strand
GCCTGGACACGATCACCAACGTCGACATTGATCTGCGTGACAATTGCAGCCTGCGGGGCGCGGATGACCTGTTCGGTGTGGTTGGTGCCGAGCCGTCGCTGGGTCCGTATGGCGCTACGTGCATTGGAGAGCTGTTGCTCGGCCTTGGCTAAGTCGGCGCGCGTGGCCAATTGTTCGGAGAACAGGCCTTTGACCTGGACTAGGTTCCTGTGGGCATAGGCGACTTGCGCCCGGGCCTGTTCGTAGGCCAAACGCGCGGTGGGGTCGACGGTGATCTGCAGCAGGGTTTGACCTGCGGTGACCTGCTGGCCGAGACCTACATGCAGCTGGGTAACCTGCCCGCCGTGCGTCACGCTGATGTTGATTACGCGCTCGGGGTCGGGGACGACCTGACCGTAGACAATGAGGTTATCACTAACCGATTGGCTGTGCACATGGCCAGTCTTGATCAACACGCTTGGAGAGTGAGTACTGGCAGGGTGGGTGTCTGCATTGGCCCAGTCAAGGACCGGTGATCCGCACAGCGTGAGGCCAGCGAGCAGGGCGATGTTGCGCAACGCTTTCGATTTCATGGGTGCGTGCCCGGTGTGTGCGCCGTGCCGGCAGGGATGCGCCCGAGCAGGGTATTGAGGGCGATTTCAGCCTCCATGCGCTGTTGATTCAGCCGGACGGCCCCCAGCTCGCTGGCGATCAGGCTGGACTGGACGGAGATATAGATCGCACCACCGAGGTTGCCGGCGGCGAAGGCGCGACTGGCGTTGGCCGCCAGTCGGCGCAGCTCGGGTAGGTGGCCCACAAGGGTTCGCTGCATGACCGATACGGTGTGCAGCTGCGTGATCATGGCGCGCGCCGCGCTCGTTGCCTCATCAAGGCGGGCCCGATACTGGGCACCCAGCAGCTGACGCGTGGCGTGGGTGATGGCGATTTGGCCACGATTACCGTTGAAGAACGGTAGGCTCAGCGTGATATCGACACCGGTGGTTTTAATACCGGAAGTATCGGAGGCACGGGTGATGCCAATGCTGAGTGTGGGAAACTGGCCCAGAATGGCGGCCCGATAGCGGTCGTCTGCACTGCGGTAGCCAGCCTGCAGTGCGAGCAGGTCGGGCCGATGTAGCGGAAGCGTACGCAGGGCGGAGTTGACCGCACGCATGGTCGGGGTGGGGGCCGGATACGGGGTGTCGAGGTGCCAGGCGGCGCCCGCGCGCAGGCCCAGCATGATGTTGAGCGCGCTGCGCACAGTGTTCACGGATTCACGTACCTGCGCGAGCTGCGATTCGGTGTTAGTCAGGGTGACCAGATAGGCAGCGGTCGTGCTCAGGGTGACGTCGCCATGCTTGAGTGCGCGCTCCACACGATGCTGGCGTTCGAGGTCGAGCATCCGGTTGCGAGTCAGTAGCTTCGCCTGCTGCTGCAGCGACCAGAGCTGGACATAGAGCTGCTGCGCTCGCTGGCTGACCTGCCAGGATTGCCAGGCGATCTCTAGCACTTGTTGCAGGTATGCGGTACGGGCGACGTCCAGGCGGACGCCTCGCGTCACCAGCCACTTGATATCCTCGGACAGGCCGCTGTTGTAGGCGTTGATCAGACCGGGGCCAATTGAGGTTACACGATCGAAGTTGTAGCCCAGACTGGGATCGGGAATCAGCCCCGCGTTGTAGAGCGCCGCGGCGCTAATGCCTACCTTCATACGCGCCGTGCGCAAGATAGGATCGTTGACGACCGCGCGCCGTGCGGTCTGGGTGAGGTCGAGGGTGGTCAGCCGGTGCCCGTTGGTATTAGTTAGGCTTGCCGCTAGGTCGGGGTGTGTCGGGAGGAGCGCGGGCGGTAGCTTGCACAGCCGACTATCAGCAGCGCAGCCACAATCACCGGTAGTGCGCGTGTCAACATGAGTACGAACTAAATATCAGCAACACAGACGGAAGATGTCGTGCAGAAGGGCGTGACCCAGAAACTGGTGAATGAGCACCATCAGCCCGTGACCGTTCCGGTGGACCCGCATGCAGTTGGGCCTAGGTATTGAGGATATGGACGGCGACTTCGATAGTCACACCAACAATACCGTTGCGCGACCAGAGGAACAGGCCTAGACGCAGTCAGCATATCGGCTGACTCCATTTCGATGAGGAACTCATGTGGTCATCCTTATGTGTGATGCCAGCTGTCCATGGTGCGATGGCCTGATGATTCTCCCCAGTTTGCCATAGATCATCCCTCATAGGTCATGACCGAATAGTTAGCATATCGTAATGTGTCTCCGCCACGGCTTGATCAGTCGCAGCCACGAGCGTATCAAGCCCTCCCGCGCTGTGCATAGGCCCAGTCGATAACTTCCTTCGCCCGCCAGAGCCGATAGCGGATTTGTGTATGTTCCTGGTCCGCTTTCTTAGTGGGTAGCTGTCCAGTCCCATAAGTTTACGTATTCTCTTGACAAACAATTCTGGGTGGGTGTACTGCCATCCTTGCATGGCTTCGATGGGGGTGCGATGGCCTAGGGCTTTTTGTGGGAGGTATTGATTGTAGAGTACGGCATAACATTTGAGTGTAGTACTTAGTTGTTCTGCACTGTGGAAGTGGGTGGTGTGCAACACCTCGCTGATGCACCCGTTGAAGCGTTCGACCCTACCGCTAGTCTGCGGATGCCGGTGGGATCAGACGATGCTCGATACCCAACAAGATACATTCACGATCAAAGGCGTGGTGACCTGAAGGAATTTTGTGTCGAGAGGTCAAGCGGTCAGTGAACTGACTGCTGTTATCGGTGAGAATCTTGAGGATCGGCCCGCTTGAGTCTGCGCAGGAAATCGGTTGGTGGCCTCGCTCTGGTTGGCGTAGATGCGCAGATAGCCCCAGCGCGTGGCGCGGTAATGGCCACGAACAGGTCACGGTGAGACGTTTCGTCAGGCATCTGTGGCAGAGACTTGATGTCGATGTGGACCAAGCCCGGCAGATAGTCCTTGAAAGACTTTTTAGGTTTTGACTCACCTTCGACCGTCGGGATCAAATCACGCAGCCTGGATAGGTCATGTCGGCGCAAACAACGGTCCGGACCGGAACGGGATACGTCCGGATCGAGAAACTCCCGGACCACCACCAGTATTATCGAGCGACAAGTAGCGTATGCCGTAACGCTACCGTCATCGCCTCCTGGGCGGGCGTGGGAGTAGTTTGCAAGCGGTGTGGCATGTGCGAGGCGTCATACCCATCGGTACGCTTGTGCTAGCGAAGAATGGTATCGACACGGATCCCCAGCTCTCGCGCCATAACCCCCGAGTTCGGTAGTTAGGCACGTAAGTCATTGAATCCTCGACGCTGAGGTTCAGAATGCTCCACTACAAAAGGGTCAATGGCTCTGACTGGTGGGCTTTCTGATAGTCAGTGCGGAAAAGATACCGGCTTGTTCGTGATTGATGGAGGAGATCCCCGAAACGGGCTGAGTGTTATTGAGGGTGATGCGGTGGTACTGAATCGTGCACAGCAGGGATAATGCTCGCTCCGGCGAGCATCCGGACTGTTTGGCTTTGAGACGCTGACGCATGACGCGATACAGGATCAGTGCCATAAAACAGATCGCAGCATGAGCGCGGATGCGATCGGGTAACTTTGACGAACAGGCCGTTACTGTACAGGGTACAACATCTTTGTCAATAGTAACTATAAGCTGAATAACGCGCCATTATACGAGTTTTCTGGAAATCATCGGTAACGTGTTGTTTCTATTGAACGACAAGACGGAAAAACACCCAATTTGATGCGAAAGTGTCGAACTCGGGACCATCAGGGCACACCGCTTCGTCTGCCCAGATCTCAGACCGCTGTCACCGTCACCCACACAGTGACAGCAGCCTTTATCCGGGGACTCTTCGCACCAGCTCCGGTATTCCTGGGCCCGATTGCTTCAGGCGCGATACCGTGCTGGCAGATAAACCTGTGGCTTTAGGCCCACTCATACTTTCAGCGCCCAGCTCATCTCACCGCTGGAGATCCCCTTTAAGTACAGCCGGTGGTGCCGCTTCGAGTGATTTCGTCTTGCGCACATAGGGTGGCACCAATGCTGAACGGAAGGTCACTGGCTCTAACCTTCGGAATCCGAACAGTGCGGCCCCACCCCCGTCTGCAACTTACGCTCTGGCAGATAACCGTTGCGCACCACCCCGCCTTACCGTCCCCGGTCTGTCGGGGCGAATGCTCAGCCAACAGTTCCAGCTGCTCCGCGCCGGTTCTCAGCAACTCCGTCAACGGATCGATAATCGTATCTCGACTATCAGCTTAACCACGTTATGCTTACTCATAGTGGCGTATCTCCAATGGTTGTTTGTTTGTCTTGCAACAACAAATCAACCTGATACGCTATACGCTGCTTTTTCAAGTGCTCAAGTATTGGATTCGGTTGTGACTCTTCATGAATCGCTGTGATGATTGCGCCGGGACTTTTTTGCAACGGATTCCAGGGAAAGAGATCGTAGCCGTGCATACGGACGACCAGCGATGTATTCGTTGCGAACAAAGGAACAAGCAAGGGCGCCGCAGCATTTATGAATAGCGCAGGTCCGACCTCCGGCAACGAGGCCCATAAAGCGGCTTCGATCCTCATTGTTATTATCGTTATTAACGATACGCTGACTATCATTTCCGTACAGCATGGCGGGTAGCGCACCGGGGAGGTGTAGACGGGGTTTCCTTGCCATGGGTGTTGCTCCGCATCATAACGCAAGTTCGCAAGCCTGCCTCTTTTTTCTAGACGCCTACACAATAATACACTAGGGTATGACTATTATCTCATCGATGGAGATCTCGTCATGCAAATAGTTACTGTATCGCCCAAGTTTCAGGTCGTTATTCCCAAGGTGGTGCGAGAGCAGCTACATATAGAGCCTGGTCAAAAGATGATGGCCATGCCTTATGGTGAACATATTCAACTTGTACCGGTAAAAACAGCCAAAGAACTGCGTGGAATATTAGAAGGCTGTGCGATTGCCATGGATAGCATCCGGGATAAGTCGGATCGGTTCTGATGATCATTCTCGACTCTTCAAGCTGGCTTGAGTATTTTTTAAACGGAAAACGTGCGGACAGCTATGCTGCGATCATTGAGGAACATGACGAGATAATCATTCCTGCGATCGTGTTGCATGAGGTTTTCAAAGTTGCGATGCGGGCAAGCGGAGAAGACTCAGCTCTGGCGGTAGCCGGCATTCTTCAACAGTTCCCCATCATCCCGGTGGACGAAAATATAGCCCTGTTTTCAGCAAAGATTGGACAACAATTAAGCCTTGCCATGGCTGACAGTATGATTCTTGCCACTGCACAGATTCATCATGCCACACTTTGGACCCAGGATACTGATTTTAAGGGATTGGCAAGTGTGAAATATTTCGAGAAACTGTGAAGTAAATACTAAAAAATCTTCTGCCAGTAAGTCCTAACCCCTTTTCACTCAAACAACTCAATAACTCATGCCTGACACCGATACCGGGGAGGTGTAGACAGAGTTTCCTTACCATGCGTGAATGCTGCGTTATCACACAACAACGCAAGTTCGCAAGCCTGACCCGGCGCACGTAATTCATTCTGGTAGACTCGTTACTTAGTTTAATTGATTTTGAACTATTACCAGCTAGCCAAGGAATAGGTATCGCGCCCCCTTACCGCGCCCTTACCTTGCGTGTCCCCTTACCTTGTCCCCCCTTACCTTACCTTAATTCTCGAATTCCTCGGTTTATGGGAGAAACTTAGCCATGTTCCATCGATTCCAAAACTACCGCGTATTGACCGGGGCCATTGCGCTCGGTTTGACGTTGAGCTTCGTGGTAACCGCCTGTTCTGCCGGTAACGGCAAGGCGAAAGCCGCGGCGAAAACTGAAGCGCTTGCGGCTGCGATCAATCCGTGCCGCCTGCTCACCAAGGCGGACGCGAAGAAGGTTCTCGGCGCACCGGTGACGGATGCCAAGATCTACCACGATGTCGGCGTGCCCGGTACAAGCTGTTCCTATTCCACCTCGGCGCCCGTCGCGGAAGCCGGCTGGACCGGGGTGGTGTCGCTCGATATCTACGACATGGCGACGTTCAAGCAGAAGGGAACCTATTTCAAATCCCCCGAGAACTATTTTTATCGTAGTCGCGATGCGTTGATGTCTACGAGTCAGCATGGGGCGATGGATGTGAGGGCCGTGAACGCCGTGGGTGAGGCTGCATTTTGGCAGCCTGGAGCTGGGCTTCTGAACGTGCTGGACCGAGGCGTCTATCTGACTCTGAGCGTGCACGCGAATTTTCACATCCCACTCGGCCCCGGCGAAAAAGTGAAGGCCGAGGAGGATGCGGCTCAGCTTCATGCCGCCAAGGATCTGGCGAACAATGTGGTGCTGCCACGGCTCGAAAAGTACCAATAGGCTTGCAGTACGAGTCCTGACGCAATGTGGCTCTGGATCCCGTGACGGGGATTCGAAGCCTTCGGTTTATGAGAGAAACTGAAATTGGGGTCTACCATTAGATTTTGCATGGTAGCGAAGGCAAAGCACCCCTGCTAGAGTAGCATCTTGGCGGGGGTGTGGCTCTTGGGGTCGGCCACGGCGGTAAGTGTAGCATCGCCTATTTCCTGAACCAGCAACCCGATCACTCCCTGCATGCGGCTGGGCATCTGCTTACGACCGGGCGCAACCAATTCATCCTCATGCATATCAAAACCTCTACAAACAGCGACAACAATATCGTCCAGTATCATACTCTTTCCCGGACGTTCCTCAGCCTCATTCAATACGCGTTCAATGAAGTGATCTTCTCCCAGTATCCGTCCTGACGCCCGCGCCTTATATAAGTCATCCTGTCGGCCTTGCTCAATACCCTCCAGGACAAAGGCGGCATACCTGTGTCTCGCCACTCCCACATTGGCTGAAAACCGGATTAGGCACCAATCGCTAGTCAGCCAGGGAACAGACTCAAGGCCAAGATAGGTCCGGTGACCTGACCACGGATAGCCTTCAGGCGTATCAGTAAGACCGGCGCGTACCGGATTCAGGTGGATGTAGCGCACCAGTTCCAGCAGATACGCATCCGCATCACACAAGATGGCACGGAACCGCCCTTGAAACAAATGCCCGACCCGATGATGGCGCCAGTTTATCCGCCGCGTATAACGAAATGAAAGATTTTGCATGACTTTGGAAAGAGGTGTCTGCCCTATCTGAATCAAAAGGTGAACGTGGTTATCCATCAGACAGTAGGCATGAATGCGATGCCCGTATCTGCCGACACCCTCGGCAATAAGACCAAGGAAGTGCTTTCGTTCCTCATCATCATGAAAGATACGCTGACCGTCATTCCCCCGCAGCATCACATGATACAGCGCACCGGGGATGTACAGACGAGGTTTCCTTGCCATGTTCCCTTACCAGAAATCCGCTCGAATGCACCAGAGCCAAGGCTAAATCAATGCCTCAAGCCCCTTACGGTCCAGCAAATCGAGTAACTTTCGTGAAGGACCGCTCGGATGTTTCGCACCGCCTTCCCATTGGCGAACGGTTGAAAGACTAGTGTTCAACAGCGATGCCAGCACAGCCTGACTCAGCCGATAGCGCTTACGCAAAGCCCGAACTTTCTCGCTTGAGTAGTCCGAAACAGAAGCCACGCAAAGTGCATCGTATTCACGCATCCGGCGTTTATCGATCACGCCTGCCACACGAAGATCTCGCGCGGTATCGAGAACAGCATCCAGTACCTGGCTACCGGCTTTCGTTTTGGTACTCATAACAAATCTCCTGTAATGCTTCCATTTCAACCATGGAGACAAGATTATCCGAAGAGAGGCTCAACAAATCAGCGGCAATACACTTGTAGCCCAGCCAACTCCCGCGTACTTATATTTTCCCGCACTTTCTTCTCGAAACCGAAGATAAAATACTAACGGTCCCTCCTATTGGTCGCCGCCAGAGTGCGGGTGCTGCCGCGCTTTCCGAGATCCGGAAGTGCCACACGTTTTGAACAACGCCACCACCGAGATCAGCATCAATCAGACCTCGCCCCATCTCGGAAACCGCATTGCAAAGTACCTGATCCATCAACTTGGTCTTCCTCATCCACCTGCAAAAGCTGCAGGTTTTGAACACTCTCCTCATGGAGCAATTATATCACTTAGTGTTATGCTTGTAACGCCTATCGTCAATCTGCATAGGCATCCGAAAGATAAGTGTATTCCATGGCTAATCTTCCCCTCCTCAGCACTCCGTACCTGCCAACCTCCTCGGCAATAAGGCCCATAAAGCGGCTTCGGTCCTCATCGTCATAAAGATACGCTGACCATCATTTCCGTGCAGTATGGCGGGTAGCGTGTCGGGGAGAGGGAGATACGGACAAGGTTTCCTTATCGTGGCTGGAAATTGCCTTACTCGGGGTTAATATGTAAAACTGTGAGCCTTGTATCTAACCCCAACACCTAAAAAGATATTAATAAGTAGCCGCATGACAAGTCTCGTACAACCGTTTCCCTTAACCCTGTTGAGCCCGATCAGGCGCTGGTGGTCATACCGTGACCTGCTGCGCAATCTGGTCACGAAAGAGATCAAGGTTCGTTATCAGGGCGCTGCGCTCGGTTTTGCCTGGTCGTTGATGAATCCCCTGATGATCATCCTGATGTACCTGGTAATCTTCACCTATGTCTTCCCGTCCAATAGCCCTCATTACCCCTTGTTCATGGTGGTGGGTATCGTGCACTGGAACCTGTTTTCCCTGCTTGCGATGCAGGGTTCGGATATTTTGGTATCCAACGCGGGGCTACTCAAAAAAATCTATTTTCCACGGCTTCTGGCGCCGTTGTCCAACTTGCTGGTCAACCTCACGCTCTGGTTCATGGCGCTCGGTATCCTGCTCGTGCTCTACCTGCCGCTCGGCGGGCACTGGCATCTGGGCCTGTTACTCTATCCCTTGTACCTATTGATGTTTCTTGGCTTCACTTTCGGCATCATGCTGGTCTTGAGCGTGCTGTATGTCGATTTTCGTGATCTCAAGCACCTGGTGGAGGTGTTTGTCCAGCTGTTGTTCTGGGCGACGCCCATCATCCGCTCATCCGCGATGTTATGCTCGCCTCGCCTCTGACCGAGTTCATTCGTATCTTTCAGGATCTGTTTTGGGCCGCCACGATACCCTCATGGCGTTTGAGCCTGGCTTTTGGCGCGTGGACGATGTTGTCGCTTGGCGTGGGCCTATGGCTGTTTCAGCGGCGCAGCGCCAGGCTCATCGAGCGTTTGTGAGCGATCCCGCTATCATCGTCGAGCATGTGAGCAAAGACTTCCTGCTCCATCACAACGCCCAGGATACGCTCAAGAAGCGCTTTATCGGTTTGTTCCACAAGCGCTGGCGATCCAGGCCACACTACTTTCGCGCCGTGGATGATGTTTCGTTTACCGTAGGCCGCGGCGAGGCGCTCGGCTTGATGGGCCACAACGGCTCCGGCAAGAGTACACTGCTCTCGCTTATCGCCGGGCTCTACCCGCCCACCAGCGGGCGCATCGTAACGCGCGGGTGGCTGGTGCCCATGATTGCGCTTGGGGTTGGTTTCAGCCCTGAGCTGACCGGCGTGGAAAATATTTACCTCAACGCCAGTCTGTTTGGCCTTAAAAACCGTGAGATTCGCATATTATTTCCGCAGATTCTCGACTTCTCCGAGCTGGGTGACTTCATCTACGAGCCGATAAAAAACTACTCCTCCGGCATGTATGCGCGGCTTGGTTTCTCCATCGCCATCCACCTTGCCCCGGAGATTCTGCTAGCCGACGAAATTCTCTCCGTAGGCGATGCCGATTTTCAGGCCAAGTGCCTTGAGCGCATCGAAGAGCTGCGCAAGAATGGAATGACGCTGCTGCTCGTATCGCATTCGCCGGGTCAGGTGGCGCAGTTTTGTGACCACTTCATCCGCCTGGAACAGGGGAAGATCGTTGAAGAGGGGAGTACCCTTTTGCCAGAGACGATCGTGCCGATCAATAGAAACAGAGGTATTGCCAGAACCTGAGCTAATTTTCTGGAGGGATAATTAAGGATGGCAGTAGGGGGTCAGTTCTTTAGTTTGCAATTCAATGCAGTTGATCTATTATGGATGCATGTCTCGTCCTTTGCGTATTGAATACCCGGGAGCCTTGTATCATCTGACTGCGCGGGGGAACAGCGGGGATGATATATACCTGAATGATGAAGATCGGTACCGTTTCCTTCAGTTATTTGGCCAAGAGATCGAGCAGCAGGGTTGGATTTGTTATGCCTATTGCCTGATGGATAATCACTATCACCTGTTGGTTGAAACCCCGGAAGGGAATCTTGTCTGTGGCATGCGCAGGCCTGATTGCATCGCCGCCCTGGCTGGCTTCGAGGTTGTTGATGGAACATTTCGGAGATGCTGAGGCATATATTCGCTTTGTGGAAGGTGGGATGAAGAGTTCATCACCCTGGAAAAAGCTACAGGGTCAAATCTGGCTGGGTGGAGAATCATTTCGAACGCAGATGCAGCGGCGTATTCCACATCAAGGTGTTGCCGATATCCCCAGTGAGCAGTTGCAACCACTTCGCCCTGATAGCGGAGTTATTTTGCATGCCGTTGCGGGCTATTTTGGATGTGAGACGGAAGATGTATTGTCCCGGCGTCACCAAGAGGGATATCTTTTGGCTGTGTTTCTGTTGCGTAGAATGGCGAACAGGCCTTTGGCCGATGTTGCAGATTTGTTTGGGGTTTCCAGCTCCCGAATCTCTCAAATTCAACGGAAGATTTTGGATGGGATGTTGAAGTCTGAAATGAATGAACTGATCAATAAGTACAAACTAAAGAACTGACCCCGAGTCTACTGCTCGATCAGGGCAATCTGCAGGTGACCGCACAGGGCGTAACTCCGATCCTGGACAGCAATTCGGTACTGATCAAATCGGGCTTCAAGTCGAGCCATCTGTTCTTGCGCGCCCAGGGTAACCTGCAGCTCAATCCCAACGCGGGCAGCGCCTTCTACTGGCCGGGCCTGATGTACCTGTCAACCGTGCAGAAGGGTAAGCTGGCGAGCGTCAACACCAGTGGTACTATCAGCCTAAACGGTGGCAGCATCATCAGTAACGCGCTGCCGGTGGCAAGCAAGGCGGGTGCAGGCGTTTACCTGATGGGTGGCTACAGCGGTATCACCCAGGTGGTGACCAACAAGGGCAGCGTGGTCAACCTGACCAAGGTGCCAAGTAAAGTCACAACGGTTCTGCCCGCCATCTGGCAGAGTAAGCCGACCGGCAACGTGGTGACCTTTGGCACCAAAGTCCCCGCAACCGGCTACAATGCCTATACTCCTCCGGCCGGGTAATCCTTGCCGAGTTCGCAAGAGAGCGGGGTCTTCGGACCCCGTTTTCGTATGTAAAAAAGACCGATCGTTACCTGGGCCAAAAAGCAATTTCTGGATTTTACCCGTACCCAGGGTTGGGATATAATGCTAATGAACCCCTATCAGCAGCAGCAGGCTTCCGTGTCCCAATCCGTCAATGCCATCGATCCTTCCACTATCGACTTTGCCTGTTGCGGTAAAAATGTCATTATCCGCGATCCCTGCCCTGTCAGCTTGGCACCCTGAAATTGCCTGTATGAACCAACTGGAAGTGCACGTGGCGATGAGCGCCACGCCGATGTTTTGGCGCCAGCTTTGGTATCTGACCCAAAGTTTGCGCCGTTTTGGGGGTGAGGCGGGCAAAACGGCCAGAGTTGTCGCCTGGTTGAGCCCTGACCAGGGGATCTATGACATCGATCGCACCCATCCCTGGCTGCGCGAAAATGGAATTGTCACCCACTGGGTGGCATCCAATATCTATGAACGCTACTGGTATTATGGCACTGCGCTTGCACGAGGCATGGCGCGACATGATGCCGATGCTGTGCTGTGGTTAGACGCCGATACCTTGGTATGCGGCGCGCTGGATGAGCTGGTCGATGAGGTGTGCGCCCATGGTGAGGTGCGTGGGTTACCCGCGCATGTTGATGTGTTCGCGTCCGATCCGGGCGCATGGGAGAGACTGTTCGAGTGTATCGAGCGGCCTTTGCTGCGTGAGTGTTATCCCAGCGGCCGAAACATCTATACCAGGGAGCCGAATCATCCCATACCAGCCTATTGGAATCTCGGTGTGATCATCGGCGCGACCGAGGTGATGGAGAAAATGGGGCGTGAGCTGTTCGTCATGCTGGATGTGGTCAATGCACGGCTAAGCACGTATTTCCGCTGTCAGGTGGCAGTCACGCTGGCGCGCACCGAGGTGACTCATCGGGATCTCGATATTCGCTATAATTTTCCCAATGACAAGGCTTTTGAACGGACCCATGGTCGGTTGATCGATGATATTCGCATCCTTCACTATCTGCGTTGCGATCAGGATGTCGACAAATGGCGCGATTTCCAGTCTGGTGGGAGCGTGTTGTCGCTGCTTGGGCGCCGGAGATTGCGCGGGTCCAATCTTCTTTTACAAAAGCGCTTGCAGGTTTTACCCCAATTTCCCGAAGATCCCGAAGCTATTGGTGGATGGTGGAGCCGATATAGGCGTTATTTGCGGGCCCTGGCTTTTCGGTGAGAAAGTTCCCTTTTATCAGGCCGTTGCTGCCAGTCACGCGGGAATGGCAGGATGAACTCGACGAGGCTTACCGTAGCCGCTGGTTTTCAAACTTCGGCGTGTTGAGTAGGCGCCTCGAGGCAAGCCTCGCATCCCGATGCAGGCGCGCTGTATTATCGACTGCGAGCGGCACGGCGGCGCTGATCGCCGTGTTGCTGAGCCTGCCCGAAAAGGGTACGGTCATCCTGCCTTCGTTTACCTTTCCGGCGACTCTCCAGGCTGTGCTTGCGGCTGGGCACGAACCATTGCTGGCTGATGTAGATCCCTGCACCTGGGAGTTGGGCATCGAACAGACCGAGGCGGCACTTTTTATTGCCCCACAGAAAGTGGTGGCAGTATTGGCGGTGCGTGTATTTGGACTGTGTCGTGATCTATCTACTCTGGAGCAATGGTGTGCATTACACGATCTCGATCTCATCGTGGATGCCGCCGCAGCGCTGGGAGGCGAGTTGGCGGATGGCACACCGGTCGGCGCTCAGGGTATGGCTGAGTGCTTTTCGATGCATGCGACCAAGGTGTTTGCGATAGGTGAAGGGGGTGCGATCGCCACCAATGGGGAAAGACTCGATAGGTTACGTTCGATCATCAATTTCGGTATGGAAGATCATATCCCTCGACTGCCTGGATTCAACGGCAAGTTATCGGAATTTACAGCCGCAGTGGGGCTTGTGCAGCAACGCCGATTCGATGAGGCATTGCGTATTCGCCATGCTGTTGCTGAGCGTTACCATGCTTTCTTTAAAAGCAACTGGCCGCATTGGCAGCGTGCTTTTGCGCCGGGGCGACCGCCGTGGCAGACTTATCCCTTACTGGCCCCTGATGCGCAGGCCAGGGCGAGACTCATGTGCGCTGCGGGCGAATTTGGTATCGAGTTGCGCAGATATTATCATCCCACCTTGCATCTAACCCCCATAGGCGAGAATTTTGCCTCGGCCGGTGGATTGACATATAGTGAAAGTCTGGCTGATCGCATGATTTGCTTTCCGGTATATTCCGATATGAGCGATATCGAACAGGAGCAGATCCTCGGTCGCCTATTCACGTTGAACATTTAAATACGTCTATGAACGATCATAAGGAAAATCGATTACCAACCGGTATCCTGATTTGCGGTATGCATCGTAGCGGAACCTCGGCGACGGCCGGCGTACTGAAGCTGCTCGGGGTAGATTTGGGCGATAATCTTAGTGAGTGCCGATGAGTTCAATGCCAAGGGCTATTTCGAGCATGATCACATATGGCGTCTGCATCACGAGTTGTTGCGTACGATGGGGTTGGGTTGGCAGGATTTTCGATCCCTGCCCCATGATGGGTTTGATCGTGAAGAGGCGTGCAGGATTCGTATGCAACTCGTCGAGATACTGCGCGAGGATTTCTCCGGTACCAGGCTTTGGGGGATAAAGGATCCCCGACTCTCCCGAATGCTTCCTCTGTGGGCGCGAATTTCGAAGGAATTCCCTTTTATCCCCCATGAACTTCTTGTTATCCGTCATCCATTGGAAGTCGCGGCCTCATTGATTCGCCGTGATGGTTTGGAGATTGGACATGCCCTGATGCTATGGTTGCGCTATACGCTTGATGCCGAGCGAGACAGCCGCGGCATGGGGCCACGGCTGGTGCTTGATTATGTCAACCTGCTCGATGACTGGCGTTCCCAGATCGGGCGCATCAATGAAGCTTGGAGTCTTGGTTTGGCGGTGACAGGGGATGCGGCCAAAAAGGTTGATGCCTTCCTGGATCGTAGCTTACGTCATGACACCGTACCTTCTATTCACAATTCTGTCCCGCAGCTTACCAACTGGGTGCTTGAAGTATGGTCGGCTATGGTCAGGGGGGAGCCGAATACGGATACTCTTGATGAAATAGATCACGCCATCTACGCTCTTGAAGTTCAGGCGACACCTTATGTGCAAGCGATAACTTGGTCGTCAGGAACTGTCGAAAGACTGGATCAGGATAAGAATTATCTGGAAGCAGAGCTGGGGCGACGACAGGAGCAGATCGAATCGCTGGATCAGGAATTGACCGGTCTCAAGCATTCCAGATCATGGAAAATAACCAGGCCAATGAGGGATGTGGCCTGGTTATTGCGCGATACCAAATATAAATGGGTGGGTGGAATGCCTGCCAGAGATGGGGTAGCACACTTCGAGCCACAAACGATTGCCGATCTTATCGATAAATCGAAACCATCCGATGCGAAGAGGGTCATGTCATCACAAACCGAAGGTATGCGCAAACATCAGTCTGATCCTGGGACCAAAAGTGGTAATAAAAGGATACTGATCGTATCCCCTGACTGGGTGGGGCCTATCCGCAATGGCGGTATCGGAACGGCGTTTACTAATCTGGCTCGGCATCTTGCCGCTAGAGGATGGGAAGTGACCGGACTTTATACCTTGGGAGATCATACCGAGTCTGGTTTAATCGATCAATGGGTTGAGTATTATCGGCAATGGGGTATCTGCTTTATTCCTTTGCCGAAGTGGGTTGGTCCGGTACTGGATGCGACCTGGTATCGGGCGCGAAGCTATGAGGTCTATCAGTGGCTTGCTGCGCATGAGTTTGAATTCGATCTGGTCATATGGACGGAATGGTCAGCCATTCCCTATTATAGTTTATGGGCCAAGAGGTCCGGGTTGAGCTTTCTGCATTTACCAATGATCGTGATCATCCATTCACCGACAGCGTGGGCGCACGCCGGTAATTACTGGTTGCCTGCAAATCAAGATGAAGTGGATCTCCATGAAATGGAGCCTGTTTGTGTCGAGTTGGCCGATCATGTGGTCAGCCCCAGTCGATACATGATCGACTGGATGATGAGCCGGAACTGGCCTCTACCGCCCTCCGATCGTGTTCACGTGATGCGAAATCTGATGCCTCCCGATGATGAAGTGAATCAAAACCTGTTGCAGACCTCTGTGGTGGATGGATATGAGTGGGTATTCTTTGGCCGGCTCGAGCCCAGGAAAGGATTGGATCTGTTTACCACAGCTCTCGATCGCCTCCCACAGGAGGCATGGAAGCCTATCGAAAAAATAACCTTTTTAGGTAAGGAGGTTGAAACATCTGAATTTTCGACTTGCGCCTATTTCGCTGACCGCCAAGCTCAATGGCCTCGGCCGGTGCAGCTTATTACTAATCTGGATTCACAGGCAGCGCTGGATTATCTTCAACAACCTAGAAGGATGGCGATCATAGCCTCTCTGTTGGAGAATTCTCCATTCACCGTTTTGGAGTGTTTACAAAGGAATATTCCTTTTGTGGCTACGGCTACCGGTGGTATAGCGGAATTGATCGCGGCCGATGATAGGGATCGAGTCCTTTTTGCGCCTCGCCCGGCCGATCTTGCCCGAAAACTCATGACCACCACTCAGTGGAAGCCTGCTAAAGCTGCGGTAGGGGATGCGGTGGCGGTCGATCAGTGGATGGAAATCTTGCACAGCTGTGTCGTAGAGGGAGAATCTGTTCAATCCCAAGAAAGCTGTTCTGATAAGGAAGCAAACCCCAGGGTCAGCATTTGTCTCGTTCATTATCAACGTCCCTTGTTGCTAGCCCAGGCACTAGCGTCTTTACGGGCTCAGGATTACGATAATTTCGAGGTTATCCTGATTGATGATGGTAGCGCGGATTCTGAGACCGAGGCTTTTCTGATGGGTTTGCAGGAAGATTTCAAGTTACGGAACTGGAAGCTTATTCGGCAGGAAAATAGCTACTTGGGTGCGGCTAGGAATACAGCGGCGAGGGCGGCCTCCGGCGAGTACCTGTTGTTCATGGATGACGATAATGTCGCTCATCTGGATGAAATTCGGCTTTTTATCCAATCTGCCCTCATGAACAACGCGGATATCGTGACCTGTCCGTCTGCTATATTTACGGGTCCAAAGGTGCCACATACAGAGCAGCCTGAAACGATCTGGCTCATTGGGTCGCGCGCTGGGAGTCGGTTGCATTCGTAATGGTTACGGCGATGCCAATGCCTTGGTGCGCCGGGAATTATTCTGGCAGATTGGTGGCTTTTCCGAAGATTATGGCGTAGGTCACGAGGACTGGGAGTTTTTTGCCAAAGCTGCTTTGCAGGGTGCACGATTTGCTTTTATTCCAAAACCACTTTTTTGGTATAGGATAAGTAACACAGGCATGTTGCGTAGTGGTCACACTCATCGGGATCACTACCGAAGTCTGCGACCTTATATCGACCACCTGCCACGCGGGATTGGTGCTGCACTGGGTTATGGTTTATATCTGCACCTGCAGCAGGATTCGCTGTGGAGGCAAAGCAAACAAGGCAAAAGAACCTCTCTGAGAACAGTGGGGCAGATTTTGCCGGTGGGAATAAAACTAGCGGCGACCAATAGCGCCATCCGTTTGAAATTCAAGATGGAAGTCAAAAAAAGGGGGTGGAATGCCGCGTTTAAAAAGAGTTTTCGCTACCTGATGACCCAAAGTAGGAAATGAGACTCAACAGGGACGAGGCTGGATCATTTCGCAGTGGCAAATCTGGGTCCATTGATGGGTAGACCGGTATGCCGATATGCATTCCATCCCTTTTCGGGTAATTTGTATCGTATTCAATACTGTCACCCAGCTTCATGAAGCCCATATCCACCCTTCACATAACCGTTCGGGCTGATCATGGAGGAGGACCGCGGCATATCGAGTTGTTGTTAAGATATTTACCAACAGATATCCTTTCGCATGTGGCGTCTCCCAGGCAGAAGCCATTTCAATCACGATTTATGGAGTTGACCAATGGGCATTGGTTTGAACTACCGTTTCGGCGATTTTCCTTAACTTATGCACATCGATTGGCATCTTATTGTAGAGCGCATGACATTGATCTAGTACATTCTCATGGAACGGGTGCAGGGGTCTATGGCAGATGGTTGTCATGGCAGTTGGAATTACCTTTGGTGCATACACCCCATGGCGCGGGAGCCGCACATCATCCGTTCCCCAAAAGCTTGGTTTTTAGGTTTTTTGAAAACACGACACATGCGCTGATCGATCAATTAATTTTTGTTTCCGAAGGTGAGTATGAGGTATCGAGAAATGCTGGCCTTTGGCCGGGACTAGATTATAAAGTGATTGAAAATGGAGTTGAACCCATAGATTTGGATAGGGTTCGTTTGTGGCGACAGCAAGGTCGAGAGCGTTTGGGGTTAGCCGATGAAAGGCCGGTTGTGGTGTCTCTGTCTCGTTTTGACCAACAAAAAAATATGGAGGAAGCCTACTACGTGGCCCGCCATTGGCCTGATGCTTTGTTTTTGTGGATTGGGGATGGTGAACAAAAGCAATCATTACGCCACAGGATGCTGATCGACAGGGTTGAAAATGTACTGTTGATGAATGCAATGGATGACCCGCTCCCTTATCTGGCTTCTGCAGACCTGTATCTTTCAACATCCCTTTGGGAAGGGATGTCCTTGGCGATACTCGAAGCTATGAGCTTGGCTTTACCGGTAGTTGCCAGCGATATTCCAGGGCATCGAAAGCTCGTCGAAACATCGGGTGGAGGGAAATTGTATTTATTGGGGCAACCACAGCAGGCCGTGTCTATATTGAAGTCTTTATGGGCAGATCCGGGATTAAGGAAAAAGATGGGTAAAAAAGCCCAAATATCACAAAAAAAATACTACAATGCTGCGAGTATGGCGCAAGAAGTGGCCCGGATCTATAGATATCTGCTAATAACTGGTTCATCGAACAAGGCATATCTAGATCACGGGCGATTTGATAGACTTGATGAATAAGTGAAAGATTTTATGCCAAAAACTGCGGTCATCCACGATTGGCTGACCGTCTATGGCGGAGCGGAGCGGGTGCTAGAGCAGTTGCTATTTCTGTATCCCGAGGCTGATTTGTTTGTGGTGTGCGATTTTCTGCCGAAGTCCGAGCGCGGGTTTCTGGCCGGTCGGGTACCACGGACGACCTTCATTCAGCGTCTGCCCCTGGCGCGTAAACACTATCGAAGTTACCTGCCGTTGATGCCATTGGCCATCGAGCAGCTAGACCTTTCGGCTTATGATCTGGTGATCTCAAGCTCGCATACGGTGGCCAAGGGCGTGTTGACCGGGCCTAATCAGCTGCATATCAGCTATATCCATTCCCCGATGCGCTACGCCTGGGATTTGCAGCATCAGTATCTGCGTGAGTCGGGGTTGGCCCATGGGCCGAAGAGCTGGGTTGCGAGGTGGCTTTTGCACAGGATGCGCCTGTGGGACGCGCGCACGGCCAACGGGGTAGATTGTTTCGTGGCAAACTCCGATTTTATTGCCCGGCGGATCCAGAAGACCTATCGCCGTGAGTCGGTGGTCATCCACCCGCCGGTAGATACGGAGGTCTTCACACTTTGCAAGGATAAGGCTGACTATTATCTGACTGCCTCACGGCTGGTACCCTATAAACGAGTCGATCTGATCGTCGAGGCTTTTACGAAGAGGCCGGATAGATACCTGAAGGTGGTCGGTGAGGGTCCCGAGCGAACAAAGATCGAGCGCATCGCAGCGGGGTATCCGAATATCGAGATCTTAGGCCGATGTGAGAGTCAAGCGATGCCCGCCCTGATGGGGCGAGCGCGGGCCTTCGTGTTCGCAGCGGAGGAAGATTTCGGTATCGTGCTGATCGAGGCGCAAGCCTCGGGTACGCCGGTAATCGCGCTAGGCCGAGGCGGAGCGCTAGAGACAGTGCGCGGGCTTAATACACCACAGCCGACAGGCGTATTTTTTGAAGCGCAAGCGCCTGACTCGCTTATCGATGCAATCGATTGCTTCGAGCGCGAGCGCATCGCCCCTGGGGCCTGCCGGGCGAATGCGGAGCGCTTTTCTGTGTATACATTCCGGCGGGCCTTCAGCGCTCTGGTGGCGCGGGAATGGGCGGGTTTTGAATCAATAAGCCCCTAAAAAGTACGCCGTTGAGCTGTTTGCGAGGGAGCCTTTTCTATGTCTTACGACATTCCCACCTGAATTCGGATAAGCTTCAGGATCATCGGGGTATTGGATGAGTTAGTGCGATAGTTGACCGAGCGGGTCGGCTCATTGCCGACCCGCTCGGTGAATGACAGGCCACGGAGGAAGCATGAAGCTGGCGGCGTTGGGGGTATTACTGGGGGTATTTTTGCTCCAGCAGATGAGGCAGTTGCCGCCGCTTGGCACCCTATTGGTACTTTTGCCGCTTATTTTAATGGCCTGGCGGTGGCCGCGCTTGCGGTTGCTGTTGTGGATCGGCTGTGGTTTTTTCTGGGCTCTCTGGCGCGCCGATCTGCTGCTCGGGCCGAGTTGGCCTCCGGCGCTCATGAAGCAGGATGTCGTTATAACCGGATATATCGTCGGTATTCCACGCGCCGCCCCGCACCGGGTGCGTTTCCGTTTCCGGGTGGATACCGCGGCGATCTCCGGGCGAGAGTTAATCGCTCCACCTCGACTGGTGCGCCTGGGCTGGTATGGGCGGCCACCTCCACTGCAACCCGGTGAACGCTGGCGGTTACGAGTACGATTAAAGCCCCCCAATGGTTTCATGAACCCCGGTGGTTTCGACTATGAGGGCTGGCTATTCAGCCAGGGTATCCGCGCCACCGGCTACGTGCGCTTCGGTGGTGCGCGGCGATTACCGGGGCTTTCCCTGACGCCTGCCGTGTGGCTGGATCGGTGGCGCAATCATCTGGCAAAAGAAATCTCCGCCGCGCTTCCGGGAAACCCTGCGCGCGGGGTTTTGCTGGCCCTGACCGTTGGTATCCGCAATGCCATTTCAAGGCCACAGTGGCAGCTTTTTCTCAATACCGGAACCAATCATCTGCTGGCCATTTCCGGGCTGCACATCGGCTTGATTGCGGGTTTGGTGTTTTGGCTGACCCGCCGACTCTGGAGCTGGGCTCCCTTGCTGACCTTGCGTCTGGCAGCCCCCCGAGCGGCAGCGCTGGCAGCCTTGTTAGCCGCATTTCTTTACGCTGCATTGGCCGGATTTTCCATTCCCACGCAGCGCGCGCTGATTATGCTGACAGTCGGGCTGGGCGGGTTGCTGCTGGGGCGCCCCACTCAGCCTTCTCAAGTCCTTTCGACTGCTTTGTTGCTGGTGTTGCTGCTGGATCCGCAGGGCGTCCTGTCAGGTGGATTCTGGTTGTCGTTCGCTGCCGTGACGGTGATCCTCTATGTCTTTGCTGGCCGCTCGCGGCCAAAGGGTTGGCGTGGCTGGGGCCGTATGCAATGGGCACTGTTACTGGGTTTGCTGCCATTGACCATATTGCTGTTTCAACGGGTTGCGCTGGTCGCGCCACTGGCCAATCTGCTGGCGGTGCCGTGGATCGGCTTAGGCGTGGTGCCGCTCGCCCTGGGTGGCATGATTCTCTTGTCGGTCTGGTCGGCGGCGGGCACTTTTCTGCTCGGGTTGGCGGCTTGGGGGATTGAGCACATGTGGCCGGTGTTGAATTTCTTAGCCAACCTTCCAGATGCACATCTGCGGCTCGGGGCCGCATCCTGGATCACGGTCGGGCTGGGATTATTGGGGGTGGCCTGGCTACTCGCCCCGCGTGGCTGGCCCGCGCGTTGGGTGGGTATCATCCTGGTTGCCCCTTTGTTATGGCCGCAGCCGGATTATCCTCGCGCCGGCTCCTGGCGATTGAGTTTACTGGACGTGGGGCAAGGGATGTCCGCGGTTATCCAGACCGCCGGACATACGTTGGTGTTTGATGCCGGCCCGCGCTTTGGTTCAGGACTGGATGCCGGTGCCGCCGTGGTGGCGCCTTATTTGCGTAGTCTCGGTTTGCACACGGTCGATATGCTGATCATTAGTCACGCAGACAACGACCATAGTGGCGGGGCCAAGTCTCTGTTGCAGGCTTTTCCAAAAATGAAGTTGCTGGCTTCTCAACCGGTTGACGGGTCGCGGGCGAAATCCTGCCGGTCCGGGCAGTCGTGGCGTTGGGATGGCGTGCAGTTTACTATGCTTTCACCCGGCCCACATCCTTTGGCCGGCCACAACAACCGCAGTTGTGTCTTGCGTGTCTCCGGCCCCGGGGGGAGCGTTTTACTGTTGTCTGATATCGAGGCGGCAGCAGAAAGAAGATTGATCCGCCGATTCGGGAAAGGCATTCGCTCCACGGTGATGATCGTGCCACATCATGGCAGCCTGAGTTCATCGACCGGCATTTTCCTGGACCAAGTTCATCCCCGGATTGCCTTGCTCGCGCGAGGTTTCGGGAATCGCTATGGTTTTCCGCGCCAACGGGTCATGGCGCGCTATTCAAAACGCGGGATTCGCGTGCTCGATACCGCGGTTAATGGCCTGATAACCATTTCCTTTAGCGCGCATCATCCGCCTCGGGTGGAGCCGGGGTTTCGCCAGCGAGAGGGCCGTTACTGGAACCGAAAATCAGGGCCATGAAGCTTTCAGTTCCCCGGGTCGACTGTTGTATGATTGCCTTTTCTCAATTGGGAGTATAGGTGTGCTGGAAATCATCGAGGCAGGTGGTTGGCTGATGCTGCCGATTATTCTCGGCTCCATCCTGGCGCTGGCCATTGTCCTGGAACGTTTCTGGACATTAAGGCGAGGGCAGGTTCTGCCGCCGGGTTTGCTGGATACCACACTGGAGCAGATCAAAAAAGGACGGATGGGCCAGGATCGAGTGCGAGCGTTGGCCTCGGGTTCTCCGTTAGGCAAGATTTTTGCCACCACTATCATTCACCGCAACCGGCCGCATGATGTCATGAGGGAGCGTATTGAAGAGGCCGGTCATCAGGTAGTTCATGAGCTTGAACGCTACCTGAACGCGTTGGGAACCATCGCATCCATTTCTCCCCTGCTGGGTCTGTTGGGGACGGTTTTTGGAATGATTCAGGTCTTTAGCGTAATTACCAACCTGGGGGTGGGTAATCCCCATAGCCTGGCCGGCGGCATTGCCCAGGCATTGATTACGACCGCAGCCGGGCTGTCCGTGGCGATTCCATCCTATGTCTTTTATCGTTATTTCCGGGGGCTGGTAGAGAAAATGGCGATTGAAATGGAAGACCAGGCCGTGCGTTTGGTCGATAGCCTGGCGCAGCTCAAGACGGTCCCTCTGAACACAATCAAAAAGAGCTGAAGATGAAATTCTATCAACACCAGGATAGCGAGGATTTCGGTATCGATATTGCGCCACTGATCGATGTGGTTTTCCTGCTCCTGATCTTTTTTATGGTCACGACTTCATTCAACCACAAGGCTGCCCTGAAGATCGTCTTACCGCGGGCGCATGCGAATCTGGCTACCCGGTCCCAGCATCCGATCACGCTTTCCATCGACCGTAAAGGTCACTATTATCTCGATGGCCGGGAGCTGATCAACACCCGGCCGGTCACGCTTTACCGGGCACTGGAGCAGCTCAAGGCGAGCACGGGCAACAAATCACCCCTGATCGTGAGAGCAGATGCCAACACCCCCTATCAGGCCGTAGTCACGGCGATGAGCGTAGCGGGCGAGGTCGGATTGGTACATTTGTCCATTGCCGTCAACCCAATCGGAAAGCACCCTGATGAGCGCTGACAAGCCCATACGCGGGGTGGATATTTATCGGCGTCTGTTGCGGGAGTCTTTGCACTACTGGCCTTACTTGCTGGTGGCCGTGTTCGGGATGACCTTAAATGCCGCTACCCAGCCAGCTATGGCTGCATTGATGAAGCCGCTGCTCAATGGTGGTTTCGTGGCGCATGACATGACGGCAATCACCTGGGTGCCTGCTGCTTTGGTCGGCCTGTATTTTATCCGGGGTATCGCCGGGTATCTGTCGACGTATTTCATGGCTTATGTCGGAACCTATGTGGTTATGGATTTGCGGGGACGCATGTTTGACCGTTTACTGCATTTACCGGTACAGTTTTTCGACAATACCTCTTCGGGCGAGTTGCTGGCCAAGTTGACCTACAACGTCGAACAGGTGGCAGGCGCCTCGACCAGTAGCTTTACCATTCTGGTGCGAGACAGTATCACTGCGCTGGGTTTGCTGATCTGGGTATTTTATATCAGCTGGCAGTTAAGCCTGATCTTTCTGGTGTTGTTTCCGATTATCGCCCTGATCGTGATTTCAGTGACCAAGATTTTTCGCCGGTTGAGCCGGGGAATCCAGGATACGGTGGGCGAGGTCACCCATGTGGCCGAGGAGATGATCGAGGGCCAGCGTGAGGCCAAACTGTTTGGTGGTGCGGATTACGAGGCTCGCCGATTTAATCGGGTGAATTGGCGCAACCGGAGTTTGCGGTTGCGCTCCACGGCGACGGAAGCGGCCAGCCTGCCATTGATGGAATTCGTCGCTGCCATCGGCATTGCGCTGATTATTTACCTGGCCACTTCCGGGACGTTCTTCAAAACGATGAATGTGGGCAGTTTCGTCTCTTTCGTGACGGCCATTCTCATGCTGATGGAGCCTCTGCGTCGGCTGGCGCAGATCAACCCTACGTTACAACGCGGCATTGCCGCCGGTGAGACGATCTTTGAACTGCTGGATGCGGAGCCTGAGCAGGATCAGGGTCATCGACAGATCGAACGGGTGCAGGGCCGGGTTGATTATGATCGGGTTTCATTCGCCTATGATCCCGCTAAGGGTGATGTACTGCATGATATTGACTTGCATATCAGTCCAGGTGAAACCCTGGCCCTGGTAGGGCGCTCCGGCAACGGCAAAAGCACGCTGGTCAATCTGTTGCCCCGGTTCTATGATCTGGAGAGGGGCGAAATTCTTCTCGATGGGGTGCCCATTCGTGAGCTCAGGCTGCAAAGTCTCCGGCGCCAGATAACCTATGTCGGTCAGCAAGTGGTCTTGTTCAATGACACGATTGCACACAATATTGCCTATGGCGAACAGGGTGGCGCCAGTCGCGCGGAAATTATTGCCGCCGCCCGCGCCGCACATGCCTGGGAATTCATCAGCAAGATGCCTCAGGATCTGGATACCTGGGTGGGCGAGAACGGGGTTTTGCTCTCCGGCGGTCAACGCCAACGGTTGGCTATTGCGCGTGCCTTATTGAAGGATGCGCCCATTCTCATTCTCGATGAAGCCATGTCAGCTTTGGATACGGAATCAGAACGCCATATTCAGGCTGCCCTGGAAACCCTGGTGCGCGGGCGTACGACATTGGTGATTGCCCATCGATTGTCCACGATCGAGAATGCCGATCGTATTGCGGTCATGGAGCAGGGCCGTATCGTTGAAATCGGTTCACATGCGCAACTGCTGGCTCACAATGGCGCTTATGCCCGTCTTTATCATTTGCAATTTCATGATGACTCACAAAAATCTACGAATGTTACCCAGCAAAGCGCCTGATCCGGAAACCTACAGCCACCACTGGTGGCCGGTTTGGTGGGCCACGCTGAGCGATCGTCGGCGGGGCCAGCACTCACGAGCAAATGCCCGTAACGGTTTTTTATTGTCACCCCAAGGGAAGGGGAGAATCGTCTGGATCAAGGCTGGCGGCAGTCTGGAATCGGTACGCCTGGCCTGTGAGTTGCTAGGTGCCTTGCGCCGCAAACGCCTGGATATTCGGCTGGTGCTGACTTTCGAGGAGGATTATGCCGGGATTATCGAGCCACGGGTGCGCGGTTTACGCAAGATTGGCCTGGGTTATGGGCCCTCGGACCGGCCGGCGGCGGTCCAGCGGGTACTTGAGCGGTTAACGCCGTTTGCAATTATTCTGGTGGATACCCATCCCGGGACTCACCTCGTTCGGGAGGCGTTTGCCAGAGGTATTCGTATCGTGGCTTTCAATACGCCACCGACAGAAGTCAAAATCGAGGCGGCCTATCCATGCAGCCAGGCCGATTCCAGAGCCTGGTTGAACCCCGACCGGAGTGTTTACCTGGCCCCGGCCGCCGATCCCCTGGCTTTGTTCGTGGAAGCCCGGGCGGATACCACGTTACGCAGTTCAGCGGGAGCCGGGCGAGAAAACCTGCCCTTGTGGTGGTGGCACGGGCCGGTTTCGCAGCAGTGCGAATTCGCCCGCGCATGGCGGTCAAGCGAACTCGCAAACGCGGGTGTCCTGATCGTTTCTGGCGATCAGGGTGTGAGTCCGGGTGATGCCGATTTACGTCTGTCAGCCTGGGATCGGACCCCCCTGCTTGCAGGACAGGTCGTGGCCGCGGATGAATCGTGCTGGTTCGCGCCTGTTGCTAGCGCCATGGTGGCAGGACATCTGCAAAGTGCCAGCCGTTCGGTGATCTGGCAGGCGCTGGCAGGCGCTGGTGTTCTCAGTGTAGGGGAAGAACCCCTTGGGATCGATCCGGGATTGGATATGCCACAACGCGGTACTCCTGCCGCTGTGATCGACGATTGGCTGGAACTTCGTGCTGCTCCGCTTGAGATGCGCAGACGCGGGGATATTGCCCGGCAGCGTCTGTGGCAGGAAAGACGGCGAATGCAACAGGTGCTGGACGAGTTTATGCAGCGGGTTTTTGATTGGTGAATTCAATTCATGGATAGACCCCTTTTCAGGCGATCGACAGGGGAGCGCTGGCTGTTGCAATCCTGGCAACGGCGAGGTTGGTTCGCAATCCTGTTATGGCCATTGTCTCTGGTCTATTGTGTCATCATGGTTTTGCGGCGCCGCTTTTGGCGCCGCTCGATACCTGGCTTGCCTGTACCGGTAATCGTGGTGGGCAATATCAATGTCGGTGGTACGGGCAAAACGCCCATGGTGATCTGGTTGAGTGACTGGTTACGCCAGCAGGGATGGCGCCCGGGTATTGTCAGTCGCGGTTATGGTGGGCGGTTTGAGCGGGCAGGTGGGCGGGTGGAGACCACCAGCTCGGCTGCGGACGTGGGTGATGAGCCGCTGCTTATCCATTTGCGCACGCACGCCCCGGTCAGAGTAGGGAGAGATCGGCTGGATGCGGCTTATCGGTTGCTGCGGGAGACGGATTGTAATGTCATTATTGCTGATGACGGTTTACAGCATTACCGATTGCCGCGTGATCTGGAAATTCTGATGGTGGATGGGGAAAGGAGTTTTGGCAATGCCCTGTGCTTACCGGCAGGCCCCTTGCGTGAGCCGCTCTCCCGGCTCAAATCCGTTGATTATATTGTGGTGACTGGAGCGTATGCAGCGGCAGGAGCGTTGGCCATGAAATTGTCTTTGGGCAGGCCCTGGCGGGTGCGGGAATCCACTTCGGATCGTATTTTGGATGAGTTCAGGAATCAACCGGTGCATGCCGTTGCGGGGATCAGCAATCCCGAGCGTTTTTTCAGCGCTCTGGAGGTGGCGGGATTGAATATCGTTCGGCATTCTTTCCCTGATCACTACCCCTACCAGCCGCACGATCTGGATTTTAGCGGGAAGGAAGGCGCCCCTATTCTCATGACCGAGAAAGATGCCGTAAAATGCCTGAATTGGGCACCGTATAATTGTTGGGCGGTACCCGTCATAGCCCGTCTTCCCGTTACACTGGAGACGTCACTTAATATTTATTTGAGGACATTGCGTCATGGACAAGAAACTGTTGGAAATCCTCGTATGCCCGGTCACCAAGGGTCCCCTGATCTATGACAAGGCGCATCAGGAGCTGATTTCCAAATCAGCCCGCCTGGTCTACCCTATTCGTGATGACATTCCGGTCTTGCTGGAAGATGAAGCGCGTGAACTGACGGCGGAGGAATTGGAACGGCTGGAGAAGACGTGAGCTTTAGAGTCGTCATACCGGCTCGTTATGCCTCCACACGGCTGCCCGGCAAGCCGCTCATCGAGCTGGCTGGAAAGCCGATACTCGAATATGTCTATCGACGTGCAGAAGCATCGGGTGCCGAGGAAGTTTTGGTGGCAACCGATGATGAACGCATTGTCGTCACTTGCCGGAAATTTGGTGCAGACGTCCTCCTGACCTCAAGTCAACATCGTTCGGGTAGCGAGCGCTTAGCGGAAGTTGTCAATCGCAAGAGGTGGGCCGATGGCGATATCATCGTTAACCTGCAGGGCGACGAACCGCTGACACCCCCGGAAATCATCCACCAGGTGGCGGAGGATTTGCTTCATTTTCCTGAGGCCAGCATGGCAACGCTTTGCGCTCCCATTCATTCGGTAGCCCAGCTCAATGATCCGCATACAGTCAAAGTCGTGCGGGATCAGGCGGGATTTGCACTCTTTTTCAGCCGTGCACCGATTCCCTGGGAACGCGACCCGGTGGGTGCGGAAACGCGCTCGGAGCCGATTGGATGGAGGCATATCGGGCTGTATGCCTACCGTGCCGGTTTCTTGCGGGAATACGCCCTGCTTGCGCCTTGCGATTTGGAAGAAGTCGAGAAGCTTGAACAATTGCGGGTACTTTGGCATGGCGCTAGGATTCATGTGGCTAAAGCGTGTGCCCTTCCCGGGCACGGGGTTGATACGCCTGAGGATTTGGCGGTGGTGGCGGCGTTGATGTCTGCCGGTGATGTGAGATGCTCTTCTGCCTGATCGGTTGTGGTGGATAGCCTACTCAAGGCAGATGGGTTTCCTTGATGTGATTCTCCGCATCGAGCAGAACGATGCGGGGATGGAAGAGTTGTGCCTGGGTATTATCCAGGAGCGTATAGGTGCAAATAATGAGGGCGTCGCCGAGCACGGCCATCCGGGCTGCCGAGCCATTTAAGGTAATTTGCCCGCTGCCTGATTGTTCGGCGAGGGTATAGGTGGTAAAACGTGCGCCATTATTGATGTTATAAATCTCGACTTGTTCTCCGGGCAGGATATCGCAGGCATCAAGCAGGACACGGTCGATGCCACAGGAGCCTTCGTAGTGCAGATCGGCCCCGGTTAAGTGGGCGCCATGTATTTTTCCTCTCAACATAAAACGCCCGGCCGGGGAAGGTACATTGAAATCTGTCATTTTTTCTCCGATTGTGCGGTTGCCTGTTCACAGGTTTTTAAGAACAATGCTTTTCACGATGATGTAACTGGCTACGATGATCAGGAATCCGCCAAAGACGTGCTTTAGCATGGTGTTGGAGATATATCGGCTGATCCATGCGCCGATGAAGCTGGCAATAATGGCGACTGCGGCAAATTCGCCAATCAGCAAATAATCAATGGGTACCTTGCCCAGATAACCGGCAAACCCTACACTGCCCTGAATAGTAACGATGCTGAGCGAGGTTCCTACGGCTTGTTTCATGGGCAGGTGCACCAACAGGGCCAGCGCCGGGACAATTAGAAATCCACCACCCACACCGATGATGCCGACTAATACTCCAATCAGCATACCGTACAAGGGGATTTGCCAGAAGGCAGGTTCAACCTGACGCGGTTCCTCGCCTTGCACTACGAGTTTTTGGCCATGGATCCATGGCGGGCCGATGCCCAGCATACGCCAGGCAGCCGCATACATGATGATTGCGAACAAACCCAATTGTACTTCATTCGGTAAAAGTACCCCAATCCTGGCACCAATGAAAGTACCTATGCCACCAAAGATACCGAAGATCAGAGTAACCCGCAATAGTACATGACCGAGAAACCATTCGTGTAGCGCCGCAATCATCGCAGTCATGGCGACAATGAGAAGACTCATGGCAATGGCCGATTTGGGCGCCACATGGAGTAAATAGAGCAATGCGGGAACGGTCACGATGGAGCCGCCGCTACCCAGCAAGCCCAGGAGTAATCCGGTCATGGATCCGGCTATGATAATGCCGATGATCATTGGCTACCCGATTAAATGATGCGCAAGGCGAGGCGGCGAAAGTCGTTCAATCATGCTCATGGTGGAAATTATGCCACTTTGACCAACCAATTGCCTGTACTGTAGAGCGCGACACAGGCCGCTGTGGGCGTGGCAAAAACATCTCCAATAGGGCGTACGGTTGAGGTCAACAGCGAGGTATGCCGGAGCGGTAGATTTTTCGATCTTAAAGGGGGTTTGATTTATCGATTGACTGGCCTGGTACGCCCGATGGTGGGGGCTCGGGTTGATATTCTTGGGATTCTTCGCTCAATCGATAGGCGAAGGCAAGCACTTCTGCTACCGCTAGATACAGATTTTCCGGGATTTCTTTGCCCAGAGGAACCTGTGCCAGAATGGGGGCCAGTTCCCGGTCTTCCCGGATAGGGATATGATGTTGTCGGGCCTGTTCCAGGATTTTTTCTGCAATCTCGCCACCTCCTTTAGCCGTAACCCGGGGTGTGCCGGTACCGGTATAACGTAACGCGATGGCCAATAATCTCTGTTGATATTTTTGTTCCCGGTTCATTTGTAGTCGTTTTAGTCAAACGTGGGTGTCAAACAGGTTTCCGGATTTCGTTGTAGTTTCCGGGTTGACCGTGTCCAGAGGCGGCGAGCCCGGGTAAACCTGCAATGCGCCCGGATTGAGTCCTTTTGTTCGCCATGCGCTGGCCAGTTCGGACAAACCCTGTTCCAATGTCAACCGACTCGAAGCATTCTCCACCCAGAACCGTGCTGAAACACGCCCACCCAGACTTTGAATATGGGCCTCCATAGGTCCCAGTCCTTGCAAGTCCAGTTGCAGTTTGACTGACCAGGTATCCGGTTCATCAGGGTGATCCGGCTGGCGCGGATGGGCTTCGATTTCCAGGCGAATGAGGTCGAAACCCTGCGCTGTCCGTACTGGCAGTTCAACCAGCCAGTTGGGATTAGTGGTCGTTTGAGCGCTTTGTAACTGGTTTAAGGTTAATCGATTGACTAAGCCCTCGATGGTTTTGGCGAGATTAGTGAGGTTCTGCGTATTGGCTTCAGCCAGCAAACCGAGCAATTGAGCCTTGAAATCCAGTATTGGATGAGGCTGATTATTCAGCAAGCGGGCCTCCATGAGGTGACCGGAATTCTCCACTCCGGTACGCAGCCTGGCGACACTCAGCAAATCCCGGAACTCCGGGATGGTTTGCAAAAGATCTTGCAGCAAGTGACTGAACCTATTGCCTGGGGTGACTGTTTGGGTCGATGCCTGAGCCAGGCGCGTGAGTGCTGCTTGCGGTGATAACTGAGTGGCCAGTAGCGATTGTAATATGCGGTTTAATCGAGTGGCTGCCTGGCTTTTGGGGCTCAGTGAAGTATCGGTGTTGTGTAAGCGCTGCAAGATCAGGTTCGGTGTAGTCTGCTTGATTTTGACATGCAGGATTTCACCTTCTTGCAAGGGGGTTTGCGAGCGCACCGAAAAACGCCTGGAACCGATTTGTAACACCGCGGTTCCGCGCCTACTGGCGGTTGGTGTTCCTTGAATCACGGTGGCCTTCAGAATCTGACCCACCTTCCAGGCCCGGATGCCAACTGATGTGGCGGGCTGATCGAGGCGGGTGATGATACTGAGACTAGTATCCATGCTTTGGGATCACCAGATCACCGGGTTGGGTCCGCGGACTCCGGCAATCGTTTGCCATCGCCCCGTAACCCATCGCTCAGGCATTCAGAAATTCCCTGATAGCGGCAATTTCCTCCGCTGCATCTTCTAGAACCTGAAGTGTTTGATCGGATTGCAGGGTTCCAAAGCCGAGCTTGCGGAATACGGGAGCCGTGTCGATGTCAGGTAGTGGTTTGGGTTGTGCCGAGCGCAGATTGGCATATAGTCGCGCGGCAATCACAATGTCGGCGAGATCGGCTTCGGTTTCCGTATTGCGCAACCAGTTTTCGGCCTCTTCGGCAGCCTGGATGAAGGGTTGGTCAAAATTCCATTTCTGTAATAGCAGACCGCTCATGACGGGTGTGAGGTGTTGTAGAGTTTGGAGGATATCCGTGTCGCTAACGGGTATGTTTTCTGCATAGGTAATAATAGGCACGACTCCGATGCGGTGAACAAGGCCAGCCAGCAGAGCCTGATCGGGGTCGATCTTGCGACTATGACGCGCGATGACAAAAGCCAGCGCGGAAACCTCAACGCTGAATATCCAATTATCATGCATATATTTCATCAGTGATCCAGATTTACAGCGAAATGCACCATGCAAAGCGATACTGGTCGCCAGATTGGCGCTGCGCTTGAAGCCCAGCCGCATAACGGCATCATGGACGCTATCCACAGACCTTGAGCCCCGGTAGGCCACACTGTTGGCCGCCTGAATTAAGCGGCCAGCCAGGATGGGATCTGTCTTGACAATTTTGGCGACGTCTCCGATTCCGGAATCTTCCTGTGCTGTAATCTGGCGAATGTGTATCGCGACATCCGGCATACTGGGGAGCTTCAAGGTATCCTGCTGCATGGCCTGATAAATTTCCACCAGGAGTTTGCTCTCAGCGGATGTCAATGGAGATTCCACGACTTCATATCCAGATTTCAGTATTTCTTCTACAGCTTGGCGGCGGATGCTAAGGATCCGCGAATCAGTATTGGCCTGGATATATTCGATTTCTTCTGTGCCTGACTCGGGAAACAAGGTATGCAGGCGGCGCACTTTGGTCAGTTCATCGCGGGAACTGAGGCGCTCTTTGCTTTCGCCGGCCCCAACCAGGTTGATATCTCCTTCGAGGAGATAGATCAGCCAGTTCGCACGATTGCGTGCGGGTAGCCGTTTCCCGGCTGGCAGGCTATCGATACGCCCCTGCTTGAGAAGGAAACGGTGGTGAGCTTCACTGAGCCTGTCCAGCGGGGAAAGTCGGCCCAACAAATCCGCGTATTCTTCAGCCAATGGCATAAGATCACCTTGAGAGGTAGAAATTTCGATGGAGCGTCGGTGGAACGCCGATTCTATTTGTGAGGATGACGCCGGTTTGCTACACTCGCGCGCCATAAGACCTCTTCCTTCCACCCTATTGATTACCTGTGGGCAGGGTTCATGACGCGTTTCATTTTTATCACCGGTGGCGTAGTGTCCTCATTGGGTAAGGGTATCACTTCCGCCTCGCTGGGGGCTATCCTGGAAGCGCGTGGCCTGCGCATTTCGATGATGAAGCTGGATCCCTACATCAATGTTGATCCAGGTACTATGAGTCCATTTCAGCATGGTGAAGTGTATGTGACAGGTGATGGCGCTGAAACTGACCTGGATCTTGGGCATTATGAGCGTTTCATGCGTTTCCGGGCTAATGCCCGTAACAATTTTACCACCGGGCGGATCTATGAAAATGTGATTCGCAAGGAACGCCGGGGCGACTATCTGGGCGGCACTGTTCAGGTTATTCCGCACATTACCGACGAGATCAAGCATTCCATTCGCGAAGGCGCAGGTGATGCGGACATCGTGCTGGTGGAAATCGGTGGAACCGTCGGCGATATCGAATCGCTACCCTTTTTGGAAGCCATCCGCCAGATGGGGGTAAAATTGGGCCGAGATCACACTTTATTCATTCACCTCACTTTGGTTCCTTATCTGCCTACCTCCGGCGAGATCAAGACCAAGCCGACCCAGCATTCAGTCAAGGAATTGCGTTCCATCGGCATTCAGCCGGATATCCTGATTTGCCGGAGTATTCAGCCTTTGCCCGAAGCGGAGCGCCGCAAAATTGCTCTGTTCACAAATGTCGAGGAAAAGGCGGTCATTTCGGCCATCGACGTGGACAATATCTATAAATTACCTTTATGGCTGCATGCCCAGCGCCTCGACGAGCTGGTCGTGCGCAAATTTCATCTGGAAACACCTCCGGCGGATTTGTCTGACTGGAAAAATGTGGTCAATGCGATGGAATTCCCCGAATCCGAACTCGTGATCGGCATGGTGGGAAAATATGTCGAGCTGACCGAATCCTACAAATCCTTGAATGAAGCACTGACCCATGCCGGCATTCACACGCAAACACGAGTTCTTATCCGTTATATCGATTCGGAAAAAATCGAAACGGAAGGCACTGGACTGCTGGAGGATCTGGATGCCATTCTCGTTCCGGGAGGGTTCGGCAGCCGGGGTGTGGAAGGGAAGATACGGGCGGTGCAATATGCTCGGCAACAGGCGATTCCATTCCTGGGAATCTGCCTGGGTATGCAGGTGGCGGTGATTGAATATGCGCGCAATGTCGCTGGCCTGGATGGAGCCAGCAGTACCGAATTCGATCCCGATACCCAGCATCCGGTTATCGCATTGATTACCGAATGGCAGAACCATACCGGACGTATCGAAAAGCGCAATACCCAATCCGATCTTGGTGGCACGATGCGGCTTGGTGCACAGGAATGTCGGCTGCGACCGGGAACCCTGGCGCAACGAACCTATGCCGAAGACGTCATCGCCGAGCGCCATCGCCATCGTTATGAGTTCAACAACAGTTATCGTCTGTTATTGGAGGGGGCCGGACTGATCGTTTCCGGAACTTCTCTCGATAATAACCTGATCGAAGTGATTGAGTTGGAAGATCATCCCTGGTTTCTGGGTTGCCAGTTTCATCCGGAATTCACTTCCACCCCGCGGGATGGGCATCCGCTATTTGGCGGATTTGTTCGCGCAGCCAAGGATTACCATGCCCGAAGTCGCCAAACGGGAGAATGTCAATGAAAATTGCAGATTTCGAGGTGGGTCTTGACAAGCCCTTATTTCTGATTGCAGGCCCCTGTGTCATCGAAAGCGAAATGCTGGCCCAGGAAACCGCGGGACAACTACAGGAAATCACGATTAGGCTGGGAGTTCCATTTATTTATAAGTCATCCTTCGACAAGGCTAACCGGTCATCAGGGGAAAGTTTCCGCGGACCCGGGCTGGAACGTGGACTGGCTATCCTCGAAGGAATCCGCCAACATTTTGGTGTACCGGTGTTGACCGATGTGCATGAAGATACGCCGTTAGCGGAAGTCGCTGCGGTAGTCGATGTCTTGCAGACGCCGGCCTTCCTATGCCGCCAAACCAACTTCATTCACAATGTCGCCAGTCAGGGATTGCCGGTTAATATCAAAAAAGGACAATTTCTTGCGCCCTGGGACATGCAGCACGTGGTTGCCAAGGCCCGGGCGACGGGCAATGATCGAATTATGGTCTGCGAGCGCGGCGTTTCATTTGGATATAATAATCTGGTTTCTGACATGCGTTCATTAGCTATCCTGCGAGGAACCGGCGCTCCGGTTGTTTTTGATGCTACCCACTCGGTTCAGTTACCCGGCGGGCAGGGGGGTTTTTCGGGGGGGCAGCGTGAATTCATTCCTGTACTGGCGCGCGCGGCGGTTGCCGTCGGCGTGGCCGGTTTGTTCATGGAAACCCATCCTGATCCGGATCACGCATTGAGTGATGGCCCCAATTCCTGGCCCCTGGATCGTCTGGAGGCATTGCTCGAAACGCTCACCGCATTAGATCATTTAGTCAAATTACACCCATTCCCCGAGTCTGATTGACTCAAAATCCAATCCTCAGATTCTCTCAAGGAAGATGCTTGCAATGTCTGGGATTATGAACATGGCTACCTGTGAATCGCTGAATTCCAGAGTCACCCCACCCGCGGCCAGTCGTATTGGCCAATGGCTGTGCGCTGGTTCCTGATACAATCAACTGATACGATCCGAGGAAGTGCCTGAATCCTGGAAGCCTTTCCGGGATGCTCCGTTTTGAGTGCTAACCGCCTGGTTCGGGTAGTGGGTAATGGGGGTCAGTCACCATGAAATGGTTGTTTGCAGTATTACTGGGCTTGTTGGTGTTATTACAATACAAGCTCTGGTTTGGTGACGGTAATCTAAGCGAGGTCTATCGGTTGCGCCACAATATTACTATTCAGCAACAGGAAAATGATCATTTGCTGATGCGCAATCAGGCCCTGGCCGCCGAAGTGACAAACCTCAAGCGGGGAACCGTGGCCGTTGGCGCGCTGGCGCGCAGCCGTTTGGGAATGATCCGTAAGGGTGATACCTTTTTTCAATATATTTCCCCTTCGGCTAGAGGCGCACGCAATCGTGCTGATTGATCGTCATTTGTTTCGGCCACTCCGATGAGCGGGGCGCTGGCTATTTGCCTGATGGCCCGTCATGTTTGTCGATCTTCAAGGGAAGAGGCTGGTTCCACTCAAGCCATCCCGCTACAAATCAAAGCATGACCGGGATGACCGACCAGGACCCCATGGAGGGTCTTATTTGCTGGGCGGTTATTCCGGCGGCGGGGATCGGTAAGCGCATGTGTGCGGATCGGCCTAAACAGTATCTTCCTGTAGCCGGGAAAACAGTCATCGAACACACACTATCTATCTTTCTGAAGCATCCCCGGATCCGGGGAATTACCGTAGCGATCGGACCAGATGATCCCTATTGGAAACAATTGGATTGCTCCTGCGATGACCGGATCCATTTAGTGACCGGCGGTGTTGAGCGTGCTGATTCTGTTCGTAATGCGCTGCGTTCACTGGAGGGGAACCTGGATGACGAGGATTGGGTCCTGGTGCATGATGCGGCCCGCCCCTGTTTGCGCGATACGGATCTGGACCGCCTTTTAGCTGAATTGGAAGGTGATTCGATTGGTGGCATTCTCGCTACCCCTGCCCGGGATACTCTAAAGCAGGTCGGTCCTGAAGGTGAAATACAGATCACGATCGACCGTAGCCGGCTCTGGCATGCCCAGACGCCCCAGATGTTCCATTTCAAATTATTGCTTGATGCGCTTGACAGGGGCATCGCCTGCGGGCAGGTCATCACGGATGAATCATCGGTGATCGAGCAAGCAGGTTTTCATCCACGCATTGTGGAAGGGCATGCTGACAATATCAAGATTACCTGTCCGGAAGATTTGCCTTATGCTGAATGGTTGTTGTCTCGCCGTCGATAAATCGACTGGACTCATCACTCGCAAGGTTATGTGCTATAAAGGCGTGCCTTGCCCCCAGTCTTGTTCGAATTGAAACTGTAGGCGCTTGATGGCCGCTGGCCTGTCGATCAGGATGCCCACCTCGCGATTGTGTCTCAGGCTGCTCCAGGTCAGGTTCTGTGAGCCGACAAAGGCTAGTGCACGAGTCCAGATCATTTTGGCATGCAGATAAGGCAAATCCAGGATACGGATACGGATCTGTGGGTTAGTTTGTCGCAGGTGCAGGAGTACCAATCGGTCATGCCGGTCGATGGTTGCCGGTACGAGGATGCGAACAGGGCCGACATGAGATTTGAGAATACGCCCGATGCGGAAGACTTTACCGAATTCTTCTTCTTCAACATCGATCGGACCGGCTCGCGTGAGCAGCCGGGAAATTTTCCCCAAGCTGTCGTTGGGAGACAGTACCAGACGTTGTGGAATCTGGTGGCGCATGAAACCACCGTGCCAGTCGGCATCAAAGACCTGAATCAAGGCGTGGCCGATTGCCGGATTCTGACCGATCCAGAGATATTCCCGGTTTTGATGGAAGGCGGGCCAGGAGAAGTTGGCCGTGCCGATGAGATATTCCCGGCCACTGTCGATAATGAGTGTTTTCGCGTGATCGAATACATAAGGCCGATCGAAGCGTGGGGGTGATAAGCGGACACTGGCACCAGCTGCGCGCGCGGCTGCAAGCTCCTCCGGCACTTTTTTCGTCATCCGCCAGGGTTTGGCATCCAGTAAGATCCGCACCCGTATGCCCCGAGCTGTATCGTTTCGTATGGCAGAGAGTATTCTTTGATTGGTGAGTAGATAAACTTCGATGGAAACACTGCGTTGCGCTGTGCGAATTAGTTGCACCACGGGCCGTATGCCTGCACCGGGTTCGATCAATAGCATGACGGCCCCTCCATAAACAGATGGTTCGTTTATTCTATCCGAGTTGAGGTGTTAACATAAAAATCAACCCATCTCCGCGAGAATCCCCTTGCTTTAGCCAAGGGGAGGAAAGCAGGAAGTTGCCGTAGAATGTGATTTCATTATATAGCTATAATCTGTATAATTCGTGCATGAGCGATTGTACGATAAAGTATAAGAACAACCTGAATGTGGTGTATTCCTGCAAGTACCATGTTGTCTGGTGCCCAAAGTATCGGCGATCAGTGTTGGTAAAGGGTGTTGACGTCAGGCTAAAAGAAATTATGCAGGACGTTGTAAAAGAATGTGATTCAGAGATATTGGAATTGGAGGTTATGCCAGATCATGTGCATTTACTGGTTGAGGTTGACCCACAATTCGGTATTCACAAACTGATTAAGCTGATGAAAGGTCGGTCATCCCGACTAATCAGGACAGAATTTAAGTGGATTAAATCCCGGCTCCCGATGTTGTGGACGAACAGTTATTTTGTATCGACGATCGGCACCGCACCGCTTGAAGTGGTCAACCAATACATTGAGCAGCAAAAACACGTATGAAACGCACCGGCACCCCCACTTTCGTTCTGACAATTCCCCTGGTCGCGAAGCCAGGCGAAGACCGGATATTGATTGGCCGGATGGAAGCCGGAAGACGTTTATACAACGCCGCCCTGGGCAAAGCACTGCGCTGCTATAGTTTGCTAAAGCAGTCCAAAGCATGGCGGTCCGCCCGAACCTTGCCAGGCAAGAAAGCTCGCGCCACTGAATTTAACAGGCTCTCGAAAGAAGCAGGCTTTACCCCGGCTGCCACGATCACCTTTGCCCAAAATTGCAAGAATGCAGCGGGGTGGAAAGTCCAGCTTGGCTCTAACGTATCTCAGCGCATTGCGGAACAGGTCTTTGCTGCCATGCAGCAATATGCCTTTGGCGAGCGTGGCCGCCCACGGTTTAAGGGCGTAAACCGCCCACTGCACTCGCTTGAGGCGACCACCAGCGTGGCTAATATCCTCTGGAGGTCAGAGACTGGCTGTATCAGGTTCGGAGACTTGGCGCTTCCGGCAAAGCTTCCCACCAAAGAACAGGACCCGTACACGAATCAGGCCCTCACCAACCGAACAAAGTATGGCCGCGTCCTGTGGCGTAACGTGAACGGTGCGCGCCGCTGGTATGCGCAGCTCATGCAGGAAGGTATTGCACCAGCCACACGCTGTATCCGCTGGCTCTGTGGTCGGCTTGGACATTGGCCCCAGCACTATCGCTGTAGTGGGCGATGATTGTGCCTCGCCGGTAAAATTTTGTGATACCGTAATTCAGCCATGGAAAGAAACCCGGCGCTTGCAACGTGCTGGACAGGTCGAAGCGGGCCACGACCCGCAGTGTTTTAACCCGAATGGCACCTGGAAAAAAGGCCAGAGATTTACGCCTTCCAAACGGTACACGGCCAAGCGTACCGATTACGCTGAAGCTGAAAGGAAGCTGGCCGCAGAACGCAAGCGCGCACATAGGGAACTTGTAAACCAAATGCTCGGGCGGGGCAATGTCATCCAGTCTGAAACACTGTCTTATGCTGCTTTCCAAAAGAACTTCGGGAAAAGCGTAAAAGTAAGGGCACCTGGACTGTTTGTTGAGCAGTTGCGTCGCAAGGCTGAAAGTGCTGGCGGCAAGCTGATTGATTTGTCTACCTGGAGTCTGAAGATGTCGCAGTATGACCGCACCACACAGGCAGACACGAAGAAGCCGCTATCTCAGCGATGGCATGTTCTGGGTGATGGATCAGGCGTGGTGCAGCGGGATATCTATTCTGCCTTCCTCGCCCGCTGCGTGATGGATAATGGGCGCCACCCATCCCGCCTGGATACGATGTGGGCGGCTCAGAAACCTGTGCTGTTACAAACGGGGTGGATGCGTCATGAACCTGCGAAGATAGAGCCTTCGGGCAAGACCACGGTAGCGATACCGTCAGAGCAGGTTGTTTGTAAAAGAGGACTGGCCAGCGGTCATGGCCCGGATGTTGTAGCAGCAATGCGAGAGCCGGGAGACCCCGCTGGATTCGTCCTTAGAACCCCCTGTCTTTAGGCATGAGGAGGTTTAGTTGGCTATACGTTGGGTTAGAAAGCAAGTATAGGTAAGGTATTTCAGGTTTGATCCTGGAGTTCCTTTTGTTGGCTGCCCGGGGTTTTGTTGCCAAGATCTTTTATGATTTTTCCGCACACCAAAAAGGAGACAACTGTGTCAATGCAAAAGAAAAGAGTTCGCAAGGCGGTTTTCCCGGTTGCCGGCATGGGTACACGTTTCCTGCCGGCAACCAAGGCCAATCCCAAGGAAATGTTGCCAATCGTGGATAAGCCTCTGATCCAGTATGCTGCCGAAGAGGCGGTGAAAGCCGGCATCGATGTCCTGGTATTCGTGACCGGGCGCAACAAGCGTTCGATTCCGGATCACTTCGATAAGGCCTATGAACTGGAAAGTGAGCTCGAGGGGCGGGGTAAAAAGGAACTGCTCGAACTTGTCAACCACATTCTTCCATCCTATGTCAGTGCGGTTTATATTCGTCAGGCGGAACCGTTAGGATTAGGGCACGCCGTTTATTGCGCCAGACCTGTGATCGGCGATGAGCCCTTCGCAGTCATTCTAGCTGATGATCTCATTGATGCGGGTGAAGCGGGCGCGCTCAAGCAGCTGACTGACCTTTATGCCACCCATCAGCACTCTATCCTTGGCCTGGAGCGGGTTTCACCGGATGAAATCCATCGCTATGGTGTGGTAGCCGGTGAACCCCTTGGCGAAGGGCTATGGGATGTCAGGGGCGTGATCGAGAAGCCGCCCCGGGAGAAAGCACCATCGGATATGGCGGTTGTTGGCAGATACGTCTTGAACCCCCGAATTTTTACTAAAATTGAGGAAACCGGGCGTGGAGCCGGTGGTGAAATTCAGCTCACTGATGCCATTGCCGCATTGATGCAGGAAGAAAAGATTCTCGGCTGGGAACTGCGGGGAAAGCGTTATGACTGCGGTGATAAGCTGGGCTATTTGGAGGCGACTGTCGAATATGCATTCAAACATCCCGAGCTTGGGGATGGTTTCCGTGCATATCTTCGTGGACTCGTTGAACGCAAACAAATCTGAGCAAGATCCCAGGACGATGCCTGAGGATAGTTTTTCTCCAGTCACACCGGATCGGCGCGAGACCGGCTCACTGAAATGGGACGGAGTTAAAGCCCGATTCGGTCGTGATGTCTTACCCATGTGGGTGGCCGACATGGATTTTCCTGCGCCTCATGCCGTCATAGAAGCATTGAGCCAGCGTTTGCGCCATCCTATTCTGGGTTATCCTTTTCTGGGGGATACGGTGCAGGAGGCAGCAGTATCCTGGCTGTGCCAACGCCATCGTTATGCAGTGGATACACAGGAGATTTTGCTGGTTACCGGGGTGGTACCCGCGCTCTATGCGGCAGTGCGGGCATTATCCCGCCCTGGTGCAGGCGTGATCGTCATGCCACCGATTTACCTGCCCTTCATGAAAGCGGTCACGGACAATGACAGGAAGCTGCTGTCCGTTCCCCTGCATCACGCGTCGGATGGCCGATATACCATCGATTGGATGACCTTAGAAAGGTCGGCAGAGGAAGCGGATCTGTTGCTCTTTTGTTCGCCACACAACCCTGTTGGGCGAGTCTGGACAGCAGCTGAACTAGAAAGACTGGTTGCAATCTGTGATCATGCTGACTGCTGCATCGTGAGTGATGAAATCCATGCCGATCTGACCTATCGGGATACTGCACATACCCCCTTGGGGAGCCTAGCCCCTGCGGTTGTTATTCTGACTTCGGCCGGCAAGAGTTTCAATCTGGCTGGATTAGGTGGTGGAATCGCCGTGGTTCATGATGAAGATAGCAGGCAGACACTGCGCGGCGAACTTCACCGGAGCCAGATTCATGAGCCAACCTTATGTGCGCTGACAGGCATGCGCGCGGCCTGGATGAAAGCAGCATTATGGCAGGTGGGTTTACGCCACTATCTTAAAGAAAATGCGCACTTTATCGGTGCCTTCCTGGAGGTCCGTTTGCCCCGGATAACCTATGCCATCCCGGAATTCGGTTATCTTGCCTGGCTCGATGTAAGTGGGTATGGCGAAGACGACAAAATTTGGCAGCGGCTGCTCCAGGCCGGGCTTGGACTCAATGGAGCGCGGGAGTTCGGTCTTGGTGGGGAAGGTTTTCTGCGGCTTAATTTTGGAACATCCCGGGAAATTCTTGAACAAGGGTTGAGCCGCCTAGCGCGCGCGCTACTCAGTGACGACTGAGATCAAGAGCAGTCAAGAGCGGATGCCTATGCCCTTATTGAGTAGATAGAGGGCGGTAGCTCCGAGTACAATAATGAAACCACAGATCACCCCGATAGACACTCCTAGCGGGATGTCTGAAGTACCGAGCATGCCCTCTCGAAATGCGTTAACCATATAGAGGATCGGATTGGTGAGTGATGCTTTTTGCCAGAATGGCGGGAGCATGGTGATTGAGTAGAACACGCCGCCGAGGTAGGTCAAGGGCGTCAGGATGAAGGTGGGAATGATAGAGATATCATCAAAGTTATTAGCAAAGATCGCATTAATGAATCCGGCCAGAGAAAATAAGGTCGCCGTGAGCAAGGCCACTCCGATGGTAATCAGGGCGTTTGCAATATGCAGGCGGGTAAATAATAGAGAAATGATCGTAACAGCGATGCCCACCCCGATCCCCCGGACCACCCCGCCAATAATATAACCAAGCAGGATGAGCCAATTGGGTGTTGGAGAAACAATCAGTTCTTCGACGTAGTGGGCGAATTTGGCATGATAGAAAGAAGAAACTACATTGGCATAGGAGCTGGTGATGATCGACATCATGACCAGGCCGGGCACGATGAATTCGATGTAGCTGTACCCACCCATCTTGCCGATCCGGCTGCCAATAAGGTTGCCGAAGATCAGGAAGTAGAGAGATGTCGTGACGACAGGTGGCACGATGGTTTGTAGCCAGATGCGGGAAAAGCGCAGGATTTCCTTGATAACCAGAGTTCGCAGGGCGATAAAGTGATCTTTCATGGATGCGGGTGTTTCAGGCTGCAGCTTCGGTTGTGGTGGTTTTCTTGCGCTCATAGACCAGCGCAATGAACAGCTCTTCCAGGCGATTGGTTTTGTTGCGCAGGCTTTTGATTTCGATGCCTTGTTGGTCGAGTTGGCGAAACAGGGAGTTAAGCCCGTTGCTGCGGGGGATCTCCACTTCCAGGGTGGTCTGGTCGAGTAATCGTATGCGGTAGCCTTCGAGGGTGGGTGTACAAGCCGTTGCTTTCGTCAGATCCAGAATGATAGTCTCGAAATCCATCTGGTCTAATAGGTGCTTGATGGTAGTATTTTCGATAATCTGACCATGATTGATGATGGCGATGTTTCGGCACAGATTTTCCGCTTCTTCGAGGTAATGCGTGGTCAGTATGATAGTAGTACCTTCAGCGTTGATCTTGCGCATAAATTTCCACAGGGACCGGCGTATCTCAATATCTACTCCGGCGGTAGGTTCATCGAGGATAAGCATCCGGGGTTCATGCACCAGTGCCCGGGCGATCATCAAGCGGCGTTTCTGACCACCGGAGAGTGCGCGAGCTATTTGCCTGCGTTTCTCCCAAATCCCTAGTTCATGCAGGTATTTTTCCGCTCTTTTTAACGCCTGACGGCGAGGAATACCATAATAACCTGCCTGATTGACTAAAATTTCCTCAATGGGCTCGAACTGGTTGAAGTTGAATTCTTGTGGTACCAATCCGAGACACTTTTTGGCAGCCGATTTGTCCGTGTCCAGATCATGACCAAATATGCTCACTGTTCCCGAGGTTTTATTCACCAGTGAACTCAGAATGCCGATAGCGGTCGATTTACCCGCACCATTTGGACCGATGAGAGCAAAAAAATCTCCTTCCTTAACGTCGAGATCGATGCTGCGTAAAGCCTGAACGCCACCTGCGTAGGTTTTGGTCAGCGCGCGGATAGTGACAGCGTTTATCATGGTTTTGGCCCTGCTGATGCAGGTTTTCCTGAGATCCGGATGAATCATAAAGCGATGAAGTTTACCATAGGCGGTTTCGCCCTGTTGCCAGACCGGCACATGGATTATCGAAAAGGAGATTGAGGCGTGTTGGATCAGCCGGATAAAAAGCAACCCGTTATTGCGCTTGAATGTATCCAGGTGGAAGTCTGGCCACAATGGCTGGAGAACCAGTCACCCCGAGTAGTTTCCTGGCTAGAAAGTACGGATTTCAGGGTGGAACCAGGGCGATTCACCCTGTTGGCAAATAACGAAGGTCGGCTCGATCGGGTAGTTGCCGTTGTCCCGTCGACGGATGATCTGTGGGCTTTGGGTGACTTGCCTTCATATCTGCCGGAAGGGCGCTATCGTTTAACCGGGAAGCTGAGCGCCCAGGTGCTGGCCCAGTATGCCCTGGGGTGGCAATTGGGTGCTTATCGTTTTGATCGCTACAAAAAAATAGATCACCAGCCAGCGGAGTTGGTTGGTGATGGAATTGATGGCTGGATCGCCGTAATACGTGAATCGTCGACTCTCTGCTGGGTGCGTGATCTTATCAATACCCCGGCAGAAGATATGGGCCCCGCTGAATTGGCCGCACAAGCGAAGGCACTGGCAGAGTGGAGCGGAGCGGATTATCACATTATCGTTGATGATGATCTGCCGGGTGAAGGATTTCCAGCCGTCTACGCAGTGGGGCGGGCAAGCGTTCAGAGGCCGAGACTTATCGAATTACGCTGGGGTGAAGTTACCGCTCCACGTGTCACTTTAGTTGGCAAGGGCGTGTGTTTCGACACGGGCGGGCTTGATCTCAAGCCTGCCAAAGGCATGCGGTTGATGAAAAAGGATATGGGAGGTGCGGCATATGCCCTGGGACTCGCGCGCCGCATCATGGAAGAAAATCTTCCAGTTCGACTGCGCGTGCTGATACCGGCAGTTGAAAATGCCATCAATGGGAGGGCATTTCGCCCTGGGGACGTTCTC
>VAOW01006922.1_pt1 | contig 44400 bp, 39 predicted proteins | sample 3393921 | NCBI WGS metagenome assembly VAOW01 (sample SAMN08290428, study PRJNA428436) | hydrothermal vent metagenome | isolation source: Deep-sea hydrothermal vent chimney | place: Indian Ocean: Southwest Indian Ridge | depth 2742 m m | reverse complement strand
TTCCCGTGATGATCTACAAATAACGCTGGAGCATTATGCAAGTCTCTACAATGAATACTTACCACAGCACCCGGTCACAAAACCCCTTGCAAGCGCTCCGCGCTTGGCACAAAGATTAACCTGAACTCTTTGTTGGGCAACCAAAGAATCAGGCGGGGCTGGACACATAAAGATGGTTTGGTGCTGCACGCCGATAACGATGGTCCGATGAAGGGCGCGACGATGTTGGTCACCCTGCAAAAGCTGGGTGTCGTGCCGTCCTTCAGTCAGCCCTCGGTCAGCACGACAACCCATACTCGGAGAGCTTATTCTGCACCCTCAAATACGCGCCGGGCTGCCCGAGCAAACCGTTTGAGGGCCTCGAGTCGGCACGCCGGTGGTACAACGATGAGCACCAGCACAGCGCCATCCGCTACGTGACGCTGAACCAGGGCATCATCGTGGCGCAGATACGGATTTACTAAAGCAGCGAGAAGCCGCCCGGCAGCAGAACCTGCGGCGCTGGTCTGGCAAGACGAGAAACCGGGATCCGGTGACTGAGGTCTGGCTGAATCCACCGAAGGAAAATTAAGCAGAGAAAGGGGGAAATCTCACAGCCGCATGATCAATGGACGCAACAACTTCGCTGACAAACACCGGGGCAAACCCCATCAAAATTAGCCTTAGCCCATAGTTACTGCGCACCCTGATAACCTCAAAACGGTAAAACTTTAGGTTTCTATTGCTAGACATTTATATTTAACCCCAGACACAAGTCTTGCTCCTTGGCGGCGTTTCCCGGGTTAGGAAAACACGGCATCCAGCAGATTATGGAGTTGCCGGAGATGCAATGCGTAATAACCTACAGCCGGTGCGGCTGCTTGGTCACGGGAAAGGCATCGCAGTGTCTTGCCGGGAGTGATAACAGCATGCAATTCCTTACGAATGGATCGCCAGGCACCTTGGTTATGCGGCTCTTCCTGGCACCAGACGATATGCTGGGCCTGCGGATATATTGCTAGGCTTTTCCCTAATGCGGCACGGGGAAAAGGGTAAAGCTGTTCGATACGAATTAAGGCGATTTCATGGCGACCCTCGGTGCGGCGACGATCGAGTAGATCGAAGAAGATATGACCACTGCAGATCACCACTTGTTTTACAGTTTGGGGATTAAGCAAGTCTGGATCGGGTAAAATGCGTTGAAAGGTACCACTTTCCAGTTTATCTAGTTGGCTGATCGAGAGCTTGTGGCGCAATAGACTTTTGGGCGACATTACAATCAGTGGTTTGCGGACCGGCTGCAAGATTTGTCGGCGCAGCAGATGAAATATTTGTGCCGGCAGCGTAGGGTAGCAGACCTGTATGTTGTTATTGGCGCACAGTTGCAGAAAGCGTTCGAGCCTGGCCGAGGAATGTTCGGATCCCTGACCCTCGTAGCCATGGGGCAGGAACAGCACCAGATGGTTGAGGCGCCCCCATTTTTCCTCGCCAGAACTAATGAATTGGTCAATGACGACCTGAGCACCATTGACGAAGTCACCAAATTGCGCCTCCCAGATGATTAGTGACTCCGGTGAGGCGGTAGCGTAACCATATTCAAAAGCCAACACCGCCTCTTCCGAAAGCAGGGAATCGATAATCAGAAAGTCTGCTTGGTCTGGGTCAAGATGGCGTAGCGGGATGTAGGACTCACGCCGGGATTGATTGTGCAACACCGCATGACGGTGAAAGAAGGTGCCCCTCGCTATCCTGACCACAGAGACGCACAGCGTGTTTCTCGGCGACCAGATTGGCATAGGCCAGCGTTTCCGCAAATCCCCAGTCAATTGGAATTTCTCCCACAGCCATGCGGCGGCGATCTTCAAGTATTTTCGCTACGCGTGGATGCACGGTGAAGTCCGCTGGCAACTGAATAAGATGCTCCGCAAACATGCGCAAGCGTGGTAGTGGAACGCCGGTAATTGGTTCTCGGTCAGTCTTCGCCCGGCGATAGGGTGCCCAATTAGCCTTGGGGACTTTTGTGGGCGGCTTGTCTGACCAGATAGGGACTACCGGGGCGCCGGTTTCGAGTTGTGCACGGCATGAATTCGATAATTTATCAGCAAGATTCGCATCAATTACACCACCTTCCTGCAAGGCTCTGGCGCAGCGGGCGCGAGTCGTTGGTAGCTCACGGATTCGCCGATACATGGTGGGCTGGGTCACGCTGGGTTCGTCGGCTTCATTGTGTCCATGCCGACGGTAACAGACTAGGTCGATCACCACATCCTCACCGTAACGCATGCGATAATCAAGTGCTAGGCGGGTCACTAAAACCACCGCCTCAGGATGGTCGCCATTGACGTGCAGGATTGTTTTGGCCACATCGGTACAATACAGACTGGAACGAGCGTCCATAGGGGTGCTGACGGTGAAACCGATCTGATTGTTGATTATAATATGGATTGTTCCCTTGGTTGAAAAACCTCGGGTTTGTGACATGTTGAGCGTTTCCATGACCACACCCTGCCCGGCGAAAGCTGCATCACCATGAATGGCGATAGGAATTACTTTTCTCCCTTGCCGATCACCCTGGCGATCCTGACGAGCCCGCACTGAGCCTTCTACGACTGGATTTATAATTTCCAGATGCGAGGGATTAAAAGCTAGCGCGAGATGGATTGGACTAGCTGGGGTTATACGATTAGAGGAAAAGCCGAGGTGGTATTTGACATCACCAATAAGGATATCACTACTCTCATGCTATCCTTCGAATTCCTGAAACAGTTCTTGCGAGGATTTACCCAGAATATTGATGAGTACGTTCAGGCGACCGCGATGCGCCATACCGATCACTGCTTCTCAAACACCTTCTTTGGCAGCCTGCTCGATCAGTGTATCGAGTAACGGAATGAGGCTTTCAGCGCCTTCCAGGGGAAACCGCTTCTGCCCCATATATTTGGTATGCAAGTGGCGTTCGAGGGCCTCAGCTGCGGTGAGTCTCTGGAGGAGGAAAAGCTGATGATCGTGGGTGAATGTAAAATATGTATGCGTATTTTCAATGTGCTCCTGAAGCCAGCGTTTTTTCTCCATCGAACTGATATGCATATATTCAGAGCCGATAGGGCCGCAGTAGATCTCTTCCAGTACTGAAATGATCTTACGCAGAGATGCGCTTTCCAGGCCAGGAATAGAGCCAGTATGGAAAACTCGGTCCAGATCATCTTTGCCAAGCCCGTAGAATTGTGGCTGCAATTCCTGGATTTCTTCCAAAGGATAAAGATGCAGAGGATCAAGATTCGCGCGTCGATGTCCAAGGAAGCGATAGGCGTGAATTAGTTGCAAGACCCCGATTTGTCGACCTACATCGCGAGCAGACCCAGCTGATCGTTGAACGGGCTGGAGGCTAGGTTCGGATGGCTCACCCGTTCGGGGCAATTGTTCAAAAAATGCCTGACAGTCGGTATTTACGGATTGAGGGTTGTGCTGATAGGTCTGGTAGAGAGCCTTGAGGTAACCTGAATTCACACCTGAAAGAGGGGGGTTTGATTGAGTGGGGGCTGCCGGGGGCAGCAAGGGATCACTTTTGGCGTTCATGATCGGATTGTAATCCGCAATGGAGAAAGATATTACTGAATGACATCAAAAAGACTTGATTGCTGGAGATAGGGTGGTTTGGAAAACCCTCCGGCAGGGTTTCCGGGATTTCACCGTTTGTAAAGTTGCCCTGTCCGGGTTAGCTTTTATTTGCTATAATTTTTTAAGTTGAGCGAATTTTGCAAGTCAACCTATTTACCAGGAGAAGCTGGGGGTGCCCATCCGGGCTGAGAAATACCCTTGGAACCTGAACCGGACCATACCGGCGGAGGGAAGCTTTGGATTCACTGTGCCCGTGTTTCCGCCAGCAACCCGCTGCCAGCTGACGGAGGAAACACCCATGAGCACTATACCCGAAGAATTTACCCGGAAAACCCGCCAACTCTCGGCCGAGATTACCGGCCCTTTCCCTGCTTCCCGGAAAATCTACGTGCAAGGTTTGCGATCGGATATTCGCATCGGCATGCGTGAAATCAAACAGACGCCCACCAACACCAATGCTGGCCTGGAAGAGAATCCGCCGATTCCTGTTTATGATACCTCCGGGCCATATACTGATCCAGACGCCCGCATCGACCTGCTGCGCGGCCTTCCTCCATTGCGGGAATCCTGGATACGGGAACGCAACGACACCGAAATGCTTGATGGGCCAACTTCCGAATATGGACGCCGACGGCTGAGCGCTCCCCAACTCGCCAGTCTGCGATTCGAGCATATCCGACCACCTCGCCGGGCCCTGGCAGGTAGTAACGTCACCCAGATGCACTATGCCCGCCAAGGCGTCATCACTCCCGAAATGGAGTATATCGCGATCCGCGAAAACTGCCTGCTGGAAGCACTACGTTCCGATTCACGCTATCAAAAGTTGTTACATCAGCATCCTGGGCAATCTTTCGGTGCGGCCATTCCTGATAAAATTACGCCCGAGTTTGTCCGTGACGAAGTCGCGCGTGGGCGCGCTATCATTCCGGCCAATATCAACCACCCTGAACTGGAACCCATGATTATCGGGCGTAACTTCCGTACCAAGATCAATACCAACATCGGTAATTCTGCTGTCACCTCCTCGATTGAGGAGGAAGTCGAGAAGATGGTCTGGTCAGCACGCTGGGGTGGTGACACGCTGATGGACCTTTCCACTGGCAAGAATATCCATGAAACCCGTGAGTGGATCTTGCGTAATGCACCGGTACCGATCGGTACTGTGCCTATCTATCAGGCTTTGGAAAAGGTCAATGGCCAGCCGGAGGAGCTGACCTGGGAACTATTCCATGATACGTTGCTCGAACAAGCTGAACAGGGTGTGGACTACTTCACCATCCATGCTGGCGTGCGTCTTCAGTATATTCCGCTCACTACCGAGCGGATCACCGGCATTGTTTCACGCGGTGGCGCCATTATGGCCAAGTGGTGTCTCACACATCACCAGGAAAACTTTCTTTACACTCACTTCGAGGACATCTGCGAGGTTATGAAGGCCTATGACGTGTCTTTTTCGCTGGGTGACGGTCTGCGCCCTGGTGCCATCGCCGACGCTAATGACCGCGCTCAGTTTGCAGAACTCGAAACCCTGGGCGAACTGACCCAGATTGCCTGGAAACACGACGTGCAGGTAATGATCGAAGGCCCCGGCCACGTTCCGTTGCAGAAGGTCAGGGAGAACGTTGATAAGGAACTCGCTGACTGTTTTGAGGCACCGTTCTACACCCTGGGACCGCTGGTCACTGATATCGCCCCCGGTTATGACCATATCACCTCCGTCATCGGTGCAGCCAACATCGGCTGGTATGGTACGGCCATGCTCTGCTACGTCACGCCCAAGGAGCACCTCGGGCTGCCCAACAAGCAGGACGTGCGCGACGGTATCATCGCTTACAGGATTGCAGCGCATGCAGCCGATCTAGCCAAGGGCTTCCCGGGTACCCAACTACGTGATAACGCGCTATCCAAAGCGCGTTTTGAATTCCGCTGGGAAGACCAGTTCAACCTGGGCCTTGATCCTGAAAAGGCACATGAATTTCACGACGAAACCCTGCCCAAACAGGCACATAAGGTCGCGCACTTCTGCTCCATGTGCGGCCCCAGCTTCTGCTCCATGAGAATCTCGCAGGATGTGCGGGAGTATGCCGCGCAGAAGGAGGTCGGGATCGAGGTAGTAATCGAGGCGGGGATGGAGGAGAAGGCAAATGAATTCCGTACGCAGGGGGCTGAAATTTATAAGGAAGTATGACCTGTACCTGTACCTGTACCGGCTCACCAGGATTCTGGCTACCTTTCGAGGCATCCAACATAAAGGTTTCCAGTAGCTTATAGCGCGTTCTGCAGGATCAATTCCGGCACACCGCCGGTGGTGACGGCAACTGGCGGACCCAATCCTAAGGCTTGGGTTATCCGCTTGGAGTATACCTTCAGAGTGAAAGCTGAGTAATAGTGTATTTACCCGATAACCGAGCCTGCCCAAGGTCTTATTCACCTACAGTATTTTCATTTTTCTCCTGCAGACGGGTGAGGGCTTGATCTAGATGGAACAAGATAGTTTCAATCGGTAGTTGTTCCAGGCATTCCGAACGTTTACTGTTCCCGCAGCCGGCCTGCCCGCAGGGCGTGCAGGCCCAGCTCTGCTGAATCACCTGGTGGATACCGACAGACTGGATTCCGTGGCGAACCGGATAGGGGTTGTCCGGGCTTTGCCAGCCATTTGGCCAGGGCCCCCAGTCAAAGGCACCTGATGGCCCGAATAGAGCGATTACAGGGGTGCCGACCGCTGCTGCCATATGCATAGGGGCGGTATCGACCCCGAAAAAGAGGTCGGCGATATCACTCAAGGCGGCGGTTTGTTTAAGCGTGAGGCGGCCACCGAGATCAATGGGATGATGTCGGCATTGCCCGATAATCACATCGAGCCGCTGGCGCTCCCGTTCATCAGGACCGACACTCAGGGCAACTTGCACACCTCTATCCTGGAGGTGGTCGATTACCGCCGCCATGCCCGTATCCGTCCAGCATTTAAAAAACCACCGCGATGTAGGGTGAATGTGCACTAGGGGCCGGTTTGGATCATAACCTTGTTCAGCTAGTAGGTGACGAACATCAATTTTATCGGCCGGATTAAGCTGCAAGCTAACCTGAATCGGGTGATCTCCCGCTTCTGGGCGACCCAGATCCAGGTTACGCAAGACGGTATGGCGTCTCCCGGATGCCGGCAGTCGAGCCTGAGTGAGTAATAAGCGCCGTATACGCGGATCGTGTCCGGGACGAAAGGGAGCGCGCCGCCGCTTGGCTCCACTCAGGAAGGCGACGATCATGCCGCGATCACCTTCGGTCGTGTTGATGGCCAGATCAAAACGTAGTGTGCGCAGGCGGTGAAAAAACTTAAGTTCACGGATCAGGTAAGCAAAACGTTTCTCGCCACAGACACGCAGTGGGTAGATTAGTAATTCATGGATATGCGGATGCTCGGCAAGCAGGGCCTCAGTCCCACTCTTCACCAGGACACTGACGCGATGGCCGGAGTCGTGCAAGGCTGAGATCAATGGGGTGGTTAATAGTACATCACCGATATTACGAAATTTAATTACCAGAATATTCATTAATAAAAACGTGGTTCATCACCAGGGCGATCCTTAAATCGGCGGTGGGCCCAGAAATATTGCTCCGGTGCCCTATGCACCCACTTAGTGATCAGTGCATTGATGCGGGTAGCGTCGGTGACCGGATCCCCGCTGGGGAAGTGATCCAGGGCAGGTTCGATGATTTGCATGTAGCGACCATTCGGGAGGCGGTAAGTAAAAAACGGAACAACTATTGCGCCCCCGGCAGCAAGGCGACTGGTAACGGTGTTAGTTGCTGCGGGAATGTCAAAAAATGGTGCAAATACCCCGCCTTTATGACCAAAATTCTGATCTGATGCGTACCAGATGATTTCTCCGTGGCGCAGGGCACGTAGCAGGCCGCGCATGTCGTCACGGGGAATCGGCTCACCAAAGCGTGCGTGCCGGTTTTTGCGCATCAGATATTCGAGTACCGGATTGTCGCTAGGTCGGTAGAATGCCTTCAAAGGGAGATCCGGGGCCGCTTCGGCCAGAAAACGCCCACCAATTTCCAGAGTGGTGAAATGCGCTGATAGCAAAATCACACCGCGACTCTGCGCATAGGCCTGCCGCAGATGCTCGATTCCATGTAACTCGACCAGGGTTTGGACACGCTGCGACGACGCCCACCAGCCGAATGCCAACTCGAGCAAGCCGATTCCGAAAGCCTCGAAATGTGCTCGCACGAGATCATTACGCTGGTGTGGGGAAAGTTTAGGAAAACACAAATCTATATTGATCCGGACGATCCGGGCACGACGACGCCCTAAAAGCCGAAACAGCCGCCCAATCCCCCGGCCCAGAGTTTTTTGCGGGGGCAGGGGCAAAAGTACGGCTAGCCGAAACAGGCCAAAGATCAGCCACATGGGCCAGGTGCCCGGGTCCAGCGGCGCATCGATGGGATGGGTTTGACTCATGAGTAGCGAACGATTGTACGGACTACAGTTGCCGACAACAAGCCTGATGAATCTGATTATACCGAGCGTAAATAGGGAAGAAAATAATTTTGGAATAAAATGTGGTCCAGGTGGCTTGGAATGATCCCATCCCCGATTGGTCCTTTTCCCCCGGCAGAAAGTTATGAGAAGTGAGTGTAGTTTAACCTTTCCCTAGAACAAGGCGCATCTCGTTTCCAGGTTCAGGCTATGTGGCGCGAATTCTAAGTGGCAGTAGAATACTATGGCCGGGGTTACCTCCTGACCCTTCCAGGGTGAGTCTGCCACAATCGTGCGCATGAGCAATTTTTGACCTGCACCAGCATACGCGTCGTAATCTCCGGCCTATAGCGTTTTTAATCACGAATATGCCATGAATATTCAATAACGATACGGCCATGAAGGCCAAAAATCCTTCGCAGCAGTTCACCAACCCTGCTGCTTGTTTATCCATGTAATTGGTTTGCGCAAGTTCCGATGTCGGCCGCTTTTAACCGAATCAGGGAGTGGTCGCCTCCACCCATGGGACCAAGAGCGTAAGTAGACATCAGATCGGCCAGTGCTACCGTATGTTCTGATGAAGAAAACCTATTTTAGTGATAGCTGTCTCAGGTATTATTTTAGGGTCAGTAGAAGGTTGAATGAATCGACTATTCGAGTAACCGTTGGGAGCAGATTTTATAGTCAGAGGCATACTGTCATAAGGACGATTGGTTCCCTGCCCAAGAACCGATGGCCAACAAGGATAAACTGATAGTCATAAGGGGTATATATCGATGAGAGCACATTATTTTCAGCATGTCCCCTATGAAGGGCTAGGAAACATCATGGCGTGGTTCGAGGTGGCTGCATGTGAAGTCTATAGTACGCATTTTTATGCTGGCGAGCCATTGCCTGATCCCGATAGTGTCGATCTGTTAATCGTCATGGGTGGGCCGATGAGTGTGGGCGATGAGCGAACATTCCCTTGGTTGGTCGATGAGAAGAATTTTATCTATCAGCATATAGACAAAGGCAAGGCGGTACTAGGGATTTGTTTGGGCGCCCAACTGATCGCGGCAGCCCTGGGTTCCCCGGTATATTCGAATGCAGAGAAAGAAATCGGCTGGTTCGAGGTGCAGGGCTTGCCTGCCATTAAGCCGACTGATTTCGCTTTCCCCACCGTTTTTAGGGCGTTTCATTGGCATGGCGATACTTTTGACCTGCCGCCGGGGGCGCGTCGGTTGGCCTGTAGTGCAATAACGCGGAATCAGGCCTTTCTATTGGGTGAGCGGGTGATGGGAGTGCAGTTTCATCTGGAAACTACGCCAGAATCGGTGCAGGATATGGTGGTACAGGGGCAGGATGAATGGATTCCAACGGCTCATGTGCAAAGTCTATCTAAGATCCTTTCCGTATCTCCGGGGCAATATGATGCCATGCATTCCTTGATGGGGGGGATACTGGACTTCCTATGCAGTTCTGCTGGCTTACCGGATTCATATCCAGCTTGATTTGTGGCGATGAATTACGGATACAGTAACCGTGATGTCCATCCGGTTTTCTGTTTTTCCCAAAGAATGCGCTCGTGCAGGCGATAGTTCGCGCCATACCAGAATTCAATCCGGTCGGGGCGTACACGGTAACCACCCCAGTGCGGCGGCCGGGGAATTTCCTGGTCTATGAACTCGCGTTCATAGCGCATGAAGTGCTGTTCAAACGTTTCCCGTGAGGGTAGTGTTTGGGATTGCAGGGAGGCCCATGCGCCGACCTGGCTCAGGCGCGGTCGGGTAGCGAAATAGGCATCGGACATTGCAGCAGGAACCTTTTCGGAAAAACCTTCAATCCGGATTTGGATCCCTCCTCCTTCGCCCAGTGTAGGCCAATGAAAACAAAGTGAAACTGCTGTGTTAAGGGCTATTTCATGGCCTTTGGCGCTATTGTAATTGGTATAGAAGATAAAGCCTGCAGCATCGTATTCCTTGAGCAGAACGACCCGGCTATGTGGACGGTTGCTTTTATCCACCGTAGCCAGAATGATGGCGTTGGGAATCGGCTCACTGGAGGCCAGCGCTCGTTCATAGTGGGTAGCGAAAGCATCGAGGATGCGGGGGTCGATCATGAATTCATTCCTAGGTAGGTTGTGAATCTTCCGGAATATCGAGAAAGCGTGCTGACCAGCTCGCGATCAGGTGTGCGCAATATTGCACATCGGTCTCGCGCCTGAGCAGATGATCAGCACCATCCAGACTGGCGAAAGCCTTGGGCTCCGAAGCTGCGGAAAACAGTTCAAGTGCGTGCACATAGGGAACGATCGCATCTTCTGGTGCATGTAGAAACAGCGTAGCACACGTGAGTCGGCGTGCTGCCTCGACGGGGTTCTTACGACTCAAGTCGCGCAGAAGGTTGCGCCCGAAGCGATAGGGTTTGCCACCGATATGAATCGCCAGGGAACCATCTGGGAAGCGCTGTTCAGCATGATCATTCAACCGCTTGAGCAGATGGCCGTGGTTGGCTGGTGCTCCCAGGGTGACAACTGCGCACACAGCGGATAGATCGCCTGCAGCGGCAAGAGAAACCGCCCCACCCATACTATGGCCGAGCAGTAGTAGGGGGGCCGATATTTGTGTGCGCAGCCACGTTGCGGCGTGGCGCACGTCATCAATTTCTCCATTGATATCGGTAGTGGTGAAATTTCCTTCACTGTCGCCAAGTCCGGTGGGATCGAAGCGCAAGACGGCAATACCTTCGGCAACGAGATGATGAGCCATGCGCACGGCGACTGGAATATCCTTGGTGCAGGTAAAGCAGGGTGTGTAGACCGCAATGGCGCGGGGTAGGCCGGCGGGCATGTGCAGTTTACCGGCAAGAGCTTGTCCCCGTGCGTTGGTGAACCGGATCAGCTCGGCGTCAGTCGATATATTCATGATTCATGAGCAGGTAAGTCGCGGCGGTGGCGTGGGTCCTGTTTGTAGAAATCGACCAACAAATGATACATGTGTGGCCATTCGTGCGCGAGTTGGCGGGGAGTCTCGAAGAAGGATTCGCTGGCAACAGCAAAAAATTCCGCTGGAGATTCCGCAGCATAAGGGTAAAGAGCGTGATAATGCCAGGGATGGTTGGAAAAAGCCTGGTAGGCAGCGGTAAAGGTTTCCGTCCATTCAGGGATTGGCATGCCGGGGTGGAGTGGTGGGAAACCATTGGCTATGCCGTTTTGCAGATCCAGCCAGTGGGCACACTCGTGAATCACGACCTGGTGTCCATCCAGCGGTGTGGAATGTTCGATATCCTCCCAGGAGAGCATCATCAATCCCTGATCCCAGGCTTCCCCGCTCAGTGCTCGCCGCTGGGTATGCATCACACCAGTTTCATCCATCCAGGAATCGGTGCTCGCAAAGGCGCCGGGGTAGATCACAACTTCGTGCAGACCATGATACCAGTTAAGACTAAGCTCCAGGATCGGTAGTGTGGCTAGCAGGGCGATCCGCAGTCGTTGATCCGCATTCAGTTTGAGATCATCTACGGTCATGATGGTGCGGGTACGCAGAAACTCATGAGCTAGACACCATAATTTTTTGCACTTGGCTTGCGGGAGGCTGAAAAGTACGGCTTGCTTGGCTTGCGCGCGATCCCATATCGAAAGATCAAATGGCGGTGGGGTATGATGAACAATTTGTAGGATTTTCTCGAACACCAATTCTTCTCTATAAGATCACTCTTCAAAGTATATAGAAATGCCACTGACCACAGTGGCAGCCTGATGGAATATTTCTCCCAGGTTTTTTTATCCCAGTTCATAGGGCATGATCACATCATGCAAAGAGGGTTTGAAGTGCTTAGAAAGGTCTAGGATTGATCATCAGTATAGTGCTTGCTAGTATACTGTAATGGCAGGCAGGGTATCGCACTGGATGCGCCAAGGCTGCGGTACGCATGACATGGGGGTTGTGGCTCCGTTCCAGCCTCAAATAACCCGGGACCTTCTCACAAAGGCAGATCGTATAGGAATAAAACAACGACCCGCCATTCCCGCGAGCTTCTAGTGGAAAGCTAGTGACTTTGTCGCGCTTAACCGCTGGGTCCCGGCTCAACAGCCTATCAGGATGATGAAAGTGTTTCGTGTAAAGCTCTCGAAGAGATGACCCTGCTTGATAGCGCTTCCCAGCTCAAGGGGTATGGGTCAGGAATAAGTGGGAAACACCCTAAAAGTGTGGATTGCTGGCCTTGTAGCCACCCATTCGTATGCTTGATGAGAGCCAGTCAGGCGGTGAGGGATAAAATACGATGCGGTCGCGGTATACTGTTTCCGCATGGGCAGGGTATCCCGTGGTTGCAGGTTGTCCTGGTCGCTGAAATTCCACTCCGACCGATCCTGGTTGGAGTTTAACAAAACTAAAGGATAATTTAATGAGTCTTGCAAACGTACCTGCCGGTAAATCCATGCCGGATGATTTCAATGTCGTGATCGAAATCCCCGCGCTTGCCCCCCCGGTTAAATATGAGGTGGACAAAGAAAGTGGATTATTGATGGTGGATCGGTTCATGAGTACTTCGATGGTCTATCCCTGCAATTATGGTTTTATCCCGCAAACACTTTCCGAGGATGGCGATCCGGTGGATGTTCTGGTGGTCACGCCGATTCCCCTGGTCCCCGCTTGCGTCATTCGCTGCCGTCCTCTGGGTATGTTACAGATGACCGATGAGAAAGGCCCGGATGCAAAAATTATCGCTATCCCAGTACATAAATTATACCCCGGTTATGATTATGTTAAAACGGTAGCAGAACTGTCGGAGTTTTTGCTTGGGCAGATCAAGCACTTTTTTGAGCAATACAAGATGCTTGAAGTAGGGAAATGGGTCAGGGTGGAAGGTATTGAGAATATTGATGCCGCACGCATGGAAATTACTGCCAGTGCCACACGTTATCAGGATACAACTTCCCAACGCCAGGGCGATGGGAATTAATTTAGGGTTTTCAGAGTGAGTGGCGATTCGTCACTTTTGGTAAGGATTGATTTACGAGATGGGCGTTTTCGCTACCCCGGCTTGCCAGAGAAAGCCGGGGTACTACCCCTGCCGCAATGGAACGGCGTGTTCGTGGGCTGTTTGGCATCAGGGTAACACTGTCATGGGCGGCATCGGGCAGGGTTTATATTGGTCACACCTTTACAATTGTAAAGGTTACGGCAACGCTGTCCCAGCACGGCTGGCGCTATCGTCCATATTTACTACATGCGCCGTGCTTACAAGTATTCATTCTTATCACCATCCAGTAGCGTATTGAATATGAAAAATTTCCACCATTTTGTTCTTACTCTGCAGTACTTCCTTGCCGCATGCATACTAGCTGTTCCAGCCGGGGTAGTAGCCCAGAATCAGGTACCTGTAAATACTTTAGTGCAGCCATTCGTCGAGCGGCCAGTAGTGCAGGCCTATATCGGCCAGCTGGTACGACAGGATGGTTTCAAGCGCGCGCGGCTACTTCAGATTTTCAGTCAGGTGAAGCCCTTGCCGGCGGTTATTCAGGCTATCAAGCGCCCGGCAGAATCCCTACCCTGGTATCATTATCGTAGTATTTTCATGACTCCGGCGCGGATCGCTGGCGGAGTAGCCTTCTGGCAGGCTCATCGGGCAACGCTGGAACGTGCCGAGCGGGTATATGGTGTGCCGCCTCAAATCGTTATCGCCATTATCGGCGTAGAAACTCTATATGGCGAGCGCATGGGGAACTGGCAGGTAATGGATGCCCTGGCAACTTTGGGATTTGATTATCCGCCACGTGCCCACTATTTTCGTAGCCAGCTCACTCAGTTCCTATTGCTTGCCCGCGCCGAGGGTTTTAATCCACTCCTGCCGAAAGGTTCTTATGCTGGAGCTATGGGAATGGGGCAGTTTATGCCCGGTAGTTACCGCCATTATGCGGTAGATTTCGACCACAATGGGCGGCGTGATTTATGGAGCAATACTAATGATGCAATCGGTAGTGTAGCCAATTATCTGGCCCGACATGGCTGGCAGCGTGGCGGCATGGTAGCGATGCGGGCTACTATTGAGGGTACTCCACCGGTAGCCGATAAGCCGAAATTCAGGCCAGGTTTGACGCCAGCTCAATTGGCTGCGCTGCATGTACAACCCAGAACCAGGCTGACAGCGTCTTCAGGTTCATTCAGTCTGATTCGCCTGGAAGGCCGACAACATCCACAGTATTGGGTCGGTGCCAAGAATTTTTACGCCATCATGCGTTACAATTATAGCCCGCTCTATGCGATGGTGGTCTATCAACTCTCCATGGCTATATGCAAGGCCCATCATCAGACTTGCACTGGAGAGACTCTCGCTCCTGGTAAACCAATGATCCATCGGTGAGCAGGGTTTTACTCAGTGAATATTGCTTGGTTTTCAGTGCCTGGTGGTGCCGGAAAGTGCCACCAGGTTTGCCTGGGGTCCACTAGACGATATAGAGAAACAGGTTTTCGTGTAGAAATGTTTGCAAAATATGGGGACCAAAATATGGTCCGTTGCCATAGATTGATAACCCGGCTTGCGTAGTGTCATGGCGGTTTAATAGGTGCGATATGGCCCAGTGCTTGCTGTGGAATGTACTGGTTGTAAATCTGTACATAGCGCGTAAGCGTTGCAACCAGGCTTGCGGATGAATCGAAGCGAGTGGTTACCAGGGCATCAGGGATCCGGCCATTGAATCGTTCTATCATCCCATTGGTTTGCAGGGTACGAGGAGGGTCAGGCGCGGATGGACCATCTGCGTGGGAATGCCTTTCCTGAAGGGAAGGATTTGGAATCCCGGGTTGAAGCCATCAGAGACGTTATGGGGTTTACCCGTAAGTGGTCAGGAGACACTATTTACGGGGCGAGGGAGAACCGGAAAGCGCCGAGGCGTTGCAGACACAACGCCGCGAAGACTACCGCCAATGCATCCCGATCAAAGGCGCAACAGTCAGGACACGGCTATCGCCTCAACTGCATTAGGGCCAGCGTGCTGACCCCTCGGTAACCTGGATCAACCACATCTTTCTGGTAATAAACCTGGCCGTCCTGTTGAGGATCTTTTTTGTGCCGGGTAAAAAGGGTGTTACCGCAACTCTATGGTCACTATTGCAAGTCGGGAAGAAACTATTTTGTTATCGGAACATCCATTTCGACCACCACCAGCATTTTATGCTAACCCGCGGCATCCTGACTGACTGAGCAGGCTCTAGATCGTGTCTGATTATGTACTTAAAAGGCGAACAAGATTTTTATGATCTTCTTTCATCCTATTATCAGTAGTGATGAGTTCCCTGATTTTTTTACAGGCATGGATAACAGTGGTATGATCCCGCCCTCCGAAAGCGTCCCCAATTTCTGGCAAACTATGATTGGTAAATTCTTTTGCTAGATACATAGCCAATTGTCTAGGCCTGGTAATTGATCTGCTTCGTCTGCTGGATAGTAAATCTGCTACCCTTATTTTGTAATATTCAGCAACAGTTTTCTGAATGTTTTCCAGAGTGGCCATTTTATCTTGCAATGAGAGTAGATCGTGTAGTGCTATTTTTGTAAACTCTACAGTTATTTCTTGCCCACTGAATTGCGCAGTCGCGATGATACGGCGTAAAGCGCCCTCTAATTCCCTGACATTAGAACATATCCGTTTTGCAACAAAAAAAGCGACATCGTTTGGCAATTCTATATTTGCTTGACTCGCTTTTTTCTGGAGGATAGCTACTCTCGTTTCCAGCTCGGGTGGTTCTACCGCAACTGTTAATCCCCATCCAAACCTCGATTTTAGCCGTTCTTCCAGGCCACTTACCTCTTTTGGATATTTGTCGCTAGTCAATATCACCTGATGGCGGCCTTCAAGCAACGCATTAAAAGTATGAAAGAATTCTTCCTGTGAACGATCCTTCCTAGCAAAAAACTGAATATCATCGATAAGCAAGGCATCAGCTGTTCGGTAATATCTCTTAAAGTTGGTGATAGTATTATGCTGGAGAGCCTTAATCATATTAGCTACAAAACCTTCAGAATGAAGGTAGATCACACGTGCTTCAGAATTTAACTGTATGATCTGGTTTCCGACTGCATGCATTAAATGTGTTTTACCTAAACCGACTCCTCCATATATGAAAAGAGGATTGTAAGCTTTACCTGGATTCAGAGCTACCTGTAGCGATGCTGCCCTTGCCAGTTGATTGGAGTTCCCTTCAATAAAATTATCAAATGTAAAATCTGGATTTAGTTTACTGTCATAATCTGCAACAGTTTCAGTGTAACGGTTTTTAACTCTAAGTGATTGCTGGCTCCTATTTTTTGTCTTTTCGAATACCCCGATTCTAAGCTTTACCTGGATGTTTTGTCTGGGATATAGTTCATCGATAATAGTTTCTATTTTTGAAATATAATTCTGATGAACCCATTCCAGTATAAAACGATTAGGGGCTAACAGTTCAAGACTATGCCCGTCTTCTAATGCTTGTAGAGGTCTTAGCCAGGTGTTGATCTGTTGTTCGTCCAATTCGGACTGGAGCCTTTCAATGCAGAGCTGCCACATGCGAGTATCAATCAATTTATTCTCCATCTAAAAAGAGTCAGTAATTTAGTTAACCCATTTCTATCAGATCAGCATCTTAGAAAGGGAAACACAATATATTGTTATATAGGTTGGGATATAATTTAGTCTCAACAACACAACTACATTGACAGGTTGACTGTTTACAGAGTAATGATCAGTCAAGCTCAGGGTCAGCCAGCCAATGGACAAATCAGCTAAAAAGCGGGGTGTGGCTACAATTTCCCGTAGCCTGCCGGATACCCAGGGAAAACACCTAACCTCACAGGAATAGTTAATTTTAAGGTAACACCTTATTACCGCATGCCCAGCTGCTGTGAGCGCCAGGAAATTCACGTGATCGGCCAATAGCTTGCCCACCCTTGGCGAGGATGGGGTTGATGGCCGCGCTAACCGGGGGTAATTTGACTGTCGGCTGGCCCTTAACGAATCGTTGGCTTTTGAGCCTTGCACTGACTTTCGCTGAAGGGGTTGTCATGGCTCACCAGAGATCGGCTGTGACTGCAGACATCCCACCATCATGCGCTTTAAAAGCCTCACGCAATCATCGGAGCCGCGATCCTGATGTCGTGTTAGCTGGTCGGGAACAATGCCATAGCGGGCTAACGCCTCCTTTATGATGGGATGGCATCATTGGAAATTTAACCGATTCCACTGATACAGAATTCTGAACGCTCTCCTTTCCGATGGCCCAAGTATGTCAAGTCCCGTTGATATGCGCCTTGCAGATCGCTGCCAGCTGTATGGCAGATTGACCCGTAATGTGTTCATATTCCTTTACGGTCATGGGATAGGGGAGATTGACCATATGGCGTGTAAGCGTGGTGTATCCAAAATACCCACCGACTATTGGGGAGGTGAAGAAATCAAGGGGTTTATAAAAGCTGCCCCCCTTTTGTACAGACTTGATTCCCGCAGTAATTGCTGCCGCCATCGCTGGCAGAATACGTTGCTGCCGAGTCCAGTAAGGGCCCAGGTTGAACCAACCAACCCCCCTTGTTCCATTGAGGCGCATGACTACGGATACGTTGGCAAACTGCAGCGTCCCGATGAGGTTACTAGGTTTTAAACCTTGAAACAAGTTGCTCTTGAATTCCCGCTGAGTGATCTTAAAATCTACTGGTACGACGGGTCCTTTCCCTTTTGTCAGATCGGCCCGTTTGAATGCCAGCTTGAGGTTGTATATCATCATGGCGGCATACATCGGGTCAGGCAGGCAGTGGTAGGTTGTATTATTGATGGGTTGAGCACCTTTAGCTACAGTAATCCTGCCAACGCCAAAGGCGCGACTTTTGAGCCAGGCCGTGCTGGCTTGCGATGGTGGATTGCTGAGAACAATGCCCTGGTTGAAGGCGCAACCGCCAAGGGCAAGCAGGCCGATAGTGGTGGCGACAAGGATAACAAACCTGTTCATAATTAGTTCCCGCCAATTGATTTTCTTCAACCAGGTCATGATCTCATGAGTGGCGGATTATGCAAGGCGAGGATTAGAGCACAGATGCGCAGCCACCTTTCAGATCAAGCGCATAATGAAGGTATCAGAGTCGGGGTGTTGCCCGTAAAGTATAGCGCGATCGGGTCGTCAACCGTGGGAACCAACTGCAGCAGTGGTGTTGCAATATCTTGATGCTAAAGTAATTTTTGTAGATACTAACGTCACCTATATGATGCGTAAAAAGATGCATATCAACCGGGTCACTATTCAGCTCACCTCTGAAATATGCCATTTCTGCGTTGAAAAATGATCATTTACCCCGGTAAACTCACATTTTCCGTCTTGAACTGACGGATTTCAGGGGCAATCTGAATAGTGACCGGTATTACTCAAGGGTGCTGAATAGTTACTCAACCGGATCATTAACGCAATGTCCATTACCACTCTGCTGGCTATATCATCTCTTGCATCTGCAACTCCAAAGATGAGTATGCGGAGTGTGGTTGGGCTCGAACCGGGGTTGTGGTCGATTGCCACGAGCGGCATGATTCATGTGCTGGGCTATAGTGAACCCTTTTCCAAAGATCTACAGCAATGTATTGAACCCGACAAGGAAACCCGGGCTATTCTGCCATCCGGCAAGGGTGAGTGTGAAAAGCATGAAACCACCATTGATGGTGTCATGCACTGGCATATGATGTGTCACTCCTCCGGGACACAAACCCGCTATGATTTTAGTGTTAAAACTGTAAAACGGCGTTTCAGCGCACAAGGGAAAATAGTCAGTTCAAGGCCCAACTCAACCACCGAATATACTGCCAGGGGACATTGGTTAAAGGCAACCTGCCAATAAATGCCGTATCTATATGCCGCCTTGAGACTTCATCCTTTCCTTCGCTTGATTTTCTTTCGACGATATGATGAGTCATTGATTTTGTGGAGCTGGCGACAGGAGTCGAACCCGCGACCTGCTGATTACAAATCAGCCGCTCTACCATCTGAGCTACGCCAGCAACAGTAGGAATTCTAGGCAAGATCAACTGGCAAAGCAATCAGGGAAAGATGCGGGTTGGATATGTTAATCCGCTTGCAGCCAGGTCAGGCCACGGAGCACCAGGGTTTCGTCAAGCTCGGCAGGCGGGGGAATAGAGGGAAGGAGTGCTGCACCATCCCCGCCGGTGGTGACAACGGGTGTTTGACTTCCCAGTGTCTTGCGCATTTCCGAAACAACCTGCAAGGCGCTCACGGACCAGGCATAGAGCTGACCGTTGCGCACGCATTCCGCGCTGGTTTTCCCCCAGGGCCGGGGTTGCTGTTGGGGTGGTGTGACGGTCACCGGCAGGCGGCTGGAGATGTGACGCAAGGCATCGGCGAGGGTTTTCCAGCCGGGCAGGATGACGCCTCCCAGATGTCGCCGATGGGCGTCGGTAGCATCGATTGTGAGGGCAGACCCGGCATCCACGATGATCGCGGCGCCTGGGCGCTCGCTGGCAATGGCGAGCAGGCTGAGGAAGCGGTCCACCCCGAGGGTGGCTGGCTGCTGATATGCCAGGGTCAAGCCGGAAGGGATAATGGGCGTTTGCACCCGCTGCGGAGTGGGCCAGCCCAGATCAGCTACAGCCTTGATCAGCCGTTTAGCCATGAGGTCTGCGCGCACGTCGGCAATCAATATCCGCCCCGGGCGGCGGGACTGCCTGAGCGTTTCCAGCAAAGGCTCTAATCGAGTGGCGCTGCCGGGATGTTGCAGCCGCCCTGGTTGCGCCGACCAGGCCCATTTGCAACGGGTATGGCCAAGATCAATAACCAGCGTCATGGGATGAGATTGCATCTGGATTTCATGATAATCAAAGTCCGGGGTTTGGCAGACGATTCAAGGGATTTGCCCTCAAAGGAGGTTGGGCGGCTGGCATTTTTGTTGCGGTGGATCATCAGGTCCAACCTGATTCGGAAGATGAGGTTCCTGCAGATAAGCGCAACTGGATTTTGGCTGTAAGCGCAGGCTTACTTCGCCGCTTTCCAGAGTCAGGATACCTTGTGGGCGCCGGATTCGCAGGCGCCCGTGGGCATCGATACCCTCACCCTCGCCTTCAAAAATGTGCCCACCGCTCCGTTTAATGCGTAGAATCCGCTGATAAGTGAGATCGTACCCCGGCCAGCTTGCCATCAGTTTCCCGCTCTGGCGCTGATCCAACAGCAAACAGGTGCGCAGCAGGGCATCAAGCAGGGAGGCAACCAGCCGATTGCGCTGTTGGCGTATTCCCGGAATCAGTGTAGCCATGCCGATGGCAGGTACCTGCCCCATTGCCGGTAAGTTGTGGGAGCAGAGATTGAGTCCCAAGCCGATGATCCAGTAACTCCGCCCCCGGCGCTGGAGGTGTTCGGTGAGAATACCGGCTAATTTACATTCCCTGACGTAGAGATCATTGGGCCATTTGATCCCGATCCCCCGGATACCGAGTGCATCCAGTGCGGTTGTGATGGCCATACCAAAGGCCAGGGTAACCGGTTGCGCGAACCAATCGGTGGCGTCTCCTTGCCAGGCGAGAGAGAGGTAGATGCTGCCATTAGGTGGTGAAAACCAGGCCCGCCCACGCCGACCCCGTCCTTCTGTCTGCTGCTCGGCGAGGCAGACCTCTCTTGGTGCGTCTCGCGCCATGAGTAGCTCATCGGCCAGCCAGCGACTGGTCGAGGGGAGGGTGTCGAATCGATGGATGGCACGGCACATCTCGCGGCCCTCAGTGCACAGATACCGCCTGATCTTATCCCCATTAAGGCGTTCACAGTCGATCAGCATGAATCGTTTCCGGTGGGGTTGGCGGATTCGACTGTGCGAGGGTGGCGATGATTTGGGTGATGAGCGTATCGCGCAGTCGTTCCCGATGGCGGGCCGCTGAGCGTTTCCGGGAAGGCAGCGCCTCGATCGGCTTATGATCCTTGCGCAGGGGGATGCGCCAGTAGCCCGCAGCATCGGCTGTTCCACCCAGTTCGGCAGCGTAAGCATCGTAATCGAAAGTCCATGCCGTCATCGTATTGCGTTTACGTAACCGGCTGCGCGGATGGCGATAGACGTGATCCCCGGTGGCGATCAGGCCAAGATACGCCACGCCTGCGGCCTCGCCGATAGCGCGAGCGGCTTCCAGCATCAGATCGCGGGGACGGTAACCATAGAGATCCCGGGTGATCCGGCGTACCAGATCGCGGCCATCCGCGCCGGTTGGCCCTTGCAGGCAACCGATGAACAATAGCCTTTGGCCTTGCTCTTGAAGCAGGCTAACGCAAAAAGTGTAAACCCGGCGCTGCCCGTCCAGCAGGTGTACGGTCCATTCCCCTTCCTTGGAAAAACGGTTCGCATAGGTAAGCTGAAGGTGGTAGGTGTGCGCATGGCGATTCGGGATACAGGCAAGCTCGATGGGTGCTTGCGCTATTTTCAGACACAATGCCACCCAGTTGAGCCGATCACAGCACTCGTAATGCGCAAGGATAACCGCCAATCGTTGGCGGGCATTGAGATGCGCACGCAAATAAGGCCGGTGCAGCCGTTCAAATAGCCAGGGTTGCAAGGTGACTATCCGGGCGACGGGGGGATTGGCTTCCAGATAATCGAGTAAATCACGGGTTACCGTGGCATAAAACAGGGATCGGGCCAGGAAGCGCAATCTTTTGCGGGTTTCCACGGGGTGCAGTTGGCGGGCGAAGGGTTGCAGGCGCGCCAGGAGTGCCGATTGGGAGCGTGGATTCATCATGATTCCATGGCCTGGGTTTGACTCGCTAACCGGGCAAAAGTCGTTTGGGCACGGGTCAGGGCAGTCGCCCGATCTTCGTTGAGAACGCAAAAATGGCCCATTTTGCGGCCAGGCCGGGCCAGACGCTTACCATATAAATGTAATCTGGCGCCGGGGCAGGCGAAGACCGGCGTCCAGTCCGGCTCGCCCTGGTGCCACAAGTCGCCCAATAGATTGATCATGACCACCGGGCTGAGCAGGCGGGTATCGCCAAGCGGCAGGCCGCAGAGCGCTCGTAATTGCTGCTCGAATTGCGAGACAGGGCAGGCGTCCACCGTGTAGTGGCCGCTGTTGTGAGGCCGCGGGGCGATCTCATTGACTAGCAGATCGCCGCCGGTGGTTATGAAGAATTCCACTGCCATGACCCCCCGATATGCAAGATCGTGAGCTATTCTGAGAGCGAGATTCACCGCTTCACTGGCGAGTGATGGGGAAAGCAGTGCGGGGATGATGGAGCAGTCCAGAATACCGTTGTGGTGTCGGTTTTCTGCGATCGGGAAGATCGCTGCCTCGCCCCCGGCGCCACGGGCCAGGATGACGGATATTTCTTGTTTCAGCGTGATCCGCTGCTCCAGGATGCAGGGATGGTTACCGAGTGCGTGAAAGGCCGGTAACAGATCCTCGATGGCCTTAATGGGCCGTTGTCCCTTGCCATCATAGCCACAATCGGCGCGCTTTAAGATGGCAGGTGTGCCGATTCTCTCCAGTGCGGGGAGCAAATCGGCGGCCTCGTGGATGCAGACGAAAGTCACAGTTGGCAGATTGCGCTCGCGCAGAAAGCATTTTTCCGTGATGCGGTTCTGGGTGATGCGTACTACTTGGGGTTGCGGATAAACAGGGAGGCTGTGAGCGAGATATTCCAGGGCTTCAACGGGGATATTCTCGAATTCCGTGGTGATCGCCGCGCAGTTCGTCGCCAGGTGCTTGAGTGCCCACGGATCGTCGTAAGCGGCGTGGAGATGTTCGTCCGCTACCCGTCCCGCGGGGCTGTCCGGATCGGGATCGAGTACGATGATCCGATAGCCAAGATCATGTGCGGCGAGGATAAACAGGCGCCCAAGCTGCCCGCCGCCCAATATGCCAAGCGTTGCACCAGGCAGAATTTTCATGCCTCAGGCGGGAGACGTGAGGCCAGCACTCGCTGGCGTTGGGTGGCGCGAAATTCATCCAAACGACAGGCGAGCCCAGGATTGGTGGTAGCCAGCAAGGCGATGGCGAACAGCGCGGCATTATCAGCGCCTGCCTCGCCGATGGCGAAAGTGGCAACCGGCACGCCGGCTGGCATTTGCACGATGGACAGCAATGAATCCTGGCCGTAGAGATGGCGGGTTGGAATGGGCACGCCCAATACGGGGATGCGCGTCTTGGCCGCTAACATGCCCGGCAAGTGCGCGGCGCCGCCGGCGCCGGCGATAATGGCGGCAAACCCGCAAGAGACTGCGGATTCAGCGTATTCAAACAATAGATCCGGGGTACGGTGGGCGGAGATCACACGTGCCTCACAGTGGATATCAAATGCTTTCAGTTGTTCTACCGAGCGCTGCATCACCGGCCAGTCGCTGGTTGAACCCATAACCACACCCACCTGAACAGATTGATTTTTCATTGGCTTTGCCCTTCAAGGATTCTGAAAATACGCCATGATTCCCGTCATGACAGATGGCGTCAAGCAAGCTGGCGTGTATTAAGGGGATTTTATGATCATTCAGCGCCCCGGCGGAAGGTCAAATTAAAGCGATGCACGCCGGTCAACGGATGCGCTCCCGGTTTGAGTGGGGCGACGCCATGATAGTTCAGCCGCGAGGATCCACCCCAGACCACGATATCTCCGTGGCGTAATGCGATTGCCCGGCGAGGATCGAGTCGCCGCCTTCCACCCCAGAGAAAAACCGCCGGCAGCCCCAGAGACACCGAAACGATGGGTGCTGTCAGATCACGTTCGTCGCGGTCCTGGTGCAGGCCCATGCGCGCGCCGGGCACATAATCATTGATCAGGCAGCTATCAGGGTGGAATCCGGGGAATCCCGCTGCGGTGGCAGCCCGGGTGGCCAATTGCAGCAATACCGCGGGCAGCGGCGGCCAGGGGCGGCCACTCTTGGGATCAATAGGGCTATAGCGATAACCGCGCCGGTCGCTGACCCAGCCTAGCGTACCGCAGTTGCTCATTGCTACCGACATGACGTGCCCACCCGGGACGGTCATGTATCGCAGCGGCGCCTGGGTAGTCAGCGCATTGATGGCGTTAATCAGTGCAGGCGCGAGCAGATCAGCCCGGCCCGGCAACAGACACGCGCCCTCGGTGAGCCAAATGGCGGGTTGGGGTTCAGGCAGCCCGAAGAAGAGATCAGCCGTCATCGCGCTGGTGCAGCGGTGGATCCGGGCGCTGCCGGGAGTGCAGCGTTGTCTGTCGATTTTCTTCATGGCGTTATATTACCCGGATACTGCCCCGCTCCAATCCATGGGAGTTGGAGCGGGGAACAGGCTAGCTGGATAATTACAAAAATATTACTCATTTATTGATATGGATCAATAAAACATTCAATCAGGTCTTGCAAAGCAGGATTAAATCCTCTTTACTTCACTTAACCGGACTTAACCGGAACGTGGATCGGGGTTTGAACTTCGATTGGGTTATGGGTTGTACTGGCATTTGTCAGGATTATGGTCTATAAAGATTCACCAGACGTCAGGAAATGTTAAATCCTGTGTCTTGCCGTTGACATGAGTTGGTGGCGCTTATTAGTAAAACGAACGGAAACCTTTGTCATAAAGCCATATTGTCACAATGCTTTGGAGGTAGTTAGGATGAAAGTCAATCAGAAGCTTAGAAAAGCAATCAGGCTGGGGTTGTCATCGGCGTTGATCGTCGGCGGTGGCGCCTATTCCATTAACGCCATGTCGATGCCGTCGTTCGCGCGGCAGACCGGCTGGTCGTGTGCGACCTGTCACACGGCATTCCCGCAGCTGACCCCGATGGGGCGGATGTTCAAGCTGCTCGGTTACACCACTTACAACGTGCAGCGCCAGCAAAAAGTCGAAGCCAAGCTGGGCAAGAATACCGCCTTGCTGTTGATGCGCCTGTCACAGTTCTCGGTATTCGTCCAGGCAAACTATATGGATGTTAAAAATTCTGCTAAGGCGAGTGGTGGTTCCCCCAGTGGGATCGAATTCCCGCAAGCGGTCAGCTTGTTCTATGCTGGCGAGATCACGCCGCAGGTGGGCACCTTCTTCCATGTCACCCGGGATAGCGGTACTGGCCAAATGGTCGTGGATGATAGTGACGTGCGCTGGGCGCATCCTTGGGCGGTGGGCAGAAATGGGCAGAATCTGGTCATTACCGGCTTGACGTTTAACAACTCCGTGACCGAGCCTGATATCTACAACTCCATGCCTAACTGGGGCGCGCCCTTCATGGCGAGTGATGCGGTCGGGAATAGTGAGCCGGGTGGTAATCTACTGGTGGGCGGGCTTGCCGCCGCCGGTGCTCCGATAGCGGGCGCGGGGGGTTATTTGGCCTATTTGTGGGGCCAGGATCGCGCCAACTGGCTATATCTGGAAGCCGATGCTTATAATGGTAACGCCCTCAATGGAACTGGTGCTACATCCCCTGGCGGCTATAGCGGCCTTGAAGGGGTTCCTGTCGGAAAAATGGATGGGACGGCACCCTATCTCCGGGTAGCCTATCAGCGTGATTGGGGTAACTGGAACGCTGAACTCGGCGCTTATTGGATGACGGCCAAGATCTGGCAAACTGCAACCAATAGTGGGGCAGAGAACAAATACACGGATACTGTCCTACAAACCCAGATCCAGTGGCTTGATACCCTCAACAACAATAACCTGACCATTCTCGGCAATTACTTCCACGAGCATCAGGAGTTCGCTGGAATTACCGGGCATCAGAATGAGACTAAGATCAACGCAACCTACTGGTATCACGACATGTACGGTGCCCAGGCGGGGTATGTCGATGTGACAGCAACGAAAAATACGAATGCTGACAACCCACAACAGACCGGCTACTGGCTGCAGGGTTCTTACCAGCCCTGGTACAATATGCGCTTATCTGTTCGTTATACGGGGTACAACAAGTTCCTTGATACGACCAACAATGCCAGTGATGCTAACACCTGGTCGTTGATGAGCTGGTTTGCATTCTGAAATAGGAGACATAGTAATGAGACAGATGATGAAGCAAAAAGTAGATGGCACGCGGGCTGTGCGTAGAAAATCCGGTTTAAGCCGGATGGCTTTGGCATTAGGTGCCGCGGCATTGCTCGCAACGCCGCTTGCCTTTGCCGGTGGCGGCAGCGGCGCCGTACCCACAAAAGTGACCAATTCCTGCATGATCTGCCACGGCATGACCGGGGAGAACACGCTGTATCCGATCATTCCCCGGTTGGCCGGTCAGCAGGCGCAGTATATCACCCAGCAGTTAAAGCAGTTCAAGACGGGTGTGCGGGATGATCCGAATGCCAATCTGTATATGTTGCCGGTGGCGCAATCACTGGATGGCCAGCAGCGGAAACAGTTGGCGAAGTATTTTGCCAAACAAGCCCCCATGCAGGGTGTCACAGGCGGGTCGCTTCAGGAAGCCAAGGCAGGCAAACAGATCTTCATGCAGGGTATCCCGGAGAAGAATGTGGCGGCCTGTATGGCCTGTCACGGGATTCATGCCCAGGGTAGCGGTGCCTTCCCGCGGTTGGCGGGCCAGCGCTTTGGCTATATCGTTGCCCAGTTGGGTTATTTCAAGAGCGGCGCACGCAAGAGCCAGATTATGCAGGCGATCGTATCGGGACTGAACAATCAACAAATGAAAGATGTGGCGGCTTATGTCACACGTTTGAAATAAAGAGTTGGATTGGAGGAGCCTGTCGGGAGGGAGTGATGGACGTGAGGTTCATGTCAGTTTCTCCCGGCAGGCTTTGTTTTGATCGCCCGATAGCTTTCTCAAGCGGCTTGCAGGTTGGGGTTTAATCCTGGTTTGTGCGGTGGGCTGACTTTCAGCAGAGCCTGGTCTTTGGATTTATGGGTTGAGTTTGTCGATTAAGAAAAAAGTTTATGACATTTAATCGAACCTGACGGAACTTGTGGCCCATACTTCAGTCAGAAGAGTTTTACTAAAAGTAAAATTGTGGTTTTTGTGCGGGAAGCCGTGGAATTCCAGCCTGTTTTGAGCGGGTTTTCCGGGATCTGTCAGCCTTAAATGATAATGATGCCGTAAAGCAGTTTTGGCGCAGGATTCCTGCGGGTTTGAGCGGATTATTGGATTGACTTGAAGTATAAACCGTCTGGTTTTTGATTGGCCCAATCATTGAGGTGTGGTACATGAGACGCAAGAAATCCCTTCTAAAATCAATTTCTTTAGTGGCCAGCGCGGTGATTCTGATGCCCATCGCGGCGATCGCCGCACCCGCAGCGGGAGCGGCAAACACCAGCGCCAAGCCGATAACCCGCCCCCCAGCGGCGCGCCTAGCTCAAGTGGGCATTCCCAAGATCGTACAAACAACCTGCTTTGCCTGTCATGGTCTGCATGGCATGGCGGTGACCTCTGCCTATCCGAACCTGGCCGGACAATGGCCGAGTTATATCGAAAAGCAGTTACATAACTTCAAGACACACAAACGCGCTGATCCGTTGGCACCGGTCATGTGGGCGATGGCAGCTCCGCTTAGTGACAAGACCATCAAGCAGGTTGCACAATATTTCTTCATACAAAAGCCGGCCCCAGGCAAGAGTTTTGCTCCGAAACAGGTGGCAGCGGGTCGCAAGATCTATTTTGGTGGCTTGCCGAGTAAAGGGGTGCCGGCCTGTTATGCCTGTCATGGGGGAACCGCCGCTGGGCTTCCCCCCTGGTTTCCGCGCTTGGCCGGCCAGCGACGTCAGTATGTCGTCAATCAGTTGACCTACTTTAAAAAGGGACTGCGAACCAATGACCCCAAGAGCATGATGCGCTATATCGCCTCGCGTCTGAGCGCGAAGCAGATCAAGGAAATGGCTGCATTCGTGCGCTCTGAGTGAGCGGAGAACCCGGTATGGATGAGCATTCCAGGCAGGCTGGGATTAAAGAGGATGCGCTCAAGGGTAAGGTGATTCTGGTCACCGGCGCGAGTAAGGGGATCGGCCGGGCAGTGTCACTGGAATACGCCCGTAAAGGTGCAACTGTTTTACTGCTGGGAAAGACGCAACCCGATCTGGAGAATCTATACGACGAGATTGTGGGGAATGGATATCCGGAGCCTGCAATCATGGTTGTGGATCTAGGTGAATCAGGCCATGACGCATTTAAAACAGTGGGTCTGGCAATTGCGCAGAATTTCGATCAGCTTGATGGCATCGTACATAATGCTGTATTTCTGGGGCAATTGATGCCACTGGAGGATATCGAGGATATTTTCTGGGATCAAACCTTCCAGGTCAATCTGCGCGCACCCTTTCTAATCACCCGGCAATGCTTGCCGGTGCTTGAGGCGGCACCCTATGCCTCGGTTATTTTTACAGGAGAAGCCTCGGGGCGGGCGCCTATTGGCTATTGGGGCGCTTATGGCATCAGTAAAGCGGCCTTGATTCATATGGCCAAGACCTGGGCCATCGAGTATACCAAAACCAGCATCCGCATGAATATCATTGATCCAGGGCCTTGTCGCACGGGCTTGCGCTGGATAACGCATGCGGGTATGCCGATGCAGAGTTATCCGCCACCAGAGGCGATTACAGCCATCTATGTCCGTTTGATGACCGCTGAGGTGATGCAGCATAACGGCGAGATTTTCGATGCCCAGGACTGGTTCGATCCAGCAAAAGATGACCGCAGCGAGGAAGATAAACGAATTCTTTTGGAAGCCAGTATTTCCTGAACTAATAAGGAGCGAAAGACCATGTCAGATACCCACAACACACTGGACGACAAGCCGTCCATTCAGCGCCATCCAGAGGACAAGACCAAACGGCGATTTTTAATCGCTGCATTGGCCGGTGCCGGAGGCACCGTTATCGGCGTGACGGTCGGCCCCATGATCAAGACGCTCTATCCCACCGCTGCGCAGAAAGCGCTGTCGATTACCACGATTGATTTGAATCTGGTGATGCCGGGTATGCAGTTTATCGCCATGTGGCAGGGTAAGCCTGTGATCACGATCAACCGCACCAAGGCCATGCTCAAGCAGGTGCTGTTGGCGCAAAACAAGAATCTGTTGAAGGACCCACACTGCAAGATTCCGCAGCAGCCTCCCTATTGTCCCGCGCCTTACCGCGCCCGCGTGCCGCAATGGTATGTCGGCATCAAGATCTGCAACCATTTGTGTTGTGTGCCGCATTATAAGCCCATACTGCATAGCGTAACGTCCTGGTGGCCGGGAGGGTTTCATTGCCCTTGCCATGGGTCCATGTATGATCTCTCTGCCCGGGTCATCCATGGTTCCCCGGCACCCCACAACATGACGATCCCGGAATACACTATTGATCTTAAGAAAATGGAAGTGGTGGTGACCAAATGGTATCCACCGGCGGTGTTGTGTTGATAGATTAAATGTCGTTGTGCTATTGGATTGGATCATGAATGGAGGAATGCACCCATGAGTTTAAAGGAATGGATTGACAAAAGATCCCCGCTGTCGGAAATGCTGCGCGAGCATGTCACGGAATATTACGCGCCCAAAAACTTCAATATCTTTTATTATGCCGGTTCGCTGCTGATTTTCCTGATAGTGTTGCAATTTATCAGCGGGTTTTTTCTGCTGGCGCATTATGTCCCTAATGGGCCTGCGGCATATACATCGACGATGGCTATCATATACGATGTCCATTGGGGCTGGATGATACAATACCTGCATGTCGATGGAGTTTCGCTGATATTCGTGTTGATTTATCTGCATATGGCCCGCGGTATGCTGTACGGGTCATATAAGGCCCCGCGTGAGCTCGTCTGGCTGATCGGTTATGTGATCTACATGCTCATGGCGGGTGAAGCCTTTTTTGGTTATATACTGACTTACTCGAATCTGTCTTTCTGGGCGGGTACGGTCATTACCGCCATTGCCGGGTCGATCCCCGTGATCGGGAAGTGGCTGGAGATGCTGCTGCGTGGTGGGCCTGGAATTTCCGCGGATACCGTAGAGCGGTTTTTGTCTTTGCACGTCACCCTGATTTTCCTCCTGATTGTAGCGCTCATCGTGTTTCACATTCTGTATCTGCACAAAGTGGGCTCCAACAACCCGGATGGCATCGAGATCCACGACAATGAAGATAAGCACGGCCATCCGCTGGACGGGATTCCATTCCATCCGTATTACTCGGTGAAAGATCTGTTTGGCATGGGCGTGTTTCTCACCATTTTTTCCTGGATCCTGTTCTACGAGCCAACCTTCTTCCATATCTTCCTGGAGCGGACCATGTCGACACCGGCGAATCCGCTAAAGAGCTTGCCGGACGTTAGCCCACCCTGGTACCTCGGGGCTTATTACGCGATTCTGCGGGGTTACTCGATCAAGATGCTGGGTATTGGTCTGATGCTCCTGGCTCTGGTGATGCCTCTCTTCTTGCCGTGGCTGGATCGGAGTGCGGTGAGATCCACCCGTTATCGTCCGTTGACACGGATCCTGTGGCTCATTTTCTTCGCCGATTTTGCCTGGCTGACGTATATGGGTGCATTGCCGGCTCTTCCAAGCTTGATCATACCGCAGCGAATCGCAGGGCTGATTTACCTCAGCTTCTTCGTTGCTCTTCCCATCGTGAGTAGTTTTGAACCCACGCGACAGCTGCCAAAGCGTGTCCGCTACCACGCGCATTGATCAGCCGATAATAAGGAGAAATGGATCATGAAGAAATATCTAGGGATTATCGGGTTGGCAGCTAGCATGGGATTAGTTGCACCCTCTGCATTCGCAGAGAGCAGCCCCAAATTACTGGTACCGCATATCACCATGTCGAAGACGCAGGTCATTGCCGGGGCCAAACTGTTTGCCGAGCGCTGTATGGCCTGCCACTCCCTGACATTCATGCGCTACAGCTATCTACATGCAGATCTTGGCCTGTCCAAGGCGGCGATCAAGAAATATATCTTGCTACCGGGTAAGGCTAATTATCTGGGACACATGATTTCGCCCATGCCGCCGAAGATGGCCGTCAAATGGTTCGGCAGGCAGCCCCCCAATCTGAGTCAGATGGAGCGCTACAAGGGGCCTGACTGGATCTACACCTATTTGCTGTCTTTCTATTGGGACCCACAGCGCCCATCGGGCTGGGATAACCATATTTTCCCCAATGTAGCAATGCCCAACATCATGGCTCCATGGGGCGGGATTGTGAATATCAAGGGCAAGGTGCTGGTGGCGGGCAGTGAATCCCAGCAGGAATTTCGTCAACAGATGACGAATATCGTTGCCTTTTTGAAGTACGTTTCCGATCCGTCCTATTATGTACGGCACCGGATTGGCCCGTGGATGATCGGTATCCTGGTGTTCTTCACGATAATTGCCTATCTGGTGAAACGGGAATTCTGGAAAGACGTCAAATAACGAGGGAGGGCGATACCCCGGTTCATAGGCTTAATAGTTACCATCTTTCATCTTTATTACTATACTGATAACTGTATGCACTAAGCGTGAGAATGAAGCAGGAATCTTATGATGGAGGAGCAAGGTGGTGGCAATGGAGGCCAGCTCAGACCCCCGCCAACCGGGGCGCTGCTAAAGCGGATGTGGCCCGAGCGTGCGCTGGTCTATGGGCTGCTGCTGGGTTTCGCCTTGTTTTCCGGTTTCTATACCTGGTACAGCGTTCTGCAATTTCGTACCGAGCAAATTACCGACCTCGACCGGTTGGCGGAGGTCGGGATGACCGGATTAATCGCCGATTATCTCCATCGACTGGATACCGAGACGCAAACGCTGTTGGCCATGCATGGCCGGAGGGAAATCCTGCGGCCTGCGGATAAGAGCTTGCTGGCTCTGAGCCTGCGTGGAGCCGATGGTCAATGGCGTACACTATTCGGTTCCCCCGTGCCTGTGCGGTTGCGCGGTATCCCATGCCCTCGACCCGATGGCTGTATTCTGGAGGTGCAGCCTGTGCCCGGTTCTCGGGTAGGCCAGGGTGTCTTGTGGTTACGCCGCCCGTGGCGCGGACAAACGATCTATGCCGCCAGTTCGATTGTCGTGCTGCAAAAATTGTGGCGGAGCATTCCGCAGCGTGCTGCGGATGCCTTGTTTCTGCGTCCGGTCGGCGGTAAACCCATCCAGATCTGGCCGCTGCGAGTCATGCCAGGCGCTATCCGGGTAGTTGCTTGGGCGCCGGTGAATGGTAGTAAGCTGGAGTTGGGTGTCGGCGCATTGGCGTCATCGCTGCATCGAAGGTGGCGGGAAATCATCTGGCCAGGTATGTTGTTCCTGTTACTGGTTTTACTCTTAGCGGAAGCCGCGATCCGCGCGGCTGAACGCCGATCTGCGCTAACCCAGGCTAAAATACTGGATAATCAGCACCAAATTAGCCGGATCAAGAACCTGTACTCCACGCTTTCGGATGCCAATCAGCTGATTATTCACCATCCCGATCCACAGACACTGTTTAATACCGTTTGTCGCTTGCTGGTCGATCGAGTCGGTATCAATGCGGCGTACATCGGTTGGCTGGACGCCGCGGCAGTCTCTGGAGCAGCTAAAGAGGAATCAGGGGTGCGTTGGGTTGCCTGGGCTGCCCAGGGAAAAGTTGATGGCGATCTATCCTGTCAGCCACAGCCCGGCGTGGTGGAGCATGTACAAATGACTGGGGCGATGGGCTTGGAGTCTGCGCCTATGGCTTGTAAGCATTCCAGTTGTTGTACGCATGATGCAACCCAGGTGGGATTTCCAATCCGCCAGCAGGATCGCATTGTGGCTCTGTTGTGGTTATGCGTAGGTCGGCGCATGATCGAAAATCAAGAAGTGCAAGACCTGCTAAGAGAACTGGTGGGTGATCTGGGTTATTCTCTGGAGGACAATGCACAGCGCCAGCAATTGCGCTATGCCGCTTATCATGATCGGTTGACCGGTCTGGCCAATGATCTGCACCTGCTTGAAACCCTGCGAACCGCAGGTGAGCAGCCCGGTACGCAGGGCATTCTCATCGCCCTGGCTTTCCGGCGGATTAACGAAATCAATGCGACCTATGGCTGGGATGCAGGGGATGGCCTGATGCGCGTAGCCGCCCAACGCTTGCAAGTGTTGGGCGGCGCCTATCCAGGTGGATTAGCGGCGCGGGTGGGGGGTAACCATCTGTTTTTACTCTTACCCGGTATCGATGGTGTTCAGGCCAAGAGGCTAATCCGGGAGGTGGTGCAGCGCTTAGCGGAGCCGATCTTGCTCGGTGATGTCACGCTCTATAATTCGGAACCGCACGCGGGTTGGGCGTGCTGGCCGGAACATTGGGACGGAGCGGAACGCCTGTTGGTGCGGGCCGAGCTTGCCTTGGAAATGGCTAGGTCTCTAACCGGCGCGGAATTATGTGTTGTGCGGTTTGCATCGGAGATGGAGGAAACGGTGCGGGAGGCGGGAACGGTGCGCCGGGAATTTTCCCGTGCACTCGCTCAAGGTGATCTGGTGTTGTATTACCAGCCGATCTTAAACCTCACCGATGGCTGCATTACCGGCATGGAATCGCTGATCCGCTGGATCGGTTCGGATGGCGTTGTGCGCCCACCGAATCGTTTCATACCCTATATCGAGCAGGATGCCCAGTGCTTGCGAGCGCTGGGGCGGTTCGTACTCGACCAGGGGTTGGCTCAGGTGACCCGCTGGTCCCGGGCGGGATTGGTGATCGATGTGGCGGTGAATATCGGCGCCAGCCATCTCGTTGATCCGGCCTTTATCGATGATCTGCGCGCTGCCCTGGAAGCACATCCCGATGCTGCTCCAGAACACCTGACTATCGAATTGACCGAGAGCGCTTACCTTGGCGCTCCGGAAGTTGCCAGTGCTGTTCTGAAGAAGGTGCGGGCACTGGGTATCCGTGTGGCACTGGATGATTTTGGTACCGCCTACGCTTCGCTATCCTATTTGCAACAATTGCCGGTGGATCGCATCAAGGTGGATATATCCTTCACTCAGCAATTGCTCAAGGGGCAGCGCGCCGAGGCGATCATCAGTGGCGTGATCATGACCGCCCGTCTGCTCGGTATTGAGGTGATCGCAGAAGGAGTGGAAACTGAAGACCAGGCGCATCTACTACGTCATATGGGCTGCGACAAACTGCAAGGCTACCGGATCGCCCGGCCAATGCCCGCCAATGAGGCCGATACCTGGTTGCAGGCATGGAATCCAGCGCCATGGGCAAACGCAGAAGACGGAGTGCTCGAACCCTTGCTAGCCCACGCACGGATGTTTTACGTGGTTTTGCAGGATTGGGCTTGTGTGAAGCAGATTAAATATTTGGCGGTGGGTGAGGCAGAGGCTGTTATTTGTTCCTGGCTGAGAGAGGAGGATGAGTTCAGGCTGGTATTCGAGCGATTTGAGTCTGCCTCGGAGCGTGAGCGCTGGTGGCGGATTCCGGAGGTAATGCGCGATAATTATCTCACGCTATTGCGGGAAGCACAGATGTTGGTCAGCGGCCTGGGCCAGCTCAATGAGGAGGAAGTTCAGTGTGCCACCGATTCCTTGGCCATGCGCTTTGAAACTTTCATGTACAATTTGGCCCGGCAACCTTTTCCGCTAACCGATCTGCGCCTCACCGGGCCACGCGAAAGCTGAAGAAGAATGGTGAGTTTATCTCGCATCATGGGTGATCTGGCAGAAGCTGGTTGGCGCGGACGAGCCGGTTTTGCCGCGGATTTCAGTACGGTGAGTGAGGACGGTGGGAACTTTGATTCCTCGATCGGGTCTGACAGGCCATGTTAGGACTTCCCTACGACCAGCTAGTCTACCCCAATCCGCTAAATATCGATTCGATCGCCGTTACGCTCGGCCCACTGAAGGTGCATTGGTATGCGCTGGCCTATCTGGTCGCTTTCGCCCTGTATCTGCTGCTGGCCATGTTCCGGGCTGGCAAGCCGGGCTACAGCCTCAATCGCGCTCAGGCCATCGAGGCCCTGTTCGCCGGTGAGCTGGGCGCCTATCTGGGTGGTCGCATCGGTTATATCCTGTTTTACAATTTACCGCTCTACCTGGCGCATCCCTTGAGTATTTTTGCGATCTGGCAGGGTGGTATGAGTTTTCATGGTGGCCTGATCGGGGTCATTATCGCCCTTTATCCGCTCGCACGCCGGGAAAAGATGAGCCTGCTGCAAGTGACCGATTTCGTGGCACCACTGATTCCGCTGGGATTGGCGGCGGGGCGGCTGGGTAACTTCATCAACGGTAATTTATTTGGCCGGGTCTGCCACGGCTCTTTCCCCGGGTGTGCCTATTTCCCCTATGGTGGAGATGTGCTGCGCTATCCCTCGCAGTTGTTCGAGGGGGCCGGGGAAGGTCTTGCACTGTTTGCGATCCTGTGGCTGTTTTCGCGCCGAGTGCGGCCGACCGCTGCGGTGTCGGCGCTATTTTTGCTGAGCTACGGAATCATTCGCTTCGTACTCGAATTCTGGCGACAGCCTGACCCGCAACTGGGGTTTGTGGCCTTCGGCTGGATGACTATGGGGCAGCTGCTGTCGATCCCGATGATGATCGGCGGTGTGGCGATGCTGGTGTGGGCTTACGCACCCGCTGGGCGGACGGCACAGCCTTTGCTGGCGCAAGCCGGTCAGGGGTTGATCCCCCTACCTAAGCGCGGGATTATAGGCGAAGAGAGGCACCGATCCTGGCAGCCTGGCAGGCGCCAAACGGGCCTGGCGGCCGCTATGGGCATTAGGCGTCAGACATGGATTGCGGGCGCGTGGCGCACACCGGGCAGGCCGGGTCGCGCGGTAGCCGCAAGGTACGCCATTCCATCTGCAACGCATCGAGGATGAGTACCCGGCCGCAAAGGGATTCCCCGATCCCGGTTAATAGCTTGATCGTTTCGGTGGCCTGGATGGCGCCAATGATACCCACCACCGGTGCTAAGATACCACTATCGCTGCAACTGTTTTCCTCTTCCTCAAGGTTGTCCGGATAGAGGCAGCGGTAACAGGGGCTGGTTGCAGCACACGGATTAAAGACACTCACCTGGCCTGCAAAGCGGATAGCGGCGCCGGAGACCAGCGGAGTCATGGTGTTCACGCACAATGCATTGAGCGTGAAACGGCTGGCGAAATTGTCGGTACAGTCGATGACGACATCGGCGGCGCGCACATAAGGGCGCAGGGTATCCGGATCGGGTCGCGCATCGATACATTCCACTTGCACGTCGGCATTGATTGCCCGAATGGCGGCGGCGGCAGAAAACACCTTGGGTTGGCCGATGCGAGCCCGGGTGTGGGCGATCTGACGCTGGAGATTGGAAAGATCAACGCGATCGTAATCAGCGAGCATCAGATAACCTACGCCGGCTGCAGCCAGATAAAGCGCTACCGGCGAGCCCAGCCCGCCGAGGCCGACGATGAGTACCCGCGCGCGGAGCAATCGAGCCTGGCCGGTGTAGTCTATCTCCGGCAGCAGGATCTGACGGCTGTAATGCAGTAGCTGCTGTTCATTCATAGAGAGACTTTAGCAAACCTGGGTGACGCAGGGGGCGCTCGCCCCAGGCTGACCCGGGCGCGAGATTCCAGATCCCGATAGGTGGCGATAGCCTGAAAACCAGCCTCAGAGAGGAGGTTTCTTACCTGTTCCGCTTGCTCTACCCCATGCTCCAGCAGCAGATACCCCGCAGGACGCAAATGCTCCGGCGCGCAAGTGATAATATGGCGCAGGCAGGCCAGGCCGTCCATGCCGGAGACCAGCGCCAGGCGGGGTTCATGCGGCAGATCACCCTGCATCAGGTGAGCGTCGTCTTCGGCGATATAAGGAGGATTGGAGACCATGAGATCAAAGCGCTCCATTGCCAGGGCTTGACACCAGTCGCCCTGCCGGAAACGGATGTTGTGCAATCCTAACCGTTTGGCATTGTGGCGAGCAATGATCAGCGCGGCCGGGGAGCAATCGGTGGCGAGGAGGCGGGCTCCTGGCCGCTCGTGTGCCAGGGCGAGCGCAATCGCTCCGCTGCCAGTGCCGAGATCGGCGATGTCTGCCGGGACGGAGGAAGGGAGTAGACGTAACGCCTGTTCAACCAGAGTCTCGGTATCCGGACGGGGAATGAGTACGGCCGGACTGACTTCCAGTTCGAGCGCCCAGAATTCACGCAATCCCAGCAGATAGGCCAGTGGTTCCCCCGCCAGCCTGCGCTTTAGCAGGGTATCAAAGGCCTGGATTTGGGTGGCAGACAGATTTTTCTCCGGCCAGGCGTAGAGGTGGGCACGGGTAGTATTGAGGACGCACGCCAGCAGAACCCCGGCCTCCAGCTCCGTAGCCGCAGTGATTCGGCCAAGGCGGTCACGTGCCTGTCGCAGAGTAGGGCCGATGCTAGGCGGATTCATGCCGTTCGGATCAATTGAGACCGAGTACCGCCAGCTGGTCGGCTTGATGCTCGCTTAACAGGGCATCAATCAATTCGTCGAGCTGTCCGGCTAGAATCTCATCAAGTTTGTAAAGCGTCAGGTTGATACGATGATCCGTGACCCGTCCTTGGGGGAAATTGTAGGTGCGGATGCGTTCCGAGCGGTCACCGCTGCCGACCAGGCTCTTGCGGGCGGCGGCCTGTTCGGTGGCTTGTCGATTGCGTTCCCGTTCCAGTAGCCGCGAGGCCAGTAGACTCATGGCGCGGGCACGATTTTTATGCTGCGAGCGCTCATCCTGGCATTCAACCACGATGCCGGTGGGCAGATGGGTGACACGAATCGCGGAATCGGTCTTGTTGACGTGTTGGCCACCGGCGCCGGAGGCGCGAAACGTGTCGATGCGCAGTTCGGTGGGATCAATTTTTGGAGCTTCGATATCTTTTGCTTCCGGCATGATCGCGATAGTGGCGGCAGAGGTATGGATGCGGCTCTGTGATTCGGTGGTCGGTACACGCTGGACACGGTGCGCCCCGGACTCGAATTTAAGGCGAGAATAGACACCCCGGCCCATGATGCGGGTGATGATTTCCCGGTAGCCGCCCTGCTCCCCCTCATTGACACTTAAGACTTCCATAGCCCAACCGCGCTGTTCGGCATAGCGGGCATACATGCGAAACAGATCACCGGCAAACCGGGCGGCCTCATCACCACCGGTGCCGGCGCGGATTTCCAGAAAGCAGTTACGGGTGTCGTTGGGATCAACGGGAACGAGGTGGCGTTTGAGTGTGACTTCGAGTATTGCCAGACGTCGTTCACTCTCCTGGGTTTCCGCGTATGCCAGCTCACGCAGTTCCGGATCAGTTTCCAGCAGCAGGGATTGCACCGATTGTAGTTCCGAAAGCGTATCCTGGTAACGGGTGAAGTCGGCCACCAACGGTTCCAACTGGGCGTATTCGATTGACAGCTTGCGAAACCGCTCTGGATTGGCGAGCGTTTCCGGATCGGCCAACAGGGCAGCGATTTCGCTGTGCCGTTCCATCAGTACTTGCAATTTCTGCTCGATTGACGGGATCATAGTTTACTCCTGCCGGGATCACGGGGTAGATGAAGCAGCTCATAGGCGGCGTCGATTACTTCCCGGTGGCTATCGCGGGCGGCGTGATCCAGTGCGGTGGTGGGCTCATGAATGAGTTTGTTGGTTAAAGTTTCGGCCAGATATTCCAGGACCGCTTCCGGCGGCTGTCCCTGGGCAATGCGGTGTTTGGCCTTGCGTAGGACGGAGTCACGTGTGCGTTCGGAGCGTTCGCGGTAGATGCGGATTAAGTCGACCACCGTCTGTGCACGCAGCCAGCCCATGTAATGTTCGGTCTGCGCGGCAATGATCTCTTCGGCCTGAATCGCGGCCTCCTGGCGGGATGCAATGTTCTCGGCAACGACTTTCTCCAGATCATCGACAGTGTACAGATAAATATCGTTGAGTTCGGCTACTTCCGCCTCGATGTCGCGGGGAACGGCCAGATCCACCATGAACATTGGCCGATGACGGCGTTGGCGTAGCGCCCTTTCGACTGTACCTTTGCCGAGAATAGGCAGGGGACTGGCCGTGGAGGTGATCACGATATCGACTTCAGGCAGCACCTGGGGAATATCAGCCAGGCCGATGGCGACAGCACCAATTTTAGCCGCCAGTAGAGCGGCGCGCTCCGGGGTACGGTTGGCGACTATCGCGCTTTTCAGACCGTTGCCGAGCAAATGCCGGGCTGCCAGTTCGATCGTTTCTCCGGCACCGATCAGTAGCGCCCTTTGCTGGGTGAGATCAGCAAAGATCTGGCGTGCCAGGCTAACGGCGGCGAAAGCCATGGAAACCGGGCTGGCACCAATTTCAGTGTCTGTGCGCACATGCTTGGCGACTGCGAAGGCATGTTGAAACAGGCGCCGCAGATGCTTGCCCAGCGTGCCCGATTCATTTGCTACCCGATAGGCGGACTTGATCTGGCCAAGGATTTGAGGTTCCCCGATGATCATGGAATCGAGGCCGCTGGCGACCCGAATAGCATGTCTGACGGCTTCCGAATCACTATGTCGGTACAGGAATGGACGTAGATTATCACCACCGAAGTGATGATAATCACCCATCCACTTAATTACATGTTCAATGCTTTCCGGAGATTGTAGATTGCAGTAGAGTTCAGTGCGATTGCAGGTTGACAGGATGGCAGCTTCGCGGGTTCCTGGTATGTGGATCAGATCATGCAGGGCGTTACCCAGCTGATCGGGGCCGAAGATGACTTTCTCACGCACCTCGACGGGGGCAGTTTTGTGGTTGATCCCGATGGTAACCAGGGGCATAGCTAAAATTAGCTCGTTTCAGCGGATTGATTGATATTTATCGAGGTGAGCCCTGACGTCGTTACGCGGTGTTCGCTTCCTCGCTTATGAGTCGTTATATTTTGGTCGTTGATATTCAACCCTCCCCTTTATCTTTATCCTGCCGATTATGAAATTTTGCGTGAAGAAAGCCTCGTTTACAAGCATAGCGGATAGATTGCGCCGATTCGGCCACTCGCTGGCAGCGAAATGTGTTCCGAAACGGTATTCTATGCCAATCCGGTAATCAGGATGGAGTGAATGGCGGCAATGGGTAGCGGATCTTGGCATCCACATGAAAACAAACGATTCGAGGTGCAGGAGAAGGGCGAGCCGATGGCGAAAACTAGGTCTGTAAGGCAGCCTAAGGGCTGGGATCGCAGGGATTGGGCGCTGCGCATGATCCGTTTGTTCGTCAGCGGGGCCGCAGTGATGAGTCTGAGTGCTTGCGCGCTACAGAGTGCTTCCCATTCGGGAATGAAATCTCTGACCACGGAATCTTCCCGGCCTAAGAGCCACAAGATTGAGCTCACTCCCTCCAGTCGGGTGCTCTATGCGGTGCTGGTGGGCCGTCTGGCCGTACAGCGGGGAGATTACCCGCTGGCTCTGCGCGAGTACCGGCAGGCACTGGCCCTTGCGCCAAGTCCGCAACTGGCGCAGAGCGTGATCGAGGCGGCCAGTTTTCTGCATGATGACAAGGCCATGCTGATGGCTGCCCGCCGCTGGGAGCGGCTGCAACCGGACGATCCCGATGCCCGGCGGGCGATGGCCGTAATTGCAGCCAGAATGGGCAGAGTCACCCCCGCAGTGCGCGGCTTTGCCGCTTTCGTTCGTTTGCATGGCAAGAATCAGGGGCGCGCGCTTCTGCGCGTGGCGGAATTGCTGAAGCAGGATGTCCGGCCGGTCATTGCGCTCGGTATCCTGCAGAAGGTGGTCAGAGAGTTCTCGCAGCAGCCCGTGGGCGACTTTGCCGTGGGTATCCTCGCTTTACAATTCAAGCATTATGCGCAGGCGCTTCATTGGAGTCAGCAAACCTTGGCGCGTGACCCCGGCTTCCGGCGTGCCTATATTCTTGAAGCTGAAGCCCGGGCGGGTCTGCAGGATACGGTTGCCGCCCTGAAAACGCTGCGCCAGGCCCTGGTGAGATTCCCGGATGACCCCGATCTACAACTCGCTTATGGCCAGATGCTGTTGCAGACGCGGGATTATAATGCTGCACGACACGAATTCCGCCGCCTCGCACGGCGTTTCCCGAATAATGCCAATGTACTGTACACTTTGGCTCGGGTCGATTTTGAACTGGATCAGGATATTGCTGCACGCCAGTATTTTCTGCGGGTTCTTAAATTGGGCGCTCAACACCTCCTCGCCACGGAATATTTTCTGGGCCGTCTGGCTGAGCGGAGCGGAGACATGCGTTCTGCCTTGCTGCATTATGCTGAGGTGACCGGTGGACGCTATGCCTTCGAGGCTCAGATCAGAATTGCCTACATTTTAGCGGCCCAGGGCGCGCTGGGCCAGGCCCGGGATTTTCTGCAGCAATTGCGCACCAGTGTCCACGAACCGGTCCGCAAGATAAATTTGTATCTGGTTGAAGTGCAATTACTCAATCAGGCTGATTCACCCCGGCAAGCGCTGACCTTGCTAGGTCGCGCACTCAAGCAGTTTCCGGGTAATCCCCGGCTGCTCTATGCCCGCGGCATGTTGGAAACGGATTTAGGCCGACTGCAAGCGGCGGAAGCTGATTGGCGCACCATCATTCAGCGGAATCCGAATAATGCCGAGGCCTTAAACGCGCTGGGTTATACTTTGGTCATTCATACTTGGCGCTATCGCGAGGCTTTGGATTACATTAAGCGCGCGCTGGCGCTACGCCCGGATGATCCGGCTATTCTGGACAGTATGGGTTGGGTGCAGTATCGCCTTGGGCGCTATGCCCGGGCCGTGCAGTCTCTGCAAAAATCCTATCACCAGCTCAAGAATCCGGAGGTGGCTGCACATCTGGTGCAGGCACTCTATGCGAATGGACAGCGAGCGGCTGCCAGAGCACTGCTGGATTCCGCGTTGCACATCAATCCGGATAACGTGACCCTGCAAAATCTCAGGAAGCACCTGTTTCCATGAAGATCTGGCGCTATTTGCTCGCAATCGGGGTGATGCTGAGTCTGTCTGGTTGTGCCAACCTATTTTATCCCACCTCTGCAGGAGAAGGTTCTCGTGTGGCCCATGCGCGCTGGGTTGAGGCGCATCCTGATTGGGCATTCTGGGGCCAGTTTGCGCTGGATATCGACCGGCATGGCTGGACGGCTGCCATTTTCTGGCGGGAGCGGGGATTGGATTATCATATCGATATCAGTGGTCCATTCGGTCGGACACTGGCGCAATTGCAGGGAACGTCAACCCAAGTGATTCTGCGGGCTCGCAACAAGCCACCGCACACCGCCATTTCAGCGCAGGACTTGATGCACTCGGAACTGGGCTGGAGTTTGCCAGTGGCAGGTATGCGTTACTGGGTGCGGGGAATTCCTGCACCGGCATCCGTGATTAAAAAAATTCGTTATGATAATCAGGGTAGAGTGGCGCTGCTCCAGCAGGCGGGTTGGCACATTGATTATCTGGCTTACCATACCCTGGGTATCCAGTCCCGGCCAAAAAGAATCCGCATGGTGCATGGTAACGTGCGATTGATCCTGGTAATCGACAGATGGCAAAACAGTTGATAGATGAAGGCACCGATTGGCCGGCGCCGGGTAAACTCAATCTCTTTTTACATATTACCGGGCGGCGCGCAGACGGGTATCATCTTTTGCAAACCGTGTTTCAGTTTCTGGATTTCGGCGATACGCTCCAATTTAAATCCTTGCCCCGGGGTGTCATCCACCGCTCCAGCGGGCCAGAGGGAGTGGCCGAGGCCGAGGATTTGTGTATCCGGGCTGCGTTGCACCTGCAACGGGTAGCCGGATTGGCGCGTGAAGGTGTTCACATCGATCTGCAGAAGCGGTTGCCTATGGGTGGCGGTTTGGGGGGTGGGAGCTCAGATGCGGCGACTACCCTGGTAGCGCTCAATATATTATGGGGTACAGGTTTGAGCACGGATGATCTGGCGGAGATCGCGCTCGATCTGGGTGCTGATGTGCCGGTATTCGTGTATGGTCAGGCGGCCTGGGCGGAAGGTATCGGGGAGCGGCTGGAAGTACTGGATGACCTTCCAGAGCCTTGGTATGTGGTGATTCATCCACGCACTCATGTGATGACGGCCAAATTATTTGCTGATCCGAAATTGACACGCGATTGTTCACCGATCAAGATACCCGAATTCCTTGCCGGACGCGGAGGTAATGTATTCGAGCCATTGGTTCGTGAGTATTATCTGGAAATTGATAAAGCATTTGATTTCCTTGACGTATTTTCAAAACCAAGGCTAACGGGTACAGGAGCATGCTTGTTCTCGGCGTTTGCCGATAAGGCGCAGGCTGAGAGCGTTGTTGCGCGTGCAGCGGGAAAATGGACAGTTTTTCTGGCCAAAGGGTGTAATCGCTCACCCTTGCGGGATCGGTTACTTATTAACGGAGAGTAACGTGGACTCTGTAGGGGTGAGGCACCAGAGGGTGCCGAATCCCTGGCAGCGGCGTAGCGCGGTTGGGGTGAGAGGAGTTGAGAGTTTTGGGCCGTAGCCAAGTGGTAAGGCAACGGGTTTTGATCCCGTCATTCCCAGGTTCGAATCCTGGCGGCCCAGCCAATTTGTTTGCTGGGCGTAATTGCGGATTGTGTTTTCTAATTGATGCGGTAAGGACGAAATGGCACAAGATAGTCGACTAATGCTCTTTACCGGGAATGCCAATCCCGCGCTCGCCGGGAACATCAGCCGGCATCTGAATGTGCCTCTGGGTAAGGCGCTGGTAGGGCGTTTCAGCGATGGTGAGGTGCAGATCGAGATTCTGGAAAATGTTCGCGGTAAGGATGTTTTCGTTATCCAGCCAACCTGTCGCCCAACCAATGACAATCTGATGGAATTATGTATCATGTGTGACGCATTGATGCGCGCCTCTGCCGGGCGTATCACTACGGTGATTCCTTATCTGGGGTATGCCCGCCAGGATCGGCGCGTGCGCTCGGCAAGAGTTCCCATTGCCGCAAAAGTTGTGGCCAATATGCTCGCCGTGGCCGGGGCCGACAGAATTCTCACGATTGATCTGCATTCCGATCAGGTCCAGGGTTTTTTTGATGTACCCGTAGACAATATTTATACTTCACCGATTTTGTTGGGGGATATCTGGCGGCAGAAATATGACGATCTGATCGTGGTTTCCCCCGATGTGGGCGGCGTGGTACGGGCCCGGGCTTTGGCCAAACAATTAGATAACGCGGAGCTGGCTATCATCGACAAGCGTCGACCCTACGCCAACCAGTCGCAGGTCATGCATATCATCGGTGAAGTGGAGGGCAAGACTTGCCTCATCGTGGATGATATGGTCGATACCGCCGGCACCCTGTGCAAGGCCGCCGATGCACTCAAGGCAAACGGCGCACTGCGAGTGGTGGCCTATGCCACGCATCCGGTTCTGTCCGGTGCGGCGGTTGAAAATGTTAAGCAATCCTCGCTTGATGAACTGGCAGTAACCGACACGATTCCCTTAACGGAGCAGGCCAAGGCAAGCGGAAAAATACGCCAGTTATCGGTTGCCGGGATTCTGGCCGAAACGATTTATCGCATCA
>VAOW01010936.1_pt1 | contig 44610 bp, 40 predicted proteins | sample 3393921 | NCBI WGS metagenome assembly VAOW01 (sample SAMN08290428, study PRJNA428436) | hydrothermal vent metagenome | isolation source: Deep-sea hydrothermal vent chimney | place: Indian Ocean: Southwest Indian Ridge | depth 2742 m m | reverse complement strand
CGAAACCCTCGGGGGGGAAGGCCTGCGCCGCCACTACGCCCTGACCCTGCGCCGCTGGATGCAGGCACTGGAGAAACACAGGGAAGATGCGGTGAAGGTGGTGGATGAAGCAACGTACCGTTTATGGCGTCTGTATATGGCCGGCTCCGCCTACTTCTTCGAGCAGGGAAGCTCCGGCGTGTTCCAGGTGCTGACCGGGCACGCACGGCAACCTTTGGCGACGCCACTCCGCCGTAACGACCTCTACGCACCCTAAGGAGAGTTCTGCCATGATCGAATCTGTCACAGAGGGCAGTCCGGCAACCGGGCTCACATCGACGGAAGCGGCCAAACGGCTGCAACAATACGGTCCCAATGCCCTGGAAGAGAAGAAGGTCTCCCCGCTGTTGAAGCTGCTGGGCTACTTCTGGGGTCCCATTCCGTGGATGATTGAAGTCGCCGCCATTCTGTCGGCGGCCATCGGTCACTGGATCGATCTCATCATCATCATGGTGCTGCTGATCTTCAATGCAATCATTGGCTTCTGGGAGGAACACAAAGCCGCCAGCGCGCTGGACGCACTCAAAAACCAGCTCGCGCTCAAGGCGCGCGTGTTGCGCGATGATCAGTGGGGGGAAGTGGATGCCGCCGAACTGGTCGTTGACGATGTGGTACGTCTGCGCCTGGGTGACATCATTCCCGCCGATGTCAAACTCATCGAGGGGGAATATCTTGCCATCGACCAGTCCGCACTGACGGGTGAATCCCTGCCGGTGAACAAGAAAGTCGGTGATACCGCCTATTCGGGTTCCGTGGCCAGGCAGGGCGAGATGGTAGCGGTCATTACCGCTATCGGTGGTGACACCTTTTTTGGTCGTACCGCCAAACTGGTTCAGGACGCGGGCGCCGTGTCGCACTTCCAGAAGGCGGTCTTGCGAATCGGTGATTTTCTGATTTTCATCGCCGTAGGCCTGGCGGCTATTCTTATCATCGTCGAGCTGTTTCGTGGCGACTCGCTGCTCAAACTGGTGCAGTTCGTACTCATCCTGGTCATTGCCTCGATTCCCGTGGCCATGCCCGCCGTCCTCTCCATCACCATGGCGCTGGGCGCGCTGGCGCTGTCAAAAATGAAGGCCATCGTTTCCAGGCTACAGTCCATTGAGGAAATGGCGGGAATTAATATCCTGTGTTCCGACAAGACCGGCACGCTGACCCAGAACAAGTTGACCCTGGGCGAACCTGTGGTTTTTGACACAACTGATGCGCAGGCGCTGATTCTGGCCGGCACGCTGGCATCCAGAGCCGAGAACAAAGATGCTATCGACCTGGCCGTCATCGGCGGGCTGAAAGACAACGCCATCCTTAAACGCTACACACAAACGAAGTTCGTGCCCTTTGACCCGGTAGGCAAGCGCACGGAAGGTCAGATCACGGACCGGGACGGCAATACCTTCAAGGTCACCAAGGGTGCGCCGCAGGTAGTCATGGCGCTGGCCGGACTGGCTGGCGATGAGGCGACCCGCGCCAATGAACTGATCAACAACCTCGCCGCCAAGGGTTATCGCACACTCGGTGTCGCACGATCTGACGATGGCAAGACCTGGACCTTTCTCGGCATACTGCCACTGTTTGACCCACCGCGCGAAGATTCCGCACAGACTATCAGGGAAGCCGGCGAGTACGGCATCAAGATGAAGATGGTCACCGGCGACAACGTGGCGATTGCACGCGAAATTTCCGGCCAACTCGGCATGGGCAAGAATATTCAGCCCGCCACCGAACTGTTTAAGGGCGATAGCGCCGAAGCGCCCCCCGATGCCGCCGAACGCATCGAGAGAGCCGATGGTTTCGCCGAGGTGTTCCCGCAACATAAATACGGCATTGTCAAAGTTCTGCAGGATCGCGGGCATCTGGTCGGCATGACCGGCGATGGCGTCAACGATGCGCCAGCGCTCAAGCAGGCCGACGTCGGCATTGCCGTGAGCGGCGCCACCGATGCCGCACGCGCCGCCGCCGATCTCATCCTCACCGCACCGGGGTTATCGGTTATCACCCGCGCAGTCGAAGAAGCCCGACGTATTTTCGAGCGCATGACCAGTTACACAATCTATCGGATTGCCATGACCGTCGATATCATGGTATTCGTCGTACTCGCCATGTTGACCTTCAACTTCTACCCGCTCACCGCGGTAATGATTATTATCCTGGCTCTGCTTGATGATATCCCAATCATGACCATCGCATACGACAACACGTATCTGAGCCCCAAACCGGTACGCTGGGATATGCACCGGGTACTCAGTCTGTCCACCATTCTCGGCCTGATGTCCGTGGTACAGACCTTCGGCCTGATGTACATCGGCAAGGCCGTGCTGAATATGGATACGCCACATCTGCAAACCATGATTTTTCTACAACTCGTGGTCGGCGGGCATCTTATGTTGTTTGTCACACGTAACCGAAAAGGCTTCTGGAGATCGCCCTACCCCGCGTGGCCGCTATTATTCGCCATCATTGCGACACAGGCATTCGCCGTATTGATGACGGGCTTCGGCTGGCTGATGCCGCAACTTCCATGGATCAACATCGGCTGGGTCTGGGTCTATAACCTGGTATGGATGGTCGTGCTTGATTTTACCAAACTTGGCAGCAACCGGCTCATGGACCATCGCGTGGCATTCAAACAGCATTACCTGCAACGCACCAACCAGACCCTGAATCCGAAGACATGAATCGCAACATGCCGTCAAACGCCGCATCTACCCTGAAACACATCATTCTGACCATGAATGTCGGCAGTTCATCCCTGCGACTGGATGCGTTCAGCGTCAACGCCGCAGGTCCGCATCAGCTTGCCACGTTCCACCAGCCCGTGGCGGCGGAGCCTTATGCCCCGATTCTGCGCGACTTTGTGCGAACGCACGGACTGGAAAATGTGGCGGCTGTCGCCCATCGCATCGTGCATGGCGGCGCCTTCACCGCACCCTGCCTGCTGCAAGCCGAAACGGAAGCGGCCATCGCGGATCTGGCGCATCTGGCGCCACTGCACAACCCTCCCGCGCTGGCCGGCGTGCGCGCCTGCCGCGAGGTGCTGGGATCGTCGATTCCTCAGGTGGCGGTGTTCGACACCGCCTTTTACGCCGCGCTGCCGGAAGTTGCCGCCATGTATGCCCTGCCGCGTGAGTTGAGCCGTCAATATGGCCTGCGGCGCTACGGTTTCCACGGCATCGCCCATCAGGCCATGTGGCGGCGCTGGCGAACGCTGCGCCCCGATCTTGCGAATGGCGGCAGAGTCATCTCCTTGCAACTCGGTTCCGGCTGCTCCATCACGGCCGTCAGGGATAACCTCCCCAGAGATACCTCCATGGGGTTTTCACCCCTTGAGGGTCTGGTGATGGCAACGCGCCCGGGAGACGTGGATGCGGGCGTGTTGCTGCATTTGCAGCGCGAGGCTGATCTGGATGGCGCGGCGCTGGAACGGATACTGAATCGGGAGAGCGGCCTGCTCGGCATAGCGGGGAAGAACGGCGACATGCGCCGGTTACTGGCTTCCGACGATGCAGATGCCCGGCTGGCCATCGACCTCTACTGCTATCGCGCCCGCAAATACGTCGGCGCCTATGTGGCGGCGCTTGGCGGCGTGGACGGCGTCCTGTTCGGCGGCGGCGTGGGCGAACACTGCCCGTCCATACGGGCAGGCATCCTCAGTGGTCTTGAGCGCCTCGGCATTGCCCTTGATGGCCCGGCAAACGCAGCGGCCGCAGGTGACGAATCTCTTATCAACACACCGGGATCGGATGCGCAGATATGGGTCATGGCGGTTGATGAAGCTTTGGTATTGGCCCGGGAAGCCGAAAACATCGTACGGTGCGATACCGCGGGTAGAATACATGAACAACGCAGTGAATGAAAAAAGGAGAAATGCATGAACAACACCGTGAATGAGAAACCGCTTTCAGCGGATATATTGCATGGAATCGATGCCTGGTGGCGAGCCGCCAATTATCTGTCCATCGGCCAGATCTACCTGCTGGATAATCCATTACTGAAACAGCCGCTGGCGCTTGAGCACATCAAACCGAGATTGCTCGGGCACTGGGGCACCACGCCCGGTCTGAATATGATCTATGCACACCTGAACCGGGTGATCAAAGCACGCGATCTGAACATGATTTACGTCACCGGCCCGGGCCACGGCGCACCGGGAATCGTCGCCAATACCTGGCTTGAGGGCAGCTACAGCGATCTGTATCCGAACATCGCGCAGGATGAAACCGGCATGCAGCGCCTGTTCAAACAGTTCTCCTTCCCGGGCGGCATTCCCAGCCATACGGCGCCCGAAACACCCGGTTCGATTCATGAAGGCGGTGAACTGGGTTATTCCTTGAGCCATGCCTATGGCGCCGCCTTTGACAACCCGGACCTGATCGTCGCCTGCGTGGTCGGCGACGGCGAGGCGGAAACCGGTCCGGCCGCCACCGCCTGGCATTCCAACAAGTTTCTGAGTCCGCGGCGCGACGGAGCCGTACTGCCCATCCTGCACCTGAACGGTTACAAGATTGCCAATCCGACCGTGCTGGCACGCATCAGCAACGAAGAGTTGATGGCGCTGTTTACGGGCTATGGCTATACGCCCTATATGATCGAGGGATCGGATCCGGAAGCCGTACACCAAACCATGGCCGCAACGCTGGACCGGGCTATCGATGACATTCACGCCATTCAAACCGCCGCACGCAGCAGCGATACGGTCGTCCGCCCACGCTGGCCGATGATTATCCTGCGCACGCCCAAGGGCTGGACCTGTCCCAAAGAACTTGATGGCCTGAAACTCGAAGACTACTGGCGCGCCCATCAGGTGCCAATCGACCGGTTCGTGGAAGAACCGCAACATATCCGCGTCCTTGAGCAGTGGATGAAAAGTTACCGGCCTGAAACGCTGTTTGACGGCAACGGTCGTTTACTGCCGGAAGTGGCGGTCCTGTCGCCCGACGGCGAACGACGCATGGGCAGCAACCCGCATGCCAACGGCGGCCTGCTGTTACGCGACCTGGAACTGCCGGACTATTGCAGCTACGCCGCGGACGTACCCGCTCCCGGCGAGGTCGTCGGCGAGGCCACGCGCCGGATGGGTGATTATCTGCGCGACGTCATGGCCCTGAACGCTGAACAGAAAAACTTTCGTGTCATGGGTCCGGACGAAACGGTCTCCAACCGGCTGGGCGCCCTGCTCGAAGTCACCAACCGGGCCTGGATTGCCGAGACCTATGCTTACGATGATCATCTGGCGCCGGATGGCCGGGTCATGGAAATCCTTTCCGAGCATACCTGTCAGGGCTGGCTGGAAGGCTATCTTCTGACGGGCCGGCATGGTCTGTTTTCCTGTTACGAAGCCTTTATTCACATCGTTGACTCCATGTTCAACCAGCACGCCAAGTGGCTCAAGGTAAGCCAGGAAATCCCTTGGCGTCGGCCGATTGCCTCATTGAATATTCTGCTCACCTCGCATGTCTGGCGTCAGGATCACAACGGATTTTCACACCAGGATCCCGGCTTTATCGATCATGTCGTGAACAAAAAATCCGGTATCGTCCGTGTCTATCTTCCGCCTGACGTCAACACCACGCTTTGCGTCGCCGAACAGTGCCTGAACAGCCGCAACCTGATCAACGTCGTCATCGCCGGTAAACAACCCGAGCTGCAATGGCTGGAGATGGAGGCGGCGATCAAACATTGTCACGCAGGTATCGGCATCTGGGAATGGGCCAGCAGTGATCGCGATGGAGAACCTGACGTGGTCATGGCCTGTGCCGGCGACGTACCGACCATCGAGACCCTCGCCGCGGTCAAGATTCTGCGCGAACACCTGCCCATGCTGAAAATACGTGTTATCAATGTCGTCGACCTGATGACTCTGGAGCCGCGGAAAGAGCACCCGAGAGGACTGGACGATCGCGATTTCGATTCCCTGTTCACGGTCGACAAACCGACGGTGTTTGCTTTTCACGGTTATCCCTGGCTGATCCACCGTCTCACTTACCGGCGTCACAACCATGAACACCTGCATGTACGCGGCTACAAGGAGGAAGGCACGACGACCACCCCGTTTGACATGACGGTGTTAAACGATCTGGATCGCTTTCACCTGGTTGGCGATGTCGTCGATCGGGTTGCCGGGCTGGGATCAAAAGGCGCGTATCTGAAACAGTTAATGCGCGACAAACTGATCGAGCACAAGCAATACATTACCGTGCACGGTGAAGACATGCCGGAGATCCGGAACTGGAAATGGTCGGATTGAAGGGGCAAGATCCGCTGAAGGTGGAGGCTGGCGCCCCCCTGCCGCTGGGTGCGCAACGAGGCTGGGCCGGGGTCAACTTCGCCGTCTTCAGCCGCCATGCCACCGGCATCCGCCTGCTGCTGTTCAACGCCCCGCATGACGACACGCCGGCCCACAGTATCGCGCTGAGCAAGCGCACGAACCGCACGGGGGACGTCTGGCATGTATGCGTGCATGGCCTCGATCACCATGAACCCGTGCTTTACGCATGGCAGGCGGACGGCCCGTATGCGCCGGAGCAGGGCTTTCGCTTCAACAAGCACAAAATTCTGATCGATCCCTATGCCACGGCACTTGCCGGGACGGATTGCTGGGATTTCGCCTGCGTATGCGATCCCGTGGCCGAGACGGCCGCGGGCGACGCCGGATCCAAGGGCAAGTGCCTGCTGGCGGACAGCGAATTTGACTGGCGGAGCGACCGCCCGCCTGCCCACTCCTGGCGCGAAACCATCATCTACGAAACCCATGTGCGCGGTTTCACCAGGCATCCATCGTCGGCGGTTGAGCATCCGGGGACTTTCCTTGGCGTGGTGGAGAAAATTCCCTATTTGCAGTCGCTGGGCGTGACCGCCATTGAGCTGTTGCCGGTGCAGGAATTCCACGAGAACGAACTGGTGCGGCGCAATCCGATCACCAGTGAGCGCCTGCGCAATTACTGGGGCTACAGCACGGTGGCTTTTTTCGCTCCCAGGGAAGGCTACGGCAGCCGTTCCCGCACGAACTGCCAGGTGAACGAGTTCAAGACCATGGTGCGGGAATTGCACCGGGCCGGCATCGAGGTGATTCTCGATATCGTTTTTAACCATACGGCGGAGGGCAATCACCTCGGCCCGACCATCAACTTCCGCGGCCTGGACAACAGTATCTACTATCTGCTGGAAAAGGATCGGCGTTATTACCGGAACTATTCCGGCACCGGAAACACATTGAACTGCAACCATCCGGTGGTGCGCGATTACATTCTTGATTGCCTGCGCCACTGGGTCATCGAAATGCATGTGGACGGCTTTCGCTTTGATCTGGCTTCCGTGCTGGGCCGCGATGAGAAAGGCAATCTCATGCCTAATCCGCCGCTACTGGAACGAATCGCCGAAGACCCGATTTTAAGTGGCGTCAAGCTGATCGCCGAGGCCTGGGATGCGGGCGGCGCCTATCAGGTGGGCAGCTTCCCGGGTATGCGCTGGTCGGAATGGAATGGCCGCTATCGGGATGATGTGCGCCGTTTCTGGCGCGGTGATCCCGGCATGACCGGCGCACTGGCCAGCCGCCTGTGCGGCAGCGCCGACATCTACCGGCGCAGTGGCAAATCACCGCTGCACAGCATCAATTATGTAAGCTGTCACGATGGTTTCACCCTGAACGATCTGGTGAGTTATGCGCAAAAACACAACGAGGCCAACGGTGAAAACAATGCCGATGGAAGCAATGACAACATCAGCGCCAACTACGGGATCGAAGGCCCCACCGACGATCCGGCGGTGGAGGCGGTGCGCCTGCGCCAGATCAAAAATATGTTGGCAACGCTACTGCTCTCGCGCGGCGTACCCATGCTGCTCGGCGGTGACGAGTTCCGCCGGGGTCAGGACGGCAACAACAACGCTTATTGCCAGGACAACGAGATTAGCTGGTACGACTGGGGATTGCTGGAGAAGCACCGCGAACTGCACCGCTTCGTGCGCGCCCTGATTGTTCTTCGGCGACGCTTTCCGGTGCTGAGGGAGGAACGTTTCTATACGGCGAAAGAGATCCGCTGGTTCGGTCCCGATCTGACAACCCCCGACTGGGACGGGCCACGCGGCCTGCTCGGCTGCATGATCCACGCCGACCGGAGCGCAGGCGGTGCGCTCTGTCTGCTGTTCAATGCCACCGCCAGAGGCGTGAAATTCCGGTTGCCCGAACCGCGACAGGGGCGCCACTGGCATGTACTGCTGGACACCTCGCAGCCCACGCCGGAAGATGGCGGCAATCTCCGCACCGGACGGCAACGGATACCATCCGGTTACCGGCACATGTCAGCACGGTCGCTGGCCGTCTTGACGACGATAACCGGGGCAAAATAAAAACAGATCGAAAGGAGTCAACGATGCTTAGAGAGTTTATCCGTAAGGAGCGAATCGCCTATTTCTCGATGGAGATCGCACTGCAAAATGACATCCCCACCTACAGCGGCGGTCTCGGCGTACTGGCTGGCGACGTTCTTCGCTCAACCGCCGATCTGGAAATGCCGATGGTGGGCGTCACCCTGGTCAGCCGCCTGGGCTATTTCCGCCAGACGATTGACGATCAGGGCCGACAAACTGAAAGCCCCGACCCTTGGGATCCGGCGCAATACGCCCGTCCCCTGCCCGCGAAAGTAACCGTCCGTATTGAAGGACGCAACGTGTGGGTGAGCGGCTGGCTTTATGTCCTGGAAGGTCACATGGGCGGGACCCAACCGGTGCTTCTGCTCGACACCGACCTTGATGAAAATAGCGAGGAAGATCGCCGGATCACTGATCAGCTCTACGGCGGCGATACCGCCTACCGCCTTAAACAGGAAATCGTACTCGGTATCGGAGGCGTGGATTTGTTGAACGCCCTCGGTTTCAATGTGCGCCAGTACCATTTGAACGAAGGGCATTCCGCCCTTCTCACCCTCGAACTTCTGCGCCGCTATGCCTATCCGGCGGATGATCTGCGGCCGGGAGAAACCCCGTACGACGTGCCCAGGGTGCGCGAAATGTGTAACTTTACCACGCACACGCCGGTCGAGGCCGGGCAGGACAAATTTCCACACGATCTTGTACATCAAGTCATGGGCGAGATGGTGGATCCGGAAACCTTAAAATTTTTGGCGGGTGGTGACAGCCTCAACATGACACGCCTGGCGCTGAATTTGAGCGATTACGTCAACGGCGTGGCCAAACGCCATGCCGAGGTTTCACGCAAGATGTTTCCCGGCTACCGCGTGCGCGCCATTACCAACGGCGTTCACGCTTACACCTGGGCATCACCGCCTTTTCGCGAACTCTACGATGAGCACCTCCCCGGCTGGTGTCATGAGCCCGAGCAACTGTTGCGCGTCGATTGCTGTATCAGCGGTGAGGCCGTCTGGCAAGCCCATGTCCAGGCCAGGCAGGGCTTGATCGACAAGGTTCGTACGCTCACCGGCGTCGAACTCAAACCGGAACTTCCCATCCTCGGTTTTGCCCGCCGCATGACCGCCTACAAGCGCGCGGACCTGCTCTTTACCGACATGGCGCGTTTAAAGACCATCGCCGAAGAACATCCCTTCCAGATCGTACTCTCGGGCAAGGCCCATCCCCGCGATGAAGCAGGCCATCGCCTGATCGAGGAATTGCATCGCCACATGCGCGAGCTTTCGGGCGTCATCCCCATGGTCTACATCCCGAATTACGATATGGACATCGCACTGTCCATGGTCTCGGGCGTGGACGTATGGCTGAACACGCCCCTCAAGCCGATGGAGGCCTCCGGCACCAGTGGCATGAAAGCCGCTTTCAACGGCGTGCCCAACCTGTCCGTCCTCGACGGCTGGTGGATCGAGGGCTGCATTGAGGGGGTCACGGGCTGGGCCATCGGCGACCACGAAGAAACGGACAACGATGGCGATGCATCCTCACTCTACGAGAAGCTGGGAAAGGTCGTCCTGCCGCTTTACTACAGCGATCGGGCGGGCTGGATTGCCGTGATGAAGGGGGCCATCAGTAAAAACGCCTCGATATTCAACAGCCATCACATGATGCGCCGTTATGCCGCCGACGCCTATGTGCGTTAAGCGGTACGTTAAGCGGTACGTTAAGCGGCGCGCCATCACTTTCACCCATCGCCTCACAAGATCATTCATTCAACATTGAACCCGGACTTAACAGGAGAATCCATGAATCAATCCACACCTCAATCCCCGGCAGTACCGCAAGGCGATCCCTGCGTGATTATCATCTTCGGTGTCGGCGGCGATCTCACCCGGCGCAAGCTCATTCCGGCGCTGTTCCATCTGGCCTGCAAGGGATGCCTTTGCGAAACATTCAGGGTGCTTGGCATGGACCGTGAAACAAAGGATATTGAAACATTCCGAACGGAGATGCGTGCCGCCGCAGACGACTCGCTGGAGATCTCCAGCTTCACCGATCGGGAATGGGATACTTTCGCATCACGTCTGGATTATATCACCGGTGATTTTTCCGACCCGGACCTCTACAAACACCTGGCTGATCGACTCGACGGAATTCCCGCCCCCGTGGGCGCCAACCGGCTTTTCTATCTCGCCACGCCTCCTTCCGTCGCACCCGTGATCATCAATGCCCTTGCCGGAGCCGGACTGAACCGCGAAGAGGAGGGGTGGTCCCGTATCATCCTCGAAAAGCCATTCGGTCGCGACCTTGATTCGGCCAGAGCGCTGAATCACACCGTGGCTCAGGCATTCAACGAGCAACAGATTTACCGCATCGATCACTATCTGGGCAAGGAGACGGTACAAAACATCCTGTTCTTCCGCTTCGGCAATACCCTGTTCGAGCCTGTGTGGAACCGCAGCCATGTCGACCATATTGAAATCACCGCCGCCGAACCCCTGGGCGTCGGCAGCCGCGCCGGTTATTACGAAGGCGTGGGCGCGCTACGCGACATGGTGGCCAACCATCTCATGCAACTGCTGGCCCTGACCGCGATGGAACCGCCCGTCGCTTTCGATGCGGACTCGGTGAGGGACAAGAAGATCGAGGTCTGGCGCGCCATCCGGCTAATGAGCCCTGATGATATTGCAACACACACGGTGCGCGCCCAATATCGGTCCGGCGCCATCGACGATACGCCCGTACCCGGATACGGGGATGAGCAAGGCGTGGCTTCCGCCTCGGCGACCGAGACCTATGCGGCGCTGACGTTCTTCATCGACAGTTGGCGTTGGGCGGGCGTTCCGTTTTACCTGCGTACGGGCAAACGCCTGGCCGACCAGGTCACGGAAATCGCCGTGCATTTGCGTCGTCCCCCGCTCAGTATTTTTCCGGGAGAGGACGATCTGGAGCCGAATGTCATCATTTTGCGGCTTCAGCCCAACGAAGGCATCAGCGTGACTTTCGGGGCCAAGCAACCGGGTGTCAGAAAGGCCGGTCCGGTACAGATGGACTTCTGCCATCGGTCGGAGTTTGGCGTCCATCCGCCTTCCGCTTATGCCACCCTGCTTCTGGATGCCATGCGCGGCGATGCCACCCTGTTTACCAGGCGGGACGGCGTGGAGGCGCAATGGCGCGTGATCACGCCCATTGAGGAGGCATGGGCGGAGGATGCGGTCCCGCTTTCCACCTATGCCGCCGGTAGCGACGGTCCCGCCGGGGCGGATGCCATGCTGGCCGAGAATAGTCACAAGTGGCGTTCCATCGCCCAGGCCGCGGTCTGGGATGCCATGAGTCACGACAGTGAAGAAGTGAAACAGCCTCCCGCAGGGGTGCGCGGTTGAACCGGAACCCCTGCTTATCCCGGCGATAAATACGCCATTTCATTTTCGACAGCAGTTTTCTGCTGATCGTCCCTGTCGATCAGCCTCCGGCATGACCGTAAAGCCTCCCCGCGCCGTCATTCTCTTCGGCGCCGGCGCAATCTCACCCGGCGCAAGCCTGTGCTGTCCGGCCTGCAAGGGGCGCCTTCACGAAACAGCGAGGAAAGCCAATCGCCGCTCACGGGTTTTGCCGGAACTTCGGAAAATATAGCTTGATGAAGCCGTAAAAAGTCCGTCCATGGCCTTTTTACTCCACAGAAAGTGAAAAGTGTAATTTTCACTTCCCTTACAAATCAGGAGCTTGCGCTGCAAGCCCTTGATTTGCACGCCCATCCATGGGTGCTATGATGACTTCTCACGAAGTCATCATAGTATCGAGAACTCAAGGAGACACACCATGAATATTGACCCGGTTTGCGGCATGGAAGTCAAAAAGGATTCACCCCATAGCGTGGAGCATGATGGACATGTGTGGCATTTCTGCAGCGCTCACTGCGTGGAAAAGTTCAAGTCCGAACCTGACCAGTTCACCATCGATCCGGTATGTGGCATGCATGTCAAACCCGAATCCCCCCATCGCACCAGGCATGCCGATCAAACTTACCGTTTTTGCAGTCAAAAGTGCCTGGACAGGTTCTCGGCGGATCCGCTGGCTTACGTGAAAAAGGGTCACACTTGTGAACACCATCATGCCGCCAAAGCTACGGGAGCGAATCATCCGGCCGATGATCCCGAGGGCATGTACTTCTGCCCGATGTGCCCCGGTCAGGAGCAAAAGGGGCCCGGCATCTGTCAACAATGCGGCATGGCGCTGGAACCGATGGCCGCGCCTCAACTTACCCGGAAAACCGAATACTTCTGTCCCATGCATCCGGAAGTCGTCAGCGATGCACCGGGCAACTGTCCGAAGTGCGGCATGGCGCTGGAACCGCGCACGGTAACCGGCGAAGAGAAGAATCAGGAACTGATCGACATGACAAGACGTCTCCGGATCAGCGCGGCGCTGGCCGTACCCCTCTTCCTGCTGGCCATGGTCGCCGATCTTGCCCCCGGCTGGCTACCGAAAGGGTTTTCCATGCACGCCGTGCAATGGACTGAATTTGTGTTGGCTACGCCGGTGGTGCTGTGGGGCGGCTGGCCGTTCTTCGAACGCTTCGCGCTATCCATCAAAACATGGAATCTGAATATGTTTACGCTGGTCGGCCTTGGCGTGGGTGTGTCCTGGATCTACAGCGTGGTTGCACTGTTGCTGCCGGAGATTTTTCCGCCGCTGATGCGGATGGAAGGTGGTCTCGTCGATGTTTATTTTGAGGCTGCAGCCGTGATCACCACGCTGGTATTGTTCGGTCAGGTACTGGAGCTGCGCGCCCGATCCCGCACCAATGAAGCCATCAAATTACTGCTCGGCATGGCGCCGAAAACAGCCCGGCGCATCAAGGCGGACGGATCTGAAGCCGATGTGCCGATGGAGGAGGTACGCCCGGGCGATATCCTGCGTATCCGTCCCGGCGAAAAGGTACCCGTGGACGGGGTCGTGACCGGGGGCGAGGGTTATGTCGATGAATCCATGGTGACCGGCGAACCGGTTCCGGTGGAGAAATTTACCGGAGAGAAGCTGATTGGCGCAACGGTCAATGGCAATGGATCGTTGCTGATGCGGGCCGAGAAGGTGGGAGCGGACACACTGCTGTCACGAATCGTAAACATGGTCGCCGAGGCCCAGCGCTCGCGGGCGCCGATCCAGAAGATGGTCGATACCGTCGCCGGCTATTTCGTACCGGTCGTGGTTGGCGTTGCCCTGATCGCCTTTGCCGTATGGTTCTTTATCGGGCCGGAACCAAGGTTGGCGCACGCCATCATCAGCGCGGTGGCGGTGGTGATTGTCGCCTGCCCTTGCGCGCTGGGTCTGGCTACGCCGATCTCCATCATGGTGGGAACGGGCCGCGGCGCCACCGCCGGCGTGCTGATCAGGAATGCCGAAGCACTGGAAATCATGGAGAAGGTAAACATGGTCGTGGTGGACAAGACCGGCACCGTGACTGAAGGCAAGCCGGCCTTAACGACTGTCCGGGCAACGGGAAAGGTAACTGAAGACGAGCTGCTGCGTCTGGCGGCCAGTATTGAGCGGGCCAGTGAACATCCTCTGGCGGAGGCCATTGTTCGTGCCGCAACAACGAAGTCTTTGAAGCTGCAACAGGTTGATAATTTTACGGCGATGACCGGCAAGGGCGTGCGCGCCACGGCAGGAGGCCGCGCCATCCTGCTGGGCAACGCAAAACTGATGCAGGATAGCGGCATTGAAACGGATGCTTTCCTGGCTGAAGTAGAGGAACATCAACGCAGTGGTGAAACAGTCATGTATGTTGCCCTGGACGGACAACTTGCGGGCCTGCTGGGAGTCTCCGATCCGGTCAAGGCGTCCACGCCCGATGCGATCAGGGCGTTGCACGGAGAGGGAATCGAAGTCATGATGCTGACCGGAGATAATCACAATACCGCGGCCGCCGTGGCGGCAAAACTGGGTATTGACCGCTTCGAGGCGGATGTTCTTCCGGACCAGAAAGCGGCCGTCGTCAAAAAGTTGCAGGATGAAGGCAGGATCGTGGCCATGGCGGGCGACGGTATCAACGACGCGCCGGCGTTGGCGCAGGCGCACGTCGGCATTGCCATGGGCACAGGCACGGATGCGGCCATGGAAAGCGCCGGCGTTACCCTCGTCAAAGGTGATTTGACCGGCATTGTGCGTGCTCGCAGGTTATCGCGCGCAACGATGAGGAACATCCGCCAGAATCTGTTTTTTGCCTTTATCTACAACTCCGCCGGAGTGCCCATTGCCGCCGGGGTGCTGTATCCTGTGTTCGGACTGCTGTTGTCGCCGGTGATTGCCGCCGCGGCAATGAGCTTCAGTTCGGTATCCGTGATTACCAACGCACTCAGGCTACGCAAGGCAAGACTGTAGACTGTAAAGAAAACAAGGAGAAATGATGCGTAAAAAGACAATGAACGGACTTGATGTTCTGGTTGGCATACTGACCGTCATAGCGCTGGTTGGCTGCAATTCCGATACGGCAAGCAGTAACCGCCCGGAAACAGCGACTGCTCCCGCGTCGACGACGGCGACAGGAATGCCAGACCCGGTGCGGGGAGCATCGCTGTTTGCCGCCAATTGCGCGGCCTGTCACGGTCAGGGAGGCATGGGGAGCAATCAGGGTCCACCGCTCATCAACCCCATCTACAAGCCCTCCCACCATAGCGACTTTGCCTTTTACCGCGCTGTAAGCAAGGGCTCGCGCCAGCATCACTGGCAATTCGGCGATATGCCGCCTGTCTCCGGCGTTAGTATTAAAGATACAGCCGACATCATTGCCTATGTACGTCAGCAACAAAGGCGAGCCGGGATTGAATAGAAAAATGGAGGGTGGGTCTTGAGTCTCGCACGCATCAGAAAATTAAAGAAATTAAAGGGGACGGTGCGTGATTCGAGATCTGACACCCGTGTCCGGATCCTCCTGTTTGCACTGGCGCTGTTTCTGGCCTCATGCAGCGGATCCGCCAACCAGGTTGTTGGCAACGGGGATGCGCTTCCCGAGATGAAGCTGCATGACCTTTCAGGAAACATTGTCTATAGCCGTGAATGGTTCAAAGGTAAGGTCATCATCTTTAATGTCTGGGCCACATGGTGTCCACCCTGCCGCAAGGAAATGCCGGATTTGCTGAAGTTAAGCCAGATATTGCCAAAGAAGCGGTTTATGGTTGTCGCCTTGTCCGTGGATAAAAACCTTGAGGATGTCAAATCCTTTGTCCATGAACACAAATTGACTTTCCCCGTATTCTGGGATCAGGGAGGCTCCTCCATCGCCACGCCGAAACTGGGCGTATTCAAATATCCGGAAACCCTGGTCGTGAACCGGGAAGGAAGGGTCGTTACCAAGGTGATCGGCGCTTACCCCTGGGCTCGGGCGGACACCATCAAGGCGCTGCGATATGTTGCCAGATACGGCAATATTCCCGAAAAATAGCGATACCTGGAAGGCTCCTGGAAATAATCATTCCTTTAATTTCCAGCCGGCGCGCCACAGTCCCCAGCAGGCACCCATGCAAACAAGCGTTGCGCCGATCACCACCCATAGAGCAGTATACGGGTGGGTATCCCCTACTCCGAGAAATCCGTAGCGAAAACCGTCAATCAGATAAAAGAACGGGTTGAAATGATTCACATGCCGCCAAAACGGGGGTAACTGTTGGACCGAATAAAACACGCCGGAAAGAAAGGTCAGCGGCATGATGACGAAATTGTTAACCAGCGCCATATCATCGAATTTATCCGACCACATGCCGGCAATCAGACCAAGACCACCCATTAGAATACTGCCGCACACGCCATAGAGCAGAACCAGACCGGGATGCGCAAATCTCAGCGTAGTAAACGGCGCAAGAACCAGAAGCAGCACCGTGGCAACAATCAGCGCGCGCACCACGGAAGCCGCCAGAAATGCACCCACCACCTCAATCGCGGAAAGCGGCGCCATTAACAGGTAAATATGCACATTCATCACTTTCCCCATGATCATCGAACTGGAGGTATTCGCAAAGGCGTTCTGCAGTATGGACATCATGACCAGTCCCGGAATCAGAAAGGTGAAATAAGCGACATGTAATCCCGGCACGCTACGGTTGCCCATGGCATAGCGGAAGATCAGCAGGTACAGGATGGCCGTTAAGGCCGGCGCCACAACAGTCTGCATTTTCACGTTCATGAAGCGCCGCGTTTCACGCTGGAACAGCGTCCATGCGCCACGCGGGTTAACGGGCTTCATGCTCTGTTCCCTTGCGGCGTATCATGCGTCAGACGAATAAAGACATCCTCCAGATCTTCCTGCCGCACACCGGCATCCACCGGCGCGCCGAAACGCGACACCGCCGCCTGATAGGCTTCATGAAAATTGGTTTCTTCCGGTTCTCTGTAACGCAACGTCAGGCAGACGCCCCGATCGGTGGTGCGTGGCTGAAAATCCGCCAGCGCCCGCGCGTCCTCACCCGACATGGCGAACCCCTCGCCATAGCGCAGCCACAGGTAGCGTCCGGCAACCTCATGCATCAACTCCAGCATCGGACGATCGGCCACCACCCGCCCCTCATTGATAATGGCCACGTAATCGCACAGTTCTTCGGCTTCTTCGAGGTAATGCGTGGTCAGCAGGATAGTCGTACCGTTGCTATTCAGTTCGCGCATGAAATCCCATAGCCTGCGGCGCAATTCAACATCCACGCTGGCGGTTGGCTCGTCGAGAATCACCAGCTTCGGCTTATGCACCAGCGCCTGCGCCACCAGCAGTCTGCGGCGCATGCCACCGGAAAGCTGGCGGGCGTTCTTATCGGCATGCCCGGAGAGTTCAAGCCGATCCAGCAACTCGTTAATCCATGCCTGATCGGGTTTACAGCCAAACAGGCCACTGGTAATGGACAGCACTTCGCGTGGCGTAAAGAAGGGATCAAAAGCCACTTCCTGCGGCACCACGCCCATATGCCGTTTACACCATGGTTTGTCGCGAAATATATCATGGCCCATCAGATATGCCGTCCCCGCCGTAGGACGGACGATATCGGCCAAAATGTTGATCAGCGTACTTTTACCCGCCCCGTTCGGTCCCAGAAGTGCATAAAATGCACCGTCCGGCACATTCAGATCCACACCGCCCAGTGCGGATTTCCCGCTATTGTAAGTCTTGCGCAGGTTTTGCACCTGAAGCGCGAACCCGGTCATGGCCGCAGGATCCACGGGAGGAAACAGTAAACGATCAATAGCCTGCGTTGGCGCAACCGGAGCCACTTTCCACGGGTGTGAACGACTTGCCGCAACCACAAGTGGACCCGGCATTCGGATTGCGAATCACAAAGGATTCACCTTGTAGCGAACTCTGATAGTCAATCTCGGAACCCTTGAGCAGATCGAGACTCATGGCATCCACCAGCAGTTTGACACCACATCTTTCCACCACCGTGTCATCCGGCTTCACCTCCTCGTCAAAGGTGAATCCATATTGAAACCCGGAACAACCGCCGCCCGAAACAAAGATACGCAGATGCAGCGCTTCATTCGCCTCCTGCTCCAGTAATGCCTGAATTTTTCCCGCGGCGGCTTCCGTCAGTTCCATGCTCATATCAGCTCCCGTATTTTAAACTATACTGTATTATTCCACATTATTACATGCACGGCAAGCTTGCTATTACTCCCCGCAAACACCGACAATACGTAACCGTACACTGATTCAAGGAGATAGCATGAAAGTCCGATCCCGTTTCAAACGCTGGTTTTTAACCGGCATTGTCCTTCTGGTTCCCGTGCTGGCCACCATTTATCTGTTTCTGGCGATTGTACGTTCCATGGATGACATGCTCCACCTCATCCCCGTAGCCTATCAGCCCGATCAGCTTCTCGGGTTTCATGTACCCGGACTCGGTGTGTTGTTAACCCTTCTGGTGGTGTTGCTCACCGGCATGACCGGAGCAAGTTTCATCGGACGGTGGTTCGTACTCCTCGGGGAGAGAATCGTGAACCGCATTCCTCTGGTTCGTTCGGTATATGGCGCCATCAAAAATGTGCTGGAAACCATCCTGCAGGATAACAAGGACGCCTTCAGACGTGTCGTGCTGATTGAATATCCACGCCCGGACCTGTTTGTACTGGCTTTTGTCACCAGCGTGAGTGAAGGCGAAGTTCAACACCGGACCGGCGAACAGGTCATTGGCGTGTTCGTTCCGACCACGCCAAACCCCACCTCCGGCTTTCTGCTCTATGTGCCGGAAAAGGATACCATTCCTCTGAACATGAGTGTCGAGGACGGTATGAAATGCGTGATCTCCGCAGGCGTTATCAGTCCCGAATGGCACGCTCCCGCTACCTGATCACAGGTATGCCCGACCGCACTCTTCACTTCCCGAAAAGCAAAACAAAAAGGCCATAAACGGCCTTTTTGCGGGATCATCAGAGATTACTTGACCGTAATCGCTTTGGGCTTGGTACTTTCCTTCTTGGGCAAACGGACTTCAAGGATACCATTGTTCATGGAGGCATCCACCTTGTCCGCATCCACGTTGTTCGGCAAGCTGAAGCTGCGTACAAACCTGCCATAGGATCGTTCGATGCGATGGACATTCTCTTCCTTCACATCCTTCTCATAGTTGCGCTCACCCGAAATAGTCAGCACGCTATCCTTGACCTCAAGCTTAACATCCTTCTTGTCGATGCCGGGCAACTCGACTTGCACCAGCATAGCGTCATCCGTCTCACGAATATCCACCGCGGGGATCCAGCGGCCCGTTTCCGTAGCGCCAAACGGAGCATCATCCACGATGTGGGACAAGCCCCGTTGCATATTTTCTAACTCCTTCCAGGGAGACCAGCGTACCAGTGTCATATCACACCTCCTTCATATTTCCTATCCGGCGGATCATCCCGCCGTTTATTTATGTGGGGATTTATCCATCGTAATTCAAGGGGTGATTCCTCATCCCGAAGGCAAGAAACCCCTGGACAGGACGTATGACCCATTACTTCCCGTCTGCCTCCAGGTAGAGATAGGCAACGCCGATGTCAACGTCAGCGCCGCTGTTTTTGTCGGCAATCGGTTGCAGAAGAATGCTTCCGTCATTTTTTTGAATGGGTGCGCCGTCGCCGACGGAAAGGCCGAAGCTCACCCCGCCGACGGTTCCCGAATACTTGCCGGCCAATGAATGGACGCCCGGTCTGAAGTGCCTGGCGATCACCGAATACTCGACGATTTCACGGCTGTCGATACCGATGTTGATGCCGAGTTCAATACCCGTTTCGCCTTTGTAGCGCTCAATCGGACCACCGTTTGTCGGGACAAATTTACAGCGGACATCTTTTGTCGAGTGAATCAGCAGATCAATACCGGAATGGGGTACGGTCTTGCAAGTCAGCGTACCCACTATCTTCAAGGCGCTCAAATTTTCGCCGATTGGATGATCGGCCTTGTCGGCAAGAGCGTTTCCAGCAGAAAAAATCAGTGCTGTCAGGCACATTCCCGCAAGTGTTCGATTCATGGTTTTCTCCTTCTCCTTCTCCTTCTCCTTCTCCCGTCATCGCCGTGAAGTAAGGCCAGCAAGCTTCGTCAGGGGTACCAGCCAGTGTTCCAGCCGAAGGGATATCCACCGTACAGGTAGCCATCATTATAAAACGTCCAGTAACTTTGGTCGCTGAGTTGCTGATTGCGACGCACCGCTTCAAGATAGGTTTGCTGCATGTAGTTGATGACACCATCCGATACGCCCTGCCTGTTCAGGCCGACAAGCTGGCTCGCACTTAAACGATAGACCGTTCCAGAGTGACGAATCTTATCGATAATGGCGGTATCTGACTTGCCTGCCTTGCTCATTTGCACGATCTCGGAAACACTGACATACGGAATCGGATTCCTGTTCATCCCGCTGCAGCTCATCATCAGGGTGGCTATCAACAGGGATAGCAGGGATCCGCCAAACCGGCTGGTACAGGGTTTGATGCGAGTATTTTTCGCGGCCTTCGGCACTGTGAACACCTTCCGGTTGATACCTGGTTGAATGACAGACAGAGTTATAGCCAAATCTGGCGTTTAAGCAAGCAGCAAGTTTCCGGGGAAGGAATAGCATATTTGTCGACAGACAAGGGATTCGCCGCAGTCAGGGGAACCAGTGAGGGTGCGGCAGTATTGAGAAATAATCCAGGCTGGAATAATATCCATTGATGAAAAAGGAGTATCACCATGAAAAAAATCGTTACCGCCATCCTTACCATTACCGCACTTGGTTTTGGCATCCAGCCTGCGATTGCCGGGGTAAGCGCCGTCAAAATCTTCAAGCAAAGGTGCGCCATGTGCCATAGCCTGGACCAAAAGAAGGTCGGCCCTGCATTCATCCACATGAGTACGGATCCGGAAGTTCTGAAAACCACCATTACCAACGGTCGCAATATCATGCCAAAATTCGGCGGTAAACTTTCAGCCACGGAAATTGATACCATGGTAAGTTATATCCGGTCGATTCACGCCAAATAAAATAGCCCGGGCTATTCCGGGATCGCGGACCGTTGAGGCATCTGTTTCACTACCGTGGGCCAGTATATCGCGCGCTTATGCGCGATAAATCGTACCATGGCGGACGTACCATGGCGGACATGGCCTTCTTTTCCGCAAAGCCCCTTGCAAACAAGCCATCCTCTCCGTATAGTGCCGCGCTCGCCGCCAGGGAGAATTCATCCCGCGCGGCAAAATATTACTCGCTCCGGATGCGCATTCATTCCGGAGCAGAAATACCGAGAGAGGCGCCGTGTATTACGAAACCATTTTTATCGTCAACCCTGACGTTTCCCAGGAAAACACCGAAGCTCTGACAGACGCTCTGGTCAAGCGCGTTGAAAAGGCCAGTGGCCGTATCGTCAAGCGTGAATACTGGGGTTCACGCCCGCTAGCCTACCAGATTGCCAAACGCAAACGCGGCCATTACACGCTGCTGATCACCGATGGCGAAGCCGCCGCCATGCAAACACTGGAAGAAGGACTGCGCCTGGAAGAACGTGTCCTGCGTTTTTTGACCACCCGTTTGCGGGAACTTTCCGATGAACCGTCGCCGCTACTGCGCCGCCGAAGCAAAACCGAAGACAAGCCCGTGGAAGACAAACCCGTGGAAGACAAACCCGTGGAGGACAAACCGGTGGAAGACAAGCCGGCGGAAAGCAAACCGGTGGAAGACAAGCCGGCGGAAAGCAAACCGGTGGAAGAAAAGGCTGTAGAAGAGAAAACTGAATCCACGGCTGCGTCAGCGGCGGAACCGGAACCGGCGGAAGACAAACCTGCCGAACAGAATGCGGCGGCAGAGGCGTCGGGAGATGCCGCGGCCTGAAGAAAATCAGGTTCGCTTACAGGGTGTATTAACGGAGGTACGCGAACGGTGGACCCCCGACGGAAGTCGGGCTTCGATTGCTTCACTGGTGATTGTTCGACCCAACCTGGGCGCTGCGCGGGCCACAAGCGAAACCAGCCAACCGATCCCCTTGCGGGCGACAGGCAATGAAGCGCGGAACATTACGCAACACGAAGGCCGCACGGTGGACATAGAGGGAAGACTTCGGCGGCGCTATTATAGCCGCGAAGGTGAATCCCGCTGGGGTCAGGTGGAAGTCTGGGTGGACCATTGCAAGCTCGTAACCTGAACGATTCATGAACAGTTCAGGATAAGTTCTCAGGAGGTATGAAAATGGCCGAAGAGCCTGTAAAGACAACTGAAACAACAGCCAGAAGCGCAACACCGCAGAGTGCGGATCGTCCTGCGAACGGGCCACGTGGAGAACGCCGCAGCGATGACCGCCGTCCCCCGCCACGCCGCCCCCGCTATCCGCGCAAACGCAAGTTCTGCAAGTTCTGTGCCGATACCAGCATCCGGATCGATCACAAGAATCCGGATTTGTTGAAGCAGTTCATTACGGACCGCTATAAAATTTTACCATCGCGCGTGACCGGAACCTGCGCCAAGCACCAGCGTGCATTGACGGGAGCAGTAAAACGCGCCCGCAACCTGGCGCTCATTCCGTTTACGCCACTGCATCACGATTGATGGCGCAAGCGGTTTGCTCTTCCCGTTATGCTAACCCGCTCTTCAGCGATCCGTTGACCAATCGCGATGCAAGGAAGACGTGCACGCCACGCCTTGTTCCACCCCATCCGGAAGGGCTCTGAAGAACAATTGATACGTGAGCGCGGGGCTTGCCGGTTTACCTTGTGGACACCTTGTTCCGTGGACGATTGATAATACAAACTGTGATGGTGTGGGTAAAATAATATGACGCAGGAAATACGCATCATGCCACCGGCGATCGAATGGGTGTTAACCCACCGTATGCCGTGCGCGCTGTTGGCCGTATTGACGTTTGGCATGGGGTTGTGGCTTGCGGGAACGGCATTTTCCATCCCGCTCCTGGCGCTACACCTGCTGACACCGGCGCTGTTCGCCCTGGTTACGCTGGGTGGCGGCATGGTGTTTGGAATACAGGTGGCGGCGCTGGCCGCCGTATTGGTAAGCCTTGCCGCATATGCATCACTGGATCCGGGGATTATATTGTTGACGCTGTACGGCTTGCTTCCCATTCTGGCGGCAGCCAGCCTGAACAGACCGGGCGGCATGTCTAAAAGTGCGCAGTATCTGGCCATCGGTCTGGGGGCAGGCATGCTGGTAACCCTGATTACGGGTGCGGTAAGTGATGATATAACGGCCAGGGAGTTTGTCGGACGAGGGTTATCGCCCCTGTTTGGCGCCATGCAGGAACAACAGGAAGTGGATGCGGAACTGCTTGATCGCATCCGGAACGTAACCGTATGGATATTCCCCGGCCTCATGGCACTGAGCCTGTGGGCCATCTGGTGGGGCAATGTACTACTGGCGCGTAGTATTGCCACATATTACGGATTCTTCCGGGGTGATACGCAGCCGATCAGCGCCTTACGGCTGAGCCCGAAGATTGCGTACCTGTTTCTGGCGCTCTCGGGCGCGGGCGCGATAACGCAGGGAACGGTACAGTATCTTACGTTCAATGCGGGTCTGTTGCTCGCCGGACTGCTGTCCGCTCAGGGGCTGGCCGTCGTGTATACATGGCTACGGATGCGGCGGATGCAAATGATCGCGATGCTGGTGTACGTCGTACTGTTGATACAGCCGGTGATGGTATTACCCTTCACCATAATAGGATTGTTTGATATCTGGTTTGATTACCGCCGGAACATGAAACCGGCAAAGAGAGGGCAATAATGCAGTTAATTCTTCTGGAACGTGTTGAAAGACTTGGAAATGTCGGTGATGAAGTCACCGTCAAGCCTGGCTATGGACGCAACTTCCTGCTGCCGCTGGGTAAGGCTGAACTGGCCAATGATGCCAATCGCAAGGTATTTGAACGCCGCCGCCATCAACTTGAACAGGCGCAGCATAGCGCACTGGAGCGTGCGCAGGCGTTGGCCGAAAAACTGGCCGATTTAAGCCTGTCCATTATCCGCGCCACATCGGACGGCGAACATTTGTATGGCTCGGTCTCCACGCATGATCTGGCTGACCTGTTGCACGAAGCCGGACATGAGGTGGAACGGCGTCAGGTTATTCTCGGCGATGCCATCAAGGTAGTGGGCCAACACGCCTTCCGTATACGTTTGCACCCGGACGTCATCGCCAATCTCACCCTGACAGTTGAATCCGAAAACGTGTGACCCAAAAGATTACCCCCTCCATCCGGGAACGCGTTCCGCCGCATGCACTCGATGCCGAGCTTGCGGTGCTGGGGGGAATTATGCTGGATCCCGAGGCGCTGCAACGACTGGAAGGAAGCCTTCTTCCTGAACATTTTTATGCCGAACGTCATCGCCTGATTTTCAATGCCATGCAAGAGCTGGCTGGCAAGGGCCAGCCCGTGGATGCGCTCACCGTCAAGGATTATCTGGAGCAGCGCAACCAACTGGATTCCTGCGGCGGCGAGACTTATCTCGGTGAGTTAATCAGCGCCATCCCCACCGCCGCCAACGTCAATCATTATGGCCATATCGTGCAGGAACGCGCCGTGCTGCGTGAATTGCTGAATGTATGTTCCAGGGTTGCGCAGAATGTTTATGAGAAACCGGGTCTGGATGTCGGCGAACATCTGGACAGGGCTGAAATGGATGTGTTGGCCGTAGCCGAGAAGTTCAGCGGCACGCGTCCGACCTTCAGTAAAATGAGCGATCTGATGGTGGAAGGCTATCATCAACTGGAAAAGCGCTATGCTGAAAAAAAAGCCATTACCGGCATCCCTACCGGCTTTGCCGATCTGGACGAAATCACATCGGGAATGCAGCGTAGCGATCTCCTCATCATTGCCGGACGTCCCAGCATGGGTAAAACAGCCTTTGCCATGAACCTCGCCCGCAATGCCGCCATGGAAACCGAAGGGGCCAGGGCCGTGGCGGTGTTTTCCCTGGAAATGTCCTGCCAACAAATCGCCCTGCGAATGCTGGCCAGCGAAGCCCGTGTCAACATGAAGCTGCTGCGCACCGGACGGTTCTCCGCCGAAGACTGGCGCAAGCTCGCCGCGCATTCCGGCGCTTTAGCCGAATCGCCCATCTTCATTGACGATACGCCGGCCATCTCCGTGCTCGAATTGCGCTCCAAATGCCGTCGCCTGAAAAAAGAGGCGGGAGGCCTTGATCTGGTGATTATCGATTACCTGCAATTAATGAGCGGACGCGCCAATGCCGAACGGCGGGAACAGGAAATAAGTGAAATCACGCGCTCACTCAAGGGCCTGGCCAAGGAACTGGACGTGCCGGTCATCGCCCTGTCCCAGCTCAACCGATCTCTGGAATCCCGCGCTGATAAACGGCCGATGATGTCCGATTTACGCGAATCGGGCGCAATTGAACAGGACGCGGATGTCATTGCATTCATTTACCGTGATGAGGTCTACAATAAAAAACCCGAGAATGAGGGCTTGGCCGAAGTGATTATCGCCAAACAACGGAATGGTCCCACGGGCGCCATAAGCCTTACATTTCTGCATGAATACACCCGTTTTGAGAGCCACGCTTCACGCGCGGGCTTTGACGATTAAGCGACGGTAGGCGAAACTCGCGGCATGAGCCGTCCCGCCGTCGCCACCATTCATCTTGGCCATTTACGCCATAACTACCGCATACTGAAAGAAAAAGCGAAAAATGCCATGGTGATGGCCGTCGTCAAGGCCAATGCTTATGGACATGGACTGGATGTGATCGCGCCTGCCCTGCGGGACGAAGGCTGCCTGTCTTTTGCCGTCACGGATGCCGAAGAAGGTTTGCGGCTGCGGCGGATTTTAGGGTGGGAGCCCGATATTGTGATTCTTTCCGGCATTTTTGACCGGGAGGATGCCGGTTTTTGCTCGGAAGCCCGCCTTGTTCCGGTTGTAAACGAACGACGGCAAATCCATAGACTCGGAAGTATTTCATTCGCGGGCCACGTATGGCTGAAGGTGGATACGGGAATGCGCAGGCTGGGCTGTGAAGATGTGGTGCAAACATTCACAGCCTGCCGGGATCAGGGAATTGGCATTGCGGGTATCATGAGCCATTTGGCCTGCGCCGACATACCGGATCACCCGCTTAACCGCCAGCAGGCCAAAGCATTCCGCCAATATCTGACGACCCTGCCCGAGCCTGTGCCTGCATCCCTCCTGAATAGCGCCGGACTTGTGACGATGCGGGAATATGTAATGGATGCGGTACGCCCCGGCATTGCGCTATATGGCGCGGAACCGGTAAGAAACCGTCCGCTTGGTCTAAAACCTGTGATGCAACTGACCGGTCGTGTCATGCAGATTCGCACCGTGTGCAAGGGAGAAAGTGTCTCCTATGGTGCGGCGTTTACTGCTCCGGGGGATATGCGCATTGCTGTTGCCGCATTTGGTTATGCGGACGGCTTGCCGCGCAGCCTTTCCAATTGCGGTATGGCTCTGGCTACGAATAAACAGGACAAAGATGGCATGCTCCCCCTTGTAGGCCGAGTATGCATGGATTACTGCCTTCTGGACGCCAGCCATGCGTCCCTCGCCGCCGATGATACCGTGGAGTTCTGGGGAAGCGCCATACCAGCCGTGGAAGTAGCGCGGCAGGCAAAAACCATTGCATATGAGCTGTTTACCGGGGTGGGAAATCGTGTCATGCGCAAGACGGTAACGTGAAATTTCTTCAGGGTATCGGTGGCCTGCTGGAGGCGGCGTTCATGCACTCCGGCGCGTATGTCAGCACTCTGTTGAAAGTGGTTCGCAACATGGGCACTCCACCGCGGTATCCGGGGCTGCTTCTGCAACAGGCAGAGGAAGTCGGCGTACAATCATTGCCAGTCGTATTATTGACCGCCCTGTTCACCGGCATGGTGCTGGCCCTGCAGTCCTATATCGGATTCCACCGTTTTGGTGCGCAAAGTATGGTGGCGACGGTCGTATCCCTGTCGATGTTGCGCGAACTGGGGCCTGTGCTGGTGGGCCTGATGGTGGCTGGCCGGGTTGGCGCCTCATTCGCCGCCGAACTGGGCACGATGCGTGTGACCGAACAGATTGACGCCTTGTGGACGCTTTCCACGGATCCCTTCCGTTACCTCATCATGCCCCGTTTTTTTGCGGCAGTGCTCATGATGCCTTTGCTGGTGGCGCTGGCGGACGCCATCGGCATGTTCGGCGGATATATTATCAGCGTATCCTTTCTTGACCAGACGCCTGCCGTGTATATCGAAAATTCAACCATGTTTCTTGAACTGAGTGATCTGTATTCAGGACTGGTCAAAGCAGCGGTTTTTGGCGGTATTATCGGTATTGTAAGCTGTTCGGAAGGATTCAATTGCAGCGGCGGCGCGCGGGGCGTGGGGCGCGCAACCACCCGAGCTGTGGTGGTCAGCGCCATGAGTATTCTGGTTTTCGACTACATCATCACGGCATGGATGTTCCGATGAGCATGCCAAAAATCCAGGTCTGTAACGTAAGGAAGCGCTTCAGCGGCAAGGCGGTGCTTGATGGCATCAGCCTGGACGTGATGCCCGGAGAATCCATGGTGATTATCGGTCTTTCCGGTGCTGGCAAGAGCGTGCTGATGAAATGCATCCTCGGGTTGATCAAACCGGATGAAGGTCAGATACTGGTGGACGGAGAAGACTGGTGCACCCTGCCCGAAAGAGAGCAACTGGAACGCATGCGGCGTATCGGCATGGTATTTCAGGGTTCCGCCCTGTTTGACTCGTTACCGGTCTGGGAAAATGTCGCATTTGCCCTGCTGCGGCAGGGCGTGAGCAAAAAAGAAGCGAGAAAACGGGCCAGCCATGTACTGGAGATGGTTGGACTTCCAGGTACGGAAGATGTCATGCCAGCCGAACTTTCCGGCGGCATGACCAGGCGCGCCGGATTTGCACGCGCCATTTGCCACAAACCGGAAATGGTATTTTACGATGAACCGCTGGCGGGACTGGACCCCATTATGGCCGATGCCATCACCCAGCTTATGCTGCGGCTGCATGGAGAATTCCAGGTCACTTCGTTCACCATTGCGCACAATATGCAGCTTGCCCGGCGCTTTGGCGATCACATTGCCATGCTGATGGATGGTAAAATTCATCGGATTTTGTCGCCCAATGAGCTAGACTCGTGTCAGGATCCTGTGGTTCGCCAGTTTGTCGAAGGCCGGGCCGAGGGGCCGATTCGTGTGTTGGAGAGATAAATGGTAAGAAATTTATGAGACAGGGCAAGAAGAGGATCATGCCATGAATGCACAAGCCAGACTGGGGGCTTTTGTCCTGATTGGCGTACTGGTGCTGGGCCTGCTGAGCGTCAGGATTGGCCGGATTCACCTGTTCGGCAATAACGGAACAATCGTAGAGGCTCTGTTTAACAATGTAAGTGGTCTGGCGGATCAAACGCCGGTGCGCATGGCGGGCGTCCGGATCGGCAGCGTGGCGTCCATTGCGCTGGAGGATAACCGCGCCCTTGTGCGCATACACCTCAAACCGGGCATCACGCTCCCCGCTTCCACGCGCGCATCACTTTCCGGCAGCGGTCTTATGGGTGAGAAGTTCATTGCCCTGAATGCAAATCCGAATGATACAAAACCGTTACCGCCGGGAACGCGAATCCCTACGATACCAAGCGGCAACCTGAACATGCTGATTGCCAGGGCCGGCTCCACCGCCAACGATATCCATCAACTCACGACCATGGGCAAACACGCCATCAATACCCTCGCGGTTATGCTGAACGAGAACCGCAAAAATTTTCACAACACCCTCCATAACCTCAGTCATGTCAGCGGTTCCATGGAAAAAGATTTGCCGAACGCACTGAATAGTGCGCGGCGCGCATTCAACCGTTTGGCCCAATCGGCGGGCGCTGGCAAAGATTTCTTCAATGAAGGAAAAAAATCCTTTGATAACCTTGATGGACTGCTGGTGGGCAACCGTGAGAATCTTTACCGTATGGTTTTTGCATTCCGCAAGGCAGCGGAAAATCTGGAGGCATTGTCTGATAATCTCCGCCGAAATCCGTGGAAACTGATGATCAGACAAAAGGAAGTGCCACCTTCTCCACGCGCCAAACAGAGAAAAATGGAGGAGATGATGCTTTCCACGGGTCAAATGGGCCTTGCTCCCTCGCGGTGGTAACCCCCCTCCCCTGCCCCTCCGCCCGCAACCGTCACAGTAATGCATGAATGATGAAGCCTTGCGAAGTCATCATGAATAGCGCATCCAAAGCGATTTTTCTCGTCTGTCTGTGCCTGATACCGGCGGCGGGTCGGGCTGAAACATATTTTCAGGCAGCACAGCGTTTTCTCGAAGAAGGCCATGAAACTGAAGCGCGGCGGGCGCTGGCGCGGGAGATAAAACTTCGCCCCGGAAACCTGGAAGCGCGCTACGACCTTGCCGTGCTGCTCATGCGTATCGGCCACCGGGAAGAGGCCGTCCGCCTGTATCAGGAAAACATGAAACACGGCTGGTATCTGCCTGCCGTTGCCAATCTGAGCGCCATTTATCTTCAGCAGGGCAAGCGTCAATCTGCCATCCGATTGCTTGAAAGGGCCACCCGGAAATTCCGTTCAGAAGCCGTTCCATGGTACCTGCTGGCCTCCATTGCCGAACAACAGAAACAATTCAAAAAAGCAAATGAATATTATCAAAGATCGCTCGAGGCAGACCACAAGAATGGTTTTGCCCACATCCGTTACGCCCGGTTTCTGGCAAGCCGTCATCGCCTGCAACTCGCCATCATTCATGCCAAACGCGCCGTACGCCTGTTACCCGAATGCGCGCCATGTTTTAACATCGAAGGCGATATTCTGCGTCAGAATCATGAGATGAAACGGGCGCTTGCCGCCTATCAGAAAGCCGCATCCCTGTCGCCCGGCCGCACCATCCGGCTGAAAATTATTGCCATGCTGGATACGCTTGGCGAGCATCAACGCGCCAACACGATGAAACAGGCCATGAAAGCCGAGCAGGGAAAGCCTGTCCCATGAGTTCGCCTCCTCTACCGTTTCACACCTCCACACCGGGCTCGCTCGGCGTGGAAATGGAGTGGCTAACCGTGGATGCCGGCGATGGCGCACAGGTCCCGGCCGCACCAAAGCTCCTCTCACGCATTCAGGCAACCCCGCGTATCAAACCGGAGCTGTTCACCTCGACCATCGAAATCAATACGGACATTCATACCGGAACAGCGGATTGCATTGCCGAACTGGAAGCGCTGCATCAACGGGTCAGCGCCCTGCTTGCCGAACAACATGCGGCCCTGCTTTCCAGCGGAACCCATCCCTTCTCCCGCTGGCAGGATCAGACAGTCAGTGATGACGCACGCTACCACCGTCTGGTTGATCGTCTGTGCTGGATAGCACGGCGTTTCAATATTTTTGGCATCCATGTGCATATCGGCATGCCAGGTGGCGACGATTGTATTGCCGCGCTCAACCATTTACTGCCTGTCATGCCTGTTTTTCTTGCGATCTCGGCCAATTCGCCGTACTGGACGGGGCACGACACAGGCTTGTCATCCTGCCGCATCAAAATTTTCGAGGGCTTAAGCCAGGGCGGAATGCCGTTCTACTTTGAAGACTGGCGGGATTTTGAACATTGCACGCACCGCCTGATGATAACCGGAAGCATTGATTCGGTACGCGATATCTGGTGGGAAATGCGCCCGCACCCGGACTTCGGCACTCTGGAAATCCGGATCGGCGACATGCCCGCGACGAAAGGTGATACCGCGGCTTATGTTGCTTATGTACGCGCCGAAGCCATGGCTGCGGCGCATGCGGGAACACGCGCCCGCGTACATCCGTCACTGATTCGGGAAAACCGCTGGCGCGCATGCCGCTATGGCATCAACGCAACCATGATCGCGCCGGAAACAGAGGATCTCGTGCCGGTGCTGGACTGGATTGAAGAAAGGCTGGACATCCTTCCCGGACAAGGATCCGAAACAGCGGATATTGAGATCGTTCGGAAACAACTGGAACATTGGCGAAAGCGTGGGGACGGCGCGGACCGTCAGCGCCGCATCCGGCAGAGATATCCGGGCCGGGATGACATGATTGGGCGAATGCGGCAGGATGGATGGAATGATGCGGGCTTCATTATTCCCGACTAAAACCCCTTCCATGGACCGCGACAGTTTAATGGATCACGTTGCGGCGATGATGCCGGACGTCATTGCCTTAAGACGCCATTTACACGCTCATCCCGAAATCTCCGGCCATGAAGAAGAGACTGCCTCCCATGTCGCCAGGCTGCTTGAGAACAAAGGTATTCCCGTACAATCCGGTATCGGTGGTTCCGGACTGCTTGCGTCTATCAGGGTGTCGGAAGACAAGCCATGGATCGCCCTCAGAGCGGACATGGATGCCCTGCCTGTTCAGGACGGCAAAAACTGTGATTATACGTCAACGGCGAAAGGCGTCGCCCACGCCTGCGGCCACGATGCGCATACGGCCATGCTTTATGGCGCTATCGGCATACTGCACGATATGCGGGACAGGTTGCCTTTTAATATCGCCTGTATCTTTCAGCCGGCGGAAGAGAGTGCGGCCGGCGCCCGCGCGATGCTGGATGATGGCGTATTCGATGCCATTTCTCCCGTACGCATTCATGCATTGCACGTTTACCCCTATCTGCCGGCCGGAAGCATCGGCTTGAAGGACGGCGTCATGTGCGCCGCGGCGGACCTGTTTGATGTGGAAATCGAGGGAAGAGGCGGGCACGCCGCCCGTCCGCACGAATGCGTTGATGTGATCCTGATCGCCAGTCATATCATTCAGGCCCTGAACCATATCGTCAGCCGCCGCATCAATCCTTTGAATCCGGCTGTGCTGACCATCAGCCAGATTCATGCGGGCAATGCGGCCAATGTCATCCCCGGCTGCGCCCGCTTTTCCGGTACGGTGCGCTCGCTGCATCCGGACGCCCATGAAGAAATCCGTCAGCGCATGGACCGGATTATCCGGCAGACGGCGGAAACATGGGGCGCCACAGCCCGCTTTCACATGCGTCAGGCCATCCCCGTCTTACGCAACGACGTACGAATCATGCGGATGGTGCGCGCCAGGCTGGCGCAATATATGCCGGATACGCCCGTGGTTGAAATAGAGGACCCTTCTATGGGAGGAGAGGATTTTGCCGAGTTTCTGGAACACATACCGGGGACGCTCCTGCGCCTGGGAACAGGTGGGACGCCGGCTACCCGTTATCCCCTGCATCATCCCTGCTTTGATGTGGACGAGTCCGCCCTGCCCACTGGCGTGGCTGCGCTGACATGCCTGTGTCTGGAATGAACCGGTCCCAACCTGGATTATTCATCAATACTTCGCCTTAAGTCTTGCATTGGATCGCGGCGATCCCTATAACGTCCTTATGTTACGTATATTCTTCCTTCTCTTTATTACCCTTCCATTACTGGAGTTGTACGTGCTCATTCGGGTAGGAAGCGATATCGGCGGTCTCAATACCATCGCCCTGTGTCTTCTGACGGCTTTTATTGGCGGCGTGCTGATTCGCCGACAGGGGCTGAGGATCCTGATAGACGCCCGGAAACGCATGGCTGCGGGCGACCTCCCCGCCGAGCATGCATTTCACGGCATTTTGTTGACACTGGCCGGCATTTTGCTCTTTACGCCGGGATTTATCACCGATTTCGCGGGATTTCTGTTACTATTCCCGCCAATGAGGCGGTGGCTGATTCATCGCTTCCTTCTCGCCAACCTGATCCGGTCTGGCCAAACAGGATCGGATATCATTGATGTGAAAATTATCGGACCCGGAAAACGTGATCGTTGACGAAAGCCGGTCATTTCCGGCAGCATCCATCCGTTCGTGAATCATCCGTTCGTGAATCCCCACCGCAATTAAAAAGGAGACATCATGCAAGCATACGCCCAATCCACTGCCAATACCGATGCCCGCATCACTTTTCTGGGCCGCACTTATGCCATGCTGACGTTGTGCATCGCCGCCGGAAGTATCGGCGCTTATGCCAGCCAGGGGTTGGCATTTCCCTATCAGCACCCGTGGATGATGCTGTTCGTCATGATGGGTGGCATTTTTGCCGTGCAGAAACTGCGCCACACTCCGGTCGTCAATGTGATTGCCCTGCTTGGCTTCGGCGCCATTACCGGCATGAGCATCGCCCCTCTGGTCAGCATGGTGGCTGCCAAGTCGGGCATGCTGGTGACGCAGGCGTTCATGACCGCTGCCGTGGCCTTTGTTGCATTGACAGCATACACCTTTGCTTCAAAAAAGGATTTTTCGTTTCTCAAGGGCTTTGTGTGGACGGGTCTTGTGGCTCTGATCGTGCTGGGACTGTCAAACTATTTCTTTTTTGAATCCGGCACGCTCGTACTTGCCACTTCGGGCATTGGGGTCCTGGTATTCTCCGCTTTTATCCTGTACGACACATCCAGCGTTCTGCGACAGTATCCCAATGATGAATACATCTCCGCGGCTCTGACACTATACCTGGATGTATTCCTGCTATTCGAGAATCTTCTGGCGCTGTTTGGTATACTGGGCGACGATTAAGGAGCTGTAAAGAAATAACATGGCATCCTCCGCGGGGGAACGGATTTATTCGTAGGAGAAAATTAGCCGCCGGATGTCATCTTCCGACACATCTTCGGCAATAAATGCATCGCCGATACCGTGCAACAACACAAAGCGAATGCGACTGCCCACGTTTTTTTTGTCATGTCCCATCGCATCCAGCCATGCATCCGATGCGAAGGACGGGACGTTAACGGGTAAACCGGTCTGGTTGTACAGATCCCGGATCCGATCCTCCAGCCCTCGCGCAGCATGGCCCGACTGCTCGGACAAACGGGCCGCCATCAATGTGCCCAGCGCCACACCTTCGCCATGCAGGTATTCCGTATAATGTGTCATGGCTTCAATCGCATGGCCAAACGTATGACCCAGATTGAGTAGCGCGCGCAAGCCCTGCTCCGTTTCATCGGCCACCACCATCTCGGCTTTATGCCTGCATGAGGTAAGGATAACCTCGGAGACTGTGGCTGCATCCAGCGCCAGCAAGGCATCCATGCTCGCGCTCAGCCTGTCGTAGAAGGCTGCATCCCGAATCAGGCCATATTTGATGGCCTCGGCGATTCCCGCCCGCAGTTCACGCGGCTTCAATGTCTGCAACACATGGGGATCAACCCAAACCAGGCGCGGCTGATAGAACGCGCCAATCATATTCTTGCCGTGCGCATGATTCACTGCCGTTTTGCCGCCGACACTGGAGTCAACTTGCGCCAACAACGTGGTCGGAACCTGCACATAAGGCACGCCGCGGCGATAACAGGCAGCCGCAAAGCCGGCCATGTCGCCCACCACGCCGCCACCCAGCGCAAGCACCGGTTCGTTACGCGACAGGCGCGCCTGCATGAAGGCATCCAGTATCGCGCTCCACACAGGAATAGTCTTGTACTTCTCGCCGTCGGGAAGGATGTAGTCGTCGCTGTTCCAGCCGTTTTCGCCAAGGCTCCGTTTCACCCGTTCCAGATAGAGTGGCGCAACCACCTCGTTGCTGACGACCATGCAATGCGCGGAAGCGGGAAAGAGGGCGCGTACGGCCGCGCCAATACCATCCAGGCAAGCGACTTCAATATGAATATCGTAGGAACGCACGCCCAAATCAACGCGATACGCACAGGAGTCCGATACCTGATGATTCATCAATCGTCCAGGTTCACTGAACTCCTGGCCAGTTTGGTCGCCCCTCCCGGCTTACTCTCCAGTATCTTTGGGGTCAGAAAGATCAGCAATTCCTTTTTTTCGTCTTTCCTGAATTTCTTCTTAAACAGCCAGCTAAGAATTGGAATCCGCATGAAGCCCGGAACTCCGTTGATCGTCTTCTGCCGATCTCGCGTATAAATTCCGCCAATCACAATCGTCTCGCCGTTATCCATAAAAATATCCGTTTCGATTGTCTTTGTATTGATAATGGGATTACCTCCTACCGATGAATTCGCAGGCGCATCCTTGGTAACCAGAACATGCAGAAGCAGACTGTTCTTCGCCGTAATCTGCGGGGTTATCTCCAGACCCAACGTGGCCTTTTTGAAGATGATATTCGTACCGTTCTGACTTACGGTCAGGAATGGAATCGTACTACCCTGGCTGATAGTCGCCTTCTTCAAATTCGTCGTCACAACACGCGGGCTGGAAACAATCTTGATCTGATCATCCGCTTCTGCCGCTGAAAGCTCCAGATCCAGGTTAAAGGCATTGCTCAGCGCTCCCAAAGCCAGCCCGATCTGCCCGCCTGCGCCGGAACGTACCGCTGCCGGCAAATCTACCAGGAATCCACCCGGATTCGCGCCTGTGTTCGGATTTAATGGATCCTGAACGCTGCTTCCCAGTGTATTCCGGACCGCGCCGCTTCCCCCGTTCACCTCGCCCCCCCAGCGGACACCCAGGTCACGTGAGAAAGAATTGCTGGCCTCGATAATCCGGGCCGAAATCAATACCTGCTTCTCCGGCCGGTCAATCCTTGCAATAAGCCGCTTGATATTATTGATAACCATCTGCGTATCATGAATAATCAAAGTATTGGTGCGTTCATCCACCAAAATGCTTCCACGAGCGCTGGACAAACCAAGACCGCTTGACAACGCCCCCGTACCCGCCGCACCCGAGGTTTTCGCGCTGCTTTTGGTCCCTGCCAGCATCTGCTTGATATCGGTCACCTTGGCAAAACTCAAGGATATAAACTCGGTAACAAGCGGTTCAAGATTCGCTGTGGTTTTCTTCGCTTTCAAACGCGCATCGTTCTCGGCCTGCAGCACGCTTAACGGCGCAATACGCATGACATTACCCTGCCGCACCTCGCCCAGACCGCGCGCGGATAAAATCAAATCCAGCGCCTGATCCCAGGGAACATTCACCAGGTGCATGGTCAGCGTGCCTTTCACGTCATCGGACATGATAATATTCAGGTTACTCATTTCCGCGATCAATTTAAGCGCATTCTGGATTTCGATATCCTTGAAATCAAACGTCACCTTCCGGCCGGTGTAAGTGAACTTTCCACCATTCTCCATGCCGCTGCGTGCTGCGGCAATATCCTTCGGCATCAGCGTGAGCGTTAGCACGTTACCCTGCTGGAAGGAGGATACGTCCACCTTTTCCCGCAAGCGAGCGACGATACGAACCTGCCCGTCGACCGTATAAGCATCCACCTGTTTGATCGGGCCCGGAAAATCCCGCACATCCTGCGTGCGTTGCTGCCCGGCAGCCAGGGATGCTTTCTTGATATCCAGCACCACATTGCCCTTTTTCTCATAGATGTTCACAATGGGATTGGGTACATTCGTACGAATTTGCAGGTGTGCTACGCGGTCATCCGGCTGAAAGTGAACCCCCTCAACCTGCACGACAGCCGCCTTCCGCCTGGCCGTAACGTCTCCAAATTGCACCACCAGCCGCTTCCCGCTGGCATCAATCTGGTAATCTTCCTTCCCGCCCTTAACCAGATCCACGACCAGACGCACGCGACCCCTGGCATGCCCCACCGTCACATTACGAATTCTTTGCGTCGCAACGGCATAATGTTCCTTGGGCAGCATGGAGGTTGCGCCCCAGAAATCCAGAATCATGGTACGTCCCTGATTGGTAACAAAGACATCGTGGTTGGCATTCATGTGGTCGCCGCGCACAATCAGATCGGTAACCGGACCACGATCCCGAATGTTAATGTCCTTCAATACCGCGGCCGCTCCGTTCTTTTTCGCTGTCATGGCCATCGCTGAAAAATGCAGTATAAGGTTATGGCCCTTTTCATCCACCCTGTAGGTCAGCGCACGATCCATCCCGATTTCAAGCCGTACGCCAGCGGCGGAAACCACCGGAAAGACGCTATTGACGCCCGGATAGTCGTTATGCAACGGTTCCAGACCCTTCTTCAGCGAAGCGCCGGGAAGGCTTACCACCAACCGCGAAGGCGCTGTCAGGTCGAATAACTCATAACTCAGCGGCGCATCCGCCCGAATCGTCACCACATCGCCATCGGATAGCTTTTGCAGGCTGATGCCATCCACCTGAACAGCCTGAGCGACAAACGGCGCCAGGAAGACGGCCAGAGCCAAACAGGCTGTTACCGCGTAGCGCTTACACATCGCATTCCACCCATCGATTTGTATGCTGATTTGCATGATTCACCTCCCTGCATCGCTAGCGTCTTCCCTTACGACGAAAATTTTTCTTTCCGGTTGCAACCTCGATAAAGCGGTAAGTCACGGCCTTCCCCGTTACGGTCAACGGGCCTCCGGCCCCGGACTGTTTCAACGCCAGGCTCTTCACATCCACAATACGGGGCATTTGCCCCACACGCTTAAGAAATGCCAGCAATTGCCGATAAGTCCCCGTCACACTGAAATCCACGGGAACTTCGGCATAAAATTGCTTGTTCACTTCTCCGCCCGGCTTAAACAGTGAGAATTCCAGGCCGGAATTCTTGCCGGCGCGAGTAACCCCTTCCAGCAAATCAGGAATCTGGGATTTCCTGGGCAGCATATTCAGTGCCACTTTCAATTGCTTCTGCAATTTGGCGAATTCCTTTTTCTTGCGCGGCAAATCCCTGGCAATTCTCATGTTACGGGCAAAAATCCGTTGTTGCTGATCCACATTCCGCCGCACCTGAGCAATCGTATCCTGCATTGGCATCCAACTCAGATAAAGATATGCGGCAAGAATCAGGACAAAACCAACCGCTAACACCGCCGCTTTTTGCCACAATGGGAAAGGCAGAATCGGACGCAGCACTTCAAGCTGACTGAAATTCAATGAGCCGGGCATTACGACCGTTTACTCCCGGACGGTTTGGCGGCCGGAACCGGGGGGATCACCCGCCGCATCTTCAGAGAGAATCGGCGCACCGGCACCTCACCAACCTTTTCCCGCCGAATCACCTGTAGATTCACACCGGTCAATGTCTTTTCATGATCCAGCGCACGCATGAAATTGGCCACCGCCTTGTTACTCTCGCCCAGGCCGTTTAATTCAAGGCTGCCACCTGAATCCTTAACATCGATCAGCCATACATTCTCCGGAATAGCACGGGATAGCGCCAATAACGTGTCCAAGCTGCGAAAACGCCCGTTCTGTAACTCATCCACCAGAGCCAATTTCCGTTGTACATCCTTTCGTAATTGATCGAGATCCCTTATTTTACCGATCTTTTGATTCAGAGCTTTGTTCTGCGCGCGCAACGACGCCAGATTCCCCTGCACGCCGGCAAGCGTGGAGGAAGCATCGATATGAAGTCCCAGGCTAATGACCGCCGCCAGCCCCGCCACGCCCAATACCGCGGCAATATGCTGCAGTATCCGGCGCTGCCGTCGGGCAGCACGGTAGGGGATGAGATTGATACGAATCATGCGTCAAAGCTCCTGAGCGCAAGACCTGTAGGCACCATCATCATGGGACCAATACGATTCAGATACTCCTGATCAAATTTGCGGCTGGACGCCTTGATAACGGAAAATGGATTTAATACCTGCGCCTCAATGCCCAGCCGTTGCTCCAGTTCCCTGGTGATGCCCGGTATCAGGGCGGCGCCGCCACTCAAAACCAGTTTCCGCACAGGATGTTCCGCATGACTGGCGGCGTAAAAATCCAGCGAACGCACCAGTTCACTGGTCAGCCCCGCATAAAACCCCTCCAGGGCCACCGCCTTGATCTCCGGAAAATTCTCCTGCTTCATTTGATCCGCGGCCTGATAGCTGATGCCATGCGCCTTCTGAATTTCTTCCGTCAAATTATTGCCGCCATAGAACTGGTCGCGCACAAAAGCCATTTGCCCGTTTTGCAGGATATTGATATTAATCAGATTCGCACCGATATTCACCAATGCGTGAGTGCGCACATCCCTGATATCCGTCAATGGCTCAGCGTTCTTCTCTTCAGTCTGATCCGATAATAATTCCGCGGCATTTTCCAGGGTGAATACTGCGCAATCCACGCACCTGGGCGTCAAACCGGCCTCATTCAAGACCAGTTGGTAATCCTCGATCACCTCACGTTTGCAGGCTACCAGCACCACGTCCATCTGCGTCTCGTCTTCCGGCGATCCGCCCAGTATCTGAAAATCCAGATAGACGTCATCAATATCATAAGGAATATGTTGATCCGCTTCGAATTCTATCTGCGCTTCCAGTTCAAATTCACTCATGATCGGAAGGGTTATCGTGCGGATAATCACAGCATTACCGGACACAACAAAGGCGACATTGCGAGTCGAAGGACGAGCCATTTCCATGGCGTCCAGCAGTGCTTGCGATACCGCCATGGAATCAATAATCGTGTTTTCCACAATGGCATCGCGTGGCAGGGGCACCACGGCCATGGATTTCAGATCATAGCCCGAACGGGAACGGGCCAGTTCCACCAGCTTGATACCGGTCGAACTGATATCCACACCCATCAGCCCGTCAGATTTGCTAGAAAAAATAGACACGTTCCCCCCCCCTGAGTTCAAGTCTTACTCGCAGCAATGAATGCAACTTACTTTATATAAAGGGATAAAGTCAAGATTGATCTTATCCTCAAGATCCAACATTGACATACGGCGCATGCCGCAACCCTCTGATCCGTCCGGGATTCCGGAAAATCATTGTTCACCAGAGCCCATCGCGTCCACATTCAATGCCGGTTCCCGGGGTGCCGGCGTGGTAAAATCATGATTTTTCTTATCAGTCCGGTATTATTTTCATCAAGCTGGTAGCCCACCCTTTCGCCCGCTTCCAACACCGTCTGATCTTGCCCGTCTACCGTTATCCCGTGAAGAACATGGTTTGTAGCCAGTCGAAACCTTGCACCGTTGATCACGATTGTGCGCTCCCCCAGGTCCACGCTGTCCACAGTTCCCGTTAATTCCATCATCGGCGTCAACTCAGGCCCGGCTTTGGCAGTAAAAGGCGTCATACAAACCAGCGAGGCGGCAATGCCGGGCATGATCAAAAATATTCTTCTCATCTTCAACTCCTTTTTTATTCCTGAAGCACTATTGCAGACGAATCCACGACTTGCGTCCGCCTGCCGGAAGTCCTAACCCAGCCACGATACTTTTCTTATTCGGACCGCTAAGGATTCGGCTGTTGTTATCGCCAATTGACGGGTTATCAATAATCGTAACACCTCCCAGGCCACCTCTAAATTTGAGGCCGGCAGCCACGATTTTGTCATTTCCGTTGATGACACCATCGCCATTGGCATCATAATTAACCGTAATATAATCCCCGCTATTCACCTTGTTGTCTCCGTTCACGTCAAGCCCGCCCGCGCCCGGCGGGAGATTACCGCCATCAAATGCATTCAGCATCATCAACCAGCCATCGATAGCGCCGGAAGCGCATGGATTACTCGGTGGTATAAAAGTGTTAAAAATAACCTTTCCGGATTTCACAACGGGCATGGTGATAAGCCTTTCACCATGATTGTTGAGCGGTGCGGTATCAGGATCCGTATCAATCAAATCCAGATACCATCCCAACTGCGTGGTCGGCGGCGATCCGGTCGGCAATCCCGGATCGGTATGCCATACCATCTTGTAAAGAGGGCCAAGGAGGTAATTGCTCACCGCGCGCGCCTCCCTCGGCGTAGTCACCTCCTGCAGAATTTTCTGTTGAAGCAGATGATTGCGGCTGAATCCGGCCGGCGGGGCGGTGGTGGTTCCGGGACCCCAGTCTCCCTTGTCCCAAATGCCGTAAACGGTTTGAGTGGGTTGCCCGCTGACGCTTTTGTCTTCCGGTTCAAAATATTTTCCGGTGCCGAAATAAACCATCGATCCAGTCGTCGTTCCGGGCGGGTGATCCAGCACCACATCCATGCCTGCCGTAATCGGCTGCCTTGCGCCATCCGCGGTGGTCGCGGTAAATAACGGCACAGGCGCAGATGTTGGCGAGGCGGTCAGGAGGTAGGCCGAACCCCACTTGCTTGCGTCTGGATCGTTCAGATCAAATTTCCACACATTGCCCTGCAAATCACCGGCATAAACGTAATCGGTGATGGAATCATGATTGGTATCGACAACCACCGGCGACGACAGTCCGTTGGGCGTCTTGTTCGCACTTTGGGCCATGCCCTGCAGGGTATCTATTTTTTTGATGAGTGCGCCTGTTTCGATATCCACAATGTACAAAACAGCATTGCCGGTCACGCTGTCGCCCGCGACGCCGTCTTTAGCGTTATCCACCGTATTGTTGTAGCCGTTACCGAATACCGCGGCCCATTTTCCGTCGTGCATGCGAACAATACGGACCTCGCTAAAAGTGTACCCCAGATCGGCGTCATCCCTGTCGGTAAACTCCCATAGCACCTTGTTGGCGGCCAGCGACGCCTCGGACACAGTATTCGTATCGGTGATATCGAGCGCATAAACACCCTGCCCTCCGGCGCGCAGGGTGCCGACCAGCACCGTATGCCACGCCCCGCCAAAAAACACATCCGCCGCCGTAGATTTTCCATCCACATAATACTTATGGGACAAGTCATAATTGGGAGAAGTTAACCTGTTGAGATTACTGAAAACGGCATTCGGCACATAGGCGAACTTTTCGTTACCCGTGGCTGCGTCAAAGGCATGCAACATGCCGTCATTGGCTCCCGCATACACCATGCTTTGACGGCTACTGTTGCTGGCGGCAAAACTCGAATAGAGACTGCCGTTCTCCGGCGCGTCAATCCCCCAAAAACCGGGATAGCGACTGTTGGGCGGGCCCACAAACAGCGCCTGCGAATGAATAATATCCCCCAGCACGCCCTGGGGCCGCAGACGGAAACCGGGGATACCCGTCTTGCCGCGAAGATAGTTCAGCCTTTCCTGGCCACGAAGCGTCGGCACATCCGGTACGCCCGTATCCGGATCGATATTCAGTGCGCCCTTCTGAGCAGGCGTCAGCGATCCCCGGCGGAATGGCATACCACCCCCGCCTGGCGTTGGATCAAGAGTCACGATCTTGCGTCCGGTATCGAAATTCTGGGCGCTCACCTGCGTCTGGGCATCCCATGCCAAAGCAGACTGTACGCCCGTTGCCAGATCGAGCGGCCTGGATATGATGGTTCCCGTCCATATTCCAGCCTTGAATTCGGGCAGAAAGGTGCTGATCCTGGAACCCACGCTCTGGCCGCTGCGGGATACGCTGGAAGCCGTGCTGGTTCGGCTATTGATATTATTCAGTACGGCGGAAAGTCCGTTGGTGAACTGAACCGGATTCTTGGCGCTAAAGAATGTGCCGCGGCTGTTGAGCGCCGCATGCCACAGATCATCCACCTTGGCTGCCGAAGCCGATCCCGGAAGTGGATTGGACCAGGATTTTGTACCGTTCGTTAATGCCGGCAAATCCGTTGCCGGATTCAGATTGCCCACCACGCCCAGACCCACGGTGAAATTGACCATATGCTGCCAATAAGCCGGATCCAGCGCATTCGGTGGCACCTGATTAGCCAAATCCGGACGCAAATCGTGGCTCCAGAAATACATGGCCACATCCCCCAGCGTGCCCGACCAATCATCCTCGTAGGGATGGACCGGTTTGTATTCAAAAGACGTAGGCGTGGTGATGGATGGCTGCTTTTGACCGTCCACGTTTTTTCTTGCCCCCGAAGTGAATGGATCCCCGCCATTCCACTGACCGTCCGTCATCAGGATGTGGTAGTTCTGGCGACAGGTACTTTGCGGCGAGGTATCCTTGGTTCCCGGCGTATTGCCCCAGGGTCCGCGGTTATCCGAACGTTGAAAATATCTGCCGGCGGAATCCATGGCTCGCCTGAGCGGCGTGCCGGCTTGAGGGATGGTATGGCCATACAACTGATTGAACCAGTTCGTACGATCCGTTCCGGCAAACCGGCGAACCCCGCTAATCAGGGAACTCTTTGACTGCACCCCGTCAATCCTCTTCTTGCCCTGGTTGATAGCGGCAAAACCGACGCGCATATTGCTGCCCTGCGAACCAAACGCCTGGCCAATACCCGCGCGAGCCAGCAGGACGCGCGAACGGTAGTACTGAAACCAGTTGGCAAAATTCCGGATCTCCTGATCGCGCGTACGTACGACGCCGCCGGGGCTGGTAAACGATTTCGAGGAGGACGTGCCGGAAGTGATCCGTACGCGCGTATAACTGGTCCGCAGGTCCCTGTTGCCGCTACCGTCGTAATTGTAATAGGTAATGGGCCAATAGGATAAATTTTTCCATGTGCCGTTGTCTTCCCAATGGTCCGTGTTCCTCGTGTTCCAGAACCACAGCGCGTACTGTGTCTGCTTCGCGGTCAGATCCATCGTACCCACACCGGGCAACACCGGATTATAAAGCGCCTTTTTCGGATCGGCGGGCGCCATGGATGAACCGTCGGCGCTGGACCATGGCGTATAGCTCACATCCGGATTGTAGAAAATAGCATTGTTCGCCGCGCTGCGACCGAAGAAATTATGTAAATTGTCGTCCTGAAAATCCGGCACCTGATTGGTATAGACACTTCCGCCATAAACGCCGTCGGGTACGGGAAACATATAGAACGTGAAATATCTGTTGGCCTCGGGTAAAATTTCCCATTGCATGGATCCCGAATCATCCAGCGTGAACATGATGTTGGCAGCCACATTGCCGCCGAGATAGAGCGGGATATCACTGAGGCTCAAATTGATTGCCCGAGCCGATGTTGACCCCATGCCAAGCGTCATCACAAGGGCGATCAACAAGGCCGGGGTTTGATTTGTAATCCTTCTGGATAACTTCATTTCCATCACCTCACAACTCAGATTGGATCATGGGCGGGATCCGCATTGCACATCATCCGTTTATTCCCTGATCCGCGCACCGTTCAATACGCAAATTCACCACCGCCTGGCATACGTGCTCTGGATAATCGCCTGGGCATGATTACGCCCCGTTCCCCGAGCCGTGATGCGGTAAAAATCCCGACCCGTTGGCGCAGTAACGCCACTGCCCGGATCCCGTATCAATCCCATATACTCGATCACCACCTCCGGACTCGCTGACGGAGCATAGGGATTGGCTGCATTGATCATGCCGGGAACAATTACCGCCTGGCCGGTTCCCCACGGCAGCGCCTGCGCATTGGCAAATACACCGCCGTTCACCGTATTCAACCCGTATACACAGGTTCCTAAAGGAATCGTCAGAGTGCATCCGGCCTGTGGGGAGGGTCGGGCAGTTGCATTTTTGATCGCAGCCTCACCGGCACGCAGTGCAGCTCCGGCCGCCTGAAAGGCCGTATCCTGATCGACTGAATTGACCGACATATGGCTTTCCAGAACTGATGATGTGGTCGCGCTGGCGGCAATGAGAGCCAAAATGATCAGGATAAAAATAGCCGCGATCAGCACCGAGCCCCGCTCCTTATGACGGGCGAGATCAGATCCTGCATCGCGCACCGCTCGTTTCACTCCCCAACCCGTGCGCGATTCAAGACCTGACCTCGTCCACATTCTGTTCATCTAAAGGCTCCGATTCCTCAGCGCAATGGTCGTCGTAAATATCCGTCGCAATCGTAAATCATTAAACGGGCCATATTTCGCACCATGCTTACCATCCGTACAATTCACCCCAACGACGCAAAGTAAAGGATACACGTTCGTATCGGGCTCACGTGTAACCTTATTCACGGTTCTCAGCAATAATGCGATCCGTACGCTGACCACCTTGGTCCAGTCGGTAACCTTCTTGGCCGTAAGATACTGGTTGGCGGAGGCGACGCCGTTGATAGCGCCGTT
>VAOW01024629.1_pt1 | contig 46873 bp, 52 predicted proteins | sample 3393921 | NCBI WGS metagenome assembly VAOW01 (sample SAMN08290428, study PRJNA428436) | hydrothermal vent metagenome | isolation source: Deep-sea hydrothermal vent chimney | place: Indian Ocean: Southwest Indian Ridge | depth 2742 m m | reverse complement strand
GGCCTACGCTTTGCGATACGTGTAGGTGGTCGCACAGTGGGTGCCGGTGTGGTATCTAAAATTATTGAGTAATTAAATACTCGAAATACCGCCGAATTCACGGTTGTTGTACAAAGAGATGAGAGCGAATACTTTTTGCACGGTGGTGAATTTGGTTGGTATTATGAATGGTTATAAAACATTAGGATTATTATGGCAAATCAACATATAAGAATTCGTCTAAAGGCGTTTGATCATCACCTGATTGATAAATCAGCCAGTGAAATCGTCGACACGGCAAAACGTACCGGGGCACATGTAAAAGGTCCGATTCCGCTACCAACGAAAAAAGAACGCTTTACAATACTGATTTCACCGCATGTAAACAAAGATGCGCGTGACCAGTATGAGATACGTACACATAAGCGTATGCTTGATATTATTGACCCCACAGATAAAACAGTAGATGCCTTAATGAAGCTTGACCTGTCTGCTGGTGTTGATGTACAGATTAAATTAAATTAATACCGGATTGAAAATAGTGTTGTTATAAGCGGGAAAACCCTGTTATAATAGCGCGCTTTGTTGCACAGCGAACAGTAATTTCTGTAACGTTTATAGCACAAAGATTCTACTTATCGTAAGTCCTCTACGGGATACTGCGAAAACGTAATATTTAGAGCCGGATGGTGTCAGTCGAAAAAGACTGTTGTTATCCGACAACTTTTGTAGAATAACAGATTCGATAACCCTGACTGGTTTTGTTTCAGGGTTTAGTGGCTGGCTTACGCCGGAAAAAGTTTCCGGTAGCCAGTTTTTTTATTGAGTAGGAATCGAAATGACTATTGGTGTTGTTGGTAGAAAAGCGGGTATGACGCGAGTCTTTACTGAGGATGGTGTTTCCATTCCGGTAAGCGTAATAGAAGTAACATCGAATCGTATCACCCAGATAAAAACAGACAAAACGGATGGTTATCAGGCTGTGCAGATCACAACTGGTACAAAGAAAGCCTCCCGAGTAACAAAACCGATGGCTGGGCATTATGCTAAAGCAGGTGTTGAAGCTGGTCGTGGTCTCTGGGAATTTCGTATAGATGGTGATGAAGCGGCTGAGCTCACGGTAGGTGGTGAAGTGTCGGTTGGTATCTTTAAGGCAGGCCAGAAGGTAGATGTTACTGGTCGTACCATTGGTAAGGGTTTTCAGGGTGGAATCAAGCGTCATCATTTCACCATGCAGGACGCGACACATGGTAACTCCATTTCGCATCGTTCTAATGGTTCGATTGGTATGTGTCAGACTCCTGGTCGAGTAATAAAAGGAAAGAAAATGTCTGGGCACATGGGAAATGTACAACGGACTATGCAGATGCTGGAACTTGTCCGTGTCGATGAAGAGCGTGGTTTGCTGCTGGTTAAAGGGGCAATTCCTGGTGCAAAAGGTGCTGATGTTATTATCAGTCCCGCAGTAAAGACCTGAGAATTAATGGTTCGTAATAAGTAACCTGTGAAAATGACCTGTAATAGATAATCCGGATCTGAATTTTTCAGATGAATGTTTAAGAGTTTTTGGTAGAGAATAATGGATCTGCAATTACATAATAGTAAAGAATCAATTACTGTATCTGATGCGGTATTTGGTCTTGAATATAAAGAAAGTTTGGTTCATCAGTTAGTAACAGCGTATATGGCTGGTGCTCGTGCGGGTACTAAAGCGCAAAAAAACAGGTCGGCAGTAAGTGGTGGTGGAGCCAAGCCATGGGCGCAAAAAGGTAGTGGTCGTGCACGAGCTGGTACAATTCGTAGTCCGATCTGGCGTAGCGGTGGTATCACCTTTGCCGCACAGCCTCGTGACTATACGCAGAAAGTTAATAAAAAAATGTACAGAGCAGGTGTGCGTTCCATTCTTTCTGAGCTAAATCGGAAGCAGCGTTTAGTTATTGTGGAAGATATTACAGTTGATGCCCCCAAAACCAGGCAGATGGCTGAGAAGCTAAAAGAACTGGGTGTGAGTAAAACCCTGGTGATTACTGAGACAGGGGATGAAAAACTCTATCTGTCAGCACGCAATCTGCCCTATGTGGAAGTGACTGACGTAGCCGGTATGAATCCTGTTAGTCTGTTGCGTTATGATCACGTTGTTGCCACCGTTGGTGCTGTGCGCGTAATAGAGGAGCTACTGTCATGAATCAGGAACGTATATATCAGATACTACTTGCTCCTCATGTCTCGGAAAAAGCCGCATTACTTGCTGATGAGAAAAATCAGCATGTATTTAAAGTGTTATCAACGGCCACAAAAATGGAAGTTAAACAAGCTGTTGAAGCAATGTTTAATGTAAAGGTAAGCAAGGTGCGGATTACAAATACCAGGGGTAAAAGCAAGCGTTTTAGTGGTCGTATGGGTAAATGCTCTGATCTGCGGAAAGCTTACGTTACACTAATGCCCGGCAGCGACATTGATTTTGCAGGCGCACATTAATTTATAGCATTGAGATTAAAGACTGAATTATGGCAATAGTAAAAACAAAGCCAACCTCTCCAGGACGCCGTTTTGTCGTCAAGGTTGTTAATAAAGAGCTGCATAAAGGTGCTCCCGAGCGTTCGCTTACCGAACATAAACATCGCTCCGGTGGGCGCAATAATGCAGGCCGTATCAGTGTGCGGCACATTGGTGGTGGACACAAACAGCGTTATCGTCTAATAGATTTCAAGCGTAATAAAGACGGTGTTCAGGCGCGCGTTGATCGTATTGAATACGACCCGAACCGTACTGCAAATATTGCACTACTGGTATATTGCGATGGTGAAAAACGCTACATTATCGCACCGAAAGGCGTAAAGGCAGGTGATGTGCTTCAGTCGGGCAGAGATGTGCCGATTAAAGCCGGTAATTGTCTACCAATTGCAAATATTCCAGTCGGTACCCTGGTTCACTGTGTAGAAATGAAACCAGGCAAAGGTGCGCAGATCGCCCGCAGTGCCGGTGCCACAGCACAATTGCTTGCACGCGAAGGCATTTATGCAACGTTACGTTTGCGTTCTGGTGAAATGCGTAAAATCCATACGGATTGTCGAGCCACTATTGGTGAGGTTGGTAACTCTGAACATGCCCTGCGTTCATTAGGTAAGGCAGGTGCTTCTCGCTGGCGTGGTGTTCGACCAACCGTTCGTGGTGTTGTGATGAATCCGGTTGACCATCCACATGGTGGTGGTGAAGGTCGTACTTCTGGTGGACGCCACCCGGTATCACCATGGGGGATGCCAACTAAGGGATACCGTACCCGTAGTAACAAACGTACTGATAACATGATTGTACGTCGACGCCACAAGAAATAAGTAAGCTAACTTAATTTGTAAAGAAACTGTTTTAACTAGAGGAATATCAAGTGCCACGTTCGTTAAAAAAAGGTCCATTTATTGACCATCACTTGTTAGATAAGGTTAATAAGGCTGTAGAAAGCAAAGATCGCAAACCAATAAAGACGTGGTCACGCCGTTCTACAATATTTCCTGAAATGGTCGGTTTGACGATCGCGGTGCATAACGGAAGACAGCATGTTCCTGTGCTAATAAATGAAAATATGGTTGGTCATAAGTTAGGTGAGTTTGCATTAACGCGAACCTACAGAGGCCATTCTGCTGACAAGAAAGCTAAGAAATAAAGGTACTGTTGTGGAAGTAGAGGCTAAATATAGATTTGCACGCATATCTCCTCAGAAATGTCGGCTGATAGCTGATCAGATTCGTGGGATGCCGGTAGAAGCAGCGCTGGAGACTTTGAACTTTGGAATCACTCGATCTTCTGATCTGATGAAAAAAGTTCTTGAATCAGCGATTGCTAATGCAGAACATAATGAAGGTGCGGATATTGATGAATTACGTGTTTCTAAGATATATGTGGACGAAGGTCCGACAATGAAACGTATCCGTCCGCGTGCAAAAGGACGCGCTAACCGAATTTTAAAGCGCACAAGCCATATTACTGTTTGTGTTGCAGATCGCTAAAGAGAGTTAAATATGGGTCAAAAAGTACATCCGATAGGAATCCGTCTGGGTATTTCAACTGACTGGAATTCAAGATGGTATGCGAATAGCGCTGATTTTCCTGATCTGCTCAATGCAGATATTAAAGTCAGAGAATTTCTGCATAAGAAACTTGCCAACGCAAATGTAAGTAAAATTCATATTGAGCGTCCGACACGTTCTGCATCAATAACAATTCATACCGCAAGACCGGGTGTTGTAATTGGTAAGAAAGGTGCAGATATTGAAAGTTTGCGACGGGAAGTTGCAAGTTTAATTGGTCTTCATATAAATAGCGTCAAGTTAAATATTGAAGAGATTCGTAAGCCCGAGCTGGATGCAAAACTGGTTGCTGAAAGTATTGCTCAGCAACTCGAACGTCGTGTTATGTTTCGTCGTGCGATGAAACGCGCGATCCAGAATACAATGCGAATGGGTGCGCTGGGAGTCAAAATTAAGATTGGTGGTCGCTTAAATGGTGCTGAAATTGCACGTAGTGAACAGTATGCGGAAGGTCGTGTACCTCTGCACACTCTGCGTGCCGATATTGATTATGGTTTTCATGAAGCATTGACTACTTACGGCATACTTGGAATTAAAGTCTGGATATACAAAGGTGAGATTTTTGACCTTTATAAGTCACAGGACACAAAAGAAACTGCAAAAGCGGGCACTGCTGCAACAAAATAACTGCTTTAGCTAGAGGAATAAGAAGTGTTACAACCTAAGCGCACAAAATTTCGTAAAATGTTTAAGGGTAAGAATCGTGGTCTTGCCCAGACCGGTAATAAGGTTAGTTTCGGTGAATATGGTCTGAAGGCAACAGAACGTGGTCGTGTATCGGCTCGCCAGATAGAGGCGGCACGCCGTGCGATGACGCGCCACGTTAAACGTAGTGGAAAAATCTGGATTAGAGTTTTTCCTGATGTGCCTATATCCAGCAAGCCACTGGAAGTTCGGATGGGTAAAGGTAAAGGTAATGTTGATTACTGGGTTTCGAAAGTACAGCCTGGCACAGTTTTGTATGAAATAGAAGGTGTATCAGAAAGCCTGGCCAGAGAAGCATTCCAGTTGGCGGCTGCAAAATTACCTGTTAAAACAATTTTTGTAACACGCGCGGTGATGTAAATGGCAACTGCAGAAGATTATAGAAAAATGTCCGCAAAGGACCTGAATGACGAATTATTAAGTTTACGACGTGAACAGTTTAATTTGCGTATGCAACTGGGCTCTGGCAATACACCCAAGATTCATCGTTTTAGTACAGTTCGTCATGATATTGCACGTATTAAAACTGTTCTGACAGAGACTAAAAAAGCCAACTTAAAAGGTGACGCATAATGTCCCAGGAAGAATTGACTATGACTGAGACAAAGCAACGAACCCTGACTGGTATCGTTACAAGTAATGCTGGTGATAAGTCTGTGACTATTATGATAGAACGTCGTATAAAACATCCTATATATGGCAAATATATCAAACGTTCAACACGATTGCGTGTGCATGATGAAGCAAATGAATGTAACCATGGGGATACTATTATTGTTGAACAGTGTCGTCCAATGTCAAAGACCAAGTCCTGGCGACTTGTCAAAGTTATTGAAAAAGCAGCAGAGCTTTAACTGCTAGAGAAAAGAGATAGGAGCAGGTCATGATACAAATGCAAACAGTTTTAAATGCTGCAGATAATAGTGGTGCACGCAGTATGATGTGTATTAAAGTGTTGGGTGGATCGCATAGACGCTATGCTTCCGTTGGAGATGTTATTAAGGTTAGTATTAAAGATGCTATTCCACGAGGTAAAGTAAAAAAGGGCGAAGTTTATAATGCCGTAGTTGTGCGTACAAAGAAAGGAATACGTCGTGCAGATGGCTCCAGTATTCGTTTTGATGGTAATGCAGCTGTTATATTAAATGCATCATTACAACCGGTAGGAACACGCATTTTTGGACCGGTAACAAGAGAATTACGAACACAGAATTTTATGAAAATAGTCTCACTGGCTCCTGAAGTCTTATAAGGTATATAACAGAATGAAACGTATTAAAAAAGGTGATCAGGTCATCGTTATAGCTGGAAAAGATAAGGGTCGTCAGGGTACTGTGCTGAAGGTTGCCGATGACAGTGTTCTTGTTGAATCAGTAAACATGGTTAAGAAGCATACGAAACCAAATCCAACTGCAGGTGTTGAAGGTGGTATTGTTGAGAAAACAATGCCAATGAATATCTCTAATGTCATGTTGTTTAATCCGATTATAAACAAGGGCGATAGAGTTGGTTTTAAAAAATTAGAAGATGGTCGCAAAGTTCGTTATTTTAAATCTAACGGCGAAGTTGTGGATGTTTAAGGGTTATTTGTCATGGCAAGATTAGAAGAATATTATCGCGATACTGTTGTTAAAAATTTATTAGCAACAGGCAACTATAAAAACGTAATGGATGTACCACGTATTACCAAAATCACCCTGAATATGGGTTTAGGTGAAGCAATAGGTGATAAAAAAGTACTTGAAAATGCACTTTCTGATATGGAAAAGATATCGGGTCAAAAGCCAGTGACGACACTGGCCCGTAAATCTGTTGCTTCATTCAAAGTGCGAGATGGCTATCCAATTGGTTGTAAGGTAACGCTGAGAAGCAAAAGGATGTATGAATTTCTTGATCGCCTGATTAGTATATCTGTTCCGCGTATCCGTGATTTTCGCGGGCTTAATCCACGTTCGTTTGATGGACGTGGAAACTACAATATGGGTGTCAGAGAACAGATTATTTTTCCAGAGATTGATTTTGAAAAAATAGACACCATTCGTGGTATGGATATTTGTATAACAACCACGGCTCGTGATAATGATAGTGGTTTTGCATTGTTAAAAGAATTTAATTTCCCATTTAAGGGTAGTAATAAATAGTATGGCTAAAAACTCAATGATTGCGCGTGAGCATAAACGTGCAAAACTGGTAAAACAGTTTGCTGAGAAACGTGCTCAATATAAGGCTGTTCTGATCGATCAAAATGCAGATTTTGACGAAAAAATGGAAGCACAACGTAAATTACAAACACTCCCACGTGATTCCTGTAAAGCACGGCAACGTAACCGTTGTCGTATTACAGGTCGTCCACATGGCGTTTATCGCAAGTTTGGACTATGTAGAAATAAATTACGCGAGGCAGCTATGCGTGGTGATATTCCCGGCCTGGTTAAGGCTAGTTGGTAGGAGACTGGTATTATGATGACAGATCCAATAGCAGATATGCTTACTCGAATTCGCAATGCGCAGGCAGCGTCAAAAAGTGATGTCTTAATGCCCTCATCGAAACTAAAAATTGCGATTGCAAAAGTTTTGAAAAATGAAGGTTATATCACAGACTACGAAGCTGATAATGCAGTTAAACCTACATTAACCGTAAGGTTGAAATATTTTGAAGGTCAGCCGGTTATTGATGAAATAAAACGGGTAAGTCGTCCAGGGTTGCGAATATATAAAAACAAAGATGAGTTGCCAAAAATATTAAATGGAATGGGTGTTGCCATCGTATCAACATCTGCCGGAGTAATGAGTGATCGCCAGGCCAGAAGAAAAGGTCGAGGTGGTGAAATTCTCTGTACTGTTGCCTGATTGTTATTAGATAAGCAGTATTACCACGATTAGAAGAATTTAGAGTAAAAAAAGATGTCTCGTATAGCAAAAAAACCAGTTGTCATCAGCGATGGTGTTGAAGTTAATGTCAGTGGACAGACCGTGACTGCAAAAGGCAAGCATGGTAGCCTTTCGCTTGAAGTACACGAGATAGTGAAAGTAATGATAGAAAATAATACAGTTACTTTTGCACCTGCAAATGATTCTAAAACCTGTATGGCAATGGCGGGAACCATGCGATCACTGGTTAATAATATGGTTCAGGGTGTGTCGGAAGGTTATAGTCGAACATTGCAGCTTGTTGGCGTTGGTTACAGGGCTCAGATTCAGGGTAATGTTCTGGATTTATCACTCGGTTTCTCACATCCGGTTAAGTATACAATCCCGGAAGGAATTTCTATAACAACTCCTAGCCAGACAGAGATATTTGTAAAAGGTGCAGATAAGCAGCATGTTGGACAGGTGTGTGCAGAAATTCGATCATATCGTCCACCTGAACCCTATAAAGGTAAAGGTATCAGATATTCTGATGAGCGTGTGATACGTAAGGAAGCCAAGAAGAAATAATTAAGCTTCCCAGTTTAAATAATTATAGCGGCCTATGTAAAATAGCATAGGCAGATTAATACAGGTTGTCGCAATGTTATCAAAAAAAATCAGTAGATTACGTAGAGCAAAACGGGTACGGGCAAAGATAAATGAAGTGGGCTCATACCGTCTGAGTGTACATCGTACACCAAAACATATTTATGCTCAGGTTATTTCACCTGATGGCAGTAAAGTTGTGGCAGCTGCTTCAACTCTGGAAAAAGATATTGCAACGGACATAAAATATACGGGTAACGTTGAAGCTGCAACGCTAGTAGGAAAAGCTATTGCTGAAAAATCAAAAACAGCAGGTATTACCTCTGTTGCTTTTGATCGCTCCGGATTTCGTTACCATGGGCGTGTAAAAGCACTTGCAGAATCTGCACGTGAAAATGGACTGGAATTTTAATTCTAGATCCATTATTAAAAGCAGACTACATTTTAAATAGTTTAAGAATAGGTTTCAGGTATGGCACAGGCAGAATCACCACAAGTTAAAGATGAGTACATTGAAAAACTGGTTGCGGTTAATCGTGTAGCAAAAGTTGTCAAGGGTGGCCGTCAGTTTGGGTTTACCGCTTTAACGGTAGTTGGAGATGGTAATGGAAAAATTGGTTTTGGTTATGGTAAGGCAAAAGAAGTACCACTTGCCATACAAAAAGCAATGGATAAAGCCAGGAAAAACATGAAAACAATACACCTTAAAGGTGATACCCTGCATCATTCATTAACAGGTATTCATGGTGCTGCCAATGTATACATGCAGCCTGCTTCAGAGGGTACCGGTATTATTGCTGGCGGTGCGATGCGTGCGGTGTTTGAAGTCGTGGGTATAAAAAATGTACTGGCGAAAATAAACGGTACACGTAATCCTGTTAATGTAGTTCGTGCGACCATTAACGGGTTAACTTCAATGTCATCTCCTGACTATATTGCAGCTAAACGCGGCAAGACAGTTGAAGAGATACTCGGTTAGGTTTAATGGTAACAGCTTATGGCTAGTAAAGAACTTAAAATTACATTAATAAAAAGCCTGATTGGTCGTCTTAAATCTCATAAGGCATGTGCCAGAGGGCTTGGTTTGTTGCGTACACATCATACCGTTATGGTACAGGACACACCTGAAAACCGTGGCATGATTAACAGGATTTCATATATGCTCAATATCGAGGAGCAATAACATGTATTTAAATACTCTTCAGCCTGCTGCTGGCAGTAAGAAAAATAGCAAGCGAGTTGGACGCGGAATCGGTTCCGGACAGGGCAAGACCTGTGGACGAGGGCATAAAGGTCAGAAGTCGCGCTCTGGTGGATTTACCAAAGTTGGTTTTGAAGGTGGTCAAATGCCATTGCAGCGTCGCCTGCCAAAAGTAGGCTTTACCTCTCGTACTACAAAATTATCTGCAGAGCTCAGGCTACATGAACTGACAAAAGTAGATGTTTCACCTGTTGATGTTGACGCATTGATTAAGGCGAACCTGGTTCCTGCCAGTACACAGAAAGTGAAAGTTATTTTATCTGGCAAAATAGACAAAGCAGTGAGCTTGAAAGGTATTTTGGTAACCCCCGGGGCACGCTCTGCAATTGAATCGGCGGGTGGAAATATTGAGGTGTAACCTCGGTATTCAATGACTGATTCTGACAAATATGATATATAGATATGGCTAAGGGTAATTTTACAGAACTAAAGCAGCGCTTATTATTTGTACTGGGTGCCCTGGTTGTGTTCAGGATTGGTACATTTGTGCCGGTACCGGGTGTAGACCCTAGCGTACTGTCTATTTTATTCGACCAGCAGAAAGGGAGTATTCTGGGTGTGTTTAATATGTTTTCCGGTGGTGCATTACGTCGTATGTCGATATTTGCGCTCGGGATCATGCCATACATTTCCGCCTCTATTATTATACAGTTGCTTACTGTAACGGTTCCCTCTCTTGAGCAGTTGCAGAAAGAGGGTGAGAGTGGTCGGCGTAAAATTACCATGTACACTCGTTATTTCACGCTTGTACTTGCAACTTTTCAGTCTATTGGTATTGCTGTTGCATTACAGGGGCAATCGGTACAGTCACATTCGTTAGTGATGAATCCGGGGATGAGCTTCGTTTTTACTGCAACGATAACACTGGTTACCGGTACAATGTTTTTGATGTGGCTGGGAGAACAGGTAACTGAACGCGGTATCGGCAACGGTATTTCTCTTATCATTTTTGCAGGCATTGTTTCAGGCTTGCCAAAAGCCGTTGGTGGTACGCTTGAACTGGTAAGAACGGGTGAATTGCATACACTGGCTACATTGTTTCTGTTTATTCTGGCTGTTGCGGTAACTGCTTTTGTCGTGTTTATTGAACGGGGTCAACGCAGAATCACGGTCAATTATGCCAGAAAGCAGATGGGTAGAAAAATGTATCAGGCGCAGAGCAGCCATCTACCGTTGAAATTAAATATGGCTGGCGTTATACCACCTATTTTTGCTTCAAGTATTATTCTGTTTCCTGCAACAATGGCAAGCTGGTTTGGTCAATCACAGGGTATGGAATGGTTGCAGAATATTGCTGGGAAACTGTCTCCTGGACAACCGATTTATATTATTCTATTTGCCGTTGCAATTATATTTTTCTGCTTCTTTTATACTGCATTACAGTTTAATGCCAGAGATACTGCTGATAATCTGAAGCGTTCAGGTGCTTTTATACCAGGTATCCGACCAGGGGAGCAAACGGCAAAATATATTGATAAGGTAATGACACGGCTGACTCTGGTTGGTGCTTTTTATATTACAGCAGTGTGTTTATTGCCTGAGTTTTTAATTTTATACTGGAATGTACCTTTTTACTTTGGTGGTACATCATTATTGATTATTGTTGTGGTAGTAATGGATTTTATGGCGCAGATACAGTCACATCTTATGTCGCACCAATATGAGGGCATAATGAAAAAGGCTAATCTAAATGGATATAGAGGCTAACAGGTCAATTTAGAGTTAAATTGGCTAAACAATTTGAATTAACAGGAACAAGAAAATGAAAGTTCGTGCTTCAGTAAAAAAAATGTGTAGAAACTGTAAAATTATCAAGCGTCATGGTGTTGTGCGCGTTATCTGTGCAGATCCACGCCATAAACAACGTCAGGGATAAATAACACTGCATTGACGCAAACAGTTGATTAAAAAACTTATTATTTGTAAAATCACGCGCTTTATTGCGCAGAACGGAAATTAAAATGGCTCGTATTGCAGGTATTAATATACCATCAAACAAACACACTGTTATCGGCTTAAGACATATCTATGGTGTAGGACAACCTCGTGCAAAACAGATTTGTGCAGCAACCGATATTGTGGAAGAAACTAAAATCGGCGAACTGACAGAAGAGCAGCTTGAATCTTTGCGTAATGAAATTGGTAAATATTCAGTAGAAGGCGACTTGCGCCGTGAAGTATCAATGAGTATCAAACGCCTGATGGATCTGGGTTGTTATCGGGGTATTCGCCATCGTCGTGGTCTGCCACTGCGTGGGCAACGGACAAAAACTAATGCGCGCACACGTAAGGGACCGCGTCGACCGATATCGAGATAGAATATCCCTCGGAAGAGCAGAATATAGCGTGATAAACGCAAGGACTGCCTTTCCCTGTAAACGTTAGAAATATTTCATTTAGAAACATTATTATATAGAGTAATTACATGGCTGGTCCAGAAACAAAGAAAAAGGTTAAACGCGCTGTTGTTGATGGTGTTGCACATATTTATGCGACCTTTAACAATACCATTATTACCATAACCGATCGTCAGGGAAATGCGCTGGCATGGGCAACTTCAGGTGGGTCAGGTTTTCGCGGTTCACGCAAAAGTACTCCTTTTGCCGCACAGGTGGCTGCCGAACGCGCTGGTACCCGTGCGAAGGACTACGGGATGAAGAATATTGAGGTTATGGTGCGTGGACCGGGGCCGGGACGTGAATCTGCTGTACGCTCATTTAATAATATCGGTTTCAAAATTACCAGCATTACAGATGTTACCCCGATTCCTCATAATGGTTGCCGTCCACCGAAAAGACGTCGCGTGTAAGAGATAAGATATGGCTAAATATACAGGACCAAAATGTAAACTAAGTCGACGTGAAGGCGTTGATCTTGAATTAAAATCCTCACTACGCTCTCTGGAAAGTAAGTGTAAGCTGGATCAGGTGCCCGGACAACACGGCGCCAGGCGTACGCGTTTATCTGATTACGCCCTGCAGTTGCGTGAAAAGCAGAAAGTACGTCGTATTTATGGTGTGCTTGAAAAACAGTTCCGCAACTATTACAAAGAGGCTGCCCGGATAAAAGGTTCAACGGGTGAAAATTTGCTCCAGTTACTTGAGCGTCGTCTCGACAATGTTGTATATCGGGCTGGTTTTGGTTCAACACGTGCCGAAGCAAGACAGATTGTTAACCACAAATGTGTTCTGGTTAATAATTGCGTGGTGAATATTCCTTCGTATAAGGTTAAGGAAAATGATGTCATTTCGATTCGCGAAAAAGCTAAAAAACAGACACGCATAGCCGATTCGATCAATATGGCAAAACAAAAAGGTATTGTGGACTGGATTAGTCTGGATGATAGCAAACTGGAAGCTGTCTATAAAAATGTCCCGGAGCGTGCAGATTTGCCGGCTGATATTAACGAACAGCTTATCGTTGAACTTTATTCCAAATAGGGGAGTTATACCAGTATGTCAGGCAGTGATGAACTTCTTACACCACGTACAATTAATGTACAATCTTTTAGTGAAACCCATGCAAAAGTCGCACTGGAACCGCTAGAGCGTGGCTTTGGCCATACTCTGGGTAATGCGCTGCGCCGTATTCTGCTTTCTTCTATTGAAGGTAGTGCCATTGTTGAGGTACAGATTGAGGGCGTTGTACATGAATACAGTACACTTGAAGGCGTACAGGAAGACGTGCTTGAAATTCTGTTGAATCTGAAAGGTGTTGCTCTGGTTATGCATAGTAATGATGAGCAGACCATTACTCTGTCCAGGCAGGGAGCGGGTATAGTGACTGCGGGTAACATTGATACCGGGCACGATATTGAAATCGCCAATCCCGACCATGTCATTGCGAATCTGAATGCTGATGGTAAACTTGATATCACCATGAAGATAAAAAAAGGCCGTGGCTATCAACCTTCCAATACGCGTAATATTGATGCGGAATCTTCGCCGGTTGGAACCTTGCAACTGGATGCTTCATTCAGCCCGATACGCCGTGTATTCTACAATGTAGAAAACGCGCGTGTTGCACAAAGTACGAATCTGGATAAATTAATCATTGATCTTCAGACCAATGGAACGGTAGATCCGGAAGAGGCGATCCGAACCGCAGCGACGATACTACAGGCACAACTGTCCTCATTCGTTAATCTACAAAGTATGGAAGATGAGGTAACAGAAGACGAAGAAGCTGATATTGATCCAATTCTGCTGCGCCCGGTCGATGAGCTTGAACTTACCGTTCGTTCGGCAAACTGTCTTAAAGCGGAAAATGTTTACTATATTGGTGATTTGATCCAGCGTACCGAAGTTGAATTATTACGCACACCGAATCTGGGTAAAAAGTCCTTAACAGAAATTAAGGATGTACTGGCCTCACATGGACTGTCACTGGGTATTCAGTTAGATAACTGGCCACCAGCATCAATCCGTGAGAAAGAAGAAGCAAGTTAAACAATTAAGTTAATGGGTTCCTGCCAGGTTTTTATTTATTGCAGGAACGTTATTTTAGCAAGAGATTTTTAGAGTAAAGGTTAAACAAAATGCGTCATCATAAATCAGGTCGTCGCTTAAATCGTAATAGTAGTCATCGCAAAGCGATGTTCAGTAATATGGCAAACTCACTATTCGACCATGAAATTATCAGGACAACCCTGCCAAAAGCGAAAGAGTTACGTCGGGTAGCCGAACCATTAATTACTCTGGCAAAAAAAGATAGTGTAGCAAATCGTCGCCAGGCTTTTGCGCGTCTGCGTGATAAGGCTATCATTGGTAAGCTGTTTAACGAACTTGCGCTACGTTACCAGCAACGTCCAGGTGGCTATACACGTATTATGAAATGTGGCTTTCGTAGTGGTGATGCGGCACCGATGGCTTATATTGAACTGGTTGATCGCCCGGTTGAAGCTGAAGAAGAGTAAGCTAAATACTGTCCTGATGTTTCAGCTCAATAAAAAAGCCAGCAGTTAGCTGGTTTTTTTTTGCCCGTGAATTACGGCGATGTCAGTACAGAAGTGTCGATAAAGATTTATTGATATGTGCTAAGGTTTATTTATTGAAATAACAGTTTTCCTGATGAGTATTGTCCAGCTTTTCAAGGCACGAGTAAAACCCGCTGACCGGTTTGAGAAACTGCTATCACCTTATATAGATGGTCTGTATCATTTCGCCTGCCGCCTTTGCCAGTCAACAGATGATGCCGAAGATCTGCTGCAGCAACTTCTCACGCGACTTTTTCAGAAACTTGCTGAGCTAGAGCAGGTGGAGTCTCTGCGCCCCTGGTTATTCCGTTCACTTTACAATCTGTATGTAGATAGCTACCGTAAGCAACGGCGTATGTCGGCGGTAATAAGCGCAGAGGATATCCCGCAAGATGAGGTAACAAAGGAAAAAGATCCGTATGAAGAAGCTGAGTTAAGCCAGAACCAGACAATTATACTTGCCGCAGTGGATCAATTGAATAGTGAGCAGCGTCTGGTATTATTATTGCACGATGCAGAGGGCTATACCTTAACTGAGCTGGCAGATATTCTTCAAACCCCATTGGGCACCCTGAAATCACGGTTACACCGGGCGCGTAACCGGGTAAAAGAGCTGACAGAAATGGAACTTTCTGGTAACGGGACACGTGTATATAGTAAAGAGGAATTGAAATGATGCAGTGTAAACAGGTACAGTTACTGTTAAATGATTATATTGACCGTGACCTTTCTGTACTCCAGACAAAAGGGGTGGTGGAGCACTGTGCCACCTGCCAGAACTGTGCAAAAGACCTTGCTTTGTTACAACAGCAACAACAGGCTTTAACTTCCCTGCCTGTTTCTTCACTGTCAGAATATACAAAAAAACGTCTATTCAGGCAGGCAACGGCAGATGATTGTGCTGTACACGGCTATCTACCAGTAAAATTATCATATCGTTTTGCTGCTGTGGCCATGCTTGCTGTGGTGGTTTTATTGCTGAGTTTTATCTACTACCCTGGTAATGGTAACAATGTCCGGTCAATGCACCTGATAACGGTAGATAATGGCGTACATACGGTTAAAGTTGCCATTGACTCTAAGGAAAACCTGGACGGTGTTTCATTTCGGGTTGATTTATCGGATAACCTGCAACTTGCTGGTTTTGGTAACAAAAAACAAATACAGTGGATGGGTGGTTTGCATAAGGGAGTTAATATTATTTCTCTGCCGATTATAGGTATTGCTCAGGGAAATGGTGAAATTACGACACGAATTTTCTTACATGGTAACGAGAAAATTATGCGGATCAATACCCGCTACAGGCAGGTGGATGGCATGGTGTATGACAATGATAATATCCGGCAGAGCTAAGAATCTGATGATTAAATAGTGTGATGACAACCTTATTAAAAAGATTAGCTATATTAGCAGTAGGAGCACTGTGGGCTGTCATGCCACAAGTTCTGCTGGCTGCACCAGATAATCTGGATGAAATAACCATTCATATGATTGATAATAATGAACCGGTACTTGGTGCCCATAATATTGCCTTGCCTGTCCACGGTGATATATCAACTAAGAAAATGGTCGGTCATAACTCTGCAGATGGAAGCAGGAATGAAAACCACACTCATCAGGAAATGGGAAATATAGCAAATGAGAACCACAGTGAATTAGAACAGGGGGATGGTAATGCTAATAATATGGAACCGGAAGGTGGAGGTAATGCAGCCATGCCACCAGAACAACCTGATGAGATAAATCAGTCAACGCTCCCTGAACAGCCTGCACAACCCGAGGAACCAGCCCAGCCAGAGCAACCAGCACAACCCGAATCGCCTGAGCAACCAGTCCAGCCCGTACAACCAGAACAACCGGCTCAGATGGAACCCCCTGTGCAACCTGAATCTCCGGGCGAGAATGGGTTTCCAGATGGCGCTCAGCCCCGTTATCAGGACTAACGGTTTTATTTATCGTTATACATGCGTATCTGCTGTCTCTGCCCAACTATTGTAGAACTTTGGACTGTGTCATAATAATCATCTATGGAAGGCATCTTTAGTAAATATTTCCTCTCTGGCTTCATCTTTGCCGTGCTGATATTTCAGGCGCTATCCGTTCAGGCGGGATCGGCACAACGGCACAAGGCAGATGTTTCACGTCATTATAGCCGCGCAGGGATGCAATATTTTAATCAAGGTCAGTATCTGAAAGCCCGGTCCTCTTTTGAACAGGCTTTATCCATCTTATCGCCCGCAGATAAAAGTCGGCTGGCAATTTATTATAATCTTGGTTCTGTCTGTTATAAATTAAAGGAATATAAGCAAAGCAGAATCTATTTTAATAAATTGGTGGGGGATAAAAGGCTAGGCGCGGTTGCCTACTATAATCTTGCTCTAATTGAAAACCGCCTGGATAATAAACCGGCAGCAATTGCTTATTTACAAAAAAGTAGAGGAAGTACAACGGATCGGCGGCTTATCGCTCTGGCTAACAGGCAATTGCATCAGCTGGATAATAAAAGTGATATCGGTCAGTCTCGTTACCGGCACACCCGAGCAGTAAAAAAAGACTGGCGTGCCTACTTTTATCTAAGCCCGGGTTATGACTCCAATATTAATTTTGCCCCGCTTGATGTCGGGTCGGGGCGTTCCGGTCGTTTTATACAGGGGATAGGCCTGTTTGACAAAAAAATTGCAGGCAAAGGGAATGGTTATAAAACACCCGTATTATTATTTACCTCGTCAATTTTTTTATCCAATTACATTGCTACCGATTTTAATGATTACAATTTATTTGATATTGGTCTGCGCTATAAATTACCATTGAATCAATGGCATAATGTACTGAATATTAATATTAAACAGTCAACTTACGGGCACGGAAAATATCAGCGTAACTATAGCGTTACAGTCTATAGCAGACGTTATTTTTCGAAGGGGAAGATGTTACGACTACGCTACCGTTATGATCGGATTAACAGTCTGGATTCTATTTATGATTATCTGCAGGGTTATCGTCAGCGTCTGGGCGCTGCCTATCAGATAAAATGGTCGCATGATTACCTGTTTTTATGGTATGGGCTGGAATTTAATCAGCGTAGAAATACACTCAGACGAAATTATTCGCCAACACGAAACAGTTTTCGATTACGTTATGAAAGGAAGCTGAACCCGTTACATAAAATTTATATTGAAACAGAATACCAGCGTAGTAATTATGTACCAACGGCTGTTCAGGATCGACAGGATAATCGATCCATGTATTCGCTGGCCTATATCTATGACTTTGCACGTAGCTGGCAATTTAAAGCTCAGTGGCGCTTTTCGAACAACCGTTCCACCGATTCACTTTTTAGTTATAAACGGCACGTTGGTTTGCTGACGCTGAGAAAATCTTTTTAGCCGAGACTTGAACAGAAAAGATCTCTAACCGGCATTACCCTAAAATTCGTTTTAAATACTGACCGGTGTATGAGCTTTCAACCCGTGCTACCGTCTCAGGTGTGCCACAGGCAATGATCTGCCCACCTTTATAACCACCTTCGGGGCCCAGATCAATAATCCAGTCAGCCATTTTTATCATATCAAGATTGTGTTCAATGACAATGATGGTGTTGCCGTGGTTGCGCAGGCGGATCAGTACATCGAGTAATTGCTGCACATCATAAAAATGCAGGCCGGTGGTTGGTTCATCCAGAATATAAACAGTACGGCCGGTATCACGTTTGGACAGTTCTTTGGAAAGTTTTATCCGTTGGGCTTCCCCTCCTGACAGGGTGGTTGCGCGTTGTCCCAGAGTGATGTAACCCAGACCAACATCAATCAGGGTCTGTAATTTGCGATTAATAACGGGAATCGCATCAAAAAACAGTAAGGCATCTTCAATGGTCATTTCCAGTATCTGGTGAATATTCAGTCCCTTGTATTTAACCTCCAGTGTTTCACGATTATAGCGTTTGCTGTGACAGACATCACAGGCAACGTATACATCTGGCAGAAAGTGCATTTCTACTTTAATCACGCCATCACCCTGACAGGCTTCACAGCGACCGCCTTTTACATTAAAACTGAAACGTCCCGGTTTGTATCCGCGTGAGCGGGCTTCCTGGGTAGCGGAGAATAATTCGCGTATTGGTGTAAACAGACCGGTGTAGGTGGCGGGGTTGGAACGGGGAGTGCGCCCGATTGGAGACTGGTCGATATCAACCACCTTATCGAAATGTTCAATACCATGACAGGCTGTGTGGGCGGCGGCAGTCATCGAGTTATTATTAATTTCCCGTGCAAGAATGGGGTACAGAGTGTCGTTAATCAGGGTTGATTTACCTGAACCGGAAACCCCAGTAACGCAGGTAAACAGCCCCACCGGTATCTCTATATCCACATGCTGTAGATTATTGCCGCTAGCACCTTCAATACGGAAGACCTCACCACTATGAGGGGTTCGCTGGCGAGGTATTTTTATCTGCTTTGTACCACTTAAATACTGGCCGGTTAATGAATTTTTATTTTTTTTGATTTCATCAGGCGTACCGGCAGCAATAATTTTACCCCCGTGTACCCCGGCACCGGGGCCGATATCAATCACATGATCTGCACTTAAAATGGCATCTTCATCATGTTCAACCACGATTACGGTATTACCAATATCGCGCAGGTGGTTCAGTGTCTGGATCAAACGGTCGTTATCACGCTGATGCAGGCCTATCGATGGTTCATCAAGAATATACATGACACCAACCAGACCGGCCCCGATTTGACTAGCCAGACGGATACGCTGTGATTCTCCACCGGACAGGGTGTCTGAACTTCGATCCAGAGTCAGATAATCGAGTCCAACATTAACCAGAAAATTTAGCCGGGTGGAAATTTCCCGGTTAATCTTTTCTGCAATTTCTCCTCGATTACCCTGTAGATTTAACTGGCTAAAAAAATCAAAAGCCTGTTCAATGGGCATAGCGGTAATTTCTGCCAGTGTTTTATCCTTAACAAAGACATGTCTGGCAGCCTGATTTAAACGAGTGCCATGACATTCGGGGCAGGGTTGTACCGACATATACTTCGCCAGTTCATCACGTACCAGATTTGATTCGGTTTCACGATAGCGCCGTTCCATCGTGTGCAGAATCCCTTCAAAGGGGTGGCTGCGTTTTTTGCTGCGGCGACCACGGTGACCGGGGATAAAAAATTCAATTTTTTCTTTGCCACTGCCATATAACAATATAGTGCGTATCTTTTCAGCTAGATCCCGGTAGGATTTTTCAATATCAAAATTATAATGTTTCGCCAGCGATTGAATAATACTGAAATAATAAGCATTGCGGCGGTCCCAGCCGCGTATTGCCCCGCCAGCCAGGCTAAGGTGGCTATTACTGACAACTCGCTCGGGATCAAAAAAATGGTTGTGACCGAGGCCCTCACATGCCGGGCAGGCACCGGCAGGGTTATTAAATGAAAATAGACGCGGTTCGAGTTCCTGCAGGTTGTATCCACATAACGGGCAGGCAAATTTTGCCGAAAAGACAATATCATTCTGTGCGGTTTTCTCTTCCTTGTCCATCCACGCAATGGTGGCAATATCGCTGGATAGTTTGAGCGCTGTTTCAAATGACTCAGCCAGACGGGTCTGGATATCGGGGCGTACCTTAAAACGATCGACCACAACTTCAATCGTATGCTTCTTTTTCGCGTCCAGTTCAGGGGTCGCTTCCAGCTCGTATACCCTGCCATCTACGCGTACTCGTAGAAACCCCTGCTGTTTGAATTCATTAAACAGATTCAGATGTTCACCTTTGCGCTCACGTACTACCGGGGCCAGTAGCATCAGCTTGCTGCCATCAGGTAATGATAATACCTGATCAACCATCTGACTGATGGTCTGTACCTGTAATTCGGTATTGTGTTCGGGGCAACGCGGTGTGCCGGCGCGGGCATAGAGCAGGCGCAGGTAATCATAAATTTCAGTAACCGTGCCCACGGTTGAACGCGGGTTATGCGAGGTCGTCTTCTGTTCAATGGAGATAGCAGGAGAGAGCCCTTCAATGGTGTCAACATCCGGTTTTTCCATCATGGAAAGAAACTGACGAGCATAGGTGGATAATGATTGTACATAGCGACGCTGGCCTTCAGCAAAAATGGTATCAAAAGCCAGTGATGATTTTCCTGAACCGGAAAGACCGGTGATGACAATTAGTTTGTCACGCGGAATATCCAGGTTAATATTTTGTAAATTATGGGTGCGGGCACCACGAATTTGAATTGTATCCATAACGTCATACAGCGAAAACTACAGTTAATCTGCTAGAATGCCTGTTTTTAGTTTTATCGGCAATAGTCCCGATAGCCTATTCCTTTTATTTTGCTCAAAGAATATAAATAATGTCATCCATATCTTCTGTTAATTTAGCTGCCCAGGAACGTCGTGCGGGTGTTTCGCTGGCAATAATTTATGCCTTCCGTATGCTGGGTTTATTTATGATCCTGCCGGTTTTTGCCTTATATACCGAGCACTTACCCGGTGCTACACCCTTTTTAATGGGGTTGGCTCTGGGCATTTACGGTCTCACTCAGGCAGTTCTGCAAATTCCGTTTGGTATGTGGTCAGATCGAATCGGGCGTAAACCGGTAATATTAATCGGTCTGCTGATTTTTGCAGCTGGTTCGTTAATTGTTGGCTCGGCACACAGTATTGAAGTCATTATCATTGGCCGCGCTATCCAGGGTTGTGGCGCAGTGGCGGCGGCACTGATGGCATTGGCGGCTGATCTTTCACGTGAAGAACATCGTACAAAAATGATGGCATTGATCGGTACCAGTATCGGTATGTCATTTGCATTATCAATGGTGATTGGCCCCATTATTAACGACTGGATTGGTATTAGTGGTATTTTCTATACAACCGCAGTGTTGGCTATCGTTGGTATTGGTTTATTATATCTGTTGGTTCCTGACCCGGTAAGCAGTCATTTTCACCGCGATGCCGAAGTTGAACCCCAGTCGCTGGTCAGTGTACTTAAAAATACTCAGCTACTACGGCTGGATCTGGGCATTTTTACGCTGCATTTCATTTTGATGTGTGTATTTCAGGTGTTGCCACTGGTATTACAAAATGATATTGGTATTCCTGCCAGCCGTCACTGGGAAATTTACCTGCCCGTTTTTATCGTATCCCTGATGATTATGGTGCCATTTATTATTATTGCCGAACGTAAACGGGCGTTGAAGGCCATTTTTATCGGAGCGGTTATCAGTCTAATCGTTGCTATTGGTATCTTTGTTGTGACGACCCATTCACTCTGGTTGATTGTTGTGGCATTGATTATTTTCTTTGCTGGTTTTAATTTACTGGAAGCCACATTACCCTCGCTGATTGCAAAAATAACCCCGGCAACGCAAAAAGGTACTGCAATGGGTGTTTACTCAAGCAGTCAGTTTCTAGGCGCGTTTGCCGGAGGGGCAATAGGCGGTATGGCTCATCAGTTCTGGGGGATTACAGGGGTTTACTATACTGCGCTGGCTTTTTTACTGTTCTGGCTGTTGGTCGCCACTACGATGAAACAACCGAGGTATTTAAGTACCTACCTGCTACGCCTGAAAACCGATGGTGCACCGGTAAAAGTAGAACAATTACTGGCTGTAGAAGGAGTGATTGAGGCGGCTATTATTCAAAACGATGATACCCCGGCACCAGTTGCTTACCTGAAAATTGAAAAACATAACCTGAATGAAGAAAAATTATTCGCACTTGGCGTTGCACAATAGTATTATCAGTATTTTGAATAATTAAGTCTGGATGGAGAAACAATGGCTCAAACTGGCATAAATAAAGTAATCCTGATTGGTAATTTAGGCAAGGATCCGGAAGTGAAATACATGCCAAGCGGTGATGCTGTGGCAAATATCACCATGGCTACCTCGGATACATGGAATGATAAAAATAGCGGTGAGAAAAAGGAAAAAACAGAATGGCATCGTGTTGTTTTCTTTGGCAAGCTAGCAGAAATTGTTGGTCAATACTGCAAGAAGGGCTCCAAGATATATGTCGAAGGACAGTTACAAACCCGTAAATGGCAGGGGCAGGATGGGCAGGATCGTTACACCACTGAGGTTGTTGTCAGAGGATTCAATGGCACCATGCAAATGCTTGACAGTCGTGGCGATGGCGGTGGTTATGCACCAGCTCAGGCACCTCAGGCGCAGTCTGCTGCACCGGCAAAACCTCAGCAAACGACCGCTCCTGCAATGGTGGATGACAATTTTGATGATGATATTCCGTTTTGAAAGGTTCCCGGAAATCTTTTTCACTACCATCTGCCAGGGCAGATTTTCAGTCTTCAGGGATTTGATTCCTCGCGGCTTGTGGTGGGTTGCTTGTTATTGCAACCGAGCTTGCAAAGTTGCAGGGTTATCATTATATTTACCTGTCATTACTCAGGCCAACGTACAAAAGGCCAACGTACAAAGCCGAACTTTTCAATAGGAGGAGATAATGGATACAGAAAAAATAATGGAGGGTATTTCTGCAGAAATGCTGGTTGCATTAAGTGCAATGGAAAAAGCAGAAACGCAGGAAGAAAAACGGATATACAGTGAAATAATAAAAAATTTGAGTAGTTCACTAGGTGAGCTTTATCATTTGATCAGCGATATGGCGGGGCTGTATGATGAAGATGAATCCATTCCCTTTTAAGCACCGATAAAAGCGGGCAATAAAATAGCAGAATATGACGCAACAGAATGAACTTGAATTCGAAGGCATAGAACATCTACCAATCTCTGAATTTACTGAAAAAGCCTATCTCGATTACTCTATGTATGTCATTCTGGATCGGGCTCTGCCATTCATTGGTGATGGTCTAAAACCAGTTCAGCGTCGTATTGTTTATGCTATGTCCGAGCTTGGGCTGAAAGCCTCGTCCAAACATAAAAAATCAGCACGTACTGTTGGTGATGTACTGGGTAAGTACCATCCGCATGGTGATAGTGCCTGTTATGAAGCCATGGTGCTGATGGCGCAGCCATTTTCCTACCGCTACCCACTGGTTGACGGACAGGGGAACTGGGGTTCAACAGACGACCCAAAATCATTTGCGGCAATGCGTTATACCGAGTCACGGTTAACCGCTTATGCAGAAGTATTACTAGGTGAGCTGGGTCAGGGGACGGTTGAATGGACACCTAACTTTGATGGTACGCTGGATGAACCCGAATCACTTCCCGCACGTTTACCTAATGTTCTATTAAATGGCGGGACAGGTATAGCAGTTGGCATGGCGACCGATATTCTGCCACATAACCTGCGCGAAGTGGCCAGCGCCTGTGTGCGTTTACTGGAAGCACCGAAAAGCACACTGGAAGAATTGTGTGAGCATATTCAGGGACCAGATTTTCCTACCGAGGCGGAGATTATTACCCCGCGTGAAGAGATTATCGAAACCTATCGCAGTGGACGCGGCAGTATCCGTCAGCGCGGCTGTTATCATACAGAAGACGGGTTTATTATTATTACAGCGCTACCCTACCAGGTTTCTGGTAATAAAATACTGGAACAGATAGCGCAACAGATGACGGCAAAAAAGCTACCAATGGTAGAAGATTTACGGGATGAATCTGACCATGAAAATCCAACCCGGCTAGTCATTGTGCCACGCTCAAACCGGGTTAATAGCGATGAGTTGATGCAGCATCTGTTTGCGACCACTGATCTTGAACGCAGTTACCGTGTAAATATGAATATGATCGGTATCGACGGGCGCCCTCAGGTAAAAGATTTACGCCTGCTGCTGGGGGAATGGCTTAATTATCGTACCGTTACCGTTCGTCGTCGTCTGCAATGGCGCCTGGAGAAAGTTAATAAACGTTTGCATGTGCTGGATGCGTTGTTAATTGCGTATCTGAATATTGATGAAGTGATTGCGATTATTCGCGAAAACGATAAACCCAAACCGGTATTAATAGTACATTTCTCGATTAGTGATCTACAGGCGGAAGCCATTCTGGAATTAAAACTGCGTAATCTGGCGAAACTGGAGGAAATGAAAATACGTAAGGAACAGAATGCGCTGGCACTGGAACGAACCTGGCTTGAAAAAATTCTGGCTTCAGCGCAGCGTTTAAAGACACTGATTCGCAAAGAGATTATTGCTGATGCCGATGCCTATGGCGACGACAGACGATCCCCCATTGTTGAACGCACCGTCGCTCATGCGCTGGCTGAATCATCACTCATTTCCTCTGAAGCGATTACGATTATATTATCGAACAAAGGTTGGGTGCGGGCGGCAAAGGGACATGAAGTTGATCCATCAAAATTAAATTATAAAGCGGGGGACAGTTACTCTGCTTCTGTACAGGGCAAGACGAATCAACGCGTTGTTTTTTTTGATTCGAGTGGGCGTGCTTATACCCTGCCGGCACATAAGTTGCCATCTGCGCGTGGACAGGGCGACCCCCTGACCGGTTATTTTACCTCTCCTGCCGGCGCATATTTTATCGCTGTTATGACTGGTCATGAAGATGACCTGTATCTACTGTCCAGTGATTCTGGTTATGGTTTTGTCGGTCGGCTGGGTGATATGCAGGCAAATGCCAGAAAAGGTAAAGTGGTATTAAATGTGGGCAGGGGAGCAAAAGCATTATCCCCTGTCAAAGTTTGTGATATGAAAACCGACCGGATTGTTGCGGTCGGTAGTACCGGATATATGCTGGTAACCCCGCTTGCACAGTTACCACAAATGGCAAAGGGTAAAGGGAATAAAATTATTAATATACCTTCCAGGCTACTGAAAAGTGGTGAGGAGCGGGTGGTAGCGATAACACTGGTAGCGGAAAAAGCCAGTCTGGTCGTGCATTGTGGTAAGAAATATAAAACGATGAAATCATCTGAACTGGGTAATTACGCCGGTGAACGCGGACGACGGGGGGTGAAGCTGTCCCAGGGCTATCGTCAGGTAGATCGAATGCTTGTACTCAAAAAAAACTGAGCTAGTTTGTTTATAATTCTGTTATATCAGCCGGACATTTCAGTGAAATCATAATCCATCTCCGGTGCTGGTTCCTGCAGGAAATTACCCTGTATAAAGTTAATCCCCATGCCCCATAAAATAGACAGGCTGGCGGCATTAGGTACATGCTGCGCGATGGTGAGTTTACCTAACTCAGCAGATCTGTCGGCAATCATCTTAATATGTTCCTGATTCTGTATGTTTTCCGCCAGATCTTCCATATGCCCCGGGTCTATGCGTAAATAGTCTGCATCAATATGCTGTAATAACTGGAATGGGTTAGAGCCGGAGCCGAAGTCGTCGAGGATAAAACCGCATTTTAGCTTCTTTAACTGCTGTGACAGTTCTCTGGCATGTTTCAAATTGGTTACGGCTACACTTTCTTTTACTGCAAAAGTCAGTGAGTTTGCTGGTAACTGTTTTTCTTTTATCTGGTAACTCAGCCAGTCAATCAAGGTATTATCTTTGATTGATGCAGCAGATAGTTTGAGAAAAAGCAATGTTTCCTTTCCCTGTTTACAACGGTTGGTAAAATGTGTGATGGCCTGATAAAACACCCAGCGGTCGATGGCTGTTGCCATACCAATTCGTTCTGCTGCAGGAAAAAAATCCTGTGGCATAATGAGTTTGGGAACACCTTTTTTCTGGTTTGTATTTCTGAGTCGTACGAATACTTCATAGCGTTCTTTTGTATCACCGTGTAGACTGACAATCGGCTGAAAATGCAGGATGAAATTATCGTTCTTCAATGCATCGGTTAGTTGTTCCTTGAGGCAACTATCAACCTCCTGACGGGTCAGTTCTCCTTTTTCCGGTTCATGAATACAGAACTGATTAACCCCTTTTTCGGTGGCTTCCTGCAATGCTTTTTCAACACTTGCCAGAGCCGTGTTATATTCCAGTGCGTCGGTGTCAATTAACAAGGCACCGATACTGCAGGTAGTGTTAATACTATTATTATTTATTTTATAGGTAAGCGTTAGCATAATCTCCTGTAGTTGAGCAATCAGTTTTTCAGTATCTGTCTTACTATGATTCTCGGCAATACAGGCAAAAGTGGAATGGGTGTATCGGGCAAGCGTGATCTGTTCATCCACAACCGAATTAAGTGCTTTGGCCGCTGCGGTAATATATTTATCGGCATCCGATATGCCAACGGTTTTTTTTATGGCATCAAAATTATCAAGCTGTATCTCCATAACGACTGCAGGCTGCTCATCCTGTGCGTGATGATTAATAACATCCTTGAGAGTTTCAATAAAATACTGGCGATTGAAAATACCCGTCAACTGGTCTTTCTGACTTAGCAGCTTTAACTGTTTTTCCAGTTCTTCTGAGTCGATGGTTTCTTTACGGATAATAATCTGTATACAGGATTCGTTATCAATCCGTGCTGGTGACAATTCCATTTTACCTTCAAATTCTTCTCCATCAGGTTGACGTAACCGGGTTTGCAGGGTTTTTGAGCCGTCTTCGGTTTTTGCATAGTTACGTAAAAATTTCTTGAATGGCTCACGCTGATCTTTTGCAATCATATCAAGTACAGGGAGTCCTTCAAGCTCGTCAGACTCATTAATACTAAAAAGTTCAAGGTAGGACTGATTGGAATAGATATGCATACCTTCATGGATGTAGGCAATCGCATCTCTGGAGCTATCGAGTAGTGAGTTACAGCGACGTTCTGTTTCGCGCAACGATTTCCCCATGGTTTCTGTTTTTCTGGTCTGGATTAGTGCCTGCTGTTCGCGGTCAATGACCAGTAATAAATGCTCGATATTATCAAAAGAAACTAGATCAACTGCACCGTTGTGCATAGCGTCGAGAACAGAGGAATTCATCCCTTTTCGATCAACGGCTATGACACGGCTTAGCGAACAGGTCGGCTGTTTTTTTAGACACTCACAGACCTGTTTCAGATTAATCAGTTCCATGCCGTTAAAGTAGATCACCAGATCGGGAGGGTGCGATTCAGTGGCCTGAATTAGATCCTCTTCATCCTCCACACGAGAAGATCTCGCCGTATAACCTGTTCCCCGCAGGGAACTGACGATACGCTCTTCCGTATCAAATGAATCATCAATAATAATTAAGTTAACTGATTTTTCTTTCACAATATTCCCGATATAGGTTGAACATTCATGCGCCTGGTCAGTATTTAGATACATAGGTACCTCTATTAATATCTCATCAATGTAATTTTGATGACAGACTCCTAGAGTGATGACCAGATTTCATCAAAATCATCTTTTGTTTGCGATGACTGTTGTTTTTTTGCCTGCTTTTTAATCCGCGTTACCTCATCCGTGTTGGTGTAATGAAACTGGGTGAATGAGCCGGTATTTTCCTCCGCCATCCCTAATGTGATGGCTAGTTTTTTATCAACTGCTGCCACAGTGAGTTTATCATTTGTTTTAAATGCGTGAGCAGGTAATATAATCGTTGCCTGTTGTTTAAGTGCTTTTATCCCCGGCAGGATTAAACATTCAAATGGATTTTCATTTGGACGGTTGGCTCTTTGCGCTGATGCGGTAATTAGTCTGGTTGAGATAACCTGTATACCAATTTCGAGGCCATTTTTATGAGTAAACTGTATCCACCGTATAATACCGGTTCGCCACTCATATTTGTTATCACCGACATATTCGTGAAGCGCAATAATCTCACCAATTTGAGCACGAGATGTGTCATCAGAATTCCAGCGCAGGCAGTATCCCCCGGCGCTGATGTTAACAATCTCCCAGTGTGATTCCAGATTGTTTTTATATTTATCCAGTGATTTTTTATGATTTTTCTTCTGTTCCTGCTCGTAGGCATCAGTGAGTACTGTGCCACGGGCAACCATATCCCAGGAATTATTTGCTGTATTTTCTACCTCCGTACGTGCCATGTGGCCACTCAGAGTAGACGCGGTTGAATCATCATGAATTGTTTCCAGGGTAAAATCGAGATCATTCTTGACCGTTTGTTCAGTACGGATAATACCCGATCTGGTATCGACTCCTTTCGCTTTTTTATTGAGGGCGTTTAATATTTTAACGATCGTGCTTAAGCCAATGGCTATATCAATGTTTCCCTCACTCTTCGAGCGAGTGAAACGACGTTTTGGATTTGTTCCCCAGTTAGTTAGCAGTACCTGTAATGACGCGATGGATATTTCGTTACCAATAGTCGGTTTTTCCTGGTTACTGGTGGACAGGTCAATTAGCTTTTGAGTGTGCGCGACAAGTTGTGTGGTATTAAGGTAGCGTTTAATATCTTCTTTTTGCAGGTCGTCTTTGTTCAGGTAATCCGGTGGTGCGTCTTTTTCACTGTGAATACAGAAAATTTTATCAATCTGGCTTGTCTCTACGTCATTTTGATCTGGCTCACATTCAATTACGCCATATTTTTCCCAGTCTGCAAGTTTGTCGAAGACGCGTTCGCAATCGCTTTGACTTAAGGCAATGGGACGCGCCAGCGCAAACAGTAAAATTTGTTTGTAACAGCTTCCAATGGTAACCGTTTTTTGCTCCATTTCGTTATCACTAACGGCTATATTCAGTAGTCCTCCGGTTTCAGCAAAGAGATATATCTGGTGCAAATCGCGCCATAGACCACCCGGTGGTGGTGCGTATATCTCACTGGATCGTAATACAAGTTCAGCTAAGTAATGAATGGCTCGGCAACATGCCGTAGCCTGGATTTTTGCCCGGGCTCTTGCGGTGATTGTTATACTGGTACGGTTTGTCGTATCAGACAGAATAATTTTATAACCGTAGGCTATTTCCTGTAGTAATGACTGGTTCAGATTGATTATTTTTTTACTTTTTTCGGGCAACGGCAGAGTGCGGTTGATGAAGTATTTTTTCAGGTTGTTAAAAATTTCTCTTACCGGTTCGCGTAGCATTTCCATATTTTCAAGACGTGCTTTTACCGGAATTGTCTGCCGGTTAATATCTCGCAGTATCTGATAAATCTGTCTGGTTAGTTCTCCCATATTAGCGTTGGGTAGTCTGGCCAGCAACTTTTTCAGCTTACGTGGCTGACTGGGTACTGCGCTGTCTACAGGAGTGTTTTGTTCAGGTATTAGTAATTTCATCGGATTATTTCTATGTGACCTGCCTGTTCCTGGCTATTGTTCTGATTGATGGTGAAGATTAATAAAATCAACAAGATGGCTGGTGTTTATTATTATTCCCATTATCGTATTTTTAAGTGTAGTCTAGATACCAGAAATTGCTATTTTGGATGATTTTCCGCTGACTTCCCGTACCAGTCTGGGAACCAGATATCCGGGCAGATGTGCCTGCATCTGCTGAATAAGCTGGATTGCTGTTTTTTCATTACAGTTAAAATGTGCAGCCCCCTGTACCGGATCAAGCAGATGAAGATAATAAGGCAGGGTATACGCCGTATGCAGGCGCTTACTTAATGAAATAAGTGCCTCACTATTATCATTAACACCGTTTAACAGGACACTTTGATTTAACAGGGTAATCCCTGACTGATACAGTTGTTTTAGTACCTGTCTTTCATCGCCAGCTATTTCATTGGCATGGTTTGCATGAATAACCATGATGATACGAAAGCGACTGCTTTTCAGTAGATAAAGTAGTTGGCTGGTTATTCGTTCTGGTAAAACCACCGGGAGGCGAGTGTGAATGCGTAAGGTTTGCAGAGAGGCTACAGTTTCCAGACGTTTGAGTAAATGAGCAAGCCGGTTGTCATCCAGCATTAGCGGGTCGCCGCCACTGAGAATAATTTCTTCGATTTCACCGTGCTGGCGCAGGTAGTCAAGCAGAGACTGGAGTCTGGATGTTTTGCAGGATGCCTCTGTATAAGGGTAGTGGCGACGGAAACAGTAACGGCAATGTATTGCACAGGCTCCAGTTGTTACCAGCAGGGCGCGACCATGGTATTTGTGCAGCAGTCCATCAATGGTGATAGCATCAAGATCACCAACCGGATCGGTCAGCCCGTCTGTTTTTTCTTCTTCAAGAAGAGGCAGAATTTGCCTCAACAGGGGGTCGTCGGGGTCGCCAGGCTGAATTTTTCTTAAATAGGACGGCGTTACCAGACATTTGAAATCAGGTTGCTGCAAAATTTTATGGTGCAACTGCTCACTTAAACCCAGTATTTGAATGAGTTGGGCGGGTGAGGTAATGGCCCGGCTGAGGGTTTGTTTCCAGGTGGATACGGTCTCGGATTCGGTGAATATGTTTAGTGCGGGCTTCATCATTCCATTTATGGTTTATTTTTTATCGTTATAAAATTCCAGAGTGAAGTCAATCCGAAATCGCGGTAATATTACGCCAATTTACTTCAGGGCACCTCTATTAATTGATTGCGGTGCCCTTCACTCAGCATCAACTGCTGTATTATTTTTTATACCCGTTGGGGAAAGGCATAGCAAACATGGCATCTTATAGTCCAAATCAGTTTAAAAATGGTTTAAAAATACTTATCGACAATGACCCCTGCTCAATTACCGAAAATATTGTAGTTAAACCGGGTAAAGGGCAGGCATTTAACCGGATTAAGGCCAAAAATCTGAAAACGGGCAGAGTGATAGAAAAAACCTATAAAAGTACCGAGTCTGTAGGGGCTGCGGATGTCGATGAAATGGATGTTGAATATTTATACAGTGACGGTGAATACTGGCACTTCATGGATCCGGTATCGTATGAGCAGTATGCGGCCGATAAGGTTGCCGTGGGTGATGGTGTTAAATGGCTTAAAGGGCAGGAAAGTTGTGTGATGACATTATGGAATGGTTCCCCGTTGGTGATTGCCACGCCTAACTTTGTTGAATTAACGGTGTCGCAAACTGATCCTGGCCTGAAAGGTGATACCGCACAGGGCGGTACTAAACCTGCCACGCTGGAAACCGGTGCAGAAGTTAAGGTGCCCCTGTTTATTGAGGAAGGTGATGTGCTTAAGATAGATACCCGTACGGGCGACTATGTTTCACGTGCATAATGGATTACAGCAGGTCTGGCAGTATTGTTGCAGGTAGTAGATGAACTCGCGCTGGCAGCCGACAGCAAGTTTGGCCGTACTGAAAAAACGAGCGCATCTGTTGCAGGAAATACGTGCTTTTTTTTCTGCTCGCGAGGTGATGGAAGTTGAAACACCTGTCTTATCTACTTATGCAACCACCGATCCTCATCTGGATAGTTTACAAACGACAGTGGGTGATACCACCTGTTATCTGAATACCTCACCGGAATACTGTATGAAACGCCTGCTGGCCAGTCAGGCAATTGCGATCTACCAGATTATCAGAGTCTTTCGTGATGATGAATATGGCCGTTATCATAATCCTGAATTCACCATGTTGGAATGGTATCGTCCTGGCTATTCACTGACGCAACTTATGGATGAAGTAGAGGCGCTGATTAAAACCACCTCTGCCGGTCGGTTTTCGTCGCCGTGTTTTTCTCGCCTTAGTTACCAGCAAGCCTTTGAACAGTATGCCGGATTTAATCCACACAGGTGTAGCATGGCACAGTGCCGACAGGTAGTGCTGGATCACAATATTGAGATTCCTGAGGGGATGTCCGCAGCACAGACTAGTCTGGATGACTGGCTGGACTGGATCCTGACGCAGTTGGTACTGCCTGCATTACCCGCGCAGCAGTTTGTTTTTTTATATGATTATCCTGCATCACAGGCATCGCTGGCAAAAATAGAAAAGACCGACATGGGGTACCCGTTAGCACGCCGGTTTGAATTACTCTATGGCGAACTGGAACTGGCGAATGCGTTTTATGAATTAACCGATGCCAATGAACAGGAGCAGCGCTTTAGACAGGAATGCCAACAGCGACAGATAGCAGGAAAACCAGCTCCGGAGATGGACCAAAACCTGCTGGCGGCATTAGCACATGGCCTGGCAGAATGTTCAGGAGTGGCAATAGGTCTGGATCGCTTACTGATGGTGTTATGCAACAGTCGGTCAATAGATGAAGTGCTGGCATTTCCGTGGCAACGGATCTGAAAGTAGTCGAGAGATTGCTCCTGAGAAAAGTATTCCGCGATGTTGCGGACAGGTAAAAAAAGCCAGTTTTATGCTGCGATTGTTGTCCCTGATCATTAAAATTGTGTTTTACAGTAGAATTTATTGAATAGATAGGGTAACTTCGCAGTAATTGTTTTTTGTAATGAATCTGGAAATGCCTTGCAATGATATAACCCACAGGGCATTTTTTCGAGTCAGTGCCTGCAATATATATTTGGCAATTAAATTTATGTAAATGAACATGAAGGTAGCTTTCAGCATGTCGATTAGAAAAATAACAAAATATTCTCTTCTCCTTTTCTCTTTTATCTCGATTGTTGCACAGGCTGACAGTGTTATCACGGTGGGTGTCGCGCCCCATGGTGGTTATGTCATTCTCGGTGGTAGTGTGATTCCGTTAAAAGAGGTCACTCTTTCGGCACAAATGCCTGGTCGAGTGGTATCAATTGCCGGGGATGAAGGGGACAGGTTTAAAGCGGGTACGGTTTTGCTCAAGCTGAATAACGAAGATTTACTGGCAAAGAAAACGGCCGTTGAAGCGCAACTGGCCTCGGCGAAAGATGCGGTACAGAATGCACGGGTGCAATATAACCGGGAATTATGGAGCCCGCGTGTTTATAACCCTCGTCCAATGTCGGGGATGGCGATGCCTTCCATGTTTGACAGTTTTTTTAACAGGAATAGTTTTTTTGGTGGTAATGGCAATAAAAGCATCGAGCGACATGCAGATCTTGTTGGCCAGGGTTCACAGGTTGTGGCAGCCCGTTCACGGGTACGTGAGGTCGAATCAAAGTTGCGCGAAGTTGATGCCAAGCTACGTGATACCGTTGCCATCGCACCATTTGACGGTATTATTATGAAAAAACAGGTTGAAATTGGTGACACCGTTCAGCCGGGGCAGCCATTACTGATTTTTTCCTATATAAAATTTCTGCGTATTCGTGCGGATGTTCCCGCACGTTTAATGCCGGGGCTTAGAAAAGGCATGATAGTTCCCGCTATGCTGGATGTGGGTAATACACAGGTTAATGTTCGTGTTGCGCAGATTTCACCGGTAGCAGATAAAACACGCCATACAGTGACCGTCAAGTTTGATTTACCCGAGGGTGTTCCCGGTGGTGTGGGTACTTATGCAGAAGTAATGATCCCTGATGTTAATTCACCTATGCGTGCTCTGCCGGTTGTCCCTAATGCTGCAATACAGAGGAACGGCAGCCTGCCTTCCGTCATGGTACTCAATCATAATAATAAACCGGAAATGCGCTTGATTCGTATTGGTGAAAAAGTGGGTGAGGATAGCGTTACCGTGCTTTCAGGTTTGAAACCCGGTGAGCGGATCCTTGTTCATGGCCATAATGGACAATAGTTATCTGGTCTCAACTTCAGATAGTTGCAGGTGTTCGTGGCGGCAGGACGAACAGAGTTTAATGGTAAAAAATAATGACTAGTTTCTTATGACCGATTCTTATGACCGATTCTTATGACAGATAATAAAGAAAAAAAATCACTGGATGTTGTAGAAGAAAAGCTTAAATCCGTGCCAGGAGAGCCTGAAGCTGTGGAAAAAGAAGTGCATTTAGGTGTCGCTGGTAATGTTGCACGAATTTTTATCAGCTCACCATTAACACCCATGCTTATCATTCTGTTTATTCTGATGGGCCTTGCGGGTATTGTTTTTACCCCGCGGCAGGAAGACCCACAGATAACCGTTCCAATGGTTGATATTTTTGTCAGATATCCAGGTGCCTCTGCGCAGCAGGTCACTGCACTGGTGGCGAAACCACTGGAACGCATCATGAGTGAGATGAGTGGTGTGAAACACATCTATGCTGCAGCGCAACGGGATTCGGCTATTGTTACTGTGCAGTTTAAGGTGGGGCAGAAGATGGGTCCCTCACTGACCAAGCTATACAGCAAACTCAACTCCAATAAAGACAAGATGCCGCCGGGGGTTACCAGCTATATTGTTAAGCCAAAAGATATTAATGATGTTCCTGGACTGACCTTAACGCTCTGGTCTAACCAGGTGAACGATGCCTCATTGCGTCTGGTCGCATTGGATGTATTGCAGAAACTAAGTGAAGTACCCAATTCTAACCAGGGGTTTGTTGTCAGCGGGCGTACCGAACAGTTGCGGGTAGAAGTTTTACCAGAGAAGCTGGCAGGCTATGGTATCACCTTGCAGCAGATAGCAAATACCATACGCCAGGCAAATAGTGAAGAAAGCGTGGGCAATATCGAAGCCTGGGATAAAAGCTTTAAGGTATATACCGGTTCTTTTCTGAGAACAGCGCAGGATGTTGAAAATGTTGTTGTAGGCATCAAGGATGGTCTCCCTGTATACATACGTGATGTTGCTAATGTTATTAACGGGCCGTCTGAAGTAACCAAACTGGTCACGCAATACACCGGGCCCGCCAGCAAGGAAAAAGAGGTTGCTAATGGGGCTCAGGCAGTAACGATTGCTATTGCCAAGAAAAAAGGTAGTAATGGTGTTTCTGTCTATAAAGCATTACTGGCAAAAGTTAACGCTATAAAAGGTGTCATTATTCCCGATAATGTTCATGTCTTTGTTTCTCGGGACTACGGGGTGACAGCAAATAACAAGGTAAATGAGCTGATCTTCAAGTTATTTGTCGCCACCGGTATTGTGACCCTGTTGATCTGGTATGCGCTGGGTTGGCGCCCTGCCGTGGTGGTGCTGATTGTTATCCCGATTGTTATTCTGTTTACCGTATTCAGCGCGATGATATTGGGGCAGAGTATAAACAGAGTGAGTCTGTTCGCCCTGATTTTTTCCATTGGCATTCTGGTTGATGACGCGATTGTGGTGATTGAAAATATCTATCGCCACTGGTTGATAAAAGGGGATATGAGTGAAAAAGTATCTATTGATGCAGTGCGGGAGGTAGGTAATCCAACTATTCTGGCTACCTTCACGGTAATTGCAGCGCTGCTGCCAATGGGAGCGGTGCGCGGCATGATGGGGCCCTATATGCTGCCTATTCCCATATTAGGCACGGTCGCCATGCTGGTTTCACTATTTGCTGCTTTTGCGTTTACCCCGTGGCTGGCTAACAGGCTCAAACCCTCAATGGAGCAGTTGCGTAAATCGGAGGAAAAGGAACATCGAGCTAATGATCGACTGGCCAGATTTTTCAGGAGAATGATCTGTCCGCTGGTGGATAATAAAAAACTGGGTTATGGCTTTTTAATATCATTGTTTGTACTGTTCTTCGCCAGTTGTGCAATGTTTTATACAAAGGCTGTATCGGTAAAAATGCTGCCACTGGATAATAAGGCTGAATTTGATATTGTCATTAATTTTCCTGAAGGCACATCCTTAATTGATACCGCTAATTTAGCAGCTACCCTGGCAGGTGAAGCGAGGAAATTTAAAAATGTTGTTGCATTGCAGTCCTATGTAGGGACAGCTTCACCGTATGATTTCAACGGTCTGGTTCGTCATTATTATCTGCGTGATAAACCCTGGCAGGCAGATATTCAGGTTGAACTGACCGATAAGGATAAACGAGACGTTACCAGCCATCAAATTGTTGAGAAAATGCGTAAGGTTATGGCTCCTGTTGCGAAGGCCGCAGGTGCCCGCATACAAATGGTAGAGATGCCGCCGGGGCCGCCGGTGTTGCAATCTGTGGTGGCGATAATTTATGGACCGAATGCTAAAACACGCAGGAAATTTGCCCATGATATGACGCTTATGTTCGAAAAAGCGCCGAGTATTACTGATGTTGATAATTTAATGCAGGATCCGTATGAAATTTGGCGCTTTGAAGTGGATCGCGACAAGGCGTTGCGTGAAGGTATCAGTGTTGATGCCATTAATCAGACATTGGCTATGGCCGTCGGTGGCTACAGACTTGGTGATATTAAACGTGGCTCGGTGGTTGACCCTACCTATATCGTGCTACAGGTACCCCAGTCGGTACGCTCCGAGTTCTCCAGACTGGGGACAATTCCGGTACAGGCCGCCAATGGAGCGCTGGTGCCATTGTCAGAACTGGGTACTTTTGTGAAGGGCATTGAACAGGATGTTATCTACCAGAAAGATTTGCGTAACGTTGAATTCGTGACCGGTGCCAGTGCAGGCAAGCTGGCTGCACCAATATATGGCATGTTCCAGGTCGATGATATGCTCAAGAACTATATTGCGCCCGATGGCGTGAAGGTAGCCCATGGGTTTATTCACGGTGGTTATTTTGGGCCACCGGCTAACAGTAGAAAGTCAGCGTTTGAATGGGGTGGTGAGTGGACGGTGACGTATGAAACCTTCAGGGACATGGGGGGCGCATTTCTAATTGCCATGGTGCTGATTTATATGCTGGTTGTGGTTGAGTTTAAAAATTACATTTTTGCCTCAATTATTATGGCACCGATCCCGCTGACACTTATTGGTATTATTCCGGGTCACTGGTTACTGAATGCGAGCTTTACCGCCACATCCATGATTGGCTGGATTGCGCTATCCGGCATTATTGTGCGTAACTCAATATTACTGGTGGATTTCACCCGCCATGAAGTACTGCGAGGTATTGATGTACGTGATGCGGTCATTAACGCATGCCGTGCCAGAACCCGTCCCATTCTGATTACCGCACTGGCACTGGTTGGCGGCTCCAGCGTTATTCTGACTGACCCGATCTTCCAGGGGATGGCTATTTCCTTACTGTTCGGTGTTATTGTTTCAACGATATTAACCCTGTTTATTATTCCGTTGGGTTGTATCTCGGCTAAAAATGCCTTTGCAGTTTGCCCCGCTGGTTCAGTAAAAGCAACGGTAGAAGAAGAATATATTGATAGCCTGGAGCCGCCCTCATGTGAGTACAAAACACCGGTGTGGATGAGTGTTTATAGCGCTGTTGTCAGCGTCGTGAACTGGATCTTTGTTATTGTGAAAATGTTTTATAACCTGGTGCGGCTGCTTATTAGCGTAATCAGGGAAAAGCTTACTTCCAGTCATGCAACACCACCAACCGAGCCTGGAACGCCCGGTTCTTCGTCACCCACCCCGGTACCCCCCGCACCACCCGTACCCTCTACGCCTGCGGCTTCTACAGACGTGCATTCTACGGTTAAGACTAAGACTGCGGAGTCAGATGCATCGGCGACAGCGTCCGTAGCTGATTTGGCTACAGAAAAAACAGAATCTACGGATATAAATCAGGAAAAAATAGCTAAGCCAGACGTTAACCATGAGGTTGTAAAAAAAGCAATGGTTAAGAAAGCAATGGTTAAGAAAGCAATGGTTAAAAAGGGAATTGTTAAGAAGGAAACGGTTAAGAAAAAGGAAGGTAAAACAGTACCGAAAAAGAGTGTGGTGAAGAAAAAAATATCGGTGAAAACATTACCGGTAAAGAAAACAACAGGCGAGAATAGTCCAGTTAAAAAAGGCCGGCCTGAAAAAGTTCCAGGTAGAAAAATAACGGTTAAGAAAGTACCGGCTAAAAAATCACCATCAGGCAAACGTAGAGGCATCCGCTTAAAAGTTGATAACGATCAGATGCCTGATAACCATAAGTCTGATAACCATAAGTCTGATAAAGATAGTGGAGAATAATTTAATGTATGCTAAAGGTAAATTTCTGTCATTATCATGTCTTGTCTTAGCATTATTGCCTTCGGTTGTAATGGCGACACAGGAACAGGATAAAGCAGGTGCAGCACTGAAAGCGATTGATTCGACAAGGGCGGGGGCAGCGACGACTCATACAGTTATAAAACCGGCGGGAACTAAAAATAGTGTTACCGTCAGAAGTGCCAGAAGTAATAATATGCCAATGAAATTTCCACCATGGCCGCCCCGGCAATCTTTTAACCATAACATGTTACCGCCTCCACCACCCGGGCCTTATATGTCTACGGCATTAAGTAATACGCCGACGAAAGTTCCAGTATCGAATCGACCCGTGTATTTACCACCAGTAATGCACTCACCACCGGTAATGAATGAAGGTGCGGAGCCGATGGCAATGTTCAGTCCAGATCGGCCCTGGCCAGGTGATCGGGTAAGGCAATGGAAGCCTGAAAATGGCGGCTATCATTACGCCGGGTCTGCTTTTCCACCACAATATCCACCCGTTAAAGAAAATGGGTACCGCCCATATCAACCAGCGCTGCCCCCGAGGTTTGTCAGGTCACCAGGTAGAATGCATACCAGGATGCCATCCAGCCGCCACAGGTACAATGGTTCGGCCATGATGCAACCGGGTATGCCGCCACGGTTTCAACCGCCGGCTTATCCTTCTGCACCACTTCAGCCATACCATCGTTCACAAACCGGATATTAAATAGTTTGATGGGTATATCACGGTTTTTTTTGTTTTTTGTCGTATTTTTACTGTCACTAATGATGAACACTGCGGCAGTTGCGGGAGATCGTATTGCCGGACGTAGCGATCAGCGGACTCGGCCATTGAATTCGGCAGAGTTTATTCTGGCGGCAACGGATAACCCATGGGTGCCGTCGCCAACACAACGGGCAGACGGCTTTCCTCATTACTATAATGCAAAAAAAGATAACCCCTTCCAGCCTCAGCAAATGAACCGGTCACCGATTTATAACAGTAGAAATTCATCACATCCTTATTACAGATACCCGATGCAACCACGTTATGTGACGCCAGCTATCCTGAAATCAATCAGAAAACAGCAAATGCGTGCACAGCAAATACTGCCATCATGGCAGCGATATCCATACCCATACCAAAGATATCCATACCAAAAGCGTAATTACTGGCAATATAATCCATCACCTAACAGATATGGAAGAGGTGGTGATCGCGGCAATAGCCTTGGAAATAACCCTGGGAATAGCCCTGAAAATAGCCCCGAAAATAGCTATGGCAACTGGTCTGCGAACCCTGCATTACCGGTTAGTCCCGGTACCCTGCTGGATAAATCATTATTAGATGGCAACGGGGGCTTGCCGCTTACCCCGGACATGACAGCAATAGAGGGTATTTCACCATTAAACGCCAATGAACCATTACCGCCTGAATTATCAGGGAATAATTATGACAGTTCGGGTCGTTATTTTGATCCCATGGCATTTAATCCCTCGTCAATGTTCGGTCCTTTTGATAATTTTGCGCGGTAGTCTGTAATGCCTGAACACTGCATAGCGGTGGTCGGCACATAGCGTATTTGGCTAATATACCAATCTTTATTAGTGTAATCATAAGGTTAAGTTATTAGCGTTCCTGTGAAATATTCGGGGTAAGTGGTAAAACACCCCGATCTTTCAGGTAAATAGCAGCGTCATATTGTCAGCTTATGCGCTTACGTTCATAGTGTAGAATAGTGTTGATGACATAACGATAATAAATGATTTTACAGGCAGGTAATTTTTATGTTGACAGTTGTAGGTAATTTGAAGGGTGGAACAGGCAAAAGTACAGTTGCATTCAACCTTGCAGTATGGTTAGCATACGACAAACAAGGGGTGAAAGCTTTCGATTTAGATCCACAATGTACATTGCTTGATGTTTGTGAAGTACGAGAAGAAGACGGTTATGAGCCGATATTTGAGGTGTCTTCCGATGTAGATGAAATGGTTACCCTGGCCGCAGACAAAAAATACAGGCAACCGATTATTGTCGATATGAGTGCAAGTAATATGCCTGCAATGGAAACGGCCATTTCGGTTGCTGACAGAATACTGATACCGGTACAACCGAGTCAGGCAGATATCTGGTCAACGCAACGGTTTTTAAAAATTGTCGCGCAGAATCTGAATACAGATAAAAATACAGAAGTGCTTGGTTTTATTAATCGTGCAGATACACATCGGGGTATTCGGGAAACAGAAGAAGCACAGCAGGCATTGCAGGTGTTGCAGGGTGTTAAGGCGCTGGATATCCGGCTATATCAGCGAACCGCCTATCGACGCTCATTCAGCGAGGGGCTGGGTGTATTTGAACTCGACCCGATGGGAAAGGCATCGAAGGAAATGAAAAAACTGGCGGTGATGCTCGATTAAGATACTTGACTACGGTATTGCGCGGTCTACTTATCCAATAAATTCAGGGTACAGGATTGAAAGAGGTTTATGTATGAAATTTTTTCGCTGGTTATTAAGTAATATATTATTAATTATTGTTGTGGTCGGACTGATCTATACCTATGTGTACTGGGGACATCTGACTGGCGCTGATACCCCGGGAGGGAGGGTAATTACCTATTTATCTGGTGAGTCAGGCTTCGTCCATAATTTTGTTAATGGGATTAAAGAAAAAAACAGCAATCGGGAAAAGCACTCACCGTCTAATCAGCATACTGCAACGCCGTCAGTGGCTTTACATGGGGAAAATAACTCAGATCATTCGATCACAACATCCGGCTCAGCACCAGACAATCATGCTACTCCGGAAAATGTTTCTGCCGGGAAGGTAACCGCTGAGGCAAAGGAAAAAGAAAAAGAAAATAACGTTAACGTTGTTTCACGACAGCCGCAGCAGAGTGATAATACCGGCAATGCTTCATCTGCTGTATTACCACCCAAAGAAGCCGCGCATAACGCTAATAGTACCCTGGCGCAACAACCGGTTGCTACAAAAGAAAAGAATACTATTCCCCGGAAAAAAGGTCTTTCACCTTCCGCTCAGGCAAAGGTAGAACCACAGAAACCTGAACAGCAAGGTCATTCTAAAATAGCCAGATCAGGTGTTTTTGTCAGTCCAGACGTTGAGGCCTCACTGGAAAAGGCCGGTGCTAAAGGGGAGGTGGCAACATTGACACCGACCGCAATACGTAAAGTCTGGATCGAAGCCAGAAAATCCTTTTATAAGCATGACTATATGCAATCAGAGAAGGACTATAAACGTGTTATAGCGGCGACAAAAAATAATTATGATGCCTATGGAGAACTGGGTAACGTTTATTTTTATCAGGGTAAAAATGATAAAGCCGCCGCCACTTACATGAAAGCTGCGCTTATAATGATAGATTCAGGGCAGAGTAACCGCGCGCGCAGCTTACTGGGCCTGATGCACTATCTCAGTAAGGATAAAGCGAAATTGCTTGAGCAGAAACTTGAGGCAGCTCAATAACAGACACTGTCCAGAGAGCTATAATGTTTCACGCGGTACGTAATTTATTTATACCTGATATTATGAAACGAGGCGCTGCTGGCGATTTTTAGTATGACCGATAAAAAAATGACAGAATCAATAAAAGCCGAGTCAACCGATACCCCGGCTGAAAAAACAACAGATACTGCCAACACCGTATCTAATGTAAAAACGGAGATAAAGGTAGAAAAAAAAGCGGAGGGTAAAAAAATCTCAGCGAAAAGATCGGTGGCTAAAGCATCGACAGCAGAGGCACCGTCTAAAAAGAAGGCGGTGAAGAAAGATCCCGTGAAAAAAGGCCCCGTGAAAAAAGGCCCGGTGAAGAAAGACGCAGTGAAGAAAGATGAGGTGAAGAAAGATACAGTGAGAAAAACGGCTGCAGAAATAAAAAAGGCCAATGACGCAGTTAAATCCAGGAAATCCGTGGAAGAATTAAAACATCGTGCAGCAGTGGCAAAAAAACGTGCGCAGGAAAAAATCCTGCAGAAATCTTATGTTAGCGATCCGGCTATTGATCCACTGGAACGTCTGGCCACTACCTTTCACCAGAGTGCAAGGCGTTGGGAAATGGTAGTTTATCCCTCTTTATTTGCTTTTGTTCTGCTTGCCAGCTATGGTTTTTTTCTGATTTATCGCTTAACCCATGATATTTCCACCCTGTCACATTCGGTAACACGTATGGCCGTGATCGTTTCGGAAGCAATGCCAAAAATGAGTAAAGATATGGATATTATGACAGGCAGCATGGATAATATGACAAATAATATTTCGGGTATGTCGCGTGAAGTTAGTGCCATGTCAGGGCAGATGGAAACCCTGACGCCATTAAGTCAGAATATTTCAAATATGACTGGCACCATGAATGAAATGAATCGTTCTGTTTATGGTATGCAGCGGGATATGGGCGGAATGAACCGTACGATATCAAGTGGACCATTTGGTATGATGAACGATGTCATGCCATTTTCTTCGCACACTAATGTTGTGCCGCCACCACCGCCACCAACCTATCGTCAACCCTGGGAGGTTCAGCCCCGGAGGATTCGCCGTGCACCGTTACAGACGGTTCCGGCCGAGTCAGCTATTAATAATACTACATCAGATAAAAATAATAGCCCGGTAATGAACGTTAATCAGAATACAGGGACTAACCGGATGCAATCTGTTAAACATAAAAAAATAACACCATCACCTGAAAGTCATGATTCGGGCCTGGTTGATCATCGTGTTATTTCAGGTAAAAGGTAACCAGTAAAAATGCTTAATCGTCCAGATAAATCCATTCGTGATCGCCTCACAAAACTTGAGTCGCATCTTAAAAATGAGAACCCTTTGCTGCTTGATACGGTTTTGCGGTTTAAAAAACTCGATGGCGTCGCCTATAAAACAGGTTTGCTGGGTACGGATGATTCCTATGCAACCGGTATCCCGTGGTGGCCATTAGTTGCATTACTGGGTACATTTTCTGCCGGAAAGTCATCGTTTATTAATACGTTTCTCGGTGACAAATTACAGTTAACAGGGAATCAGGCAGTTGATGATAAATTTACTGTCATTACCTATAGTAACGGCACCGAAAACCGGGTATTACCCGGTATTGCATTAAATGCCGATCCACGGTTTCCTTTTTATCAGATGAGTAATGAAATTGATAAAGTTGCCAGCGGGGAAGGCCGACGTATTGATGCGTATTTGCAGATGAAAACATCCCACTCGGATAAATTGAGTGGAAAAATATTTATCGATTCCCCCGGCTTTGATGCAGATGAACAGCGTAATGCCATTTTGCGTCTGACCGATCATATTCTCGATCTGTCTGATTTAGTGCTGGTGTTTTTTGATGCACGACATCCTGAACCGGGAGCAATGAAAGACACACTGGATCATCTGGTAGGGAAAACGATTGCCCGGAATGACTCGGAAAAATTTCTTTATATTCTCAATCAGATTGATACGGCCGGACAGGAGGATAACCCGGAAGCGGTAGTTGCTGCCTGGCAACGGGCGCTGGCTGCTGAGGGATTGACTGCCGGACGTTTTTATACCATTTATAACAGGCAGATTGCCATCCCCATTGAGGATGAAAATGTCCGTAAACGTTTCGAATCAAAATGCGATCACGATATAGCTGCCATTATTGAGCGTATTCATCAGGTGGAAGTCGAGCGTTCCTACCGTATTATCGGCGCACTGCAAAATATTGCTGAAGATATCGGACAGCAGGTTATTCCTGTTGTGAAGGAAGCCATGGGTAAATGGATGCGGCTGGTACTGACAATTGACGCTATTGTTTTTGGACTGTTACTGACTATTTTGTTTGTACTTGGTCAGTGGGTGAATCCGTGGGGGCTGTTTTCCATGGATTTTACAAATGCAAATATTACCTCGGTAATAAAAGCGGTAGTGATTGTTACCGTGGTACTGGGGGTGCATTTTAACGCGCGTAAATTTGCAGCGCGGCGTATTGCATCAAAGTTACCATCAAAAACGGTTGCTGGTAATGTGCGTAAGGCTTTTTTGAAAAATACGCATTTTTTACGCAGTATTTTTCGTCCACTTCCTGCTGGCTGGTCAATGCGATCGAGGCAGGTTCTGCGTGATGTAATATCTGATGCCAGTGAGTTCGTGCAGGCAATGAATGATCGTTACACACGCCCATCGGGTATGGACGAGAAACCAGCCGTGGGTAGTGTAGAAAAGGAAGCTGGAGCCGTTGAACCCTTAAAGACAGTAAATAGTTAAGCCAGCTCTTTTTGCGACACGGCTTTTCTGGCAAGGACTCGGCCAAGCTTGACCTCCTTACCGGGCTGTATAGTGGCATCGAACTGCACTTGATTGTCTGTTAAAACAATTACGGTTGAGCCAAGATTAAATCGACCCATTTCTTCACCCCGTTGCAAAGTAATATTTTTATCTGAATAATCAAAGCAGGTAATAGCGTTATTGTGAGCACGGATAATGCCATCGTGCCACACAGTCTCCATCGCTGAAACATTAATAGCACCCACCAGTATCATAACCATGGGCCCGTCCTCTGTTTCAAAGTAACACACGCAACGCTCGTTTCTGGCAAACAGACCGGGTATGGTGTTTACGGTAAAAGCTGCCACACTGAATAATCGCCCTGGTATGTAGATCATTTTTTTCAGTGTACCGGTGACCGGCATGTGTATGCGGTGGTAATCACGTGGCGACAGATACAGCGTTGCAAAATTTCCTCGGTGGAAAATCTGTTCAAGTTCTTTGTCGCCACCAAGCAGAGTTAATAGATCGTAGTCGATCCCTTTGGCCTGGAAAACTTTCCCTGCGGTAATAGCCTGTGACTGACTGACAGCGCCATCTACCGGTATAACCCAGTTATTATCATCTTTATCAAGGGGCCTGCATTCAGGTTTTAATGCGCGTGTAAAAAAAGCATTGAGATGTTCATAAGCATACATATCCTCTTCAATCGCTTCCTGCATTTTTACCGGATTTAAACGGACATAGTGACGAATAATAAAATTTTTCAGCGGGTCATAGCGAATTCGCGCACCCATAAACATCAGCCGGGAAATAGCATGATGCGGTAATATATAAAAAGGTAGAGCCAGTAATTTTTCTTTGATTGATGTGTTCATTGACTATGGGGCGATTAACAGGGTGGGTGGGACAAAGGATTTTCCGGGTATTATAAAGTGTGGATGGATGGCAGGAAAGATAAATATTCACACAGACTGAAGCTGTTACCCGATTCTCCCTGTAGAATATCACTATGATGCACAGGCAGGTAACTATGATAAATAAACGTGAAACGGCCAAAGATTTATCCACGTTACGGGATTTAATCCGCTGGGGCACCAGCCAGTTTAATGCTGCCGATCTCAGTTTTACCCAGGGAATGCCGAATGCGCTGGATGAAGCGGCTTATCTGTGTCTATGTGCTTTACACTTACCACCCGATTTCAGCACAGCGTATTTTGATTGTGTCCTGACGATGGAAGAGCGTCTGGATGTGCTGGATTTGTTTCAACAACGTATTGAAGAACGTTTGCCTGCTGCCTATATTACTAATGAAGCCTGGTTTGCAGGATTATGTTTTTATGTGGATGAGCGTGTTTTAATTCCCCGCTCGCCCATTGCTGAGTTGATAGAACAGCAGTTTTCTCCCTGGGTCGCGGCAGAAAATGTACATACTATTCTGGATTTATGTACCGGTAGCGGCTGTATTGCCATTGCCTGTGCAGAGGCTTTTGATCACTGTAAAGTCGTTGCCAGTGATTATTCATCGGAGGCACTGGCCGTTGCCCGGATTAACCGGGAAAACCATGCCCTTGAGGAACGTCTGCAATTGATTAAATCGGATCTGTTTCAGGCTATTGCGCCGCAGAAATTTGATATTATCGTAACGAATCCGCCGTATGTTTCCACCCAGGAAATGCAAACACTGGCTGCGGAATTTGAGCATGAGCCGACAATGGCATTGCAGGCAGGTGAAACGGGCATGGATCTGGTTCTCCCCATATTGAAACAGGCAGGAAAGTTTTTATCGGATAATGGTATTCTTGTAGTGGAAGTCGGTTATTCACAGGCAGAGCTGGAGCAGTTATTCCCACAGGTTGCATTTTGCTGGCTGGATTTTGATTATGGTGGGCAAGGTGTTTTTTTACTCACCGCCGAACAACTGGATCAGTATCAGGATATATTTAACCAGATATAGAAAACCTTTGCACGAAACAGGAACGCATAACACTACCGTTCTCCTTAGTACTATCATGCATAGGTCCCACCTTAACAATAAAGAAGCATTATTATGTCGGGAAATACCATCGGAAAACTGTTTAGTGTTACCACCGCAGGTGAATCACATGGCCCGGGTCTGCTGGGTATTGTAGATGGCTGTCCGCCGGGGCTGAAACTGTGTGAGGAAGATTTACAGTATGATCTCGACCGGCGTAAACCGGGCACTTCACGCCATACCACACAGCGCCATGAAGATGACAGGGTAAAAATTATTTCCGGCGTATTTGAAGGCAAAACCACCGGCACCAGTATTGGTCTATTTATTGAAAACACTGATCAGCGTTCTAAAGATTACGGCAATATTATGGATCGCTTCCGCCCCGGCCATGCCGATTATACCTATCAGCAAAAATATGGTTTTCGTGATTACCGTGGTGGCGGGCGTTCTTCGGCACGTGAAACGGCCATGCGTGTAGCGGCCGGTGGGATTGCTAAAAAATACCTGGCCAATCATTATGCCATTTCTATTTATGGTTATATGTCTCAGCTTGGGCCGATTATTATGCCGCTGCAAGATAGAGCTGAAATTAATAAAAATGCGTTTTTTTGCGCGG
>VAOW01019121.1_pt1 | contig 47320 bp, 59 predicted proteins | sample 3393921 | NCBI WGS metagenome assembly VAOW01 (sample SAMN08290428, study PRJNA428436) | hydrothermal vent metagenome | isolation source: Deep-sea hydrothermal vent chimney | place: Indian Ocean: Southwest Indian Ridge | depth 2742 m m | reverse complement strand
ATTTATCTGACCGGAGAAGAATCACTTTCCCAGGTAGCGATGAGAGCCTCTCGACTTAATTTAGCAACAGAACATTTAGATATTGCCGCTGAAACAGATGTACTGGCTGTACTGGCAATGATTAGACAGCTTCAGTCCAGGCTGGTTGTTATTGACTCGTTACAGGCGATGTACCACCCCGATGTGCAGGGTACGCCGGGCGGTGTAACCCAGTTAAGGGAATGCGCCCACGCCTTAACCCAGTACGCCAAGCAGAATAATGTGGCGATGATCGTTATTTGTCATACCACAAAAGATGGAAATGTCGCCGGGCCGCGAGTGGTTGAACATATTGCCGATGTTATGATGCATCTACTGGTTATGGAAGGCTCACGTTTTCGAGAACTCCGCGCACAGAAAAATCGATTTGGTTCAATCAACGAACTCGGCATACTGGCGATGATGCCAGATAATGGCTATCTCAAAGCCGTCACCGATCCATCAGCTATTTTTCTGAACAGAAGCCGGCAGTCTACCCCCGGCTCGATGGTTGCCTCATTATGGGAAGGCTCGCGCTCGATGCTCGTTGAAATTCAGTCTTTAGTCGTAGAATCAAGCCAGGGTAATCCCCGACGACTGGCAGTGGGCTTAGATCAAAATCGACTCAATATGCTGGTTGCTATCTTGATGCGCCATGGAAATCTGGCAATATTTGACCAGGAGCTTTACGTCAACCTCGTCGGTGGACTAAAAATTTCCGATCCCAGCACCGATTTGCCTTTAGTATTATCCATGGTTTCCTCATTCCAGAATCGAACCATTCCACAAAGCTGGATGGCTTTTGGGGAAGTCGGGCTTTCAGGCGAGATTCGAGCGGTACCCAATGGTCTGGAACGCATCCGCCAGGCAGCGCAACAGGGTTTTACCCATTGTATCTGCCCCAAAAGCAATGCACCCAAAGCTTCTCCATCAGATTTTACCGTATACCGTGTGGAAACACTGGCAGAAGCTTTAGAGGCGCTTAACTCGATATAAGTTACTAACAGAATGGATATGTTCAAAACCATCAACCGCAGGGATGCGGGTATCGAGGTTACATGGCGGTATTGACAGCGTGTCTTGAACACCAGGTCGCCTTTTTATCTGTTTCAGTAATATATCCATAACTATAGAGCTATATCAAGTATCCAATAGTTTGCTAAAATGCACTATGGCTAAAAAGACCCCCCATTTTGAAAAAGCACTGGCTGAGCTAGAAACCCTTGTCGACGACATGGAACAGGGTAATCTGAGCCTGGAAGAATCCCTCAAACGTTTTGAAAAGGGCATCGCCCTAAGCAGTGAATGCCAACAGGCATTGCAAAACGCAGAACTTAAAGTAAAGGAACTGGTAGAAAAAAATGGCAAATTGATTGAACACGATTTAACACTGGATGAGTAATGCCAACAACACCCCTTTTCAAAACAACACTGGCAAATTACCAGCAACGGGTTGATGTTGCGTTAGATCGCTACCTGCCTGTCGAAGACCCGCCCGAACATCAACTTGCTGAAGCTATCCGCTATTCTGTCATCGGTGGCGGTAAACGCATTCGCCCGGCAATGGTCTATGCTGCGGGTGAAGCAATGGGCGTGAACTCTGACATCCTCGATATACCTGCGTGTGCCGTCGAAATGATTCACGCTTATTCACTTATTCATGACGACCTGCCTGCAATGGATAACGACAACCTGCGCCGCGGTCGGCTAACCTGCCACATTGCATTTGACGAAGCCACCGCCATGCTCGCAGGGGATGCACTACAGGCACTGGCCTACGAAATTCTGGCCCGTCAACAACCTGAAATACTTACCCCTGAAAATCGGCTGGCGATGCTCCGACTACTGACTGAAGCCAGTGGCGCACAGGGTATGGCAGGCGGTCAGGCGGTCGATCTTGCCTCGGTGGGTAAAGTGCTTACACTGGCGCAGCTTAAGTCCATGCACCAGCTCAAAACTGGCGCATTAATTCGAGCCAGTATTTTACTAGGCGCAATGTGCAACGCCAGTATCAGTGATGAAGAGCTGACTATTTTAGGCAACTATGCACACTGTATCGGACTATCTTTTCAGATTCAGGATGATATCCTTGATGTGACAGCCGACACCGAAACGCTGGGTAAACCGCAGGGTTCCGATGAGAAACAGTCAAAACCCACTTTTCCCGCTATATTAGGTCTGGAAACATCAAAGCAACGCGCACTGGAACAACATGAAATGGCAATTGACTATCTTATCCCGCTTGGGAACAGAGCAGACACATTAAGGCAGCTATCCGCTTATATTGTCCAACGTAACTATTAACTCGATACAAAACCCGCACATTCCCTGTAATCACTCACACTATGCCATACACCAATCGACAATGGGCCTTACTCGAAAGCATTCAGTCACCGGCAGATGTTAGAAAACTCAGCATTGAACAATTGCCGCTGCTCGCACGCCAGCTACGTGAATTTCTGCTTAACGCCGTGTCTTCAACGGGTGGGCACCTGTCAGCAGGACTGGGTACGGTTGAGCTAACCATTGCACTGCATTATGTGTTCAATACGCCCGAAGATCGACTGATCTGGGATGTTGGTCACCAAACCTATCCGCATAAAATTCTTACTGGTCGACGTGAACGGATGCATACACTGCGACAAAAAGGTGGGCTTGCCGGTTTTCCAAAACGCGACGAAAGTGACTATGATGCCTTTGGCACCGGCCATTCCAGTACCTCAATATCCGCCGCACTGGGAATGAGCATAGCCGCCAAACTGAACGGTTTAAACCGCCACGCAGTTGCCATTATTGGTGATGGAGCCATGACAGCAGGTATGGCATTCGAAGCGTTAAACCATGCGGGTGATACCGATGCGAATCTGCTGGTTATCTTAAATGACAATGATATGTCGATTTCTCCCAATGTCGGCGCGCTCTCCAACCACCTGACAAAACTGCTCTCCGGGCAGCTGTTTTCCAGTGTTAAAGAGAATGGGAAAAAAGTACTGGGAAATCTGCCGCCGGTACTGGAATTCGCCAAACGCACAGAAGAACACATTAAAGGCATGGTTGCACCGAGCACCCTGTTTGAGGAACTGGGTTTTAATTATTTCGGCCCTGTTGATGGCCATGACCTGAATTCTCTGATTCCCGTATTACAAAACATCGCCCACAAACCGGGCCCACGTCTGTTGCATGTACGCACACAGAAAGGCAAAGGTTATTTTCCAGCAGAAGATGCACCCGGTAAATATCACAGCGTGCCGGCTTTCGACCTGAGCAAGGGACAAGCCACCAAAACAGACACAGCGAATACGCCACCCAGTTACACCCGTATATTCAGCGACTGGTTATGTGATATGGCCGCGGCAGATAACCGTTTAATCGGTATTACTCCGGCAATGCGAGAAGGCTCTGGTCTGGTCGAATTTTCAAAGAAATTCCCTCAACGCTATTTTGATGTTGGCATTGCCGAGCAACATGCAGTTACGCTCGCCGCAGGCATGGCCTGTGAAGGGCTTAAGCCAGTGGTTGCCATCTATTCGACTTTTCTGCAACGTGCATACGATCAGCTTATTCATGATGTTGCCATACAGAACCTGCCGGTCATGTTTGCGATTGATCGTGCTGGCATTGTCGGGGCCGATGGTCCAACCCACACCGGCGCATTCGACATCAGCTTTTTGCGTTGTATTCCAAATATGGTGATTATGACACCCGCCGATGAAAATGAAACCCGGCAAATGCTAACCACCGGCTTTTTACACGATGGTCCGTCGGCAATTCGATATCCGCGTGGTAATGGAAGCGGTGTAAGCGTTGAAAAAGAGCTCAAAGTAGTTGAATTTGGTCGTGCTGTACAGTCTCGAAAAGGTAAAAAAATAGCCATACTGGTCTTTGGCCCACTGTTAAAAATGGCACTGGAAGTAGCCGAAAAGCTAGATGCAAGTGTCTATAACATGCGTTTTGTCAAACCTGTCGACCAGCAAACCCTGTTACAGGCCGCGCAAAAATATGATTTGCTGGTCACACTGGAAGACAACGCCATTGCCGGTGGTGCCGGCAGTGCGGTTAGTGAATGCCTGCATCAACTTGGTCAGACAACAGCCATATTACAACTAGGCTATCCAGACCGATTCCCACCCCACGGTAGCCCTGCCGAAGTACGGGCCGAATGGAAACTGGATACCGATAGTATTTTAGAGCACATTGAATCACATTGCCGAGAATTGCAAAACTAACGCCATTCCGATAAAATCCTAGTATTTTAGTCAGGTATTATTTGTATAATGACACGCTACCAGCTAACAGTAGTCACTGAATTCGCAGCCGCCCACACTTTACGCGATTACCCTGGCGCATGCAGTCGACTCCACGGCCATAACTGGAAGGTAGAAACAGAAGCTGTTGCGACACAGCTAAACGCTATCGGCATGGCCGTCGATTTTAAAGTGTTAAAAAAAGCCGCCAAGGAAGTCGGTGACCAGATGGATCATTATTACCTCAACGATCTGGTCCCGTTTAAAGAAACAAACCCAACTGCTGAAAATATTGCGGCTTATATGTATCACGAAATTTCAGCACGTATAAACAACGATCAAATCAAAGTGACCGCTGTGACCTTATGGGAAACTGAGCGCGCCTGCGTTCGCTATAGCGAAGAGAATGAATATGTCTGAAACCCTTGAATCTAAAATTACCGAATCTAACATCACTGAGTCTAAAACCATCGAATCTAAAACCATTGAAGCCAAACATCCTGAACAGGAAACCAAAACGCCCTCCAGCCTGCCTGATGTACAAAATACTCAGGATATGCGTGCCATTGCCATCAATAAAGTTGGCATCAAGGATATTCTCCATCCTGTTCAGGTAAAGGACCGCACCGGCAAAATTCAGCACACGATCGCCAACTTTAATATGTACGTGGATTTACCGCATAATTTTAAAGGCACCCACATGTCACGTTTTGTAGAAATTCTCAACAGTCATGAGTGGGAGATTACTGTTGACTCATTTAAAGCTATGTTAGTAGAAATGACCAGTCGGCTAAATGCCGAATGTGGTCATATCGAAATGAGCTTCCATTTCTTTGTCAACAAAACAGCGCCTGCTTCCGGCGTAAAAAGCCTGCTTGATTATAAAGTTACTTTCATTGGTGAACGCAAAGCCGATAAAAATACCATTCATGTTAAAGTCGTTGTCCCTGTGACCAGCCTTTGCCCCTGCTCCAAAAAAATAGCCGAACGTGGTGCACATAACCAGCGTTCTCATGTAACCGTTAATATTGAAACGGAAGACTTTATTTGGGTAGAAGAAATTATTGATCTAGTCGAGAAGCAGGCATCATGTGAGCTCTACGGCTTGCTCAAACGCCCGGATGAAAAAATTGTGACTGAGCGCGCTTACGACAACCCTAAATTTGTTGAAGATATGGTACGTGATATTGCGCACCAGCTAAATAATGATAAACGCATCCTGTCATATATTGTTGAATCCGAAAATTTTGAGTCGATACACAATCATTCAGCCTATGCCTTGATTGAAAAAATTATTGCGTGAACTTACTAACCGGATAGATAAAAAGGATACTTATTGTTCAAGACCGTCAGCCGCAGGATGCGAGTGTCGAGCTTACATGGATGTATTGACGGCGTGTCTTGAACAATAAGTATCCTTTTTATCTGTTTCAGTAATAAATACCTGCGTAACAGGTCAAAGCATTGCGCTAAAGTGCGTGGCTGTTACTCGTGTTGACAGTTAAAATTACTCCAGTTTCTTCGCCAAAAGGTCTCTTATTTGCTCGGCAAGCGCACTACCGCTTACATCACCATCTTCGTCTTTCTGCGTATTACCATTGGCACCGAGTACTTCAATGCGCACATCACCTTTTTCTTTTTGCGCGGTAAGCAATAATTTAAACTGGTGATTCTTATCGGCCACACCACTTTTTTTATCACTGCTAAATAGCTGCATAATCCAGCTAGTTTTGGATAATTTATCCTCTTTTATATTCAACGTCTGGTTTGAAAGTTTGTTAACGGTAAAATGGATAACATTCGCACCTTCTTCTTTGATATTATCAAACAGCAGGCGATCAAGCGCGCGTAATGCGCGATGCTGCACAAAAGCCAGGTTGCCTTTCATGGTTAAAGCAATGCTGTTATTCGGGTCCAGTGTCACCAGTGAGGCGTAGGGATGATAGTCTTTCACCAATTGTAACCGCTGTTTCGGTGTTAACCCCACATACAGGGCAAGCCTGTCAATGATTTCACGTTCCTGTTCAACATTCGCCGGCAGAAAAACCCAGATAAAACCATCACTACCATCGCCTTTCATAACCCGTTCGATACCACTATGCGTGATAAAGATTCGGGTTTTATTGCCGTTATCAAAGCGCTCAACACGTAAACGAAATTTATCCTTCTGGTCCGGCCCATAATCCTGAAATAGAGACTGGATATAGCTTTCACCTGCACTCGAACGTACGACCCATTTAGTTTCAATAAAACCTAATAAGGGACGTTTCCGGGCAATACCAATGCCTTCATGTTGCCAGAATTTAACCAGTTCTGGCCAAACCTTTTCAACGTTGGCATTCACTTCTAACCAACTTGAACCGGCAGAGTTAACCACTCGAACACCTTTAAACTCTGGCAAAATAACAATATCAGAGGTAACACCTGATTTATTTTTACTCACAGCAGGCTGATTATTGGCGGCAAGTTCATTACTATTTTTAAAATGTTGCAATGCCTGCTTCGTTGGCACTGGTACTTTTAGCTCATCCGTCCTGGCCGGGCGAGTCAAATTCGGCGGCACCTCCAGATTTTTATAATACTCGGCAGACTGATATGCGGGACGTTTATTCCCAAACAAACTGCAACCAGTGACCAGTAATAACAACGCGAATAAGCTCGCGAGACGTAACCGATAAAAGCAAAATGCCTTACTTGAAATTACATTATTTCGCATCACGCTAATATACCTTCTGTTACTTGCAGTATCCCTGCCTGTTGCATCGCCGCCAGTAACGGCGCATGAAATTGTTTCGATAATGCTGTCATAGGTAAGCGTATTCCTGCGGGTATCAAACCCATTTTATGCATGGCCCATTTAGCGGGGATGGGATTGGATTCAAGAAATAATTCGTGGTGCAACCCGGTTAGTGGTTGATTTAATCGCTCAGCCAGTTTTCGGTTACCTGCTATCGCCGCTTTACACATCGCTGCCATCGCTTTTGGGGCAATATTGGTAGAAACGGAAATAACACCATGACCACCATGTAACATAAATTCCGTGCCGGTTGCATCATCCCCACTATATAGATGAAATACTGCATCACCTAGTCTGGATTGCATTTCCTGGAGTCGGTTCAAATCACCAGTGGCATCTTTTAGCCCAATAATATTAGGTACCTCGGCCAAGCGCACTACTGTATCGGTCAGCATATCGCAGGCAGTGCGGCCAGGCACATTATAGAGAATCTGGGGAATATCGACCGTTTCAGCAATTTTTTTATGGTGCAGATAAAGCCCTTGTTGAGTCGGTTTATTGTAATAAGGCGCAACCAATAAACAGGCATCGACCCCGCCCTGTTGTGCACAACGGGTTAGTTCAATGGCTTCAGAGGTAGAATTAGCACCTGTGCCACCAATAATCGGAATTCGACCTGCAGACATTTCAACGGTACGTCGCATCACTTCGCAATGTTCATCCATATTTAGCGTTGCCGACTCACCTGTCGTACCCATAGAGACAATTGCTGAAGTATTATTTTCTATATGAAATTCGACCAGATTCGCCAAACTTTCAAAATCAACGCTACCATCAATCTGCATAGGCGTAACCAATGCAACCATACTACCTTTGAACATGAAGTACCCCGAAAATTTAAGACGCACAGTTAAGCAATATTTCGACATTTTTTCAATGAAATGCACAATAAATTCAATGAATTTAAGCCAGAAACCACTCCGACTACAGCACCAAGCCAAAATATTTAAGTACACTGCAAAAGGATTGGTTGCAAAAAGATTGCTTATCGATAGAGCTATCCTATACTTATGTACCATAAAATGAAATATACGGATATTAAATTGAATTCCATCATACAAACAGAGCGGCGCAATTATAGCCGGGTTCCTTTTTATGCCGAAATCTTGATGCAAAGCGGCAGTGAAGAGTGGAGCTGCAACCTATTAGACATTTCCCTGTGCGGTATGCTGGTTGAGCCGCCGGATAATCTCGGTATTAATTCACAGCATCCCTGTGCCATAGCGTTGTTTCTTGGCGAAACAGTGTCCATTCACGCCAGAGTGAGAATCATCCACCAGGATAACCATACCTGGGGCTTACGCTGGTTACAGATTGATATAAGCAGCCTGCAACATTTACGCCGGTTACTGGAATTAAATACCAATAATCCTGATTTACTAACCCGTGAATTATCCGAACTCAGCCACCAGCAGTAATGCCTCCATTTAACCTGAGAACCCACTAAAAAATCGCTGGTTAACCCATAAAATCGTATCTTACATATTAGCCTCCAGCTTACAATCTACTGCATACAGAGTTAATCAGCACCCCTTAAACAACAAAATACCATTTAATAGTTTTTGTTCTGACTGAATTTGTTTAGACTGTAGGTTTTCTGACTAAATAAATTTGCTCCGCATCCAATTATGCCAACTCAACTCGTTATTTCCACCCTGGGCACTGACCGGCCTGGTATCGTTGATGAACTCAGCGACGCTGTTTACATCCACCAACTCAATATAGAAGACAGCCGGATGACTGTTCTGGGCGGTGACTTCGCAATCTTGCTACTTGTCAGCGGGGAAAGCAAAAATATAGAACAATTTATCTGCCAGAAATCACAACTTGAAAAAACACTGCAAATGCAAATACTGGTGAAACCGACTCAGCCTGAGGCAACAACAACTGATGTCATCCCTTATCAGGTCGAAGTTAGCGCCATTGATCATCCCGGCATCGTGCAAAATCTTGCCAGTTTTTTTTCCAATAAACACATTAATATTGTCAATCTGGAAACCGAACGCTACGCTGCGCCACACACGGGTACACCAATGTTTGCCCTGCATATGACAACCAGGATTCCTGCAGAGACATCCATTGCACAGCTTAGAGAGGAATTCACTTTATTTTGTGATGAATTAAATCTTGATGCAGAACTAAAAAGTCTTTAGACATTCAACCGGATAAGGTGAAAAACATGGTTACTATTGGTAAAAAAATTAAAAATTTTTGTTTGCCTGCAACGGGTAATAAAATTATCTGTCTTGATGGGTTAAGCGGTCAAAATGTTGTACTCTATTTCTACCCACGCGACAACACTCCTGGCTGCACCACTGAAGGACAAGATTTTCGTGATGCAAAAATACAGTTCGATCGTCTTAACACACTTATTCTCGGTGTTTCCTCTGATAGCCTGAGCAAACACGAAAATTTTAAAAGAAAACAGAAATTTAATTTTGATCTGTTATCTGACACAGATGAAAAAGTCTGCCAACAATTTGATGTATTCAAATTAAAAAACCTTTATGGAAAAGAATATATGGGTATAGAACGCAGTACTTTTTTAATTGATACAGAAGGTGTGCTACGTCAGGAATGGCGTAAGGTAAAAGTAAAAAACCATGTTGATGAAGTGCTGACTGCTGTCAAAGCCTTAAACCTGAACTAAACACAGAATGCACACAAAAACCTTTATAAAAGGGAAGGATGCCGACCTGGAATCCTCCATTGAAACCATGCAGCAACAACTTGTCAGGCTGGGCTTTGATATTGAAGAGGCCTCCTGGCTAAATCCACTGCCGAATGTTTATTCCGTACATATACGCGATAAAGATTGCGGTTTAATGTTTACCAATGGCAAGGGCACAACTAAAAAAGCCTGCCTGGCGAGTGCGTTAGGCGAATATTTTGAACGCTTAAGCTGCAATTATTTCTTTGCCGATTTCTATCTAGGTGAAAATTTTTCGCACAGTGACTTCATTCACTACCCAGATGAACGCTGGTTTAAGCGTGGCGATGATACCGTACCAGAAGGCTTGCTCAATACAAAACTCTGGCAATACTATGATCCAGAGCATCAACTCAAGGCATCCACCCTGTTTGAAACCAATTCCGGTACAGGTGAACGTGGTATCTGCGCCTGCCCTTACCAGCGGCAACGCGACAATAAAACCATCTGGTTCCCGATAAATATTATTGGAAATCTGTACGTCAGTAACGGTATGTCAGCGGGGAATACTGCCGATGAAGCCCGCGTACAAAGCTTATCTGAAATATTTGAACGCTACATAAAAAATAAAATTATAGCCGAGGGAATTTGTCTACCTGAAATCCCTGAGGAGGTGATTAATCGCTTCCCCAAAATCCAGCAGGCAATCAATAAACTGCAGCAACATGGTTATCACCTTCGTGTCGCAGATGCATCACTGGGTGGACGGTATCCGGTAATGTGCGTCACGCTAATCAATCCGAATAATGCCACCGTGTTTGCCTCATTTGGTGCGCACCCAAGTTTTGAGGTTGCCCTGGAACGCACGGTTACTGAGTTATTGCAGGGACGCGATTTAAATCAGCTCGACGGTTTTCACCCCCCCAGTTTTGATTTAGACGAAGTCGCCGACCAGCATAATCTTGAAACACACTTTATCGACTCCAGTGGTTTAATCGCTGTTGACTTCTTTAAAAACAAACCGGACTATAATTTTTATGACTGGGACTTCGATGCCAGTACCCAGGATGAATTTGAATTATTATGTAACAAAATTCATCACATGGGATTTGATATTTATATTGCCGATTACACCCATCTGAGCGTCTATGCCTGCCGCATTATTGTACCCGGGATGTCTGATATATACCCTGTCGATGATCTGGTGTGGAATAACAATAACGAAGGTGCACTATTTCGCGAAGACATTCTATCGTTAAAAAATCTCTCACCGGAACAATGGTTATCCATTTTACAACGACTTAATGAAGGCGGGTATAACGACTACCAGCGAGTGGCTGAATTCATTGGCATTGCAGCTGATGCTGGTACAACCTGGGCCAGTTTACGTATTGGTGAACTCAAAGCCATGTTAACTCTGGCGCTTAAACAGGATGATGCCATCGAATGGGTAAACTGGTGTCTGCATATTAATCAGCTGAATAAATCATCAACCCATTTATATCAATGCCTCCAGACCCTGCTTGAAATTAAGCAGGGTAGAAATAGACAAATGACTGATTACGTTGACAGTTTAACGCTTATGTATGGTTCCAATACACTGACTAACAGCATAAACATTGTTGAAGCTAAGGAAACTTTTTATGGCCTGCACAGTCCAGGATTAAGCCTGGATGGGTTTAATACCCACAAAAAACTATTAGATGGTTACCGAAAACTGCAATTGGCAAAAAAGAAACCCTGACGAAACAAGCAACAAAACAACCAGCAACCTGCTTTGCAAAAAGCCAGAAACCCGCATTAATTACCGCTATCCATCAATCGATTGATGAAGTTTCCCCTTAAGCGATAAATACATATACGAATCATTTGCATTTGCATTCTTGTTCTGTATAATCAGCGCCCACCACTATTACTTAAAATTAAATATCCAGGCTTAAGGGGCTTTTTATGCAAACCACGACTTTATCCAATAAAACAACAGTTAAAAAAACGCTATACGCCACCCTTTCATCTGCTTTATTAAGCCTGTCACTAATCCCTGTGGCCAATGCCGTTACAGATAAGGAATTTCAAACTTTAAAAGACCAGTTTAATCAACTGGCAGATAAAGTTGAAAACAATAATTCTACCACCAGTCAAACCACTCTCGGTGGTTATGGCGAGCTGCATTACACCAACTTAAGCAATGGCAAAGGAACGGATAAAAAGGTACTGGATTTGCATCGTTTTGTATTGTTTATAAACCATGAGTTTAATGCAAAGACGCGCTTTTTCTCAGAATTCGAAATCGAACATACTGCTGCCGGTACCGGTAAAGCAGGCGAAGTTGCCGTTGAACAAGCCTATGTCCAATTTGATTTAAACGATAATACCCAGCTTAATACTGGCGTATTTTTGGTGCCCATTGGTATCATAAATGAAACCCATGAACCCCCCACCTTCTATGGTGTTGAGCGCAATCCGATTGAAAAATATATTATTCCTACAACCTGGTCGGAAAGTGGCGTTATGTTGTCGAGCCAGCAAAGTTCGGGGTTCAGCTACAACATTGCACTGACCAGCGGTTTAAATGTTGATCCTGTTTCACTTAATCTTAGAAGCAGTCGCCAGGATAGCTCGCAGGCGAAGGCGAACAATTTAGCCATTACAGCTCAAATTAAATACACTGGCATTCGTGGTCTGGAAGTGGCGGGAACAGTCCAGCGTCAGGACGACATCACCCAGAACAGCAGTGACAATGTTGGTGGTGCGACATTGATAGAAACCCATGCACGTTATAGCGTCAATGATTTTACTTTCACTGGTTTATATGCCCGTTGGGATATCAGCGGTGTGGGTGCATCATCCATACAAAAAAATGTACAGGATGGTGTCTATCTGGAAGCCGCTTATAAAATCACCCCTAAAATCGGTCTTTTTGCCCGCCAGAACCAGTGGGACAACGGTGGCGCAGGCGATACTAAAAAAGCCCAAACAAATATTGGTTTTAACTACTGGCCAGAAGAAGATGTTGTCATCAAAGCCGACTACCAGGCACAAAATGCTATTGCAGGTAACTTTGATGGCATAAATATTGGCATGGGTTATCAGTTCTAAAGACATTTAGAAATCAGTTTAACCCGAATATTTTATTGACTAACAGGATGGATGAAAAGGATACTTATGGTTCAAGACCGTCAGCCGCAGGGATGCGGGTGTCGAGCTTACATGGAGGGATTTACAGCATGTCTTGAACCATAAGTATCCTTTCCATCCGCTTCAGTCATACATGTAAAATCCATCTATTATGAAAACAGGCATTAAAAATATTTTATTCCTGCTCAGTTTATTTAGCGGCTCAATCGCTGTGGCTGGTGGTGTTTATCAGCAACCGATTGCATTTATAAGCCAGGTTTTTAATAACCAGCCACCAAAACCCCAGGTATTATGGCCAGACACTGAACTAAAAAAACAAATGACCAATATCCTCAACCATAAGTACAGAAGTTTGCGTATACGTTACTGGAAACAGGGCCAGAAAACGGCCTGGATACTGAAAGAAATCGGCAAGGAAAAACTCATTACCGTGGGCATTGTGATCAGGAGAAATCACCTTGAGCGAATTAAAATACTCGCCTTTCACGAAAGCCGTGGCTGGGAAGTTCGTCATGCTTTTTTTACCCGCCAGTTTAATCATGCAAAACTAAAGCAGAATAATCAGCTGGATAACACCATTGATAATATTTCCGGTGCTACATTATCCGTCCGTGCTGTCACCAAACTCACAAGAATTGCACTGCTGCTTAATCAGCATATAAATAAAACAAAGGCTTCACAAATTAATACCGACCAGTTATGACGAATCGAAAACCAAAACGATTTACCGCTTTTTTATGGCACCGGCGTATTGGTCTGATTGCATTCGTGCTGGTCATTATTCTTGCCATTACTGGTATTATGCTTAACCACACTGAAGTGTTGAAACTGGATAAAACCTATATCAATAAATCATGGTTATTAAACTGGTACGGGATTAAACCGGAAGGCAATCCAGTTTCCTATAAGGTTGACAGCCATACCATCAGTTTCTGGCACCAGCATTTATTTTTTGATGGCAAGGATGTGCTTACAACTGAACAAACCATCCACGGTGCCATTGCTACTCAACAATTTTACATTGTCGCCTTTGATAGTAAGCTGGTTCTTTTATCTAAAACGGGGGAATTAGTCGAACAGGTCGACACCGCTACCCGTTTTTCAGGCATTCGACGGCTGGGCATAGAACATAAACGCCCAGTGATAGAAACCAGCAAAGGTTTATATTACATCGCTGATCAACACATCCTTGACTGGGCTGTAATAACCGCTCAGGGGGTTAACTGGTCAAAGACATATCGGCTTAATCATGCTGAGCACCAGCGCCTGCTTCTCACCTACCAGGGTAACGGTTTAAAACTCGAACGCATTATTCTTGACTTACACAGTGGCCGTATTTTTGGTCAATATGGCATCTATCTGATGGATGCAGCGGCAATCGCGCTACTATGGTTGTCTCTCAGTGGTTTATGGGTATGGAATAGTCGGCGCAGAAAAATGCGTCAAAAACGGCATTTTCAGCAACACCACCGAAATTAACACAAACGATTTATCCTCTTTAAACCACAGAAACAGAGTAAGCACAAAGAAATTATTCTGTCAGGGAAGCGGGAGATATAAGGTCTCTATTAACTGATGGCCAGGCATTAATCACTGCCTGCACCAGAGTTGCTAGCGGTATTGCAAAAAACACGCCCCAAACGCCCCATAATCCACCAAAAAACAACACCGCAATAATGATCGCTGCCGGATGCATATTGACTACTTCAGAAAATAATAATGGCACTAAGATATTGCCATCCAAAAATTGAACCGCCAGATAAGACACCATCAGATACATAAAATCGCTACTTGCTCCCCACTGAAACCAGGCAATTAAGGTAACGGGAATGGTCACTGCAACAGCGCCAACATAGGGAATAATAACAGAAAGCCCAACAAACAGGCTCAGAGTAGCGGCATAATTCATGCCCATGATTTTTAATGGAATAAATGTAGCAACGCCAACAATAACAACTTCGAGCAATTTCCCACGAATATAATTACCCATTTTTATATCAACATCTTTCCAGACCAGATGAACCAGTCCTCTTTCCTCGGGTAAAAAACGTCGCAACCAGTTTATAATTTTCGTTTTATCTTTTAACAAAAAAAACACCAGCAAAGGTACCACCACCAGATAAACCATAATGGTAAAAACATCCACTGCGGAGGATAGAGAAATTGTCACTAATTTCTGCCCAAACGCTACCAGTTCAGAAGTAAAGTTACCAAACATACTTTTGATTTCTTTATCCGCAAATAACAAAGGATACTTATCCGATATGCTTAATATCAGTTGTTGTACTTTTAGCAGAATGCGGGGGAATTCACTAATTAATTGTGATAGCTGGCTAATCACCAGCGGTATCAGGCCGATCAAAATAAAGACTAAAGCCGCAATAAATACAAAATAGCTTGTCAGAAAAGCGACACATCGTGGCACACCCAATCGCTGGATGCGTTTAATTAGACCTTCCAGCACATAAGCAATAACAATCCCTGCTAATACCGGGGTCAGTATTTTTCCCCAGTAAAGAATTAAAAGACATCCCAGCAGTAAAAATAACGCAAGAATAATAACCTGCGGGTCTGAAAAATGTTTTTCAAACCAGGATTTTACTACTGCTATCATAAATTATCTTTTAATAAAATCTGATAGGCTGTTTCAAAAAGCCCTTCCATTTCATTAATTACCTCAGTAGAGTCTCGGCCTTTAACCATGTGCTCCGTCATTAACGATGATGCGTCAGAAAACACCTCCATGCTCCCCACCATATAATAGGTCGATTTTAGCCGTTTAATCGCCCCAACAACAGTTTCATTTTCAGGCCGAGGTGCGTGCGCTGGTTCGCCAATCTCTTTACTGATCAAATCGCCACGAGAATGTAGATACTCGGCAAAATCAAACAAGGAGTTCTGCCTTTCCTCGTCCAGAACTTCAAACAATTCAATCAAATATTTCGCCGTTTTTATTTTTTTATTCATAATAAATAATGTTCCAGGTAGCATTTACTAACAGGATGGATAAAAAGGATATTTATTATCTGTTTTAGTAATAAATGCTGCGTATGAATCTGCCCGAAAAAAGAAAACTAAACGCTTTTTCAGGGGCGCTTTTTACAAAATTCCTGGGCAAAACCCAGCAGCTCATCCGCCGCCCGTGACTTAAACTTATAACGCTGCCTGACAAATGAAAACGGACGTTCAAGTCGAGGGGATAATTCTACTGCGGTTAATGTACCCAGTTTTAATTCTTTTTCAATACTTGCCTTTGATACAATGGAGATGCCCATACCCGCTTCAACCGCCCCTTTAATCGCTTCAGGGCTACTTAATTCAAAGCAGACATTTAACATGCCATCAGGACTCCGTTCTCGGACATAATTAATAATCGCTTCCTGTGTACCGGAACCACTTTCACGGCAAATAAAAGGATGCGAAAGAATATCTTTTACATGCAAGGTCTCTTCCCTGGCAAGCACATGAGAATTGGGCATAATTACTACCAACTGATCCACACGACATTGTTCAACCATTAAATTTTTATTATTTACCGAGCCTTCTACAATACCAAGATCCACCACATTATTTTCTACCATTGCCACAATGTCTTCCGTATTGGACTCTTTTAAACTAATTTTAATGTCCGGGCGCTTGAGCTTAAATTCGCCAATTAATAATGGCAACATGTACTCTGCAATGGTGGTACTTGCGCCCAAGGATACGCCACCACTCATATCACCTGTCATCTCGGTAATGCTGTGATGCATTTCATCATATATTTTAAGGATACGATCCGCATATATATAAACCTGCTTACCCGCGTCTGTCAATGTGACTTTGTTATGCGTACGGTCAAACAAACGGGTATTAAACTGGTCTTCAAGCTGGCGAATCTGGAATGTCACCGCTGGCTGGGTCATATGCAGGTATTCCCCTGCTTTGGTAAAATTTAATAACCTGGCAACAGTGTGGAATATTTTTAAACGTCGATCCGCCATAATAAATCACCACGCCAAACTCGTCAGATTAAAGCAGCAAAATCTGGTAAAAAATACATTAAAAAAATGATAGCTAAAACGCATTGCCCCGAAAAATCACCCGAGCCACCCAGTTATTCGATGGCTTATCGCGCTTTATTCATTATTTTCCTCAGGGATATAGCCCGCAATCAACGAATTCTGCTAGCATTAGGTCAACAACTCATAACACTGCGCTATGGTAACATCCTAAAACCAATTAAGGGTTGAAAACATGTCAGCAAAAAAACCTTTTTACCGATCATTTTTATATTTAAACTGCCTGGCATTGTTCTCAACGCTACTATTTACCGCTCTACCAGGCCAGGCAGCAATATACAGATGGGTAGATAAACATGGCCAGGTTCATTATAGTGCTGCACCAGATCCAGGCAACCCCACGACAAAAAGGGTACGGATTCGCCAGCATACAACAACCAAACTGCGGATTGCAAAAGAAGCGCCGGGAACAAAAGCTGATGCTGCACGCAAAAAACTCGATATACATCGGCAAACAGACAAAATGCCTGCCAATGAAAAACGGCGTTTATGTCAGCAGGCAAGAAGTGACATTACCAGTATTACCTCACATGGACGCATGCGGGGAATTAATGCCAAAGGTGAATACAGATATCTGAGTGAAAAACAGCGCCAACAGCGGCTTGCTACAGCAAGAAGGAAACGTCAGAAATTTTGTCAGTGACCCCGTATAGAAATACCGTGTATTAATAATAAACGGCTGCCGCCCTTTAAGGCAACCTCGACTAATATAAAGCTATAGACAGAAACAAGAAAATAGTCACCATCGATTTTTCACCCACACGCTGCTATGCGTTAGAATGTGCCCTTTTTTATAGAATCAAACACAAACCGCTAATGTATTTATCACAATTTCAACTATCAACGCTTAAAGACACCCCCTCTGATGCCGAAATAGCCAGCCACCAACTAATGGTACGCGCTGGTTTAATTCGCAAGCTGGCTTCCGGTCTCTACACCTGGTTACCACTGGGTTTACGTTCTTTACGCAAGGTCGAAGCCATTGTCCGTGAAGAAATGGATGCATGCGGTGCGTTGGAAGTCTTAATGCCCGCAGTACAACCAGCTGAACTGTGGCAGGAATCTGGTCGCTGGGAGCAGTACGGGCCGGAGCTGCTGCGCTTTCATGACCGCCACCAGCGTGAATTTTGCTATGGCCCTACACATGAAGAAATTATCACCGATCTGGCGCGATATGAACTTTCCAGTTACAAGCAACTGCCCGTCACCTATTACCAGATACAGACTAAATTCCGCGACGAGGTTCGCCCTCGTTTTGGGATCATGCGCGCACGCGAATTTATCATGAAAGACGCTTACTCCTTTCATAGTACACAGACGTGTCTGCAACAAACGTACGATATCATGTACCAAACATACACAAATATTTTTAATCGGATGGGGCTGGAATTTCGTGCAGTTCTGGCTGACAGTGGTTCCATTGGTGGCAGCCGCTCGCACGAATTCCATGTACTGGCCGAATCAGGCGAGGACGCAATTGCCTTTTCCAGCAACAGCGATTACGCAGCAAATATTGAAACAGCCACAACATTGCCTCCAACTGAACCACGCCCTGCATCCAAAGCCCAACTTAAAACAGTAGCAACTCCCGATCAACGCAGTATTGAAGAAATCAGTAAATTGCTTGATATTGGTGCTCAACAATGTATCAAAACGTTGCTGGTTGAAGGCAGCGAAGAAAACACAGTAGTCGCATTGATATTGCGTGGTGACCATGAACTGAATGAAGTCAAAGCAAGTCATCTGGAAGGTATCCGCGCACCACTTTGTTTTGCCAGCGATGAACAAATTCAACAGACTGCGGGCTGCACACCAGGTTCAATCGGCCCAGTTGGTCTGAAAATGAAAATAATTGCTGATTATGCCGCCCTGCAACTGGCGGATTTCGTCTGCGGTGCCAATGCAGACGGGAAACATTTCACTGGCGTTAACTGGGAAAGAGATTGTCCATTACCAATCGCCGCCGATATTCGCAATATTATTGAAGGGGATGCCAGCCCCGATGGCAAAGGCACACTGTCCATTACTCGCGGCATTGAAGTCGGGCATATATTTCAGCTCGGGCAGAAATATTCGGCCGCGATGAAAGCCACCGTACTCAATGAAAAAGGCAAAAGCACCACGATGACAATGGGCTGCTACGGCATTGGTATTAGCCGAATCGTCGCTGCCGCTATTGAACAAAACAATGATGACAACGGCATCATCTGGCCACATAGCCTGGCACCGTTTGATGTCGCCATTGCACCCATCAATATGCAGAAATCCACTGCCGTCGAAACAACCGCGTTACAGCTGCATGATATCCTCACTACCGCCGGTCTGGAGGTTTTACTGTTTGATGAAAAAGCCCGCCTCGGCGGCATGCTTGCTGATATTGATTTAATTGGCATCCCGCATCGTATCGTTATCGGTGACCGTGGTCTAAAAGACAACAAGGTGGAATATAAGGGTCGGACAGATGCAGAAAGTCAGAACATCAACTTAACTGATGTTGTCGCATTTTTGACTGGTCAATAAAGGTTAAAAACGAATGCGACATAACAGGGACAGGTCGAATTTAACCCGTCCTGATGAGGCAAAGCCGATATTTCGACTTAAGCTTCTCTAACTTACAGACGATAACCCTCTTGTTCGAAACAAAATTTGTGCTTATACACAGGAAAAAGTACCGTATTCTATGAAATTTCTAGTGGGTTTAATTATCACTATTGGCTGCGTATTCGGTGGCTATGTCCTATCAAAAGGCTCGCTGGCAGCACTTGTGCAGCCGTTTGAGCTACTGATTATCGGCGGTGGCGCAATGGGAGCCTTTATTATTGCCAATCCCAAGACCGTTATCATAGATACAGGTAAAGGCGTTGTCGATCTATTTAAACCAACACCTTACAACAAAACCATGTATATGGATTTGTTAACGTTGCTGTTTCGGCTCTTTAATAAGGCACGCAAAGATGGACTGATGGCACTGGAATCCGATATTGATGAGCCAACCGAGAGTGAGATATTTAAAGCCTTTCCAAAAATCATCAAAAATCATCATGTACTGGAATTCATCAATGATTATTTACGTCTGATGGTGGGAGGCAACATGAATGCCTTCGAGCTGGAGAATCTTATGGATATCGAACTGGATACCCATCAACACGAATCAAATGAGGCCGGCGCTGCCCTGCAAACCATGGCAGATGCCCTGCCTGGCTTTGGTATCGTCGCTGCAGTTATGGGCGTGGTGATTACTATGGGTTTTATCAGCGAACCACCAGAAATTCTGGGTGAACATATCGCGGCATCGCTAGTTGGTACCTTCCTTGGCATTCTTCTCTCTTATGGCTTTGCCGGCCCTATGTCCAAGGCGATTGAATACAAGGCAGTGGATAAATCCAAGTTTCTGGAATGTGCCAAGGTCTGCATTATGGCAACGCTCAATGGCTACACCCCACAGATCGCCGTTGAATTTGGTCGCAAAGCCATTTACGGACATTTACGACCCAGCTTTTTCGAACTGGAAGAACACATCAAGGCATCTAAGTAAAACAGACATAGGAAACACGGCTGGTGGCAGGTAACGACAAAAAACAGGTAATAGTCATCAAGAAGTCCAAAAGTGGCGGACATGCACATCATGGTGGTGCCTGGAAAGTAGCCTATGCCGACTTTGTAACCGCGATGATGGCCTTTTTTCTACTAATGTGGTTATTGGGTTCAACCAGCAAGGCTCAAAAAGAAGGCATCTCTGACTTTTTCAAAAACCCAAGCCCGATACAGGGTCCTGGTGGCGCGAGCACCAGCATGATTAAGCTGGGAGGGATGAAAGACATGCAAAAATTTGATACCAAAAAAAACAAATCGTCCTCCCAAAAAAAGAGTAAAAAAGAATCTAAACACGAAAACTCTAAAGCCGAAAGATCTAAAGAAGTAGAAAAACGCAGCTTCAATACTCTGCTACAAACATTGAAAGCGGCCATTAAAAAAAGTCCAGCATTAAAACCCTTCAAGGATCAGTTACTTCTGAGTATGACACCGCGGGGCCTGCGTATACAAATCGTCGACAAGAAAAATCGACCTATGTTCAGCCTGTCAAGTGCCCGCCTCGAGCCGTATATGCAGAAGATCCTACACGCGATTACCGGAATCATCAATAAAGTCCCCAATCGTATTTCGATTTCGGGGCATACCGATATGACCAACTTTGTCAAAGGCTACTATCGCGGATACGGGAACCAGCAGGAACGTACACATTATACCAATTGGGAACTCTCCGCAGATCGAGCCAATGCCGCGCGCCGAGAAATGATAAAAAGTGGCCTGGCAAAGGATAAAGTTGGCGAAGTTATTGGCCTGGCTTCATCTGTCCCGTTTGATAAAAAGCACCCCAACAGCCCTGTTAACCGACGCATCGGCATTCTTGTGATGAATCTGGCGACAGAAGAAAGTCTTGGTTTGGGGCCGCGTGGCACATCGACAATTTCTGATGTAAAGCAACTGATTAAAATCAAAAAAAGCCGACCTACAACAGTTGAAGATCTTAAGAAATTATTACCCAGAAATAAATTAAAAGTCATGAAATCAGGGACATACTGACAGGACAAATGAAAAGGATACTTCTTATTCAGACACGCTGTCAATCCATCCATGTAAGCTCGACACCCGCATCCCTGTGGCTGACGGTCTGGAATAATAAATATCCTTTTCATCCATTTCAGTAATAAATTAAGCCACCAATGCGTTATTCCTTATCAACCAAAAAGATTACATAATAAAAATTCAGGCATTTCTATGCTGGACAAATGCGCTAATTTGACAAAACTCCATGCTTGGCAGTATGCTTTACATTAAGGTGTAAGCAAACTGGAATGGCTAGCAAATGCGAAAAAACAGGGAGCAAAGAAATGAATACCAAGAAAAAACCGATGGATGAAGAAACCAGAAAATTAGCCTTCTTTGTCGTGATTACTTCAATATTTGTCCTTATATTATTTGGCCTCGAGCCATTAACATGAAAGACAACTGAAACATAAAAGTTGGCTGGTTTGACATAAGAAACCGCTGATCAATCCATGAAGTTAACTCCTGTAGACTACATTACTTAGCTTACAGGCTAGTTTATTCAGGATTAATCAAAGATCCATAATTAAAAAATGCAAGGCTAAACTAAAAACAGATTAGCCGACCCTAAAAACTTTCAGATTCAACCATCACCTTAACTCTGTTCTGGAATAAGCCACATAGAGAACTTGCCATAGCTATAGTGCTGACTGGTGGCCGGAAAATTTGCCTTAATCGCTTTGGGGCAACCACCAGAGCAGAATACGGCCACCGGATGATGTGACTTATTCACTAATACTGCAAATGCTTCCGGGTCAAGCAGCCGCCCAGCTGCATCAGGGTAACTAAGTCCATAAGAGACTTCATCCGAATTTAACAGATAGACATCTTTTCTTTTTAAATACCAGCTAACGGCTCTAAGTATTGAACCATCGGTTACAAGCAGTGTGTCAGGTGTTATTTTATTCCGAGCTTCAATGAGAAGTCTGCCGGGTGCTTTATTTTCTTTAAGTTGATTTGGCAAAGTAAACTGCATCATAACAATAAACGGCATAAGTGCTAATAAATTCATTATTAACCTGATAGACGGGCGGGTTGATTTCAACGCCCACCAACAACCAGCCAGACCTGTCAATAAAGCCAGCACGCTTATTATTAGCGGGGATTTCTCATCTGGCTGATAAATAGAAAAATGGACCATAGAAAACGGAGCCACCAATAAACCTAACAGCAGTATGAGAACCAGGCCATTAAACATTACCCCCAAATTGAACAATCGATTATTTTTACTGCGCAAATACTGCTCCAGTCCAATGGCTATAAGTATCGCCAGAGGAGGAAAACAGGGCAACACATAGGTCGCCAATTTGCCTCTGGATAAGGAAAAAAAGATGAAAGGCAGAAGCAGCCACAACCATAAAAATTGTCGTGTTTTACATTTATACCCTGCAGTACGTAATCCGGCAATTGCAGCCGGTATCAATGAGAACCACGGGAAAGCCAGTACCGGTAATAACACCAGGAAATAATAAAATGGCGCTTTATGCTGTGCATTTGCAGCGGTAAATCGTCTAATATGTTCGACCCAGAAGAAATAGCGCCAGAAGTCACTCTCTCGCAACTGAATAAGAATCGACCAGGGTAAAGACACCAGTACCGCAATTAAGAGCACAAACCAGCCTTTTACTAATAATGCTCGCCAGTGACCCTGCCAGATTAACCAGGGCACAAGCACGATAACGGGAAGGACCAGAGCGAGAAAGCCTTTGCTTAAAAACGCCAGACCCAGCAATACTCCTGTCGCACTATAATATCCCCATGCCCGTTTTTTATCTGGCTCTTTTACCGCCAGATAATATGACATAATACCTGCACTAAGAAATAAGGCGAGTAAGTTATCCAGTACGCTGAACGTGCCGACAACATACACTTCCAGAAATGTCATCTGAATGAAGGCGGCAAGCCAGGCGATGCGCCGGCTGGAAAAAGTTTTCAGGGTAAACAAAAAGGTCAGGAAAATTGTCAGCCCCGCAGCAAGCGTACCAGGCAATCGCACAGCAAAAGGGTTTTCCCCCAATGCTGAGATAGAAATTGCATTTAACCAATAACCCAGCGGGGTTTTTTCAAAATAGCGCAAACCATCAAGCCGGGGTGTAACCCAGTCAGCAGTGACCAGCATTTCACGGGGTATCTCTGCGTAACGGGTTTCATCTGGAACAGCAAGTGGACGGTTACCCAGTGGTAACACATAAAATAGCAGGTACATGATCAGTAAAGTCAGACCCGACCAATAAATATTTTTTCTACTCTTTTTACCAGGCCGTGTTGAATCGTCAACCGATGTCATTTTTATTTTCCTGTCAGTTCTCAACAATATTTAGACACGGCATACATGCACAGGGCAAACGTCAAATATTGCACAATTTTTGGCTAATTCACAAACATTAATAATTGGTATCACTTTCGATTTAGCAATGAATTTGAACCTGCTCAGTTTCAATCCAGTCAGAGTACTGTAAAATAGCTAATTTGCGTTAACACAGCAAATACGCGATCTAAATCCACAACAAAAAAATGAGATAATTTACATGAATAATCCGTTCCAGGAGCAATTGCTTAAAGCTGGTCTTGTCAACAAACAACAGGTTAAAAAAGCTAACCAGGAAAAATCCAGACTCAAGAAACAGCAGCGCAGTAAAAAAACAGTCGCTGTTGATGAGGGTAAATTAAAACGCCAGCAAATTATGGCAGAAAAAGCTCAACGTGACCGCGAATTAAACCGGAAAAAAGAACAGCAGGCTCGAAATAAAGCTATCTCCGTAGAAATCAACCTGCTCGTTACAAAAAACCGTTTAAAACGTGATAATACCTGCGAAATCATCTACCACTTTGAGCACCGCAATAAGATAAACCGTATTTATATCAATGAAAACATGAAACAACAAATTATTCACGGAAAATTAGGTATTGCTCGCCTGGAAGGACGTTATGAACTCGTCCCAAAACTGGTTGCAGAACAAATTAAACAAAGAAATGAAAAACGTATTATATTATTTACTCAAGAACAACAAAAAGTAGTTGAAGACAACGATCCATACACTGATTATCAAATTCCAGATGATCTGATTTGGTGAGCCAGTCACTAAATAAAAAACCGCTCTTAAAAATCTTTTAACCTGGAATTTTAGATATGTTTATCTACAAAATAGTCGTAGATTTTTTTAGAATGGAATATCATCATCAAAACTATCATCCACTACTGGTGCTGTTTGTGGCACTTTAGCCTGTGGTGCTGGTGCTGCCTCCTGTGCCTGTGCAGGTGCATAGCTACCACCACCCTCACCTCCTCGGCTATCAAGCATTTGCATAGTGCCACCTATGCCATCCACCACTACCTCGGTGGTATAACGATCCTGACCATCCTGACCCTGCCATTTACGCGTTTGTAGCTTGCCTTCAATATAAACTTTTGAACCCTTTTTTAAGTACTGACCAACAATTTCTGCCAGCTTGCCAAAAAACACCACGCGGTGCCATTCGGTCTTTTCCTTTTTCTCTCCGCTGCTTTTATCGTTCCATGTTTCTGAAGTCGCCAGAGTGATATTAGCCACAGCATTACCATTTGCCATATATTTGATTTCAGGGTCTTTGCCCAGATTACCAAGTAAAATTACCTTATTTACACCACGTTGTGCCATGATTCGTCCACCCGAACTAAATTAGTTTGTTAGCTGATAATACTATTCTGTGGCACCAAGCGCCAATAATTTCTCTTCGTCCAACAGATGTTTCTGTATTTTTAGATAAGCCACTGGTGCGGCGGTTTTGTCATTATGAACAATTGCCGCCTCAACAACACCCTTAACAGCCAGCAGGTCTTCTACATCAGCATGTTGCTGCCCATCTGTTTTTAAACGTAACAGGTAGGTCGTTAGATAGGTGGGCTTTTTCATGGTAGCTGCCAATAGTAACCAGAACAGCAAGAAACCCAGAGCCGTATCATAGACACCACTAATACCCCAAAACTGGTGTGCGACACCACCCAGTGCCCCACCAGCAAAAGCGCCAAGAAACTGGCTACTGGAGTAAATACCCATCGCCGTTCCTTTCTGCGTAGCCGACGCTGTTTTAGCCACTAACGATGGCAATGATGCCTCCAGCAGATTAAAGCCAGCAAAGTAAATAATGAGACCCAATACTGTCGGCCACAGTGTCCGACTCACCAGGAAAATAGCTGTTGCAACAATCAGGCTGATGATAGCACCAATAAATATTGATTTTAACGCATGCTTACGTTCGGCAACAATAATGAAAGGCACCATAATCGCCAATGACACCACAAATACAGGTAAGTAAATTTCCCAATGTTTATGTACATTGATGCCTATATCATTTTGCAGTACCAGAGGCATCACTTGAAACACGCACATCAAAACAAAATGCAATGTAAAAATCCCCATGTCCAGGCGCAATAGCTGAGGGTTTTTCAGCACCTTAAACAGTGACTCTGTTTCTACTTCGGCATCGCGGTGAAAATGGCTTTTTACCGGATCAGGCACGAGTAAAACCAGTATTGCAATCCCCACCAGAGCCAGCACTGCTGTACTATAGAAAATACCACTGATACCTATCCACTGGTTTACAATTGGCCCCAATACCATAGACAGAGCAAATGAAAAGCCAATACTGGTACCGATTAACGCCATCATTTTAGTACGATGCTCTTCGCGGGAAAGATCCGCCGCCAGCGCCATCAACGCGGCAGCAACCGCACCACAGCCCTGAATGGCCCGACCGACAATAATCATGTCAATACTGTGTGCAGAGCCAGCAATCAGGGAGCCAATGCCGAAAATCAGCAGACCAATAATAATGACTGGTTTACGTCCGATCCGATCTGACCACATACCAAATGGAATCTGTAAAACTGCCTGAGTAAGGCCATATATGCCCAGTGCCAGCCCCATTAAAAAAGGTGTCGCTCCCGGTAAATGCCTGGTATAGAGGGCAAATACGGGAAGGATCATAAACAATCCGAGCATGCGGAAAGCATAAATAAGAGCCAGTGAAATCCCTGCTCGACGTTCCTGTGTAGCTAAATTAGTAGATAACGATGATGACATAATTAAATAAGCAAAAAATAAATAATAAAATAAACAATAGGAGCTATTGCCGAGAAAACTAATTACAGGCATTCTAGCAGATTACCTGTGATTTATGCTGTATGTAGTTATGGATACAATTCAAATTCGTGGTGCGCGCACCAATAACCTGAAAAATATTAATTTAGATATCCCACGCGATAAATTAATTGTAATAACGGGACTTTCCGGCTCCGGCAAATCCTCACTTGCGTTTGATACTATTTTTGCTGAAGGCCAGCGCCGCTATGTACAGTCGCTATCCACCTATGCCCGTCAGTTTCTGTCGATGATGGAAAAACCAGATGTCGATACGATTGAAGGCCTGTCGCCAGCAATTTCAATCGAACAGAAAACCACTTCGCATAATCCACGTTCAACCGTGGGTACAATCACCGAAATATACGATTATTTACGCCTGCTGTTCGCACGTGCTGGCACCCCGCGTTGTCCCGAGCATGGAACTGAGCTACAGGCGCAGACGATCAGTCAGATGGTTGATCAGGTATTGACGCTACCCGAAGGCAGCAAACTAATGCTGCTGGCACCCGTCATTCGAGATCGCAAGGGTGAACACCTAAATTTACTCAGCGACTTTAAACGCCAGGGGTTTCTCCGTGTCCGTATTGATGGTCAGGTAATTGAACTCGACAATGTACCCGAACTGGATGCGAAGAAGAAACATAGCATTGAGGTGGTGGTTGACCGCTTCAAGGTTCGAGCAGACATCCAGACACGGCTGGCTGAATCATTTGAAACCGCACTCAAGCTGGCGAATGACCTGGCAACTATTGCCTGGATGGATGCTGACGATAAAGCGAACACGCCGGCTGAATTAATTTTTTCTGCAAAATTTTCCTGCCCATTATGCGGATATAATTTACAGGAACTGGAACCACGACTTTTTTCCTTTAACAACCCGGCAGGTGCCTGTCACGAATGTGAGGGCCTTGGTCATAATCATTTTTTTGATCCCGAGCGCGTAGTCAGTAATGCTCACCTCAGTCTTGCCGGCGGTGCCATTCGCAGCTGGGATCGCCGTAACGCCTATTATTTTAGTATTATACAATCACTGGCCAAACATTATGATTTTGACATTGAGTCACCTTATCGTAAACTGGCAGAGAACATTAAAAAAATTCTATTGTATGGTAGTGGCAAGGAAAAAATTGAATTCACCCTCCCCGGCCACCGCGGTCGCCGTAGCAAAAAACGCAGTCATCCATTTGAAGGTATTTTGCATACGATGAAACGGCGTTATCGCGAAACCGAATCAAATCTGGTTCGCGACGAACTGACAAAATACATGTCAATTCAAGACTGTCCAGAATGCCAGGGCACCCGTTTGAACAAAGCTGCACGCCACGTATTTATTCAGGATAAAACCCTGGCGGAAATTACCGCTATGCCAATTCAATATGCGTTTAATTTTTTTGATACCTTAAAGCTAGCGGGTAATCGTGGCGAAATCGCGGAAAAAATTAATCGGGAAATTTTTTCCCGGCTCAACTTTCTGATCAATGTAGGACTCGATTATCTGACACTAGACAGAAGCTCAGATACCCTGTCCGGTGGCGAGTCACAGCGTATCCGCCTTGCCAGTCAGATTGGTGCAGGTCTGGTTGGGGTCATGTATATTCTGGATGAACCCTCCATCGGTTTACACCAGCGCGATAATGACCGCCTGCTTAATACACTTAATCACTTACGCGATATTGGCAATACCGTTATCGTGGTAGAGCATGATGAAGACGCAATTTTGAGCGCTGATTATGTTATTGATATTGGCCCCGGTGCTGGTGTACATGGCGGCACAGTGATTGCAGCAGGCACACCCGCCGAAATCAGAAACAACGTGCATTCACTGACAGGTCAGTATTTAAGTGGTGCCAAACAAATTAAAATTCCTGACAAACGCACTGTACATAGTGGTGAGTTTTTTAGTATTAGAGGCGCTAGCGGCAATAATCTGCAATGCATCAATATTGACATTCCAGTGGGGCTTTTTACCTGCATTACTGGTGTATCTGGCTCAGGCAAGTCAACATTAATTAACGATACTCTCTACCCCATTCTTGCGCGTGAAATTAACAATAATTCAATACGCGCGGCTACGTATGAATCACACTGCGGAATTGAAAATTTTGATAAGGTAGTCGATATTGACCAGTCACCTATCGGCCGTACACCGCGTTCAAACCCTGCCACCTATACCGGTTTATTTACGCCTATTCGCGAATTATTTTCTGCTACCCAGGAAGCACGCTCACGCGGCTATCAACCGGGGCGATTTAGTTTTAATGTAAAAGGTGGCCGCTGCGAAGCCTGCCAGGGTGATGGTGTTATTAAAGTTGAAATGCACTTTTTACCCGATGTATATGTGGACTGTGATATCTGCAACAGCAAACGCTACAACCGTGAGACACTGGAAATAAAATACAAAGGGCTGAATATACATGAGGTACTGGAACTCACCATTGAAGATGCGCTCACCTTCTTCACCGCCATCCCTGTTATAAAACGCAAACTACAGACCTTGATGGATGTCGGTTTAGGCTATATTACACTGGGCCAACGTGCGACAACTTTATCTGGCGGCGAAGCACAACGAGTAAAACTATCAAAAGAGCTGTCTAAGCGTGATACGGGCCACACCGCTTATATTTTGGACGAGCCAACCACCGGTCTACACTTTCACGATGTACAACAATTGCTTGATGTTCTAATTCGACTGCGCAAACATGGCAATACAGTTATCGTTATTGAACATAACCTGGATATGATAAAGATGGCCGACTGGATTATTGATCTTGGCCCAGAAGGTGGCTATAAAGGTGGGCAGGTTATCGCACTCGGCACTCCGGAAGATGTTGCAAAAAACAAAAACTCTTATACGGGACAATATTTAAAACGCCTGTTAAACCGTAATACAAAAACCGGCTGAACCTGAAAAATACAGGGTATTGCCTTTACTAAAAAGACTTTCTCAGCGTGAGTAAGGCAATATATCTGTCATAGGAATAAAAAAGATCCCTTGAGCGATTTCTCTGGAATCGCCAGCGTGCCATAAATTGCCAGTTACTCGCCATATTGTGAACATAAGCAAGCGCATATGTCACCCGATTATCTAATCTGTTTTGAAACGATGTTGGAGTATACACACCACGTCTGTATTCAATTGTAGCAAGAACTTTATTTACAGCATTAGTTTTTTTCTCATAACGCACACCCAGTGTATTTCGTGTTGGCGAATAGTTGCGTCTAAGTGTATTTTTTCGGTTATTAAGTTCCAGCTGATACCAAAGATAAACAGAGTCAAACGCCCATTTAAATTGATAACTTGCGGTTAATTTCTGCCGGTCACCTTCGAGGTAATCGAAACTTGTATCCAGACTTTCGATTTTTTCATAATGGTAGCGTAATTTCAATGTATTCCCATTGGAAAACCAACGTCTGGTTTTAAATGTTCCGTTAACAGAGCGCTGGTATTCGCGGTGACCATAATCTGACTGTTTAACATTAAAGGCAATCGCATTTTGCCAGTGATTAATCGGATGCAGATAACGCACGCCCAGGTCATACAAATCATAATCATTAAAATTAGTCGCAACATAGTTGGAGAAAAAAACAGAAGAGGTAAACAACAATACGGGCTGTTTGCCACCCTTACCAATAATTGTTTTTTCGAACAACCCGATAACCTGCAAAAAATTCCCGGATTTATTTGAGGCCGCTTCAAGTGGCGCAGAATAGATATTGGAATCGTAACCTGGGCTTGCATATAGATAGGCATGCCAGTCTCGAATCGTGGCTAACCTGCTTTTCTTTGGTGTATGCCTCTGCAATTTCAATAATTGACGGTTAATCAATATTGTGAGCGATTTATTCTTTGAAGCCTGCCTACCTGCGTTGAAATAATTGATAACAGACTGCCTGTTACCCAACTTATTTTCGATTAAGGCCAGATTATAGTACGCCACTGCGCCCAGCTTTTTATCTTTTGTCAGTCGCTTAAATAAGGCTTCACTCTTGTTAAACTGCGCCAGTTTGAAATAGACTGAACCTAGATTATAGTAAAGAGATGGGGACGGCTTGCCGCGTTTTTTAGCCCGCTTTAATAACTGCTCAAAACATAATTTTGCCTGCAGATATTCGCCCTGTTTGAAATACTGAGCGCCCAAATACGGGTTATGTATACATGCTGTCGAACTTTTTAATACCGAGTTTTCTAATGTTGTCGCCACCAACTTCTTCGCTACGACCTGAAATGCCATTAGACATAACGTCAGGCCCAGACAAAATTCTTTACTAAATATACGCTGCATAGAGCGTAATTATTACACAGTAGTGGCTGGTTAAACAGCTATAACAATACATTAATTTCGCCTTAACCTTCTCAACAGTGCGGGCTGCCTTAGCGCGCATTGCAACTAACTTTTACTTCCATTTTTACCGGTTCTTCTCCATTGCTGTAACTTTTCCTCATCTTCAGGCAAATGGGTACCATTAAGCGTTCTTAGTCATCCTGTGGCGATGGGATACTGGGGGTTTCTGGTGCACTAACGGGTTCTGGGATACTGGGCGCTTCTGGTGTACTAACGGGTTCCGGAATACTGGGCGCTTCTGGTGCACTGACTGGTTCTGGTGCGCTGGGAGTTTCTGGCGACACCTGAACGCCTGGTGATTGCTGCTCTGTAGCATCGGTATGCATCGTTTGCTGATTTATGTCATTATTTTCGTGTACAGTGCCTTCATTACCAACTGCGGTTTTTTTATTTTCATCCCGCACATTACTATGGCGTTCAACTGTATTGTTAGCCGGCAATGCCAGATCATTCGCATCCAGCACAGGCTCACCATCGTTTATCACTCGAATGGTTAATTCATCCAGCCCGTCGGTAGAAGATGCCAGCACAATAGATGGCAAACACAGACATAACGTACAAGCCACTGAAATAAACTGTTTTTTTATATATATTCTCATACTAATTTCTACGCACCTACTCTAGCTCTGCCGTATGCCGCTAACGTCATACAAACTGTCATTTGGTAATTTGTACTGTGTCTGAATACGCATAACTTTTTCTTTACCATTTAAACGAATGCGCGTCGTTATATTACCTTCACCCAGAGCAAGGCCAATAATGGGAAGTGAAATAATATTAACGCCTTTGCGCAGTTTAGCCGTCCAGTTAATTTGCTTTTTATTACCAAAACCAGACAGTTCCAGATTATTGGATAACTCAACACGCAGCTTTACACCATCAAGTGCCTGGTCAGAGTCTATGGCAACCTTTATGGTATGCACCTGATCACTCACACTTACTCTATAGTCTTCGGGTGCACCAACTTTTGTGATATTAATTAAGCTCAGACCTAACACCAGGCCAGCAACAACTGCTGCTGCTGCCATTTTATACATGCCGCTGTTAAACCAGCTGTTTTCCCTGCGAGCCTTACCTGCAGCCTCAATCGCATTCTTAATGACATGTTTTTCAAATCCACTTGATACCTGTGGCAGAGGCAGAGAGCGTAATACCATTATTTGCTGGCGTAATGCACTCAGGGATAGCGTGCAGCTTTCACAGGTGGCACAATGCTGGCTGACCGATTCAGTCTGTAATGACGCAAGTGTGTCATCAACGAAATCGTTGAGTAAAATTTCTACCTGTTCACAATTCATTAAATTATTGCCTCCTGACTACTAACACGAGCCTAATCATCAGAAAGTTCCATTTCCATTATTGACTTCACTTGATTTCTGGCTCGATGCAACCGCGATTTAAGTGTACCGAGTGGTGTTTGAAGTATGTCTGATAGCTCCGTTAATGTATATCCTTCTGCGTCATGCAATAACATAACCAGCCGTTGCTGTTCGTTCAACTGCGTCATAGCACGCATAATGATATGTTGATACTGAGTTAACTCCATTTTCTCATCTGGTGATTTATCCGGTGTCGCTATATCGCCTGAGATCTCCTCAGGGCTGATAATCTTTAATAAACGCTGTTGTTTACGGTACGAATCCACATACAGGTTATACAGTGAACGAAATAACCAGGGGCGTAGCGACTCAACCTGATCAAGTTCCTCAAGCTTAACAAACAGCTTTGTAAGCAGGAGCTGTACTAACTCCTCGGCATCTTCTGAATTCTGGCATAAGCGGCAGGCGAAACGATACAAATTGTTGATATGAGGTGAAACCAGCTGTTCAAACCGATCAGCAGGTTTCTTTCTGGCACTAAACAGTTTAATAATGCCCATATATTTCTCTACTTCACACAGATTAAGTCATACAAAAAGCGCTCTTGACACGAGGCAGACACAACCACGCGCCCAGTCAGACCTGATACTCACATATCCGGGTCACCATCCCAGGCAAAAAAAAACCAGCACGAAGCCGGTTTTTTAAGCAATATCTAAAGAAATATTCCTGTCTATTCTTCAACAGCATCAGCGGGCCGATCAACCAGTTCGATATAAGCCATTGGCGCAGCATCGCCACTGCGAAAGCCACATTTCATGATGCGAGTATAACCACCAGGGCGGGTTTTATAACGCGGGCCCAATTCATTAAATAATTTACCAACCAGTGCTTTATCGCGCAAATTCGCAAATGCCTGACGGCGATTAGCGACCGAATCTTCTTTTGCCATTGTAATTAATGGTTCAGCAACTCGACGTAATTCTTTTGCTTTTGGCAAGGTGGTTTTAATAATTTCATGATCAAATAGTGAGTTTGTCATATTGCTGAACATAGCTTTACGATGACTACTATTGCGGTTTAAGCGGCGACCGGCCTTATGATGACGCATGTTGTTTAACCTTTACTCTAAAAATTTTATCGATAAATATGTTCTGACTACTACTGCTAACGATGCTCAGAACCCATTAAATGCCTACCCTTTTAACTCTCTTCTTCCTTCTCGCGGATTGAAGCAGGCGGCCAGTTGTCTAATTGAATACCTAAAGAGAGCCCATGCGAAGCCAGCACATCTTTTATTTCTGTTAATGACTTTTTACCTAAATTAGGTGTTCTTAATAGTTCTACTTCAGTGCGCTGTATCAGATCACCAATGTAATAAATCGTCTCTGCCTTAAGACAGTTAGCAGAACGTACAGTAAGTTCCAATTCATCAACTGGACGCAGTAAAATTGGGTCAACGTCTGCCTCTTTGTCCTCTGCGACCTCATCTTCGATGCTTTGCAGATTAACAAACGATGACAGTTGTGCCTGAAGAATTGTCGCTGCCATTCTAATTGATTCTTCTGGATCAACCGTGCCATTTGTTTGCAGGTCAATGATAAGTTTATCCAGATTGGTGCTCTGTGCAACCCGTGCGTTCTCAACATTGTAGGAAACGCGGCGAATCGGACCGAATGAAGCATCCAGGCGTAAAGTTCCAATACTTGCTGGCTCAGCATCAGCATTGCGCGTATTGGACGGCTGGTAACCACGGCCTTTGGTCACTTTCATCGTAATGTTCAGCTTGCCATCTTTGTTTACATTTGCGATAACATGATCTGGATTCATAATTTCAATATCATGGCCAGTTTCAATATCAGCGGCCGTCACAATACCCGAACCTTTTTTATTCAGGGTGATGGTCTGTTCATCGTTACTGTGCATAACAAGCGCAATGCCTTTCAGATTTAGCAGAATTTCAAGCACATCCTCCTGCACGCCCTCAAGTGTACTGTATTCATGCACAACACCTTCAATTTGCGCCTCGACAATGGCACTTCCTTCAATTGAAGAAAGTAAAACTCGACGTAATGCATTGCCTAAAGTATGACCAAAACCGCGTTCTAATGGTTCAAGAGCCACTTTTGCATGTGTGTCACTAAAGGATTGTACATTAATCGTACGTGGTGTAAGAAGTTCATCACTGCCTGACATTCTGGTATGGCTCCCCTATTTGGAATAAAGTTCGACAATCAACTGTTCGTTGATATCCGCTGGCAAGTCAGCACGTTCTGGTACATTTTTATAGATAGCCTCCAACTTGCTATCGTCCAGAGCAATCCATTCAACAATGCCCTTTTGCTTGGCCATATTGATAGAATCGGCAATGCGTGTCTGCTTTTTTGCTTTTTCACGAATTGAAATGACATCGTTTTCACGAACCTGGTAGGAAGCAATATTTACCACCTTGCTATTGACCAGTATACATTTGTGATTAACGATTTGCCGTGCTTCTGCACGGGTTGCACCAAAACCTGATCGATAAACGACATTATCAAGGCGGCGCTCTAATAATTGAAGTAAGTTTTCGCCCGTAGAACCTTTGATACGTGCGGCCGCTTTATAATAATTACGGAATTGCTTTTCCAGAACGCCATAAATACGGCGAACTTTTTGTTTTTCGCGTAACTGCAGCGCATAATCAGACAGGCGTGTACGCCTTGCACCGTGCTGCCCTGGCACCTGATCAAGTTTACATTTACTGTCTAACGGGCGCAGCGAAGATTTTAATTCAAGGTCAACGCCTTCACGACGACTGAGTTTACATTTTGGTCCTGTATATTTAGCCATTATTTTATCTCTTACACACGGCGTCTTTTAGGAGGGCGACAACCATTATGAGGAATAGGTGTTACATCAGTAATATTTGTAATTTTAAAGCCTATGTTATTGAGTGAGCGCACCGCCGACTCTCTACCCGGACCGGGCCCACGAACTAACACTTCAATATTTTTCATGCCATAGTCTTTAGCACGGGCACCAGCACGTTCAGCTGCCACCTGTGCAGCAAAAGGTGTACTTTTACGTGAGCCGCGAAAACCTGAACCACCAGAAGTCGCCCAGGCCAGTGTATTACCCTGACGGTCTGTTATCGTAACGATGGTATTATTGAAAGTCGCATAGATGTGTGCAACACCATCAATAACTGCGCGTTTAACCTTTTTCTTTGTTTCTGGACCAGCCATGTAATTACTCTATGTTTGTTTCTAATATTATTAAGTGAACAACTAACTATCTAAAATTTACTGCCTAAAACTCTACCGCCTGCATTACAACAACAGTTGTGACTAAATCGCTTAAAATTTTATCGCGTTATAGGCCGACGTGGCCCCTTCCGCGTACGGGCATTGGTTTTAGTACGCTGTCCACGCAGAGGCAACCCTCGACGATGACGAATACCACGATAACAACCAAGATCCATCAGACGTTTAATGCTCATTGATACTTCACGGCGTAAATCGCCCTCTACGGAGAATTTACCCACCTCGGTACGCAATGTTTCAAGCTGATCTTCTGACAACTGACCAATTTTCACATCTTCACTAATACCAGTTGCCGCACAAATTTGTTTTGCACGCGTCTGTCCCACACCATATATATGCCTTAAGCCAATAACAGTGTGTTTATTTGGTGGTATGTTTATACCTGCAATTCGAGCCATTTTTAATACCGTGTTTGCGCGACAAAGCGCGTGATTTTACAAATAATAAAGTTTTTTATCAAGAGGTAGCCAAAAAAACTGTCTTTGTGCGACTCTAACCTTGACGCTGCTTATGGCGAGGGTCTGTGCAGATCACACGCAAAATGCCTTTACGCTTGATGATTTTACAATTCCTACACATTTTTTTAATCGAAGCACGAACTTTCATTTTTCTTGTTCCTGTTAATTCAACCGTTTAACAATTTGGTTTATAGGGTAAATTAGTGCTTATACCCTTCAAGGTTAGCTTTTTTCATTATGCCTTCATACTGATGCGACATAAGGTGCGACTGGATCTGAGCCATAAAATCCATTACTACGACAACGATAATCAACAATGAAGTCCCGCCGAAGTAAAAAGGAACATGCCAGTACAAAATCAAAAATTCAGGTAATAAACATACTAAAGTGATATAAAATGCACCAACCAGTGTCAGCCGTGTCATTACCTTATCGATATACTTTGCCGTTTGCTCACCTGGACGTATTCCAGGAATAAAAGCGCCTGAACGTTTCAGGTTATCGGCGGTATCTCGCGCATTAAACTGTAATGCCGTATAAAAGAAGCAGAAAAACACAATCGCGATAGAAAACAGAATAATATAAATTGGTTGACCTGGCGACAGCTTACTTGCAACATTTTGCAACCACTCCATACCATTCGATTGCCCAAACCAGCTTGCCATTGTGGCTGGAAACAGAATAATACTTGAAGCGAATATAGGTGGAATAACACCCGCCATATTTAATTTTAGTGGTAAGTGACTGCTCTGTGCCTGATATTGCTTCCTGCCCATCTGCTTTTTAGCATAATTAACCGTAATCCTTCTTTGACCGCGTTCAACAAAAACAACAAAAGCGGTTACCGCAATCGCCAGTACAAACAAAAACAATGTTGCCAGAGTATGCAATTCGCCGGTCCTAACCAGCTCCAGCGTACCACCAATAGCACGCGGCAAACCAGAAACAATGCCGGCAAAAATAATCAACGAAATACCATTTCCGATACCTCTTTCAGTCACCTGTTCACCCAGCCACATGAGGAACATGGTACCCGTCACCAATGTAATCGATGCGGTAAAAACGAAACTTATGCCTGGATTCATAACCAGTGAAGTTGACTGAACTGACTGACTTTCCAGTGCAATAGCAATACCAATAGACTGGAAAGTAGCAAGTACCAACGCAAAATAACGTGTATACATTGATATTTTACGCCGACCAATTTCCCCTTCTTTTTTTAATTGCTCAAGCGAAGGCACCGTCACTGCTAGTAACTGCATTATAATTGATGCTGAAATATAAGGCATAATACCCAGTGCAAACACTGACATACGACTCAATGCACCACCTGAGAACATATTAAATACGCCTAAAATACTGCCTTTTTGCTGATCAAACAGGACTGATAGCACAGCCGGATCAACACCAGGCACAGGTATAAAAGTGCCAATTCTGAATACAATCAACGCGCCAAGCACGAAGAGTAAACGCTTCTTTAGCTCTGTGAAATTACCTGCTGCCATAATTAGTTACTACCATTCACCATGCGCTTATTATTAAGGAAATTAACCCTCAATACTTCCACCTGCAGCTTCAATCGCAGTACGTGCACCTGGCGTAACTGAGATACCTTTTAGTTTAACAGCAGCATTAATTTCACCTGAAGCAATAACCTTCGCTTTTAGCGTGTAAGCAGGGACAAGATTAGCCGTAATTAATACCTGTATATCGATAACCTCACTACTTATACCGGCAAGCTCATGAAGTCGAATCTCTGCTGATAACTTAAGTTTGCGTGATGAAAAACCAACTTTAGGCAAGCGGCGTTGCAAAGGCATTTGACCGCCTTCAAAACCCACCTTAGTAAACCCGCCGGAGCGCGATTTTTGACCTTTATGACCACGGCCACAGGTTTTACCCAGACCTGAGCCGATACCACGACCGACACGCTTGCCATTTTTCTTACTGCCAGCAGCAGGATGAAGAGTATTTAGTTGCATATTATTTTCCATCATCTAGACTTCTTCAATATTAAGCATATATGAAATTTTATTGATCATACCGCGATTTTCAGGGGTGTCCCGAACCATAACAGTGTGATGTGTCCGCAAAAGGCCAAGACCTCGGGCACAGGCTTTGTGCGACTTGAGACGACCAATAAGACTTTTTGTTAGCGTAACTTTAAATTCTTTACTTGCCATGACCTGTAACCTTAACCTAATATTTCTTCAACTGTCTTACCACGTTTTGCAGCAACGTAACCAGGCGAAGACATCGAAGTTAGACCATTAATTGTTGCACGTACAACGTTAACCGGATTACGTGTACCATTTATTTTTGCCAGAACATTTTTGATGCCAACGGCTTCGAAAACTGCGCGCATCGCACCACCGGCAATAATGCCTGTACCATCTGAGGCCGGCTGCATATACACATTCGCCGCACCATGGATACCTGTTAATGAATGATGCAAAGTATCACCTTTAAGATTTATGCTGCACATATTCTTGCGGGCTTTATCCATTGCCTTCTGGATAGCAAGCGGTACTTCTTTGGCCTTGCCATAACCAAAACCAATTTTACCGTTTCCATCACCAACTACCGTTAATGCTGTAAAACCAAACTGACGACCACCTTTAACGACTTTGGCTACACGATTAACCGCAACCAGTTTTTCAATGTAGTCATCTTTAACCTGTGGTAATTCTGCTTGTGCCATACCTGAAACCTATTCTTAAAAAACAATTAAAATGTAGTCTGTCTATTCATGAATTACGGTCTAAAACTGCAACCCGTTTTCACGCGCTGATTCTGCTAGCGCCTTTACACGACCATGATAACGAAACCCCGAACGATCAAATGCAACTGTAGTGATGCCAGCTAGTTTCGACTTTTCAGCAATCACTTTTCCAACTAGAGAGGCTGCATTAACATTACCCGTATATTTTGAATCTGTGGCTATTGCCTTTTGCAGCGTTGATGCAGCAGCAATAACGGTGCTACCATCAGGGGATATGACCTGAGCATAGATATGTTTTGGTGTACGGTGCACACTTAAACGATAAGAACCAAGCTCGGATATTTTCGCGCGTGTCCGCTTCGCCCTGCGTAGTCTATTACTTTTTTTAGATAACATTGTTGTAACCTGTCTCTTATATGTGTCGCTATAGTTACTGAACTATTTTTTCTTAGCTTCTTTACGTATCACTCGTTCATCAGAATATCTAATACCTTTACCTTTATAAGGCTCCGGTGGTCGGTAAGCACGTATTTCAGCGCAAACCTGGCCAACACTTTGCTTATCAATTCCTTTTACAAAAATCTCGGTCTGACTCGGTGTTTCAATAGAAATGCCTTCAGGTACTGTATATTGTACGGGATGTGAAAAACCTAGAGATAGATCAAGCCGATTCCCTTTCACTTGCGCTCTATAACCCACACCGACAAGCTGTAAACTTCGGCTAAAACCTTCGGACACACCCTGCACCATATTATGCGCTAAAGAACGCATCGTTCCCGCCATTGCAAAACTGGTTTTTGACGGTTTTACCGGGGCAAAGTTAAGCGCGCCGTTATCCTGTGTTACTTTCACAGTCCCATGAACTTTAAGCGATAAACTACCAAGCTTACCTTTCGCAGTAATTGACTGACCGCTGATATTCACTTCGACGCCGTCAATAATAACGACAGGTTTTTTAGCTATACGGGACATTGGTTTTCTCTACTTTAAATCTAATAAATATAAGGGTCTATTCTACAGTGCAGAGGATTTCACCACCGCGTCCCGCCTGTCGTGCCTGACGATCAGTCATCACACCAGCTGAAGTTGAGATAATCGCAACGCCCATACCGTTTAAAATTTTTGGCAACTCATCCTTGTTTCTATAAATACGCAAGCCGGGACGGCTAATACGCTTTATTTCATCAATAACAGGTTGGCCTTCATAATATTTAAGGACAACAGTTAAGGTTGGTTTAGCCACATCATCCGAGCTGTATTCAGTGATATAACCTTCATCTTTTAAAACTTTTGCGATAGCTATTTTTAACTTCGATGAGGGCATGGAAACATCAAATTTTGACGCCGCCTGTGCATTTCGAATTCGAGTAAGCATATCTGCTATTGGGTCTGTCATCATAACAAAATTCTCCTACCAGCTAGCCTTAACCAGGCCTGGAATATCACCGCGCATTGCCGCTTCGCGTAATTTATTTCTGCATAGCCCAAATTTACGGTACACACCATGTGGTCGACCGGTAATACGGCAACGATTACGCTGTCTTGCTTTACATGAATCACGCGGAAGTGTTTGTAGTTTTCTTTGCGCTTCCATCTTTTCATCAAAATCTGCATTTTGATCAAGCAATACCGCTTTGTATTCAGCGCGCTTTGCAGCATACTGTTTCACCAAACGCGTACGTTTGTACTCACGTGCAATCATTGAATTCTTAGCCATACTATTTATTACTGCCCTTAAATGGGAAATTAAACTCTTTTAATAATGCCAGACCACCCTCGTTATCACGTGCAGTGGTGGTTATGCAAATATCCATGCCACGGATAGTATCAATTTTTTCAAAATCAATTTCTGGAAATATAATCTGCTCTCTCACACCCATGTTGTAATTACCACGGCCATCAAAAGACTTCGGATTGAGTCCACGAAAATCACGAATACGCGGGACTGATATTGATATTAAGCGATCCAGAAACTCATACATCTGCTTGCTACGTAAAGTCACTTTGCATCCGATAGGATAACCATCTCGGACTTTAAACGAAGCGACTGATTTGCGCGCCAGCGTTGTAACCGCTTGCTGCCCCGCTATTTTACCCATATCAGATAATGCATTTTCCAGAACTTTCTTGTCACCGATTGCTTCGCCTAAGCCCATATTGAGCGTGATTTTGGTGATGCGAGGCACATCCATTACATTTTTAAATGCGCCAGTTTTCATAAGATTTTTTACAATCGTATCGCGGTAATATTTTTCTAATCTTGCCATGACAAATAACCTTTAAGCGTCCACAACTTCGCCGTTGGATTTAAAGTAACGCACTTTGCGACCATCTTCCAAATTTTTGAAGCCCACTCTGTCACCTTTATTACTCACTGAGTTAAATAACATGACATTCGAAATAGCCATTGGCATTACTTTTTCAATAATACCGCCCTCTACACCAGCAGAAGGATTCGCCTTCGTGTGTTTCTTGACCATATTTACCGCTTCAACAACAACACTGATATCAGTAACATTAAGAACTGTCCCTTGACGCCCTTTGTCCTTGCCTGCAATGACGATAACCTGATCACCCTGTTTAATACGTTTCATATTGCTTTACCTTTACAAAACTTCTGGAGCAAGTGAGACAATCTTCATAAAATTCTGTGTCCGCAACTCGCGTGTAACAGGACCAAATATGCGGGTACCAACTGGTTGTAGAGAAGCATTTAAAATTACCGCCGCATTACCATCAAAACGAATGGTTGAACCGTCCGCACGGCGAACACCTTTTCTAGTTCGTACTACAACGGCATTATAAACTTCACCTTTTTTCACTTTACCGCGTGGGATAGCATCTTTGATGCTGACTTTAATCACATCCCCAACAGCAGCGTAACGACGATGTGAGCCACCCAGTACTTTTATGCACATCATGCTGCGTGCACCACTATTATCCGCTGCATTTAAAATTGTTTGCATTTGAATCATGAGTTATTCCTACTTTTAAAGCTCAGCAGCTTTGACGACAACTTTCACAAGCCGCCATGATTTAGTTTTTGACATCGGACGACATTGCTCAACAACAACAGTATCACCCTGATTACATTCGTTTTTTTCGTCGTGCACCCGTAACTTGGTAGAACGCTTTATATATTTACCATAGAGCGGATGCTTAATACGACGTTCTATAGTAATGGTTGCAGACTTATCCCCTGCACTACTGGTTACAACCCCGGTGAGTGACCGTTGCTTGCTCTCATTCGTTGCAGACACCTGCTCCTTAGCCATTTCTTCATCAGACATTATGCATTACCTTTTGTATTTGTCTGCGTATTCTCAGACATGACTGTTTTTATACGCGCAATATCATGTCGAACATTACTAAAACGATGGTTCTTAGGCATATTGCCCGATCCCAATTGCATACGTAAATTAAACTGCTCACGACGCAGGTTTAATAATTCTTCGCCAAGGTCTTTTTCAGACATTTCTCTATATTCTTTAGCCGTCGCCATTTACATCACCGCACGTGTAACAAAAATTGTTTTAACAGGTAATTTTGCCGCAGCAAGATTAAAAGCTTCTCGCGCCAGTTCTTCTGACACACCTTCTATCTCATACAATACCGTACCAGGCTGAACTTTAGATACCCAGTAATCAACATTACCCTTACCTTTACCCATACGCACTTCCAGTGGTTTACTCGAGATAGGCACATCAGGGAAAATTCGAATCCAGATTTTACCATTACGTTTTACATGACGAGTCATTGCTCGTCGGGCAGCCTCGATCTGACGTGCAGAAACACGACCGCGCTCAGTTGCTTTTAATCCAAACTCACCGAAACTAACTTTATTTCCGGTCTGAGCAAGACCTCGGTTCTTACCCTTAAACATTTTGCGAAATTTAGTGCGCTTTGGTTGTAACACGTTCTTATTCCTCTATCTCTAAGGCGACTATTTAGTTGCGGCAGCGCCTGCTTTTGCAGAATCTTTTGGTTCCTGGGTTTTATAAAGATCGAAAATCTCACCTTTATAGATCCAGACTTTAATACCAAGAATGCCGTAAGTTGTTAAGGCTTCATAAAAACCATAATCAATGTCAGCTCGTAACGTGTGCAAGGGAACGCGCCCTTCAGAATACTGCTCACTGCGCGCAATTTCGGCGCCGTTTAAACGACCGCCTATTTTAATCTTCACACCCAACGCACCCATTCTCATTGTGTTTTGAATTGCACGTTTCATCGCACGACGAAACATTACACGGCGCTCAAGTTGTTGCGCAATATTTTCTGCAACAAGTTTGGCATCCAGCTCAGGTTTACGTATTTCTTCAATATTAAGTTTGACACTGTTTATATGCAAACCAATTAGATTAGCTACCTGCTGGCGTAAACTTTCTATATCCGCTCCTTTCTTGCCAATCACTACACCCGGACGAGCCGTGTGTATGGTAATCATCGCGGAACGCGTAGGACGCTCGATCTGGATACGACTAATATTTGCATTAGCCAGTTTCTTATGCAAAAACTCTCTAACTTTAATATCTGAATTCAATAAATCAGGGAAATCCGCACTGTTTGCATACCATTTGGCGTTCCAGTCAGCTGAAATACCTAAACGAATTCCTATCGGATGTACTTTTTGACCCATGATTAGCTCTCTTTAGCGATCTGCAACACAAACCGTAATATGGCTTGTGCGTTTTAAAATTCTATTAGCTCGCCCTTTAGCGCGGGGACGAATGCGCTTCATTGTCGGACCTGCATCGACATACACTTTTGAGACATGTAATTCGTCTATGTCAGCACCTTCATTATGCTCCGCATTAGCAATTGCTGATTCCAGTATTTTCTTCATCAACCCCGATGATTTGGTAACACCGAAATTTAACGTATTCAATGCAACCTCTACGGGTAAACCACGTATCTGGTCAGCAACCAATCGACATTTCTGAGGCGATATACGGGCGAATCTGTATTTAGCATGTACTTCCACAACGGCACCCTTATTTCTTAGCTTTCTTGTCTGCAGTATGGCCTCTATAGGTACGAGTTAATGCAAACTCACCTAATTTATGCCCTACCATGTTTTCGTTAACCAGAACCGGAACGTGCTGCCGACCATTGTGAATAGCAATAGTCAGACCCACCATTTCCGGAAAAATAGTTGAACGACGCGACCAGGTTTTAATTGGTTTACGATCATTAGTTTCTGTAGCCTTGTTAACTTTATCTAACAAGTGATGGTCAATAAAAGGACCCTTTTTTAACGAACGTGACACTTGGCAATCCTCTGGTTAAACGATTATAAATAAACGATTCAGTTAAACAGTTACTTGTTACGACGACGTACAATCATATTATCTGTACGCTTATTGCTCCGAGTTCTATAGCCTTTAGTCGGCATCCCCCAGGGTGATACAGGATGACGACCGCCAGATGTGCGGCCTTCACCACCACCATGTGGGTGATCAACCGGGTTCATTACCACACCACGTACAGTTGGACGAACCCCCCGCCAGCGTGAAGCACCCGCTTTACCTAATGAGCGTAAAGCATGCTCCGAATTACCAACTTCACCGATAGTTGCACGGCAGTCAGTATGAATCTTACGTATTTCACCAGAGCGCAACCGGAGCATCGCATACCCGCCCTCGCGAGCCAGTAGTTGAGCACTAGCGCCTGCACTACGCGCTATTTGCGCACCTTTACCCGGTTTCATTTCAACACAGTGTATCTGCGTACCGACAGGGATATTTGACAGTGGCAGCGTATTCCCTGCTTTAATCGGCGCATCATGACCTGATTGTAGAATCTCGCCTGCCTTAATACCTTTCGGTGCAATAATGTAACGTTTTTCACCATCGTTATAGATCAATAATGCAATATTTGCAGTGCGGTTTGGGTCATACTCAATACGATCAACACGCGCAGCAACACTATCTTTATCCCGTTTAAAATCAATTAAACGGTAGCGTTGTTTGTGCCCGCCACCAATATGACGCACACTAATACGCCCCGCATTATTTCGCCCGCCGCTACGGTGCTTATGCTCAGTCAGGGCACGCTCCGGTGCACCTTTATGCAAGTCTTTATTAACAACCTTGACAACAAAACGTCGTCCAGCAGAGGTTGGCTTTGTTTTTACTATTGCCATAATTCAGCCTATAACCTAGTTTGCACCCGCAAAGTTAATATCATTATCCGGCATCAGCGTTACATAAGCTTTGCGTAGATCGGCGCGCTTACCCAGACGATTACCAAAACGTTTAGTTTTGCCCTTAATGCTGGCAATGCGGACTTTACTCACTTTCACCTTAAACATTGCTTCAACAGCAGTCTTTACTTCTGCCTTGGTCGCAGTTGATAAAACCTTAAAAACATGCTGATTATATTCATCAGCGAGCAGAGAGGCTTTTTCAGAGACATGTGGAGATAACAGAATCTGATATACACGTTCCTGATTCATGATAACAACTCCTCTATTGCTCGAACTGCGCCAACCGTTGCAACCACATGATCATATCGAATCAAACTGACTGGATTCATACCTGCAACATCAGTTACTTCAACATAAGGCAAATTACGTGCTGATAAAAATAATTTCTCATCGCCTGTTTCTGTAATAATAAGAGACCGGCCTACACCCAGCTCTTCTAACTTTTTAGCCATTTGCCGAGTCTTAGGCGCATCAACAGTAATATCATCAACCACAACAAGCCGCTGCTTACGATTCAACTCTGACAGAATTGAGCGCACGCCAACTCGATACATTTTCTTATTCAGCTTCTGCGTATAATCACCAGGTTGCGCCGCAAAAGTCGCACCGCCACTACGCCACAAAGGACTACGGCTCGTACCCGCGCGTGCGCGACCACTGCCTTTTTGAGCCCAGGGCTTCGCACCGCCGCCGCTCACAGCAGAGCGATTTTTCTGTGCTCGGGTACCTGAACGCGCAGCAGCCATATAAGCAGTCACCAACTGATGAATCAGGCTCTCTTTATATTCAAGATTGAATACCGCGTCAGAAACCGATATTGTTTCTTTACTATTATGTAATTGCAGATCCATTATTCTCTACCAAAACTCTTATATATTATATAGCCTGAAATATTTTCAGGTATCGTTACAATGAAACCTTAACCGCAGGGCGGATAATTACGTCACCACCTTTGGAACCGGGTATTGCGCCTTTTATTAACAACAGTCCGCGCTCCGTATCAACTCGCACTAACTCCAGAGTCTGTATTGTTCTTTGCACGTTACCCATATGACCAGACATTTTTTTGCCTTTAATAACACGGCCAGGTGTCTGACACATACCAATAGAACCATTGGAACGATGCGAGATAGAATTACCATGCGTAGCATCCTGCATCGTAAAGTGATGACGCTTAATACCACCCTGAAAACCCTTACCAATAGTGCGGCCAGTAACATCAACCTTCTGACCCGCCTCAAACATACCAATGGATAACTCGCCACCAACTTTATACTCAGCTGCCGCATCGTTCTGCATACGAAACTCCCATAAGCCTCTACCTGCTTCAACGCCTGCTTTTGCAAAGTGTCCAGCCATCGGTTTCGTAACGCGTGATGATTTTCTCACCCCAGTCGTTATCTGAACAGCCTGATAACCATCTGTTTTATCAGTTTTAATTTGGGTAATACGGTTTGACGTTACCTCGACCACACTTACTGGAATGGAGACACCATCTTCAGTAAATATACGCGTCATACCCGCTTTTCTACCAACAACACCAATTGTCATGTCGATTCCTACTTAATAAAAATAACTCGCTTGCCAAAATTTCTTTTTAGCAAAGACCAGCCACTATGCCCTGACTGATTATTCAATCATGGCGATTAAATCTATTTTCTACCGAGCTTAAGCTATAAAAATCAGTTAGATTTAAACACTTACTCTAAATATTACGTTTTCGCAGTATCCTTGCAGGACTTACGATAAATAGAATGTCTGCACTGCAGTCTTTAATAATAAGAAACAATCTGAAGCTTATTATTTGACCGAGCAACAAAGCAGGGAATTATAGCACCTGCTCTCCTTTTGTGACAGCGTTAATTTACGCTAATTTAATTTAATCTGCACATCAACGCCAGCAGACAAATCCAGCTTCATTAAAGCATCAACCGTTTTGTCTGTTGGATCAATAATATCCAGCATCCGTTTATGGGTGCGTATTTCGTACTGATCACGCGCATCCTTATTCACATGTGGTGAAATCAGTATGGTAAAGCGTTCTTTTTTTGTTGGTAGCGGAATAGGTCCTTTTACATGCGCACCCGTTCGCTTTGCCGTATCCACAATCTCGCTGGCTGATTTATCAATCAGGTGATGATCGAATGCTTTTAAACGAATTCTTATATGTTGATTTGCCATAAATACTCTCAGTTCTATTTTGGAACAAGCGTGTTTCAGGCCAACGGCCCGAATACCGCTTTATTCAATAATCTTCGATACAACACCCGCACCAACCGTACGACCACCTTCGCGTATCGCAAAGCGTAAGCCTTCTTCCATCGCT
>VAOW01005790.1_pt1 | contig 47479 bp, 38 predicted proteins | sample 3393921 | NCBI WGS metagenome assembly VAOW01 (sample SAMN08290428, study PRJNA428436) | hydrothermal vent metagenome | isolation source: Deep-sea hydrothermal vent chimney | place: Indian Ocean: Southwest Indian Ridge | depth 2742 m m | reverse complement strand
GAGTACAGAACACACAAAAATATTCCCGGTACATCAAAAGCCAATCTCCGTGACAACATGACCGACCTTGAGCTAATTTTTACCATGCTGGGGGAAAAAGTCACCACCGAGATCAGTCAGCAGGAACAGCCGGAAACTTTTAACGAGAACAGAAAAGTGGCTAAACGAGGTGGCAAGGTGGCGGGCAATGCTCGCCAGGATACAGAGAAGGAATTGGGGCGCAGCGTGGTTTCAGATGAAAACTATTTAACCGATCAACAGGCAAAGCCGCAGATAAGAAAAACTAAGGAGGGGCAAGGTGAATAGCGCCTCGCAAGTGCCCGTGGGGTATAAGCTGACTGCGGTTGGGGTGATTCCTGAGGAATGGAAGATTATAAAATTTAAGAAAATCGTTAATGATGGTCGAATTCCATCAGGTCTTTACAAAGAAAAAAATTTGTATGGGACTGGTACGGCAATAATAAAATTAGGTAATGTTTTCAAAAATGATTTTTTTGATTCTGGAGCTGTACAAAGAGTTAAATTAACTACAGAAGAAATATTGAGTTATGAAGTTAAGGTAGGTGATATTTTTATTGCTTTAGCTTCAGTTAAACTTGAAGGCGTTGGGAAAGTAATGTTAGTAAATAGCCTTATTGAGCCGACTACTTTTGATCATAATGTAGCTTTGATCAGGCTAAAAGAATCCTATTCTCCGAATTTTATATGCAATTATTTTAAATCGAATTATGTTCGTAGTCTTGTAGCATCAAGAGCAACTCAAGTAGGAACTACTTTTTTAAAAGCGAGCACTATTTTAAATTTTTCTCTTGTAATTCCCCCAACCAAAACCGAACAAACCGCCATCGCCAATGCCTTAAGCGATGCCGATGCCTGGATACAATCCCTCACCCGCCTCATCGCCAAAAAACGCCAGATCAAACAAGGCGCCATGCAAACCCTGCTCAACCCCTATGAAAATGGAAACTTAAAAACGGGGTGGGGCTTTATTACCTATGGGAAAGCATTTAACTTTCTTAGTACAGCAGCTTTTTCGCGAGCAGAATTAAATCAAAGTGTTGAGTGTGGTTACGTTCACTACGGTGATATTCATACACTATGGAATGAGTTTATAGACTTTAAGAAACACCCTGTTCCAGGGGTAAATATTGATAAGGCTAAAAGATATGCCCAGCTAAATGAAGGCGATATTATTATGGCAGATGCTTCAGAAGATTATGCTGGCATTGGAAAAAGTATTGAGGTTAAAGGTATTGGTGATCGAAAGATAATATCAGGGTTACATACATTTTTGTTACGAGATAAAGGCGGAAATTTTGTTAATGGTTTCAAGGGTTATATACATTTAATTGAATTTGTTAAAAAACAATTTGATCGATTAGCTACAGGCTTAAAAGTTTATGGGGTGTCAAAAGGTAATTTGCAATTAATTGAAATTCCACTGCCTCCGAAAAAAGAGCAAACCCGCATCGCCACCATCCTCTCCGGCTTGGACACCGAAATCACCACCCTCGAAAACAAACTAAAAAAAGCCCAACAAATCAAACAGGGCATGATGCAAAACCTGCTCACCGGTCGTATTCGGCTAGTGTCGCCGCAAAAGACAAATCACTAATGACTTACCAACCGCCATACACTATTACCGCTGAGATTATTCGCTTGATCAGTGCGATTAGTGAAAAGCTGGGGTGCTTGTCGGTTGATGTAAAAGCCAGTGGTTTACGTCTGCGGCGCATTAATCGAATTCGTACCATTCAGGGTTCATTGGCCATCGAGGGTAATACGCTTTCTGAAACACAAATCACTGCTATTTTAGACGGTAAAACGGTGATTGCACCGCCGCGCGAAATTCAGGAAGTGCGCAACGCAACACTGGCTTATGACCAGCTCGCACATTGGCGAGCGCAAAACGAAAACGATTTGCTGGCGGCGCATCAGTTGTTAATGACAGGCTTGATTGATGATGTGGGGCGTTATCGCAGTGGCAATGTCGGGGTGATGAAAGGCGAGAAGGTGATGCACATGGCACCACCTGCCAGTCGCGTGAAAAAGATGATGACCGATCTGTTCGACTGGCTCGCCACCACTGATGCCCATCCTTTGATTGCCAGCTCAGTGTTTCATTATGAATTTGAATTTATCCACCCGTTCAGTGATGGCAATGGCCGCATGGGGCGCTTGTGGCAGACACTGATTTTAGGCCAGTGGAATGAGCTGTTGGCGCAGTTGCCGGTGGAGAATATGGTGTTCCAGCATCAAACTGACTATTACGCCGCCATTAATCAAAGCACGGTGGCAACGGATTCATCGCCCTTTATTGCGTTTATTCTGGCGATGATTGATAAAGCGATAGACGATCATCTAAGTGCATCTATCACCCCCCAGGTCGCACCCCATGATACCCCCCAGGTTAAACGCTTGCTAGCGACATTGACGTCGAAAGCGGCACCGATGAACCGCGACGAGTTGCAGCAAGCGATGGGATTAAAAGATCGTAAATCCTTTCGCCGGGTCTATTTAAAACCCGCCCTTAATGCACAGCTCATTGCGATGACCATCCCTGATAAACCCAGCAGTCGCTTACAGCAATACGTACTGACTCAACGCGGCAAAAGGCATGCATTAAAATGAATGGATCAATGAATAAACCGGAACGCGCTACGCAAGACCGCGTGATTAAGCTATTTACCGATGAACTGGATTATACCTATCTGGGTAACCTTGAAGATAACGCCAATAATAGCAATATAGAGGTGTCCCAGTTACGTCAGTATTTAACAGGGAGAAACTACAGTAGCGATCAGATTAATAAAGCCCTGGATAAGCTGCAAATCACTGCCAATAACCACGCGCAGGATTTATACCACAACAATAAAGATGTGTACCAATTGTTACGTTATGGTGTGCCCGTTAAGGTAGAGGCCGGTATACCGACTGAAACAGTCTCTTTAATCGACTGGCAAACCCCTGAAGAAAATAATTTTTATATTGCCGAGGAAGTAACGGTATTCGGTAACAAAGAAAAACGCCCGGACATTGTGCTTTATATTAACGGTATTGCCGTGGCGGTGCTGGAACTGAAAAATAGTCGGGTTTCAATCGGTGATGGCATTCGCCAGAGTTTGGTGAATCAAAGGCCGGAATTTATTGGTTCATTTTTTACCACCGTGCAATTTGTGTTTGCTGGTAATGATTCTGAAGGGTTGAAGTACGGAGCAATCAAAACAGAAGAAAAATTCTTTCTCACCTGGAAGGAAGACGAGGCCGACAACAGCGGTTACAAGCTGGATAAATACCTGAGTAAAATCTGCAACAAACAGCGCTTTATTGAATTGCTGTATGACTTTGTGTTGTTTGATGGCGGCAAGAAGAAACTACCACGGGTGCATCAATATTTTGGCATTAAAGCAGCGCAGGAGCATGTACGGCGTAAAGAAGGCGGTATTATCTGGCACACTCAGGGCAGTGGTAAAAGTATTGTCATGGTGTTGCTGGCGAAATGGATTTTGGAGAACAATTCGCAGGCACGTATTGTTATTGTCACCGACCGAGATGAGCTTGATAAGCAAATAGAGGGAGTGTTTAAAGACGTCGGTGAAGACATCTGCCGTACCAGCAGTGGACACGATTTAATGAGCCAGCTTGGTCAGGCAACACCTCGCTTGTTGTGTTCACTAGTGCACAAGTTCGGCAAGAAAGATGTTGATAATTTTGAACAGTTTATAAAAGATCTGGAAAGCCAGCCCAGCCATGCAGTCGGTGAGTTATTTGTATTCGTCGATGAATGCCACCGTACCCAAAGCGGTAAACTGCACCGGGTGATGAAGGCGATAATGCCAAGCGCGGTATTTATCGGCTTTACTGGTACGCCGCTACTGAAGAAAGATAAATCCACCTCATTAGAAATATTTGGAAAGTATATACATACCTATAAGTTTAACGAAGCGGTTGAAGATGGCGTGGTGCTCGATCTGGTGTATGAAGCCCGCGACATTGACCAGCGTTTAAGTTCTCAGTTAAAAGTTGATGAATGGTTTAAGGCTAAAACCAAAGGATTAAATGATTTTCAAAGAGCTGAACTGAAAAAGAAATGGGGCACCATGCAGAATGTGCTGAGTTCAAAATCACGCATGGATAAGGTTGTTACCGATATTATTTATGACTTCAGCGTGAAGCCACGTTTAAATTCACAGGCAGGTAATGCGTTACTGGTTGCATCGAGCATATTTGAAGCCTGTCGTTATTATGAGCTGTTTCAGACTACCGAGTTAAAAGGCAAGTGCGCGGTAGTGACATCTTATAACCCGATGACCAGAGACATCACTACCGAAGATACCGGTGCCAATACCGAAACCGATAAAGAGACCATCTATAACATTTATACCGAATTACTCACAGACATTAAACCCAAATCCGGAAAGAGCAAAACCGAAACCTATGAAGACGCGGTGAAAAAACAGTTTACCGAAGAACCCGCCAATATGAAGTTGCTGGTAGTGGTGGATAAACTACTTACCGGTTTTGATGCGCCTAGTTGCACTTATTTGTATATTGATAAATCCATGCAGGATCATGGCTTGTTTCAGGCAATCTGCCGCGTAAATCGACTGGATACCGATGATAAAGACTTTGGTTTTATCGTCGATTACAAAGACCTGTTCAAGAAAGTAGAAAATGCTGTTGCCGTTTATACTTCTGACCTGGACTATGACGACTTTGAAGCCGGTGATTGTGATGTGCTGTTAAAAGATCGTTTAAAGATAGGCAGCGAACGGCTGGATAATTCCCTGGAAGCGTTGGAGCTGCTTTGTGAAGGTGTTAAAACGCCAAAGGGTGATCTGGAACATATTCATTATTTTTGTGGTAACACTGAAATACCCGAGGAACTTAAAATCCGCGAGGTGCAGCGCACAGCACTCTACAAAGCAACCGTCGCTTTTATCCGTGCTTATGCCAACATCGCTGATGAATTAGAAGGTGCGGGTTACAGCAACGCTGCAATCGAACGTATTAAAAGTCGAATGAAACACTACGTTAACCTGCGTGAGGTAATTCGAAAAGCCAGTGGGGAAGCCATCGACCTGAAAGCTTATGAAGCTGATATGCGACATCTTCTGGATAGTTACATACAAGCGGAGGATTCAGTCGTTATTTCACCGTTTGGCGACATGTCACTGATAGACATCATTGTAAAATCAGGGATTGCTGATGCCATAAATGATTTACCGGATGGAATTAAAAGCAACCGGGAAGCAGTTGCAGAAACTATTGAAAACAACGTGCGCAGTAAAATCATCAAAGACCACCTGCTTGATCCAGCTTATTTCGAGAAAATGTCAGAATTGCTTGATGAGATAATCAAAAAGCGAAAAGAAAAAGCCATAGAGTATGAAGCGTATTTACAGGAAATTGCTGATTTAGCGAACAAGGTAACTACCGGTCAGGCAGACGACACGCTGGAAGAATTAAACACGCAAGGTAAAAAAGCCCTGTTTAATAATCTCGTTGATGCGCTACCGGTAAATGTGTTGGCAGATGATGCATCCGGGACAGATGCAGGTCGGCGTAAAAAGGCGTTGGAACTCGTACTTGAAATTGATAAAGCCATTATCGACGTGCGCAACAATAACTGGCGAGGCAACCACGCCAAAGAGCAGATAATCAAAAATGCACTTTATGACGTGCTTAAAGATGTACCTACTTTAGAACGTATATACCAGATTATTGTGCAGCAATATGAGTATTAAGCATGAGTATTAAGCATGAGTATTAAAACATGAATATCAAACTCAATAGTATGAATGTGGAGATTGTTCAAAAGGATATTAAGAATGTTCACCTGAGCGTTTATCCACCGAAAGGTCGGGTGAAGGTATCCGCACCAGAGAGTATGTCAGTTGAGACTATTCGTGTTTTCGTCATTTCAAAACTTGGCTGGATTAAAAAACAGCAGAATAAAATTTGTAGTCAGAAACGAGAAGCATCACGTGAATATCTTGACCGCGAGAGCCATTATGTTTTCGGGAAGCGATATTTATTGAAAGTTACCGAGCGTAACGCACCGCCAACAGTCAGGCTCAATCACAGCATATTGGAATTAACTATTCGGCCAGATACACCGCTGGTAAAACGACAAGCCATACTTTATGAATGGTACCGTGCACAAATAAAGCAGGTTTTACCGGACATCATAAAAAAACATGAAAAGCTGATGAATGTTGAAGTAAGTGAGTTTGGTATTAAAAGAATGAAAACAAAGTGGGGAACGTGCAATCCTGCTGCCAAACGAATCTGGCTTAATCTTGAGTTAGCCAAAAAGCCCGTAGAGTGTTTAGAATATATTGTTGTGCATGAGATAGCGCACTTACTAGAACGAACGCATAACGATCGATTTGTTGCGTTAATGGATGGGTTTATGCCTAAGTGGCGTTTTTATAGAGATGAATTGAATAGATTGCCAGTTAGCCATGTTGATTGGAAATATTAATTTTATTTAACGAATATATAATGAAACGCTTTTTTCCAGGTGAGAAAAAATGTTTAGTCTTAATAGGTCACAAAATAAATATGAGTATATGACTGTGGAAAAACCAGAAAATATAGATGAAATTATAACCGGGTTACATAATAGTGTTAGCGCTCGAGGTGCTTGAGTTTTCCTTCAACACCTTCCCATTCTTCCGCATCAGGTGGTGACTCCTTACTGACATTAATCACCGGCCATCCACGACTTAATTCGGCGTTAAGCTCAAGAAAATTCTCCTGGCCGGGGGGGACGTCATCATCAGCAAAAATAGCACCTATCGGGCACTCCGGTTCACACAGGGTGCAATCAATGCATTCATCTGGATCAATGACCAGAAAATTTGGCCCTTCATGAAAACAGTCAACGGGACAAACGTCCACGCAGTCAGTGTGTTTACATTTGATGCAATCTTCTACAACAACATAAGTCATAAGCGGTTCTATCTTCTTTATTAGCGCAATATGATGAATTTTAACACAGTCGCTATAATATGCGCGCAAATATAGGTTAAAATTAGCTATTATATTAAACAAATAACTCACCGCAGGCAGTTTTAATAATGAGCATAATTCGTACTGCAGTTTTTCCTGTTGCCGGTCTCGGCACACGTTTTTTACCCGCTACCAAGGCCATTGCCAAGGAGATGTTAACCGTTGTAGATAAACCCCTGATTCAATATGCGACGGAAGAAGCGGTGAGCGCGGGTATTGAAAATTTAGTGTTTATAGTCGGGCGGACAAAAAATGCCATTATCGACCATTATGATAAGGCTTATGAGCTGGAAACCGAGCTGGTGTTACGCAATAAAAGAGCACTCCTTAAAGTACTCAATGATATTGTGCCTGAGCATATTCATTGTGTATTCATTCGCCAGTCTGAGGCTATGGGGTTGGGGCATGCTGTTTTATGTGCAGAGCCAGCGGTGGGTGATAAGCCGTTTGCGGTTATATTGCCGGATGATCTAATTAACAACCCCGCCGGTAAAAGCTGTATCCAGCAAATGATTGATGTTTATGAAATGCATCAGGGTTCGATTATTGGTACACAAACAATTGATATCAAAGAAAGTTACAAATATGGTATGGTGGCAGGCTCTAAACTGTCGGATACAGTGGCATGCGTTGATGATATTGTTGAAAAACCGGCTCCGTGTGAAGCCCCCTCCGATCAGGCTGTTGTCGGGCGTTACATTTTAACCCCGGGAATTTTTGAAAAATTGAAAATGACGCAGCGTGGTGCCGGCAATGAAATACAGTTAACGGATGCGATTGCTGAATTACGTAAAACAGAAGCAATATATTCATACAGTTTTACAGGCCGCCGTTATGATTGCGGCAGTAAAACCGGCTACCTGGAAGCGAATGTAGAGCTGGCACTTCAACATCGTGATCTGGCAACTGAATTTACTGCCTTTCTAAAGAATTTGAAATTATAATTACGGTCGGCTTTCGAAGCATAGAGGTGCTCAATCATTAACGGAGTAACGGTGACCAATAACAGTTACTGACAGTGGTAATCAATAAAAAATATGATACAGATCAGATAATAAGCGACTGCTTTTGCTATGGTGTCGAGTTAACTGTACAGTTAGAGCGCCCAGCGGTTGTAAGCAGAAAAGCCCGCTGATAATCTGGATTCTGGTTCCTTTCAACTTTTCCAATGAAGCAAAGTGTTATGAGTGAAATAAGTAATATTAACAACCCCGGTTTTACGATCAAAGTCGGTTTGGCAGAAATGTTAAAAGGTGGCGCAATTATGGATGTTACCAATGCTGAGCAGGCTAAAATTGCCGAAGATGCAGGTGCCTGTGCGGTGATGGCGCTGGAACGGATTCCTGCTGACATTCGTCGTGATGGAGGCGTTGCACGCATGTCTGACCCGGATATGATTCAGCAAATCAAGGCGACGGTTTCTATTCCTGTAATGGCAAAATGTCGAATCGGGCACTTTGCTGAAGCGCAGATATTGCAGGCACTGGAAGTTGATTTTATTGATGAATCTGAAGTGTTAACACCCGCTGATGAGGCGAATCATATCTATAAAAATGATTTCAAGGTGCCCTTTGTCTGTGGTGCAACGAATCTGGGTGAAGCGCTGCGACGTATTGGTGAAGGCGCTGCCATGATGCGTACCAAGGGCGAAGCTGGTAGCGGTAACATTGTTGAAGCCGTGCGACACATGCGCGCTTTGCAGAATGAGATGCAGCGTTTGACGACGCTGGGTCAGGCGCAACTTATGGCTGTCGCCAAAGATCTGGGAGCACCTTATGATCTGGTCTGTTATGTCGCAGAACACGGAAAATTACCGGTGCCCAATTTTTCAGCAGGGGGCATTTCCACACCAGCGGATGCATCACTGGTAAGACAGTTAGGTGCAGAAGCGGTGTTTGTTGGCTCAGGTATTTTTAAATCTGATGACCCTGCAGCACGGGCAGTCGCCATTGTTAAAGCAACTACCCACTTTGATGACCCGGCCATACTGCTGGAAGTTAGTCGTGGTCTACAGCCCGGGATGAAAGGACTTGAAATGTCCGAAATTCCTCAGGATGAACGGCTGTCAGAAAGAGGTTGGTAGCCCTATTGGAGAACAGAACTGTCGGTGTTCTTGCGTTACAGGGGGCTTATCGAAAACACATTGATTTATTACAGTCGTCCGGTGTGTCAGCAGTAACCGTTCGTCTGCCGCAAGAGCTTAAAAGTTGTACGGCACTAATTATTCCAGGCGGGGAATCGACGACTATCAGTCTGTTGATGCAGGCAAATGGTTTATATGAGCCGATTAAAGTATTTGCCAAAAATCACCCAGTGATGGGGGTTTGCGCGGGGATGATTATGATGGCAACAGAAGTTGATGATACGCGCGTAAAACCTTTAGGGCTTATTCCATTCAGGGCATTGCGGAATCATTACGGTCGGCAGATGCATAGTTTTATGGCTAATATCAAGTTGGATTTTAATGTTGGTCAAAACGGCCAACAAAGGTTCCCTGCCATCTTCATTCGGGCGCCAGGCGTTGAAAAATTGTCCGCTGAGGTAAAGGTACTGGCAAGGTGGAATAATGAGGCCGTTATTATAAGTAAAGGTCACCACATGGCACTGTCTTTTCATCCTGAGCTAAGTGATGACAGACGCATTCATGATTACTGGTTAAACCCGTTAATGAATCGCTGACTATGGCAAAATTTTACTCCGCCAAAGCTGGATGATTACAGCTTGTAAGCTACCATTTTATGGATTAACCAGAGCGTCCCTAAATAAGCAAATTGATTCTACGCAATTAAATAAAGAGCACAACAAATGCAAATATCTGGCAAAACTGTTCAACCACAGCCAATACTTCCGCCGGTTTTTTCTTTAATTTTAAGCAAGATGCCGGCTTTAATGCACAGTAAAGCGCTGGTTATGGCACTTAATAAAATTTTTGAAAACGATTTGAAAGCTGGGGAATTAGATTTCCTGCAAGCCAGAGTGATACGCATTGCAATTAAAGATGCCAGTCTTGAGTACAGTTTCACCTTAAACAAGGGTAAATTTTACGTTGCAGATAAAAAGCAGGCGGGTGATCTTTTTCTGCAAGGGACCGCTTATGATTACCTGCTGTTAGCAAGCCGTTGTGAAGATACAGATACGCTCTTTTTTAACCGTCGTTTACAGATGCATGGAGACACTGAGCTAGGCCTCTATGTAAAGAACTTTCTTGATGGACTGGATATGGATTCGCACAAAATTCCTGCTTATCTTGAAACAATATTAAAGAAAAGTTTACCCCTGTATGAAAGGCTTTTTAGCCAGTAACTTTATAGCTGTAGGCAATATTTATGCTGGCGGCAAAAAAACGCTGGCATTGTCGATAATAGTACCAATACCAGCAAACAGAATATTGAACCTATATGGGCGTATTCACGCTCGTGCGGATATAGAAAACCACCTTGTTTTGAATAAAACCCTAATAAGTCCGTCATTAATAATGGGGAATCTCTGATATGCAGTTTCATAATGCCGAAACTGGATGCTTACAGCCTGTAAGCTTCAGCTTCATGGATTGATTAGAGGTTATTTAGCCTTCACCTGAAAGGTTGAGTATTTGCGGTGGGTTTAAAATCCCTCATACGTATGGCCGGACATGCCCGCGAATATTCCGGTAGATACTCTCCTGTCTTGCCGGCAGGCAGATTCCGCCGGTTTGGTTACGCCGGTGTATCGAAAAGTAACCACTACACACTTTGATTTTATCCGTTTTTGATTTTATCCGCGACCCGAAATGCATTGGCATAAATTGTCCAGGTATAAGGTACACTCCCACCCGTTGGCATAAAACTGCCATCGGTGACAAACAGATTTTCAACCTCATGCGCCCGGCAATCCGCATCCAGTACCGATGTCTTTGCATCATGACCAAAACGGCAACCGCCAGCAACCAGGTTGGCGGGGGGTGAACCACTGATACTTGAAGTAATGTGTACCGCTGCCATTTGCTTTAATACCTGTTCCCCCTTGTCTGCGAGGTAACGACCAATTTTTAAATCATGTGGATGGTAGCCAATACGTACTTCGGCAACGGGTGTTCCCCATGTGTCTTTGACTTTGGTATCAAGCTGGACAAAACAGTTGTCGGTGGGTAACCAGTCATTAAATACTTCAAACCTTAAGCTACGCTCGGTGGTAAATTCTGCTTCCAGCTTACGTTTAAAGGGTTTGCCCCAAAGCAGTTTATCGTTTTCCCATTTTAGAATATTTGCCCGCCCTGTTGGATTGGGATGGGTAAATAAAAACTCAACAATACCACCCTTAATGCGTTGTGTTCCCAGCCTGGAATCTTTAATGGTATACCAGTCATCCAGTGCGCGATTAACGAATGGCCCTAACTGCTTAAGCTGGTTTAATTTTTCCTGTGTCATACCGGCATAAGTAAAATTACCGCTGCCGGAACCACCTGCCGAGAACAGTAAATTTTTACCCACCTGGCCACTGTTATTTGCCAGGCCATTGGCAAAAGCAGGGCCGGTTGAATACAGTAATAAACGTGATGTTTCTATGGCCTGACAGGCGACAACATAAATGGATGCATCCAGATATTTTTTTTCGTTACTTTTTTTATTATGGGCGTTTAGATACTCGACCTTGCTGATTTTACCTTTGGCGTTGCTAATTAATCGTGTTACTTTGCTAAAGGGGCGGATTTCACAATGGCCGGTTGCTACTGCGCGATTAAGTAAAGCGGCGCGTGAACTGCTCTTGGCATCGGAGGAGCAGCCGTAACTGCCACAATAACCGGAATATTCGCAAGCGCGCCGATGGCCAGATGGTCGCGATAAAATAGCCCGCGGTACCCGTAGACTGTGATAACCCAGCGCAGCGCAGGCCGTGTCTATCCAGCCAGAAATGGCATGTTCTCTGGTTGGAGGGAAAGGGAAGTCGCCATGACGTGGTTCAATATTTTTGTGGGGTCTATATTGACCAGAAACACCGACCACTTTTTCAACCTTATCATAATAAGGTGCCATATCATCGTAACTAATTGGCCAGTCAGCTCGGTTAGCACCTTCAATAGGGCCAAATTCAGCGACTTGATGAAAATCCACCGGCTTTAGCCGATGGAAAAAACCGCTCATAAAATTACTTGACCCTCCCACACAATTCCCATTCCAGAAATCCCAGCCGGACTCAGATGTTGGTGTTGCCAGCCAGCCGCCATTACCATCCGGTTCTTCAATGACATGCTGTTCATCCCGCAGGTTAGGGGTGTACACACTGCGCCGGCAACACGCCAGTTCATCTTTATAAAAATCATCGGTGGTAAACCACGGGCCTTTTTCTAACACCACAACCGAATAACCCGCTTCGGCCAGTGTGAGTGCTACCGGTCCACCACCTGCGCCACTGCCAATAATGCAAACATCGAAATCTTTCACATTAGTAATCGTGGGCTAATAATTGCGGGAAAGTTTTATCCAGTGGTGGGCGTGGAAAACCCGGTATATGTTGTAGCCATTTCCAACCAATCTGCTGGGTATTACCACCGTAAATCGGATCGGTCAGTAATGCTTCAGTCAGGTATAACATTAGTGTGGATATCCAGTTCTCACCGGCCTGACTCAGGATAATACGTTGCAATACGCGTTCGCGTTTTATCGTGTTCAGGTTAATAAATGACTGTTTATACATGCGCTGAGTCATGCCTTCCAGCCAGACGGTTCCACGGCTAATAAATTCACGGCTATTTGCATCTAGAGTCGTATCAGTAACGACAAATTTTAAATACCCCAGTGCGTTTATCTGCCGTGCTCCAGGGGCATTAACTTCAGTAGGAAAAAGGTGTTGTTGCAGTCTGTCGAGGATTGGCCAGGGGTTAAGTTTCGTCGCCGATTTTTTACCGTTTATAGCCTCCGATGACAATGGAAAAACTGCAGCCAGGCTGCCACCGGCAGAGGTAATTAAAAACTGCCGACGGGAGATCAGGTATTGATGCCAGTCAGACAAATCGTTTTCTGTTAACCCTTTTTCTGCACAAAGTGTTTTTTTTGTGGGCCGTGGTTTTCGGTTCATGCTGGCGTAGCAGTCTCAGGTTTCATTAATACGTTCATAATAACGCAATCTATATATTAATCGTTTTTTCTCACCACTATCTTCAAATCCTGAACGATCATGTAAAACATTATTACTAATTAGACCCTGGCCTGGCTGTAATGTTGCGCGGTAAATATAGGGTGAGTCTGAAAGCAGAAATTCACTTAACATTTTTATTGCCGCTTGAGTTGTTGGGTCATTCTTCCAGACAATACTTCGTGTGCGTGCAGTGTAACGCATGTGTAAATGCCCATCGGACATAACAGAAAATACTGGGCCGACGCGATCGGGTCGAATAACTTCGCCTTTTTTATTGATATTTGCAGGTATCGTCATGGCATCTGGAGCCATTAAAGCATGAATGTAGGCCGGGTTTTCCTGGCGTAGTTTTATATAGGCAATCTCATGATCCAGTAGCGCATTCTCGCCACCACTGGCTGCTGGTGAAACACAGTGAAGGAAGAGCGAATTAATTTGATGCGCGAGTGAATTGTAATATCCATCGGTGTGCCAGTGAATAAGGTGGTTGGTATAGGGGATGTAATCACTTTGCCATTCATTATCTTTAACTACCCTGAGCGCAGTGATACCATTATCAGCACCTCGATTTTCGTCAGGCACAAACAGTCCAAATTTATGGCCTAATTGTATCGGTATCGTTGTGTCAGGATTATCACTGGTACTCCCCGCATAAATAGCCATATTGGTTTTTTTACATAAACGGGTGAGCGCTTCCTGTTCTGCACGGGTGAGCTTTTTTGGGTTGCCAATCTCAATAATAATGTCGGCAATACACTGCGGGTAGTTATCCAGTTTGTAATCGACCCAGGCATCATAAGCCGTCTTATTGTCCAGTCCAAACGGGTTACCAAGATTGTATTTTTTACTGAATTCGCTAGCGGGAAGGGTGGCATTCATTTTATTGCGTTCCTCTGTATTTGTATGGGTTGGTTATTTTGATGAGTATCACTGCCTTTGCTGGTATTATCCATACCCGCCTGTTCGTTCCAGTAGCCATCACATTCACCTGACATAAGATACGCCTTAAGTTTATCTTCTGCGGCTTCAGTGGTGATTTTTTCATGCAGACAATCATGGAACAGATGGATAATCTCTTCCGTATTTTGTGATTGCGGACTAATGCGTAAAACATCTATTTCAAGTTGAATAAAATCATCCATTTCTTTAATTAAATTTTGGGTTTTAGCCGATTGCGTCTGAATGCCATTGAGCACCAAAAAAGACTCATCTTCACGGGTTCGAAGCATTAGTCCATCGGGGTAATCCAGACAACGAAACTGGCAATCATCTTTGGGTAAATTATTTGCGCGGGCGGTAAAGCATCGGGCGGAGTAGGCGAGAGGCAGTCGGCCAAAGACAAAAACTTCTGTCTCAACGCCTTCAGGTCTGTTTTGATGCAGTGAAGTTAGCGTTTGTTTTGACAATTCAAGCGGTAGTGTCCAGCGCTTTAATCCACCACGGGCAAGTACCGATAAAGTTTGGGAATTGTAGATATTAATGGCATGGCCGGTAACAAAGGGTTTTTTACCTGACATTAATTGCACTGCGGCCATATCATTGGCTTCGACCATATATTGATCGTTGCCACATATCTTTTGCATTGCACTCAGTTCTGAATTCGCCTCCAGCAATGTCAAGGTAGAGAACACGACCTGTTTCCCAGCCTGTTGTAACATATCGGCAATTTTATGCCAGGCATCCGTACGCATGATGCGACGTTTTGAACACACCGTTTCACCTAAATAAACAATATCAACCGGCGTTTGTGCAATTGATGCATAAAAATCAAAAACCTGTTCACGTGACCAGTAATAAAGAATAGGGCCGAGTGAGAGTTTGGGTAAAAATTTTGTTGATGGTTTCATTCTTGCTTTCCTGATTACGCCAGGCCCGCTCACTGCCACGGTCGGTTATAAGCACCTAAAGTTGTCTGTGAGCCCTCTGAGACTTTTTCTAATGCCGCTAACCAGTCTGATCTTGCACTGTAGTCACTGGGGCTTTGTTTGCACTCATCAATGGCGGCGCGCCATACTCTGGTTACCTGTGTCACATAAGCCGGACTACGTTGACGGCCTTCAATTTTAATCGCAGCAACACCCACTCGCTGTAATTCAGGCAGCAGCTCCAGCGTATTAAGACTGGTCGGTTCTTCAATGGCATAAAAGGTATTGCCACCAACATTAAAACGGCCTTTACATAAAGTGGGATAACCTGCGGATTCACCTGCTGAATGTCGATCAATGAGTATGTTATTAAGCCTGGTTTCAAGACCGTCAGGGGTTTCATTCCAGCTGACTGCGCTTGCTGGTGAGCAGGCACCATAGGTATTAGGTGAGCGTCCGGTCACATAAGACGATAACAGGCAACGGCCTTCTACCATAACGCAGAGACTGCCAAAACCAAAAACTTCAATGGGTACCGGACTTTTTTCTGCCACCTGTTTTACCTGTTTGAGTGATAATACGCGTGGCAGGACAACACGCTTAATGCCAAAATTCTGATAATAAAAATTAATCGCTTCGGAACTGGTTGCTGAGCCCTGTACCGATAAGTGCAGGCGTAGATCGGGCCAGCGGTGACAGGCGTAATCCATTACTCCAATATCGGCAAGAATTAACGCATCAACGCCCAGATCGGCGGCATGGTCGACACCCGTCTGCCAGCGTGGCCAGCCATCGGGTTGTGGATAGGTGTTAATTGCAACAAAAACTTTTACGCCATGATTGTGTGCATATTGAATACCTTCCTGGGCGCGTTTGTCGTCAAAATTAAGTCCGGCAAAATGCCGTGCATTGGTTTCATCACGAAAACCGATATACACCGCATTAGCGCCATTATCAACAGCGGCTTTAAGTGAGGGTAAATTACCCGCAGGGCAAACTAGTTCCATAATGACGGCTCTTTAAATATTAAATGGCTGGGTTATTACTGTTTATGTTATTGCAGTTTATGTTGTTGCTGTGGACAAAACGGGTACAAACGGCGGCGATACCTGTTGACGAGTGTTGTTTACTTTCGACTGTTCTGCCTGTGCGGCAAGCAATGTTGTTATCCGGTTTAATACCTGCCATTTCTTAGCGCACCACTCCGGTGCCAGCAGCATATTCGGGGCGGCGGTGCCAGTCAGTCGATGGAAGATAACGTCATCGGGTGTGCGTCGAATGAGTTCAACAACATCGTTGACATAAGCCTCCATCTCTAATGGCTGGTAGTCGCCACGTCGCCACTCATTAGCAAGCTGAGTGCCTTTTACGACATGCAGGGGGTGAAATTTCAGGCCATCTACACCCAGTTCAAGCACCCGTTCAAGCGAGGTGATGTAGTGTTCGCTGGACTCACCCGGTAAACCGAGAATAAGATGGGTGCAAACCTGAATGCCACGACGGCGTGCTTTGAGTAGTGTCTGCTGGTATTCAGCAAAACCGTGACCGCGGTTGACGCGAGCCAGGGTGGTATCAAACGCTGACTGTAACCCCAGTTCCAGCCAGATCTCATAACCACGCTGTTGGTAATCTGCCAGCAGATCAAGAACTTTATCGGTTACACAGTCGGGCCGGGTGCCAATAGCCAGCCCAATCACATCGGTTTCACTCAGTGCAAGGTCATATAGATGCGTGAGTTCTTTGATTTCTGCATAGGTATTCGTGTAAGCCTGAAAATAGGCGAGGTACTTTTTTGCCCCAGTGCGTTTTCGGATCACCTGTCTGCCGGATTCTATCTGCTCAAGAATCATCTCAGGTCTGCGTCCGTTGGGGCTGAATGAAACATTATTGCAAAAAGTACAACCACCTCGACCAATGCTGCCATCACGGTTGGGGCAGGTAAAACCGGCATCAATGGCAATTTTGTGCACCCGCTCACCATAACGCGCCAGCATGAACTGACCAAAAGTATTGACGTAATTAGCAAGATTCATTAACAACTCGTATTAAACTGAATTGGCTATTGTTCTGTAATTGCAGGCACAGTGAAATGACTTAAATCAATAAAAGTGTTTTTTTCTTCCTGAAGTGTGTTTCTTTACTTGGCTTTGTGTATTGATGAAGTATAATCGTTGACATGCGACTATGGTTGGAAAGAAAAGTTCCATCAAATAAGCTAACTATTTTAACTTTTTTGATTTATATCAAGATTAAAAATTGTGGTTGCGATAATCTTTGCCCAAAGTTCTTAAATGAATTTTCCATAACAAGCATCATCAACTATTAAGGTATATCCATGAAAATAAAAAGTAGTATTAGCCTGCCCCTTATGGTGCTCGCGAGCACTATATGGTCTTCTTCAGCTCTGGCTCTGCCAAGTTTTGCACGTCAGGTAGGTGCTGCCTGTAATGCCTGCCATACTTCGTATCCAGGGCTCACCGCATTAGGGCGCATGTTTAAGCTAACTGGATATACCATGACCAGTTTACCCCAGGTTGAGGTTAAACCCAGCGCGAATATGCCAGGTGTTTCCATTAACCGAATTCCAAACCTGTCGATGATTGTGCAGTTGAATGAAAGTATGGTAAGCAAAAGAGTCGCTGGTAACCTACAGAGTACGAATGCCAGTTTTCCCTCAGAACTGGGTTTGTATTACGCTGGACGTATCGCGCCTAATCTGGGGACCTTTCTGCAGCTAAGTTATGATGCTGCGTCAGCCTCTATTACCATGTCAATGAGCGATGTCCGTTATGTTGGTAGCACCGGGAAACATCAATGGGGGCTTGACTTTAATAATGGGCCTACCCTGGAAGATTTATGGAACAGCACACCGGGTTTTGGCTGGCCATACGTTGATAGTGGCGCGGGCATAGATGCGCCTGGTCCCTTTATGACCAGCATGAATGTCATGATGAATTCACTCGGTACGGGCGTGTATGATTACTGGAATAATACGCTGTACGCCTATTTTGGTATGTATCAGTCTGCCAAACAGGGTAATACCCCAGCCACAAATCCTACTACTATGAGTCAATCTATAAAAGGTGGTGCGCCTTATTTGCGGCTTGCTTATACACCCACCCCGAACTCTGAAATTGGCGCCTTTGTTTTTAATGCCACGTCTCGCGAAGGAACCCTGACCAAGGTTAGTGATCATAAATATCGTGACATTGGTCTTGATGGACAATATCAACTGTATTCAGGTGACTCCACCTTCGTGTTTCATGGTCGCCACATTCGGGAAACGCACACTGGCCCACTGGCACTGGATTCAAGGACTACCAGCTTTACTAATGTTGATGCCAACTGGTACTACCAGCACCGCTGGGGACTGGGGCTAGGCTTCTTCCGTGTTAGTGGCGATGCGAGTAGTGTGTATGCCAAGAAGGGAGGTTATCCTACCTCAGGTACCCCAACGCCAGATACCAATGGCCTGATATTACAAGGTGATTATTACCCCTGGGAAAATGTTCGTACCTCATTGCAATATGTTGGTTTCACCAAGTACCATGGTGCGACCAATAATTATGATGGTAGCAGCGGACGGAATGCCTCGGATAATAATTCGTTGACCCTGAATCTGCTGCTTGGTTTCTAACTGGTGCGATCTCCAGCTATAAAAAATAAGCTGTAGAAATACAGCAGGCGTAGCTAATAAAAAGCCCGTCTCGATATTTTTGTATCGAGGCGGGCTTTTTATGTCGGAGCTTTTATTTTTTCAGCTATAACTTAGCCGCATTTTGAATCGCCGCAATTAAGACAGGTCATACAGCCGTCCATACTAATTACCGCTTTGGCTAAACATTTTTTGCATAACTGAGAAGTTGGCGGGAAGTCTGATGCTTCTGTGTCTTCATTATTATTGCTGTCACTGTCCTGTTTGTCACAACGCTGCATGGCTTCATATTCTTTTTGTTTGGCATCCAGCATTTGCCGTTGTGATTCACCCATCTCATCATCTTCAATCATACCAATCATTTTCATGTGGCACTCAATGGCATCACCGATTTCTGCGACCAGTGAAGGTTTATATTTACCGCCTTTTTTAAAATAACCACCGCGTGGGTCAAAAACACTGCGTAACTCATCAACCAGAAAAGTAACATCCCCACCTTTGCGAAAAACGGCAGAAATAATCCGGGTTAAAGCAACAATCCATTGAAAATGATCCATATTTTTAGAATTAATAAAAATTTCATAGGGGCGTTGCATTTCATGTTTTGTGCCTTTGTTCAACATAATATCATTGATCGTTATGTACAGAGCATGTTCAGATTGCGGTGTTTTTATTTTATACGTTGAACCAAGTAACTGTTCCGGACGTTGCAGCTTCTCGTGCATCTGGATTATTTCTGCACTGGTGGATTCTACTTTAACGGGTACGGTGTTATTTTCTACGGTTGTTTTGTTTATAGCAGTATTATTATTGTCTGTATTATTAACCACTTCATAACCAACTATTTTAGTTTTTATTTCAAGCGTCATTTCTTTATCCTGTGGATTTTAATCAAATATTTTTTAAAATTTACCGTAATAGCCTTCTTTCAAAGCATCATATAAATTAGCGGCAGTATGCGTTTCACCATCATAAATAACGTCTTCATTGCCTTTGGCCGCTACCACAGTGCCATCATCGAGAGTAAAACGGTAGGTGGTGTTTTCCAGATCTTTTTCTTTGACCAGTACGCCCTGAAACACTTCGGGATTGAACCGAAAAGTCGTGCAGCCTTTCAGTTTTTTCTCATAGGCATAGAGGTAAATATCTTTGAAGTCTTCGTAGGGGTAATCGGTCGGAATATTCGCTGTTTTTGAAATTGAAGAATCAATCCACTTTTGTGCAGCAGCCTGAATATCAACATGTTGTTTTGGGGTGACATCATCAGCGCTAATAAAATAGTCGGGCAGTTTTTCGCCTGTTTTGGCGGAGAAAGGTTTGGCCTGTGGATTAATCAATTCACGGTAGGCCAGCAGTTCGTACGACCAGACATCAACTTTCTCCTTGGTTTTTTTACCCTGACGAATAATATTGCGTGAGTAGTGGTGCGCAAAACTGGGTTCGATGCCGTTGCTGGCATTATTACCGATAGATAATGCAATAGTACCGGTTGGTGCTATCGAGCTGTGGTGGGTAAACCGTGCACCCGTTTGCGCCAGTTGCTTAACCAGTTCGGGTTTAACTGTCGCCAGCTTTTGCATATAACGGCTGTATCTGGCATGCAACACTTTGCCTTTAATGTGGTCACCGATTTTCCAGTTATCTTCCAGCATTTCGGGACGACGACTTAACATCTCTGCGGTAACTTCAAAGTCCTGTTCAAGAACAGGTGCAGGGCCTTTTTCTTTAGCCAGCTCAAGCGCACTTTCCCAGCCAGCGATGGCTAAATCGCGGGTGACTTTTTCAGTAAATGCCAGCGATTCTTCCGAACCGTAACGGATGCCCAGCATTGTTAAGGCCGAACCTAAGCCCAGATAACCCATACCATGGCGGCGTTTATTTTGAATCTCGTGACGTTGCTGCTCCAGTGGCAGGCCATTTATTTCAACTACGTTATCCAGCATTCGGGTAAATATCCTGACCACCTTGCTATAGGTAGACCAGTCAAAACCGGCCTTATCCGTAAAGGGCTGTTTCACCAGATGGGTAAGATTAATTGAACCCAGCAGACAGGCTCCGTATTCCGGCAGACCCTGTTCACCACAGGGATTGGTGGTTCTGATATCCTCACAGAACCAGTTATTGTTCATTTCATTGTACTGGTCAATAAGAATAAACCCCGGCTCGGCATATTCATAGGTTGATTGCATAATAACATCCCATAGTTTGCCTGCATCAATGCTCCGATAAATGCGACAGGCAACTTTACCGCTTTCATCGGTGATGTAATTATCCTTTATCGGCCAGTTGCGCCAGACCACCTGAACCGCATCATTAAGGTCAATATTCTGGCTTGTTGCTTCATTCTCGGTAACAGGGAAAGCCAGCGGCCAGGGAGAATTGTTTTTCACTGCCTGAATAAATTCCGCGCTAATCAAGAGTGATAAATTAAACTGCCGGAGCCGACCGTCTTCTCGTTTGGCGCGGATAAAATCCAGTACATCGGGGTGTCCAATATCAAATGTTGCCATCTGAGCGCCTCGGCGCCCTCCTGCTGAAGAGATGGTGAAGCAAATTTTGTCGTAAATATCCATAAAAGACAACGGACCAGAGGTCAATGCGCCAGAACCTGAGACATAGGCATCATTTGGCCGTAACGTGGAGAATTCATAACCAATGCCAGCACCCGATTTTAATGTCATACCGGCTTCATGGGCCTTTTTCAAAATACTGTCCATGGAGTCGTGGATCTTTCCAGACACGGTACAGTTAATGGTTGAAGTCGCTGGTTTGTAAGCTTGCGCACCCGCATTGGAGATAATTCTACCTGCCGGAATAGCGCCGTGTTTTAATGCCCAGAGAAATTTTTCATACCAGTATTGCTGCTTCTCCTCAGTTTCTTCAATGTCGGCAAGTGCATGGGCGATACGTGTAAAGCTGTCCTCAATACATAGATCAACCGGCTTACCCTGATTGTTTTTAAGCTGATACTTACCTGCCCAGATGTCTTCTGAAACGGCCTGTAATGGTATGTCGTGACTTTTAATGATTTCAATTGAAGGTTGTGTATCAGTTTGCATTTTGCTGAGGTCTCCTGAATCTGTGCAGGGATTAGCTTTTAGACTAATACCATATATAGTTATAATTATTTATTTTTATACCACATATTGTATATTACGGTTTGAGAATAAAATTTACTTGATATGGATCAAGTTTTGATTTTTTTCAGTAAAATGCGTAGAGAAACGAGTCAATTTATTTATAGAAAAATAGATACAATAATGCTACCACAGAAGGTCAAGATGTTTTCCGTATTCATAAGAGAGGAGAGGAGAGGAATGACGGCAATAAAAATGATCGTGTTGGTATTGGTGATAATGATAATACTGGCCGTGGGGCTGGTTTTTTTTACCCTGCAGAGAAATGGTGCCAGGCTGTTTGAGAAGCCGGGTTTTACTAAACGACTGTCAACCTATCTAACCACCAACATTGCCGAGACAGCGGACAATTCTGCTTTCCCCGAGCTGCGTACGCCGGTGTTCAACGTCAGCGCTGAAACGTTATATCAGCGTGTTTTATTCGTGGCGGCTAAATCAGGCTGGACTATTCTGGCAAGTGACAGTGATAACCTGAGCGCAAAATTTGTCGTGCGCACGCCGATATTTTTGTTTAAGGATGATGTTTTGGTTCAGGTGCGGGTCGTTAATACAAACGAATCATCACTATACGTGCGCTCAAGTTCACGCACTGGTAAAGCGGATTTTGCTGCGAATGCCAGACATATTCAGACATTGCTAAAAGCGCTTGCAAAATGATGCGCTAAATTCAGTTTAATGTGCTGACACAGCTTAGCCGCAAAGAGATGATCGTTTTAGGGCTGGAATAGTGGTGAATAATTTAGAGAATAAACATAATGTTGGTAGGATATATCAATACTTCCGATATTGTGTAATATCGGAAGTATTGAAATTAACGTTTATTTAGCTATAATAGAATAATCGAATCTCTTTACTGCCTGTTAGTTATTAATGAATCCAAGCCGAATACCGCCCACAGCAATTATTGATAATCTCAATTATATCGATAACCCGTTTAAGACAAAGTGCTTTTCGGCTGCGCCATTTTTATCGACCAATATAATACTCGGCGCTGACAGAGATTTAGAATTTTCTCTGAAGTTTCTGTATAGCTACAACGGCAGCACAGCAACGTTTAATAGTTATCGACGGGATCTAGAAAGATTGCTTCAGTGGTCCTGGCGCATCGAACAAACGTCATTATTAAATCTTAAACGTGAACACATCGAAGATTTTATTCGGTTTTGTTTTGATCCACCAATAGCCTGGATAGGAGTAAAAAATGTTGCGCGCTTTAAAAACATAAAGGCTAAACGCGTCCCCAACGATGCATGGCGACCTTTTGTCGTATCCGTGACAAAATCGGAACATAATGATAATAAGTCAGCAAAAGCTGATCAATTTCGTCCATCTCAAGCCGCCATTAAAGCCATATTTACCGCGTTATCCTCTTTTTATGAATACCTGATACTGGAAAATCTCGTTGACTCAAATCCTGTTGCACTTATTAAGCAGAAAAGTAAATTTATTCGTAAGGATCAGTTAAAACCGGTGGTAAGACGCATCAGTACCTTGCAATGGAATTATGTGGTGGAGACAGCAGAGTTAATGGCCGTAGCAGCCCCTGATGAACATGAGCGCACTTTGTTCATTATGAACTGCCTGTTTGCCATGTATCTTCGCATATCGGAATTAGTCGCTGATGAGCGTTCCATGCCACTTATGGGTCACTTTAGAAAAGATCGTGACAACAATTGGTGGTTTGACGTAACGGGTAAAGGCAATAAAAATCGTTCTATAACGGTCTGCGATGACATGCTTGATGCACTCAAACGCTACCGCAAGTATTTAGGCCTATCACAATTACCCAATATAAATGAGCAAATACCGCTTATTTCTAAAACAAAAGGCAAAGGTTCAATTACCAGCACTCGACAAATCAGAAGCATTGTACAACGGTGTTTCGATGCAACCTATGACCGGATGAAAGCCGATGGGCTTAAAGACGATGCGATTGAACTAACAGTAGCGACTGTTCACTGGTTGAGGCACACGGGCATCTCAGAAGATGTGAAGTTTCGTCCGCGTGAGCACGTTCGTGATGATGCCGGACACGCCAGTATGGCTACGACAGACCGCTATATTGATTCAGACCTGCGTGAACGGCATGAATCTGGCCGAAAAAAGCGGATAAAAGATAACGGCTGATTTTTTTTACCGAGCTGTGCTGATTGATGTTTAATTTGCACTACCTAACCAGAACGTCAAGTCTTTAACCAGAAATTCCTGCCATGACATATAGTGTGTGCCATCGCATGAAAAGGTCAGACTAATCATACCGTTAAACAGGTTAATTGATGCCTGCCGCAGGTACAGTGTCTCATCCGCACTACGTAATTGAGACAGGCCGGTTAAAATCTTACTGATCTGACTCTGTGGTATCAGTGCGTTACCAGGATAAGTCTGGTGTGGGTATAGCAGACAAACATCGGGGTCACTCAGCGCTTCATGATCAAGGATACGATAACGATAAGGGTCGCTCATTAGCCAGATAATGGCCTGACTGCTGGAAAAGTGAATCACGCCCTGGAACATGCCGCGTTCGCACATCAGTTCTTCCAGCACTACACAAATTGTCGCCATGTTGCGGTCCATGACACTTTCTACTCGACACTGCTGGAATACAGTACTGCGAATAGCAGGGTCGCCTTTCACCTGTCGCCAGTCACTCGATTCTTCGTAGATAGCCGCTGTTGCGGGTAAGTCTCGCAGGTCAAAATCTGCCCCCAGATAACCAACTGTATTGGCACCAACACGAATAATCTGCAATGCAGTTAATGAAGGTCGATTGGCACGCAGGCTCAGGTAGGCGCTAGACAGTAAAAACCCCCACGCAGGCACCTCTTCCTGCATATACGGGCGTTGTGAGCGATCACGCCCATAGTGACCCGCCACAACAGCACCGTTAGCACCAATATTATCGCAAACTTGCCGACCCCTAATGTCGACCACATACAGAAACAGACTATACGGTACCCGATCAAAGCTGGTACTAAGCACGCAATTGAGTACTTCGCGTTGCCCCCATACTGCTGCACATTGTGCGGCTAATTCTCCAAACGATGCAGACAATAACTCAGCCAGTTCAATACGCTGGCGGTGCATAGCATTTCTGATTATTTCCTGCAACGAGTCGACCTCAACACCGTACCTGGTCAGCTATTACACTAGCTGACGCATGCTGAGTGCAGTATACGCCTATCATCGTTACAGCGTTGTTACAGCACTGAAAATAGAAGCAAAAAAACTGTTTTTATAATCCTACCTGTAGACCAAGTTCAAGAACTTGTTCCTCGGGTAAACGATAATAGGCGGTCGCATTGGACGCATTGCGCGCCAACCAGATAAAAATTAGTTCCTGCCAATAAGGTAACCCTGCTAAATCGCGTCGAGCAATCAGTGTTTCATGGCCAAGAATGTAGACGGCGGATTCGGTGTCAATGGGCACACCTATCTGTTCACCAAGCTTTAGTGCCACCGGAATATTTGGCGGTTGTGAAAACCCATAATGGACACGCATGCGTATCACCCCCTCACCCAGGTCTTCGTAATCGAGACGTTCAGCCGCCGGTACATGCGGTTGGTCGGCAGTAACCAGAGTAAGAAAAATAACCCGTTCATGCAAAACATGGGTACATGCCATATGATGTATCAATGCTGCCGGCACACACGGGCGATCATAGCGCGCCATGACCAACGCTGTGCCAGCAACACGATATGGTGGATTGTCCTTAATTTGCTGCAGGAAAGTTTCCTGTCTAGTCGCTATTTCCCCCAACCGTTTTGCCAATAAAGCACGGCCCGAACGCCAGCTCCACATCAATATAAAAATTATCCCTGCAATCAGTAAGGCGTACCAGCCACCATCGGGGATTTTTGCCAGGTTAGCACCCAGAAAACCGCCATCAATAACGACAAATACAATCCCTGCACCTACAGCAGAAAGTGGATGCCAGCTAAAACGTCGTGCCACAGCCACCGCCAGGAAGGTCGTGACAACCATGTCCATTGACACGGCTACACCATAGGCCGAAGCCAGCGCATCAGAGCTACGGAAACCAACCACTAAAGCCAGACATGCGACCATTAACAGCCAGTTAACCAGTGGCAGGTACACCTGCCCGGACTCTTCGGCCTGTGGAAAGACAACCCGCATGCGGGGCAGCTGACCAAGACGAATCGCTTGACGCGTGAGCGAGAAGGTGCCGCTAATGACTGCCTGTGAAGCAATAATTGCGGCGACTGTAGCCAGTAATACCAGCGGTATAACGGCCCAGTCTGGTGCCAGATGAAAGAACGGGGCTTGAATCACGCCGGGCTCATGCAGCAGCAGTGCGCCCTGCCCCAAATAGTTTAGTATGAGTGCGGGAAAAACAATGAAAAACCAGGCGCGTCGAATCGGTGTAATACCAAAATGCCCCAGATCAGCATACAATGCCTCACCGCCGGTCACCACCAGAAATACCGCACCCAGAGTAAGAAAGCCAGTAAGTCCGTTATTGACAAAAAACATGACCGCATAGCGGGGGTTGAATGCAGCCAGCACTGTCGGCTCCATTGCAATGCCACGTAAACCCAGTAATGCCAGTGTTGCAAACCACAACAACATTATCGGCCCGAACAGACTGCCAATTTTACCGCTGCCATAGCGTTGCATGGCAAACAGGCCAATTAAAATAATAATCGTCAATGGCACAACGAAACCCGCTAAGCTGGGCGCAGCCACCTGTAAACCTTCCACCGCACTTAATACCGAAATCGCAGGCGTTATGGTGCCATCGCCATAAAGCAAACAGGCACCAAATAAACCCATAATCATCAATAAATGACGCGATTCACCCGGTTTGGTACGCCAGGGGTTAAGCAGTGCAACCAGCGCAATAATGCCACCCTCACCCTGATTGTCAGCCCGCAGAACAAAGATCAGATACTTTATCGAAATCACCAGCACCAGCGCCCAGATGATCAGCGATAGTACACCTAACAGATCAGGGCGATTAAGCACAGTTGCCCCGCTACCGCCAAAACTCTCCCGCAGCGCATAAAGCGGGCTGGTGCCAATATCGCCAAATACCACGCCCAGCGCTGCCAGCAGAGCGGCGCGTTTCTGTTTTGAGGGTCTACTGAAGGACGGTGCACTGGTGGTTGCAATTACTGTTGACATTGGTGACTAATCTCCTTCACGGCCGTTACATAATTATCGCAAAGCGGGTTAACTTTATGTAACCAATGGGGTCAACATGTTCAAAAGTGATTCTACGTTCAAAACACGCAGTGGGTGCAGCCATGTGATCTCGGCACCTGTTGCCCTTCGACCAATGACCTGAAACGAAAGTTCGCTGTTGCATTGTAACTATAAGTGACTGTATAACAATAGCATCTAGCCGTGAACTACAGCCCAACTCCTCGTAACAGATAAAACACTAGCACCGCACCGAGTAAGGCAACAACCAGGTTGCTGGCGGTACCACACCAGAGCATATATCCTTCAGGGATTTCCTCAGGCGACAGGCGGTGTAGAATGCGCCTGAACTGAAAAATTGAGAACACACTCATCACTGAAGCAAAAGCAATCAACGTGAGGCCAATAAAAAATGACAGGTGGCGCTGACCAGCAGTGCTGGAAATATGCATTGCGTTGATAAACAGACCAAATCGTTCAATAACAAACCCCATCGCAATGAGTGATACTGCAGTACGGTTCCATGCTAGCAGGGTACGCTCTGCTGCAAACAGCACACGTGGGTCGTTAAGGTAAGACATACGGCTCCTAAATAAAACATTAACTGCCCACACTTTTATCGTGGTATCAGTGACATGAAGAAAATTACGGTTAAGAAATTTTTGTGGGATCGTATTTTACTTCGCCATTGCTATTACATGCAAGTTGAGATTTATATAGCCTGTTATTCGCAAGATTCAAGGATTATCATTCATAATCTGTTCTTTTGTTGCGACCAGGAAATCTTGCCGCTTAATATTCATTGTCATCAACAGGCTGCTGGCGACATAGATGGATGAATAGGTACCAATAAAAACACCTACAATCAAAGCCGTTGCAAAACCATGTATGGCTTCACCACCAAAGATAAACAATGCAAACAAAACTAATAAGGTGGTAAATGATGTCATTAAAGTTCGCGACAAAGTTTGTGTAATTGACATATTTAAAATCTCAATAGCCGATGTTTTACGTAAATTACGAAATGTTTCACGAATTCGGTCTAGCACAACAACGGTATCATTTAAGGAATAACCAATAACTGCCAGAATAGCCGCCAGCACAGTTAAATTAAATTCCAGCTGAAAAACAGAAAATACCCCAACCGTAATAATAACATCATGCACCAGCGCCAGGATTGCACCCAGGGCAGATTTAAACTGAAAGCGTAAACTCACGTAGATCAGAATACCACCCAATGCAACCAACATGGCAATACCACCCTCATCACGTAACTCATTACCTACCTGCGGCCCGATAAATTCGACCCGCCGCATTATTACGTTTTCAGTCGTGGAAGACTTTAATGCAGCTAAAACCTTAGTGCCAAGGCTAGCCTGGTTAGTATGTTTACGTGGTGCAATGCGTACCAGAATATCTTTGGTACTGCCAAAATTCTGCACCTCTGTATCTTTAAATTTTGCTTGAGCCAGCGCCGTTCTAATTTTATCCAGATTTACATCCGTCTGGTAATGCGCTTCAATTAAATAACCGCCTGTAAAATCAATGCCTAGATTCAAACCACGCGTCGCTATGCTGATTAATGAAGCAATAATTAACAACAGTGAGAATGTCAGCGCAAATTTTCGTTTGCCCATAAAATCGATTGTTTTTAAAACAGCTTGTTTAGACATAATATTTCCTGAAATTTAACCTTTGGAATGCTTGCGTGATGGTTGCAGCGATTACAATGATAAAATACAACAATTAAATACGAATTTTCTTAACCACTTTATTCCCATAAAGAAGATTCACAATGGCCCGCGTACCAACAATCGCGGTGAACATGGAGGTTACAATACCAATACTTAAAGTGACCGCGAAACCTTTAACCGGGCCTGCCCCTAAGAGAAATAAAACAACGGCTGCGAGCAGTGTGGTGACATTTGCATCAGTAATCGTACTAAAGGCTTTTTCGTAACCCGCAAAAATACTTGTCTGAGGCGAGTTACCATTTCTGAGTTCTTCTTTAATGCGTTCATAAATAAGTACATTTGCATCCACCGCCATACCAAGGGTTAGTACAATACCGGCAATACCCGGTAAAGTTAATGTCGCCTGCAACATAGACAGCAGTGCAACCATAATCACCAGGTTCAGGGTTAGTGCAATATCCGCAATAATGCCAAAGATTTTGTAATATACGGCCATAAAGACAAGCACCAGTACAAAACCAATGACAACAGACTTGTAGCCTTTATTAATATTATCACTTCCCAGGCTTGGGCCGATGGTTCTTTCTTCAATAATTTCTACCGGTGCGCGTAAGGAGCCAGCACGTAATAATAGCGCCAGATCATGCGCTTCCATTGATTTTAACCCAGTAATCTGAAACCGTGAGCTAAACTGGCCTCGAATGGTTGCAACATTGATAACTTTCTTGGTCGTAACGCGCCGTTTAATAACTTTACCACCAACATGCGTCGTTTTCATTTTGTTTTCGATAAAGACAACGGCCATTGGTTTACCAATATTGTTACGGGTAATCTCACCCATTTTTTGCGCGCCTTTACCATTCAGTCGTACCGATACGGCAGGTGAGCCAGACTGGCTATCAATGGTTGATGCTGCATCTATTATTTGATCACCGGTAACAATGACCCGGCGATTAAGTAAGATAGGGTTACCATTACGCTCATGAAAAAGCAGCGCATTTAAAGGGATACGCCCATCTTTTTGGGCTTCTGCCGCGTCTGCCCCCGCACCAACGACCATACGAAATTCGAGTGTTGCCGTTGCCCCCAGAATTTTTTTCGCTTCGGCTGTATCCTGAATACCTGGTAGCTGTACAACAATGCGTGAGTCACCCTGCTGTTGTATCACTGGTGCAGCGACACCCAGCTCGTTAACACGATTACGTAAGGTGATGATATTTTGTTGCAGTGCTGATTTTTTTTCATTCCGAACAGCCGCTTCAGTGAGCACTCCACTGATTACAAGCGTGTCTTTATGGTCAGTAAAGACAACATCACGAAACTGATGAGGTAATTTATCAACTGCCAGTTGAAAATTTTTCTGGTCACGAAATGTGACCTGCATATTATTACCTTTTCGTCTGACCCCACGATAGCGAATTTTCCCATTACGTAAATAGCTACGCATATCAGACAGAGTGCTATTTTCCAGGCGCGTAATGGCTGCATTCATATCAACCTGCATGAGAAAATAGACGCCCCCGCGTAAATCCAGCCCCAGATACATTGGTTGAGCACCTAATGCACGCAACCATGCTGGTGTAGCGGGTGCCAGATTTAAGGCGACCAGGTATTGGTCCGATAATTTCTGTTTCAGCAGGTCCGAAGCGATTAACTGCGTATTCTCATTCTTGAAACGAACTAGAAGTTTGCCCTTGCTTAAATTATCGGATTTGATTTTTACGTTACCCTGCTTAAAAATCTGCTCAATCGCTAATTTATCTTCTGCGGTCAACGATTTGCTACGATGCGTTATCTGCAAGGCGGGATCTTGCCCATACAGATTAGGCGCTGCATAAATCACACTAACAATTAATACAACAATTAACAGAATATATTTCCACAACGGGTATTGATTCAACATAACCGGCCTATTTGAAATTAGAAGATTTCAGCTTAAAAGGAGTCAGATTTGATAGTAAAGAAAAGATAACTTTCAACTATATTATTTCTGTGATGAATTATTTATTCAAATCTTTAATAGTGCCTTTTGGCATGACTGTCTGTACACCACTACGCTGTATATTTATGAAAATATCTTTACTTACTTCCAGGGTGACAAAATTATCATTCAGTTTAGTGATTTTCCCAAGCATTCCACCAGAGGTTAAAATCTCTTCACCCTTCTGCAACTCATTAATCATCTGCTTATGTTCTTTCTGCCGTTTGCTTTGTGGGCGAATCAGGAAGAAATAAAAGAGCACGACTAGACCGATGGGCAAAATAAGCGACATTAGTGGGTTAGCTGATTGAGCGGATGTGGTTGCTGCTGCCACAGCGTCAGTAATAAAAAAACTCATTAAATTCCCCAAAAATAAATAAATGTAATATTAAATAATATGTAATAAAAAGGTATAAGCCTGTACCAATAACGGCTTTTTATGGCGCGTTATTATGGCACAGATAGAGTAACTTAGCTCAAATTCGTGATTCTTTTTTCATAAAATTGCGCCACAAAGTCTTCATAAGCCTGTTTTTCAATCGCCTGGCGAATTTCACACATCAGATTCTGGTAATAATGCAAATTATGGATAGTGCTTAAACGCGCACCCAGGATTTCACCACATTTATCCAGATGGCGAAGATAAGCACGACTATAATGTTGACAGGTATAACAGCTGCAACACGCATCAATGGGACGTGGGTCATCTGTATATTGGCTATTGCGAATTTTTAAGATGCCTGTTGATGTATACAGGAACCCGGTGCGGGCATGGCGCGTTGGAATCACACAGTCGAACATATCTATGCCTCGACGTACTGACTCAACAATGTCTTCTGGCCGACCGACTCCCATCAAATACCGTGGTTTATCCTCCGGCAGCATCGGCACGGTAAAATCCAGTACCCGATTACGTTCTGCCATCGGCTCACCAACAGATAAGCCACCAATGGCATAACCATCAAAACCCAGTTGGCGTAAGCCAGTGGCAGATTCTACCCGGTACTCCTCATACATGCCACCCTGTACGATACCAAATAATGCGGCCGAGTTATCGGCGTGGGCGACACGACAACGCTGCGCCCAACGCAGTGACAGTTGCATGGAATCACGCGCTTCGTCTTTAGTTGCTGGATAAGGCGTGCATTCGTCAAATATCATCACAATATCCGCACCCAGTTCACGTTGTACTTGCATCGAATATTCCGGTGACAATTCAACTTTGCGACCGTCAATGGGGGATTGAAAAGTAACGCCCTGCTCACTAATTTTGCGCATTTTAGCCAAACTAAAAACCTGAAACCCGCCAGAGTCGGTTAAAATCGGCCCCTGCCAGTGCATAAAATCATGTAAATCGCCATGTTTTTGAATAACAGTCGTGCCTGGGCGCAACATTAAATGAAAAGTGTTGCCAAGAATAATTTCAGCACCCAGCGCAGTAAGCTCTTCTGGTGTCATCGCTTTCACCGTGCCATAGGTTCCCACAGGCATAAAGGCCGGTGTCTGTACCGTGCCGCGTTCAAACTGCAACTCACCTCGCCTGGCTTTTGAATCAGGCTGTAAATCCACAAATAATTTAAATAACATCAATACCTTATACGATTAATTGAAACTAATTTCTAATTATTATCCACTGACTACCGACGACTAACTAATAAACATGGCATCACCATAACTGAAGAAACGGTACTGATTCTCAATCGCCTGCTGGTAACAGTGTTTGATTTCATCGATGCCAGCAAACGCACTAATCAGCATTAATAAGGTTGATTCAGGCAGGTGGAAATTTGTAATCATCGCATCGACACTTTTGAAAGAGTAACCCGGGTAAATAAAGATCTGCGTTTCACCTTTAAACGCTTTGAGCTTTCCGCTCTGTGACGCTGTTTCCAGTGAACGGACTGCTGTTGTGCCAACCGCAATAATGCGTCCACCCTGCTCGCGTGCCTGCTGGCAGAGTGTCACGGTTTCATCTGGCACCGTTAACATTTCAGTATGCATTTTATGGCCTTCAACGGTTTTGCTTCGAACCGGTTGAAAGGTTCCTGCGCCTACATGCAGGGTGACATAAGCGGTTGCGATATTTTTGTCGTCTATAGCCTGCATTAAGGTTTCATCAAAATGCAGGCCGGCTGTTGGTGCAGCAACCGCACCCGGGGTGCGTGCGTATACGGTTTGATAGCGTGAAAAATCTTCCGCAGTGTCTTCTCGCGTAATGTATGGCGGCAGTGGCATATGCCCAATTGCCTGCATAATTTCAGCCATATCAACGCCTGAACTGCTGAGAACAAATAACTCCCCTTCTCGTCCTTCCACTTCAACACGGTAGTTTCGACTCATATCTGCATCGAATAACTGGATTACCGAGCCTGGTTTTGGCGATTTACTTGCTCTGATATGTGCCAGCGCAGATGTTGCATTAATCAACCGTTCTATCAGCACTTCAACTTTACCGCCTGTAGCTTTGATCCCATACAGACGTGCTGGAACAACCTGTGTATTATTGAATATCAGGCAGTCATTGGGGTTTAAAAAATCGAGTAAATGCGTAAAACGATGATGTGATATCTGCTTATTTTGACGGCAATAATGCAACAAACGACTGTCAGTGCGTTTTTCTGCCGGACGTTGCGCGATCAGATTCTCAGGTAAATCATAGTAAAAGTCGCGGGTTTTCATCGGCAGCGAATAATAACACGATAGTGGTATGTTCCGCCTTGAAAATACCTCGCTGGCTGCAAAAGCCCTATATATTACTGAAACGGATAAAAAGGCAACTTATTATTAAGGCATACCGTCTTATTAAGGCACACCGTCAATCCATCCATATCAGCTCGACACCCGTATTCTTGCAGTTGATGGTCTTGAACAATGGCTAGCCTTTTTATCTGTACTGTTAGTAAATCCGCCAATCACCCCTTATTTAAGCGGCAATTCAGTGTTATTGAGAGGATGTTAGCAATAGATAAATTTCTGATAACTGCCAATGTTATACACCGGAGAAAAACCGGATGCTTCAAGGAAACGCTTCACCCTTTCAGAGCGTTGCCCCGAACGACAGTACAATAATACGGGTCGGGTTTTATCAATATCATCTTTATGAAGGTGAAACCGGTCAATCGGCATATTCATTGCGCCGCTTAATGCACCCTGATTAAACTCAACCCTGGAGCGAACGTCAATTAACTGCGCGCCCTGATTTAATAAATCTTTTAGAAACTGGCAGGTAAAGTCTTTATACATGATGAGATTGAAATCGTTATTAATATAAGTATATTATAATATATTGAGATATTTTTCAATCGCAGCAGATAAAAAGGCTAGCCATTGTTCAAGACCGTCAGCCGCAGGGATGCGGGTGCCACGCTTACAGGGATGGATTGGCAGTGTGCCTTAGTAATAAGTTGCCTTTGCATCCGTTTCAGTAATAACTGATCAGATTATTTTAGATAAACTATACTCAGGCTAACGGTATTTCGGTAGACCATACCACTGATGAATAAATAGCGATGGCGATAATGTATAGAGAGTTAAAATCCGTCTTGAATTTTTTATCCATGAATCAGATTTAACAGCCCCCCTAACATTTACATATGAAAACTGCACTAAAAATTAGCCTGCGATTACTCGTTCAGTCGCTTATCGTATGCACCAGTTTTATCATTAACCAGAACGTGTTAGCCATTAATGTTGCAGATGTAGCCGCAGGTGGCGTAACCCCTGCAATGTTAACATCGATCCTACAGGGTAACGGTGTCACTATTTCCAATTTAACCGTGACTAAAGTGCCTGGCTGTAATTCGGGTGAAGGCGTTGGCGTGTTTACACAAGGTACCTCGCCCACTGGTCCAGGGCCGGTATTGGGTGTGCCGACGGGTGTTATCATTTCGAATGGTGCGTTTAATGCTGCTTCAAACCCGCTGAATGCACCGAATAACCGATTCAATTCCACGAATATTTTATGTGCGGGTGCGGTCAGTGACCCAGACATGGTTTCACTGGAGTCGCAGACAGCAAGAGGCGAATATTCCGCCATAGAGTTTGATGTTGTACCACAGTCAACAACACTGACGATTCCTTTTCAATTTGGTTCGGACGAGTTCCCCGAATATGTCTGTACTCAATATAACGATGTAGTCGGCATTTTTGTCAGTGGTTCTGGCATAAACGGCCCCTACAGTAATAATGCCCAAAACTATGCCAAAACATCAACCGGCGACCCCTCTTCAATTAACTGGGTAAACACGGGTGTTGTTGGCCAATACGGGACCCCTCTTGCTTGCGGCAGTTTGGCGAATGCTGCGTATTATACGGATAATAGTAACGGTAATTTATTTGGTGGGAATGCTGCGGTTGCAACCACCAATACCAACCTTCAACTCGATGGTTACACGAACACATTATATCAACCGATTCCCGTTGTTCCCGGACAGACCTACCACGTTAAAATAGCCGTTGCTGATGCGGGAGATCGGGTCTATGACTCGACAGCGTTTATTCAGCCACTTTTCAGTAGTGGCACTTTTGCCGGTTTTGATTTTGGTGATGCGCCCGACAGTTACCAGACGCTAACCTCCAGTGGTGGTGCCAGTCATGGTATCAGCAGCGCCATTTTTATGGGTAATGTCGGCCCAGACAGTGAGATTACTGGACAGCCATCTGTCAATGCCGATGGGGATGACCTCAATGGTGTCGACGATGAAGATGGTGTTAGCACTTTTCCCACACTGACTACCGCAGCAACCAGCTACAGTGTTAATGTAAAAGTCACCAATACCACCGGCAAGAGCGCCCGCCTTGTCGGCTGGATCGACTTTAACAACAATGGTCGGTTTGACCCGGCAGAAGGCACCACTGCATTTGTCCCCAGTGGTATTAGCGGTGGTTTTACCACCTTAACCTGGAATGGTTTAAACGGCCTGGCGGTAGGCAGAACTTATGTGCGACTACGTTTATCGACAGATATAAACCTGTCCACTCTGTCACCGGGTAACACCATGTTTGATGGTGAAGTGGAAGACTATCCATTAACTATTTCAGGTGTTAACTTCACTAAATTTGTAAGCACCAATGCAACCTGCAATGACACACTGACGGCACTGACCGTTGCACCTGGTACCAGCATTTATTTCTGTTACCGCGTTTCAAATCCAAATGCACAGTCCTTTGTTATCGCTCCAGGAAAAACCTCCGATAACCAGGGTCACAACCTTTCCGCACTGGAACAAATTTATGCCCCGCTAACGAGCAAAACCGTGGTGGTTGGCCCCATCCCTGCGGGCAGTGCAGCATTGCCCAATGGAGTCACAACAGTGAATACCGCACAGGTCACTGCAACCATTTCCGGTACCAATGTCACAGTGATAAAAACAGCCAGTCTAACGGTGAGCAATAACCCGCCTGCAGCCGGCATCAAACAGCTTTATCTTGATAATTTAAACAGCACTCAAAATTTAACTCGGGTTATACCCACGACCAATACACGAACTGGAAATTTTGGTGGTGGAAGTTCTGTTACCATCAATCAAACCCCAGTGTTTCAGGCTCCCTTTAGTATTACCGGTGGCAGCACGGTTAATGTCCAGTTATGGCTGCGCAATCGCAACGGTGGTGGTAACCGTACCGCACGAGTAGAGCTTTATAATGGTAAAACCGGCACATTGATTGGCAGTAATTCACAAAGCTGGAGCGGTCGCCGATTTTTAACTTTCCCAATTAATGTAGTAAGCAGTCAAAATTTTTCTATTGGCGACTTTGTCCGTATTGTTATCACTAACACCAGTGCAAATGGTAGAAATATTCGCTTGAACACGTTAAGAAATGGCAATAACTCACAACTACAAATGCAGACAACAACTGTCGTTAACGTGAATAGCATTGCGGTTTATGCTGCCGCCTACCCCGCACTCAACCAGTTTACTTCTTACACACTCGGTAGTAGTATTTTTATCCGTGCCACGACCAGCGATCCATTTGGCAATGCCGATATTAGCAGTGCCACAATCACCATTACTGATGCGGCAAACAGCATTAAAATTAACAACGCTTTAATGACCTCTGTTGCAACCCCAACCGGGGCTACACGTATCTTTGAATACCCTTACACGCTACCGACAACCCCTTCAGGCTGGTGGAATATTCGCGTAACCGCAAATGAAGGCAGCGAAGGGACCATTTCACATACAGCGCAAACAACAATGATTGTTGGTACCACCAATCTGTCCATTAGTAAAAACAGTGCGGTGTTATCGGATCCGGTTAATGCCACGATGCCAAAATCAATTCCCAACGCAATTATTGAATATACAATTAAAGTGAAAAATTCAGGGTTTGGCTATATGGACGCAAATTCTTTTGTATTAACCGACCCGCTCCCAGCCGCAACAACATTTTATTTTGGCTCACCACTCAACCCAGTTACTTTTATTGATGGCACCACTCCCAGTGGCTTAAACCCTGTTAGCTTTATCAATTTAGCCAGCACAACCGATGATATTGACTTCTCAAATAATGGCGGCAGTACATTTATTACACCACAGGTAGATGCCAATGGATTCGACATTACCGTCCCTCCCATTAATTTTATTCGGATTACACCAAAAGGCGTTTTTAAGGGCAGTGATGGCACTAATCACCCATCAATGGAGATTAAATTTAGAGTGCGTCTGAACTAAACCAGGGTAGTTTGGATTCTGCCCGCAAAAAACAAGGCAATGCTCTAATTGGATAATTATAGATAAAACATTCCCGTACCAGGTAGAAGAATAAACGGTATTATGCTGCCAACGTATGAATAACTTTACCTAAAGCATGGTCGAATGCAGAATGATCAGCAATCAAACTTGAACGTTTGTCGTTTAATTCTTCCAGAAATTCAATGGCATCTTTTTCTATTACTTTTACACCGCGACGGTCAACAAAAATCAGTTGCGCCGTTTCAGTTAAAATAACAGACAGTTTTAAACGGCGAACCGCCCTGTCTTCACCATTATAAATCTCATACCAGTTACCAGGACGTGCCTGATTACCAAGTTGGGCAATTTTTGCTTTAGCACTATCTAATTTTACCTGAACAGCCTGAGCCTCATCATCCAGTGAATCATTATCGTCAATTGCAACGAAGTTTGTATCCAGATTATTCTTTTTATTATTATTTGTTTCTAATGATTTATCAATGAATGATAATACATTATCTGAGGCCAACTTCTGCTGATGCTTTTGTTCTTCTTGCTGGATAAGATCAACCCCATAGTCATCGATCATTCTCACAAACAAATGACGCAACGATTGAATCTGGTCATCAATCTCGTCTTTATCCTGAAATGTTTCGTAAAGTTCATCATTTACCGAATCAATTAGTGTCTGATGGTTATTTTTCAACAACATGTATTGGGATTTTTCTTTTATTGGTTGCATGCAGTTAAGCAACAACCTTAACAACAATACTGACTGTAACCACTGTTCGCTATTTTTTCCGTGCTTAATATATTTGTTTAACATTAAGGTAGGCCAGTGTTTCAATACCAAAGGCCGCACTGCATTAGGCAATCTCTTCTGTGAAGAAATAATTTTTAGCTTATCTAAAACAACATCACGCGCATGCGCCTGTATAATGCTACATTGCTCGGCACGTTCTGTTTCATCTGTCAGTTTCTTTTCATTGGAAATTAATTGCTGGAGTGCTTCAACCGCTTCCTCAAAAATGCCAATATCGATATCAAAGGTTTCAATTACATTATCGACAATGCTTTCAATTTCATCATAGACGCGATCTTTCTCACTGGTTACTCCTTTACCCGCATCAGACAACAGGTTTAAAACGCTTTTAGCGGGATGTTCTTCATCAGTAAATAAATTCTGGTCCAGCATTGCAACTTTAATAACCGGTATCTGTAACCGCATAATCAGATTGCTGATCACTTTTGAAATACTTTCATCATGTGTAATAGCATTAAACATCATACCAACAAAATCGATACTCCTCTCGTCCAGTACATTTACCTGTTTATCAACAATACCGCCGTTCTGGCTACCAATATCAGCAAGTAATTCACGTTTAATCGATTCACTATCTATCAACTGAACATTGATAGTTTTACCTGCATCCTCGCCTGATACATTCATTGCTGGTTGCATTAAAGAATACTGCAAACGCGACAAAGCTTTCATCACTTCATTACGCTTATAATAGTGTTTACCGTCTGCAGCAGTATGGCTGGCTAATCGGGAAAAGGATTCCGGGATACCGGGACCCTGTTTAACCATATCACCATTTAAGAACTGGGAAATAACACTATTCGCCTTGGTGTATGAAGCGTTATTAGATAAATCTGCATGCGCTGATGCGGCGGATAGTGTTTTTTCCTGTTGCTGGCTGGATGCCGACTGCTGGTTTGATGGTGAATGACTGTTCTCGGCCTGATTTAAATTTTTAGCATAATTTTTATCCGAATGCCTGACGGTCTTTGCAGTATTACTGTCATCATCGTCTTCTAGAAACTCTTCCACAGTCGATGTTCTTAAAACAATTTCAGGTAAAACACCCGCATTAATAAATAATTCATTTAACGACTTGTAAAGTACACCTAGCTTGATATTTATCTGCTCATTATATAAACGAAACAGAATTAATTTAATATCAATAGTAATGCTTAGTGGTTCAAGTGTTTTCTTAAACACTTCACAGAGTTTTTTTGGATTAACTGCATCTTTCTCGAAAATATCAACATCATTAATTTCAAGATATTCCAGACGCGCTTCCAAATTGTTTATTTCTTCGCCAAACAGATTTAATGCCTGAGAATGGATTGTGGTGATAGCAACCATCTCGTCCATTTCATCTTGTTCGACCAAGGATAGCTCACCGTCATTCGTTATTCCTAATGCGGGCTTATTGCGGTTGCTCAGCGATTCGTTGAAGGAAACAAAAAACTGATTACTAATATTTGAACGGTTGGCATTAATCAATTGAATTGTATCAAGGTAAAGCATCTGTTTTTCATTTGACGATGCTTTCTCTGATAAATTAAATAATGTGTCACCGGCTGTATTCAACATTTGATTCATAAGAATCAACAGATGCTCGTTCAGACAAGTGTAGATATTTTCAACTAACTGAGCATGTTTTTTCTTAAACTGCCTCGGTACGGCAGCGGACGCAGCTTTTGTTGTTGATTGAATATGATGACTCATATCAAATTGCTCCAAACTAACTGGTTACAGTTCAACCATTATTTATCCGCAGAAAGAGATAGAAACTAACCACAGTAGTCGCTAGCATCTCCCTGTTTAAAATGATGGCAATTAAATTTGTTTAGAGCATTTATGGTGTCAAAATTACCCAGATGTAATCACTGACATTATTGACTTTACTTAATTAAGTTAACATAACTAACTGTTTTTAATTAATTTAACTGAGTAAATTTAGCTATTCATCAAAATACAGAACGCATATTCATGTTCTGCTGTATAGAATATAGATAAATTATGATGAAATTTCAACAATTATTACGAAGATCCGATACGAATATTGTCACTTTCTGACAAACGGTGTAATTTGTTAATTATATCGACATTTTTCCAGGTGAGCCCTGGTGAAGTCAGCGGCATTCTTTCGATTTCTTTTGTATTTACGCGGTAAATCAATGCTTGTTATCGAACTTAAATTTAAAAATAATTAATAGCAGGCTCATTGTGAGAATCAGTGCCGCACCAACCTGTAATGGCGTGTTACCCATCAACGATGCCTGTAATACCCAGAAACCATTGCCTACAACAGATAAGACCAGCATGGACATGGAAACATCTTGTGTACGCCGAGTTTTTATCGCTTTAACTATTTGAGGGACTAAAATAAGCGTGCAAAAAAATGATGCCAACCAGCCAAATATAACCTCCATGCAATTATCTCTTATACGTTATTAATGTGGACAACTAAATTTATAGATTCTACAGAAAAATGCGGATAACTTCAGCTAATCAAATACTCGGCCCATAGTAATCTGAAATAATGCTAACCTGCCCGTTTTATTTAACCTGCTCTGATACAACTGGACATGAACACCATCACTCACCTTATCAATCAGCTTAATGCCTTCGTCTGGGGGCCAGCCATGCTGGTACTTATTTTAGGTACCGGAATATATTTAATGGCCGGGCTTAAACTGATGCCATTATTCCGCCTGAAATATGGGTTCAAAATGTTATGGCAAGGACGAACCACAACGGGTGCGGGTGACATTGCCCCCTTCAATGCGTTAATGACATCATTATCCGCTACCATTGGTACGGGTAATATTGCCGGTGTTGCCACGGCCATTTTTCTGGGTGGCCCTGGTGCACTATTCTGGATGTGGTGTACGGCGCTGGTTGGTATGGCGACCAAATATGCTGAAGCCGTGCTCGCGGTGCAATTTAGAGAGGTCGATGCAAAAGGTCATTACATCGGTGGCCCCATGTTCTACATTAAAAACGGTCTGGCATCACACTGGGCATGGTTAGGCACCGCCTTTGCAATTTTTGGCGCAGTCGCCGGTTTTGGTATTGGCAATACCATCCAGGCAAATTCGGTTGCCGATGCGTTGCAACGTCAATTTAACGTATCGCCGTTGATTACTGGTGTCGTCATGGCAATCCTTGTTGCACTGGTTTTAATCGGCGGCATTCGTCGCATTGCAGAAGTCGCTGGCAAGCTGGTGCCGTTGATGGCAATCAGCTATATAGCCGCCGGTATTGTTGTTTTAATACTTAAAGCTGATGCGTTACCGGCCGCATTTGATTTAATCTTCACCCATGCCTTTAGCCCTGCTGCCGCGAGTGGTGGTTTTGCCGGTGCGGCCGTCTGGGCTGCAATTCGTTTTGGCGTTGCGCGTGGCATATTCTCCAACGAAGCCGGTCTGGGTAGCGCGCCTATTGCACATGCGGCGGCGGCAACCGACAACCCGGTGCGCCAGGGCACCATTGCCATGTTAGGGACTTTTATCGACACACTTGTTATTTGTTCTATAACGGGCCTGGTTATTATTGTCAGTGGTAGCTGGAACAGCGGTGAAAACGGTGCAAGTTTATCGGCACAGGCGTTTGAGCATGTGTTACCTGGTGTGGGTGGTTACATCGTTTCCATTGGTTTATCGGTATTTGCTTTTACCACCATCATCGGCTGGAGTTTCTATGGTGAAAAATGCACTGAATATCTATTTGGTGTGCGTGCAATTATTCCGTTTAGAATTCTCTGGGTACTGGTGATACCGATTGGCGCAAATGCCAGCCTGGCATTTATCTGGCTGGTTGCCGACACGCTTAATGCACTCATGGCGCTGCCTAATTTAATTGCATTACTGTTATTAAGCCCTGTTGTTTTTAAACTGTCGCGGACCTATTTTTCAACCACAAGAATAAATTAAATAATCTTCATCCCCTGTTTTTATGCTCACATACTAACAGGATGGATGAAAAGGCTACTTATGGTTCAAGACCGTCAGCCGCTGGGATGCGGGTGTCGAGCCTACATGGATGTATTTACAGCGTGTCTTGACACCATAAGTAGCCTTTTCATCCGTTTCAGTAATAGATGAAAAGGCTGCTTATTATTCAAGACCGTCAGCCGCAGGGGTGTGGGTGACGTACTTTTTCTTCAGAGTTTGCTAATATACGCACTCTGTTTAACCGCATAAAAATAACTCACGTGGCCGATTCTATTGCCAGTTTAATTCCAGGACAGCGCTGTATCAGTAATGCCGAACTCCAGATGGGGCTTGGCACCGTGCTAAGCGTTGAGCATCGAACTATTACTGTGGTTTATCTTGCAACCGGAGAAACGCGTACTTACGCCAGGCAAAGCGCACCATTAACCCGCGTTAAATTTAGTGTGGGTGATACCATTCAAAGCCACGATAACACCCGTTTGAAAGTAACCCGGGTTGATGAAGAAGATGGCTTGCTGTTCTACACCGGCATTGACGCAAGTGGTAACAGTACAACGCTGGCCGAGTCGGCACTGGATAATTTCTTACAGCTTAACCGGCCATCCGAGCGCCTGTTCAGCGGTCAGATCGATCAGGACAAATGGTTCGAATTACGTTATCAGACACTTAAACAGCTAAATAACCTGGCACATTCTGAGTTACATGGGCTGACCGGGTGTCGCACCAGCCTGATTGAGCATCAGCTATACATTGCACATGAAGTTGCAACCCGTTACGCGCCGCGTGTATTACTGGCGGATGAAGTCGGACTGGGTAAAACCATCGAAGCCGGGTTAATTCTGCATCATCAGTTGCAAACAGAACGGGCGCATCGCGTACTCATTATCGTGCCGGAAACACTGCTACACCAATGGCTGATAGAAATGTTACGGCGGTTTAATCTACATTTTAAAATCTTTGATGAAAACCGTTGTCAGGACACGCTTGAGGAAGGTAACTTCGACAATGTTTTCCATTCCGAGCAGTTGGCTTTATGCAGCCTGAACTTTCTGACCGCTAATGAAACAATATTTAACCAGTGTCTCGATGCACAGTGGGATTTAATGGTGGTCGATGAAGCGCATCACCTGCAATGGCAACCTCAGCAAAGCAGTAAAGACTATGACTGCATCGAAAAACTTGCTGCACAAACGCGTGGAGTTTTACTGCTGACAGCGACCCCGGAACAACTGGGCAAAGAAAGCCATTTTGCACGCCTGCGGCTGTTAGACCCTGACCGCTTCCCGAACTACGAGCAATTCATTGAAGAAGAGAAAAGCTACGAGCCCATTGCACAGGTCGTACAGAATCTACTGGATAATAAGCGCTTAAACGATAATGATATTAAACAGTTACGCGCTACACTTAATGAAGGTGATAACCAGTCACTGCTGTCTATTATCGAACAGGCATCAGACCAGGGTGAAACAGAGCTGGAGCGCCAGCAACTGGTTGAACACCTGTTAGATCGGCACGGCACTGGTCGGGTTCTGTTTCGTAATACGCGTGCAGCCGTGCAGGGGTTTCCATCGCGCCAGCTCATTGCTCAGCCACTGGCTGCCTGTGCGTTTTATACCCCCGCTGCAAACAGCAGCATCACCGATACACTAACACCCGAACGCTATTATAAACCCGATAACTCAACCGCCGACTGGACCAGCATGGATCCACGCATCCCGTGGTTAAGCCATCAACTCGCCGAATGTTACCCTGAAAAAGTACTGGTTATCACCGCCAGTGCCACCACCGCACTGGAAATAACGCAATATTTAAAAACCAGAACCGCAGTGCATGCAACTGCCTTTCATGAAGGCTTAAATGTGATTGAGCGCGACCGTGCTGCCGCCTTTTTTGCTGACCATGAAACCGGCAGTCAGGCACTAATTTGTTCAGAAATCGGCAGTGAAGGCCGAAATTTCCAGTTTGCTCATCACCTGGTTTTATTTGATCTGCCTGCGCACCCTGACCTGCTTGAACAGCGTATTGGACGGCTCGACCGCATTGGGCAGACAGAAACCATTCGCATCTATGTCCCCTACATTAAAAATAGCGCGCAGGAAGATTTATTTTGCTGGTATCACCAGGGGTTGAAGGCATTTGAGCACACCTGTCCGGCTGGCGCTTCGGTCTATAACCAGCTACAGCAAACGCTACACCAGGTTCTACTTGAACCGCATAATGCATTCCATGCTGAACGACTTGAGCAACTCATAACGACGACACAGCAGCAATACCAACACCTCACCGAAACATTAAACCGGGGTCGTGACCGTTTGCTGGAATATAATTCCTGTCGACCACAACCGGCAGGCAAACTAAAAGCGCTGGCGTTACAGCAGGACGCGCAGACAAACATTGTCGATTATATGGAAAATGTTTTCGACTGTTTTGGCGTTGATACCGAAATTCACAGTGAAGGCTGTTTCATCGTTACGCCCACAGAACATATGATTAACCATTTTCCTGGTTTACCCGATGACGGCATGACCATCACCTACCAACGTGACACCGCCCTTACCTTTGAAGATGCCCACTATATCACCTGGGAACATCCACTCTGCACCACTGCAATGGACATGGTATTGAGTAATGAGAACGGCAATACCGCTGTCACCGCACTGAAATACCCCGGTGTAAAAGCAGGCACAGTTTTACTGGAATGTCTGTACTCACTGGAAGTTGCGCCCGTCGAAGCGCTGCAAACACACCGTTACCTGCCACCCACAATGATACGTGTGGTCAGTGATGAACGCGGCGTTGATCACAATCTAAAACTGATGCATACAGACATTAATGATAACCATAAATTTGTCGAAACCGTGACGGGCGGCAAAATTGTCAACGCCAAAAGTGAAATACTTAAAGTCATGTTAAAGCGCGGTGAGATCTATGCCAACGCCCGTGCCAAACAGGTTCTAGAGCTGGCACACACTGAATCTAATGAAACAATAACAAAAGAAATCAATAGGCTAGAAGCGCTTTCTAAAGTAAACCCTAACATAAGAAACGACGAAATCGCCTTCTTTGAAGGTCAGTTGGCATCACTAAACCGCGTTCTGGAATCGGCTAATTTGCGCCTTGATGCAATCCGCGTTATCGTTGCTATATAGCAATATAACTAAAGCCTTTTTCCTGTAACAGCATGATATTGTCGACCCCGATCGGCACAATTTTTGCAACCTCCAGCAGATCAATTTTTTTCCAGCCCAGTGACTTCATGGTATTACCGCAGGCATGAAAAGAAACGCCATATTGATCGAGAGACTGCACCCTTTCCTGATTTATCTTATCAACATGTTCGGTTGGATGTTCGCCCAGAAGCTGAAGTCCTGGACCAAAAGCGGCAACAACTACTTCAACATTATCCCCGTATTTACGAATCAATTCACCAACAGAAAACAAAATATGCGCATAATATGCGTTATCCGCTTTGTCACACTGATACACAATATGGTGCGCGACTTCATCACCAAAATGCGTGTTAGTATGACTCGCCTGTGCGGTTTTAACCGTTAAGCCTGCACCGGCAAGGCCACCCAATAATGAAATAAAACGGCGGCGAAATTTATTGTGTGGAGTCATGTTTTACCTTTTTCTGTTGTCTTTTTCTGTTGTAAGTAATAGCCGCAGCATAATATGCTTAGACATAGAAACCTTATCGTAGTGCAGGATTAGGTATATTGAAATAACACATTTATAATACGACTACTTTGAGATATCAAGCTTAATTCGGATTCAAGATGCCCTTTTCTTCTTTTTTACTGCACGATGCCTTACTCAATGCCATTAAAAAAATGGGACTCAAACAGGCCAACGAGGTGCAGCAGGCCTGCCTGCCTGCGGCACTGGAATATAAAGACATGCTGGTCAGTGCACGAACCGGCAGTGGTAAAACGCTGGCATTTCTAATCCCACTCATACAACATCTGCTTGATGATAACGAGCGTGAACCGGGTTTACAGGCATTGATACTGGTGCCGACACGTGAGCTGGCACGACAAATCAATAAACAGTGCCAGCTGCTAACTGAATTTACTGCATTGCATAGCAGCATTATTATCGGCGGTGAAGACCCAAAGTATCAGCTACAACGGCTTAAAGATAACCCGGATATTCTTATTGCAACCCCCGGTCGTTTGCTCGAACACATGTATCGTGAAGCCATCGACCCCGGCACAATACAGGTACTGGTGCTGGATGAAGCTGACAGAATGTTATCCCTGGGTTTCAGCGAGCAGGTAAAAGAAATTACGGCCTACTGCAATCCACAGCGACAGACCATGCTGTTCTCTGCCAGCTTGAATCACGATCACTTTAAAGCATTAATTGAAATATTATTGCATCAACCTGAGATCCTGATCTTAAATACCATCCGTGAAAAACATGACAACATTCATCATCAGAGGGTACTTGCTGATGGCTATGCACACAAACAGAAACTGCTCAGCCACTACATTAATGCGTCAGATTTCGAAAAAATCCTGGTTTTTGTCAATACGCGTGAGCAGGTTGAACAGCTGGGACGTTACATGCAACAGCAGATGATACAGGTTGGTACCCTGCACGGCGAACTTGATCAGAAACAACGTAACACCATTATCAGCAAACTTCGTAACGATCATATTCATGTATTGATTGCCACCGATGTTGCTGCACGCGGGCTGGATATTCCAGCCATTGACTGCGTTATCCATTTCGACCTTGCCAGAAACGGGGAAGATTATGCCCACCGCAGCGGACGTACCGGACGGGGTGATAACCAGGGTAAAGCCATTGCATTTATTGATGCCAATGAATGGAACCAGATGGTTCGCATCGAACATTTCCTTAATATTCAATTTGAGCATATCAAAATCAAAGGTCTTGAAGGCAGTTATAGAGGCCCAAAAAAACTAAAATCCTCCGGTAAAGCCGCTGCTAAAAACAAAACTAAAAAAGTAAAAAATAGACCTGACAGCATAAAAAAAGCCAGCCATAAAAACCGGCTACGCAACCGTAAAAATAAAGGCAAACGGCGACAGCCAGCAGAGAAAGAAAAAACGGATTGATTCAATAAGCAAAATGCAAACAGACAAACAATCTTTCTATCCCTCGAAGAAATCGAGTACTTCGGCTACATCAATAGCTTTTACACCTGATAAGGCGGCTAATTCAACCGCCGTAGCTTTAAATCTATCGCCATATGAATCATATTTTGTTTTTCTGGACATGTTCACACCTCTTTTATTAAAAAATTAGATGCGTGCAAAACTGGGTGGAGGTCCCCGACGCTTTTGACAGCCTGCTGGATTAATTTGTTGAACAAAGCCGCGAAGCGGCAGAAAAACAAAAAGCATCCATACCGTATAATTTCCTTACCCAATGTCGGGGGATATTTACAGGTCGTGTACCAT